>Ga0316191_10001341_pt1 | contig 17216 bp, 11 predicted proteins | sample Eddworburr2cm_MG_FD_204928 | JGI IMG/M metagenome (GOLD analysis project Ga0316191, IMG submission 204928) | Coastal sediment microbial communities from Maine, United States - Eddy worm burrow 2 cm | ecosystem: Environmental > Aquatic > Marine > Coastal > Sediment | place: USA: Maine...
TTATGGATCACTATTTTATTCCCATAAATTTCCTGAATCCAGGCAATAAGGATAACTTTGCGTCCCAAACAGACCTGAAATGCGACACGAAAAATCCCACACTAAAATTATTGCGACCATTGGTCCCGTAACACGTAACAAAGAGATCCTCGAACAGATGATCCATGAAGGAGTTGACGTTTGCAGAATAAACCTCTCCCACGACGCACACTCTGAGCACCTGAAGACCATTAAATTCATCCGGGAACTCAATGAGGAACTGGGATCCAGTGTGGCTGTTCTGGGCGATCTCCAGGGACCTAAACTTCGCGTGGGTGAGATGGAAAATGACAGGGTCGATCTGGAAGACGGACAGGAATTTTCCTTTGTAACTACTCCATGTACCGGAACAAGCAAGCAGGCCTATCTCAGCTATGAGAAATTACCCACCGATGTGGCAGTAGGAGAACGAATACTGGTGGATGATGGCAAATTGATTTTCGAAGTGATCTCTTCAAACCGCAGGGATACTGTCCTAACCCGGGTCATTGCAGGCGGACCCCTTTCAGGTAAAAAAGGAGTGAACCTTCCGCACACCAAAATTTCCCAACCCAGCCTAACAGAAAAAGATCGTGCAGATGCCAAATTTCTCCTGGATCACGACGTTGACTGGATCGCTCTCTCTTTTGTCAGAAAGGCTAAAGACATACTGGACCTGAGAGAGATGGTAGACGCCCATCCCAACCATGCCAGGATCATTGCAAAAATAGAGAAACCGGAAGCACTGGACGAGATTGATGGGATCATAGATGCCGCTGATGCCATCATGGTAGCCCGTGGCGACCTGGGGGTCGAAGTGGATTTCCACAAGGTTCCCCTGATTCAGAAAAACATCATCAAGCTTTGCCAGAAGAAACCTAAACCGGTGATTGTGGCTACCCAGATGATGGAAAGCATGATCACCAATCCCACGCCCACCCGGGCCGAGGCCAACGATGTGGCCAATGCCGTTCTGGATGGAGCCGATACAGTAATGCTGAGCGGCGAAACCTCGGTGGGAAAGTACCCGGTTCAGACCATCTCCAACATGCAGAAGATCATCGACACCACTGAGACCGAAGAGTACATATACTACCGCGAACACATTCCCAAGCCAGAGGCAAAAAGCTTTCTGGCCGATTCCATCTGCCACAATGCGGTCCAACTTGCCAAGCAGGTCGATGCTGCAGCCATTGTCTCCCTCACCCACTCGGGATATACCGCCATTCAGATCAGTTCGCACCGGCCCAAAGCCCCCATATTTACCTTTACCATGAACAAAGATCTGATCAATGACCTTTCGCTGGTGTGGGGAGTGCGGACTTTCTACTTCGGCGAGTGCAATCACATCAACGATTACATCGATTATACGGAAGAATTCCTGGTAAGCCATAACCTTTTGAAGAAGGGTGACCTGGTGGTTCATGTGGGTAGCATCCCCATCCTCGAAAAAGGCAAAACCAACATGTTGAAGCTGACCCGGGTAAGCTGATATTCCTTGAAAGTGCCCATTGATATATGGATAGGCCAGGCAGAAGAGAACTGGCTTGGGGCCCTGTATAATTATGCCAGGGAACTCTACCAAACCACCTACCTTCCCTCTCACGATCACAAGCATCACTATCGGGTCTGGAACATCTCCAAACAGCTGCTTAGAGAGATCGCCACCCTCAACTCCTCCCTCACTCAGGCCAGGGTGGAAGGCGTGCTGATAGCAGCTCTTTTCCACGACCTGGGAATGGCCCAATCTACCCGGGAGGATCACGGCAGCCTGGGAAGGGAGCTTTGTGTTTCATGGTTTTCAGAAAGTGGCCGTACCCCTCCTTCCGGATTTGAACAGATCCTGGAAGCCATTGAAATGCACGATCTCAAGGAAGCCAGGTTCTATTCTGGGGCGGAAAGTTCCCCCGGAATTCTGAATATTCTCTCTGTGGCCGATGACCTGGAAGCCATGGGGGTGATTGGCATATACAGGTATGCCGAGATCTACCTCCTCCGGGGCATAGCCATGGAGGATCTGGGAACGCGCATCCTTGAAAATGCAGAACACAGGATCCTGAACCTCACTTCCTCAGCATTCTGTCCGGGAATCATTGCTCAGTACACCAAGCAGTTTGATGAGCTTACCTTTTTCTATCAGCAATACAAGCGGCAGGTGCTGGGGGTGAAGCAGGCAGAGATGGTTTGGGAAGGCCAGTTGGGAGTGATTAACTATATTCGTAGCCAGGTCATAACTCAGAACATCCGCCCGGAAGATCTTAGCAGGAAGTCCGTGGAAGAAGGAAAGGAAACTATGATTAAAGAATTTTTTAGCAAACTCAAAAATGAACTGGAGAAAAATCGTGAATAAAAAAGGCTTCAAGGCACTCCTGACAGGGATCATCCTGGCCGGGATCTACCTGCCTTCAGCGGCCCAGGTGGAGCTCAGGTATGAGCAAAATGAGACTGTAAGCTGGGAGGAAGCAATTGGCATGTACCGCTGGCTCGATGAGCAATATGAGGATGCCAGGCTCATGGAAGTGGGTAGTACCGATGCGGGCAGGCCCCTCCACCTTTTTGTGATAGATCGCGACCGTAAATTTGACCCGGAAGCAGCGAGAAGAACTGGGAAAAGCATCCTTTTCATTAACAACGGGATCCATCCAGGCGAACCTTGCGGAGTGGATGCAAGTTTAAAGCTGGCCCGCGATCTCCTGTCGGGAGAAGACAGCTATGGCTCCTACCTCGACAACACAGTGGTGCTTATTGTGCCTATTCTGAATGTGGGAGGAGCACTTATGCGCAGTGCCTATAACAGGGCCAATCAGAATGGTCCGGTGGAACAAGGCTTCAGGGGCAACGCCAGGAACCTTGATCTTAACAGAGATTTCATTAAACTTGATTCGAAAAATACCCGGTCACTGGTAAAGACTATCCGGCAATGGGATCCCCATATCTTTGTGGATACACATACCTCCAACGGGGCCGACTACCCCTATACAATTACCCTGATCCACAGCCATGCCCAGAGGCACGAAGCCTCCCAGGCCAGGCTGATCGACTCCACCCTGATTCCCGCCCTCTATGAGGGAATGGATAACTCTCCCTACGACATGTGTCCCTATGTATGGAGCAGGGGAAGATCGCCCGAAAATGGGATCCTGGCTTTCATGGATTATCCCAGGTATACATCGGGATACGCCAGCCTGTTCAACACCATCGCATTTACTATGGAAACCCATATGTTCAAGCCCTTCGGGGACCGGGTGCTCTCCACCTGGTATTTTCTCAGGGAGACCCTGAAGTTCAGTGCTCTCCACAGCACTGAGCTGGCCGAGGCGAAAAAGAAGGCCTGGGGGGAAAAACTGCAACGGAAGGAATTTACCCTGCAGTGGTCGCTGGACGACTCCCGCTACGATACGATCCCCTTTAAGGGATATGTGGCCAAGGAAAAGAAGAGCAAGGTAAGCGGACTTACCCGCTACTATTACGATCGAGAAGACACCTGGGAAAAAGAGATTCCCTATTATAAGTATTTCAAGGCCGTAAGCACCGCAGAGGTGCCGGAATACTATGTGCTTCCCTCAGCCTGGTCGCAGGTGGTGGACAGGCTTCAGTTAAACGGTGTGGAGATGTTCCCGCTTGATTCGGACAGTACGGTGGAGGCCGGGGTATACTATATCGACTCCTATGAGACCGCCAGACAAGCCTACAACGGACACTACCGCCATTCCGCAGTCAAGGTCAGAAAGCAAAAGGAAACCATCAAATTGCTGGCAGGTGATTACCTAATCCCTGTCAGGCAAAGGGCCATAGAGTACCTGGTGCAGACCCTGGAACCGGAAGGATATGATTCCTTCTTCAGTTGGAACTTTTTCGATGAAATTCTATTCAGGAACGAGTATTTTTCTTCTTACGTCTTCGAGGAAACCGCCGAACAGCTGCTTCGGGACGATCCCGAATTGAAGAAAGCCTTCAAAGAAAAGCAAGAGAATGATCCCGCTTTTGCCAAAAATGCCCGCCAGCAGCTCAGATTTATTTATGAACAATCTCCCTGGTCTGAACCCACCTACATGCGCTACCCGGTGTACAGGCTCGATTAGTCCCTGACTGATAACTCTTTTGACAGTATTCTTAAAAATACTATTTTTGCAAAGTCAGAGCTTCTGCTTGTAATGGATGTGCATATGAAGAAAATTTTTCTATCAGGGATCCTGATCTCTGTGGCCCTGCTAAATACATGGGCAGTGCTCAGCCTGGACGATTTTCTCAGCAGGAAAGAGGTAAAGGAGGTGCGGGTCCTGAAAAACGAAGCTGCCTTTGACAGGGTCCTTGAAGTGATGATTGAACAGCCCATCGACCACCGCAATCCAAACGGAGAGACTTTCCTTCAAAGAATCTATATCTCCCATGCAGACCCCGCCCAACCGGTAGTTCTGATCACGGAAGGATACGATGCCAGGTACTACTATACTTCCGAAATTACCTCGACTCTCAAATGCAATCAGGTGATGGTGGAACACAGGTTTTTCGGACGCTCTTGTCCCGACAGCATCCAGTGGCAATACCTCAACACATGGCAGGCGGCCTCAGACCATCACAGGATTGTGCTTATGTTTAAGGAACTCTACCCCGAAGAGTGGATATCCACCGGGATCAGCAAGGGGGGACAAACAGTCATGTACCACAGCTACTACTACCCCGACGATGTGGATGTAAGGATTCCCTATGTGGCTCCTCTGAACTTCGGACTGGAAGATGAACGCATCTATTCCTTCCTTGACCAGGTCGGGACAGCACGTGAGCGGAGAAAAATCAAACGCTTTCAGAAGATGGCCCTGAAGCATCAGGAGGACTACCTGCCTGCATTTAAAAAATTCTCGGAAGAAAAGGCTTACACCTATGAGCTGGCAGGAGGGGCAGAGAAAGCCTATGAATACTGTGTACTGGAGTACTCCTTTGCGTACTGGCAATGGAACTATGTCTCCGTAAAAAATATCCCCGGGCGCAATGCCAGCCCCGAAGAGGTGGTGGAACATATGAACAGGGTGGGCGGATTCGACTACTTTGCTGATAATTCCATCCTGGAATTAAGACCCTTTTTCTACCAGGCCCTCACCGAAATGGGTTATTACGGCTATGATCTGGATGAATTCCACAAGTTCCTGAAGCATGTGGATAATCCGATCTTTACCTTTACCCTTTCCAAAGACATGGAGGCCCCCTTTAACGAAGAGCTAAGCTACAGAATCCAGGAATTTGTCACCGAAGATGCCGAGAACTTCATTTACATCTATGGGGAATACGACACCTGGTCGGCCACAGCAGTTAGCCACACAGGTACTACCAATTCTAAAATATTTATCAAAGAAGGCGGATCGCACCGGACCCGGATCAGCAACATGCCGGAAGAGCAAAAAACGGAAATATACCTTACCCTGAACTCCTTCCTCCAATAAGACTGTTCCCCAATTACTATCACAGCGTCCAATAACTGCTTAGAGTTAGAGTTCGCAGTATTTCTTCAACTACAGATAAAATTACAAACGCTCAGTAATATTTCATTTCCCGGTGCAGAATTAAGGTTAGGATTAAAATTAGCCTTAACTTGAACTACAACAAGCTGGGAGTTATGAACTTGACAATAAGACGCAACTCACAATTCTCCCCATAGTTCGTTGTTTTAATTACATGAGGGAATATGCAATATTCAGAGATATATAAAAATCTGAAGAAAGCACTTCTCAGCATAGACTTGCTTTTACTACTCGCTTCCTGCAACGGTGATAGGCAAAGCTCCTTGGATGAAATAGCCCCATTTCATCCGACTCCCCAAATTGTTGCTTTAAATACCGGTGAGGGTTACACTGTTAATCCCTTTACAGGAGACAGCATTCAACCCATTATCAATTCACTGGGCGATACAATAAAAACAGGAGTGCCTGTAACGGCCAGAGCTAAAGTGATCGATCCCAAAAGTGTAGCCTTACCCAAAGTAATTCCTGCAGGCAAACCTATTGTTGTTCGCGCGCATCAGACCGTACATAAATTACCTGGAAATCTAACTGTAATTCCTGTAAATAAAAGTTCCCTTAAAACTTTCACCCCTGGTGTAGATACTTCTTCATTTGTACTGTTTAACTCTATGGGAGATACAGTTCCCACAGGTGTGCCCATACCCGCAAGAGGAAAAGTTGTGCCCTGCATACAAACGCAACCAGTCAGGGCTTTACCACCTCTAATGAAAGATAATGCCAGCATTAATATTAAATATCTGGATGTGGTACAGGGGATGAAATCCACTCAAGTCACGTCCATCCTGGAAGACAGTCGTGGCAACATCTGGATCTGTAACCAGGGAGACGGGGTGAGCATGTATAACGGTGAAACCTTTGTGCATTTTACTCAAAAAGAGGGCTTAAGTGATGATTGGGTTACCTCCGTCCTTGAGGATAAGCAGGGCAATATCTGGTTTGGCACACTTGGAGGAGTGAGCAAATATGATGGGAATACCTTTACACATTTTAGCCAAAAAGAGGGCTTATGTCATAACGCTGTCACGTCCATCCTGGAGGACAGCCATGGCAATCTCTGGTTCGGCACCTGGGGCGGAGGAGTCAGCAAGCTTAATGATGGATGCTTTACACATTTTACCCAAAAAGAGGGCTTATGTCATAATCTGGTCTTCTCTATCCTGGAAGACAAGCATGGGGATATCTGGTTTGGCACACAGGGTGGAGTGAGCATATATAATGGCTTAACCTTTAGGCATCTTCCCGAAAAACAAGGTCTGATCAATAATTGGGTTTGGTCAATGCTGGAGGACAGCCACGGCAATATCTGGGTCGGAACAGATGACGGATTGTGCCTGTATGATGGTGAAACAATTACACATTTTACCCAAATTGAAGGTTTAAGTGATAATCATATCCGATCAATCCTGGAAGACAGCCATGGCAACCTCTGGTTTGGCACACATGTCGGAGTGAGCATGTACGATGGTAAAACTTTTAGGCATTTTACTAATAATGAGGGTTTAAGTGCCAATCGGATCAGATCCATCATGGAGGACAGCCAGGGCAACCTTTGGTTCTGCACTGAACAAGGAGGTGTGAGTATTTACTATGGTAGCAGCTTTACCCACATTACCCGCAAAGAAGGTTTAAGTGAGCCGGGGGTCCTGTCCATTTTTGAGGACAGCCGTGGCAATTTCTGGTTTGGAACCTGGGGCGGTGGAGTGAACATGTATAATGGTGAGACCTTTATGCATTTTACCAAAAATGAGGGCTTAATTAGCAATACTGTCAGAACCATCCTGGAAGACAATCAAGGAAACATCTGGTTTGGCACCTTTGAGGGATTATGCAAATTTAACGGTGAAACCTTTACCCATTTCACCCAAAATGAGGGTTTATGTGATAATAATATTATATCGAGCCTGAAGGACAGCCAGGGCAAACTCTGGTTTGGAACAGATGGTGGAGGTGTAAGCATATACGATGGTAATTCCTTCATGAATCTTACCAAAAAAGATGGATTAAGTGATAATCATGTAAATGCCATAGTGGAGGACTGCCTTGGCAATCTCTGGTTCGGCACCTGGGGTGGAGGTGTAAGCATGTATAATGGTGAAACCTTTACACATTATACCCAGAAAGAAGGCTTAAGCAGTAATAATGTCAGATCCATTCTGGAGGATAGCCGTGGGAATCTCTGGTTTGGTATACGTGGTGAAGGAGTCTGCATGTTCAATGGCGAAAACTTCAGCTATTTTACCCAAAAAGAGGGCCTAAGTGATAGTTGGGTCATATCCATCATAGAGGACAGTAGCAATAATATTTGGTTCGGCACTCATAATGGATTAAATCGCCTGGCGTTTGAACCGGAAACTGATTCAGTCACAATAAAGACCTATGGCCTGCAGGATGGTCTGAAAGGCATTGGTTTCGGTGAAAACAGTGTGTTATCAGATAGCAAGAATCGCCTATGGTGGGGCACTGACAAAGCTCTTACTATGCTGGATATAAATAATTTAAAAATCCCGATTGAGCCTCCTGTTATGCATCTTAACCGGATAGACATTGACAGGCAATTTATAGATTACCGGCATTTGGACGATAGTATCAGAATGAAAATGAATTTCGACAGCGTGGCCATGTTTTATAACTACCCTTTGAACCTTACACTGCCTCATAATCGAAATAACCTTACCTTTTATTTTTCAGCAATAGATTGGTTTGCAGCACAAAAACTCAAATACAGTTACATATTGCTTGGTTGGGATGACAAATGGAATACTCCAGCTGAAGAGGCCAATATAGAGTACCGTAACCTGCCCCAGGGCAGGTATACTTTTAAAGTACGTGCCATTGGAGCAGCAGAAAGGTGGAGTGAACCGTTCGAATATACTTTTAAATTATTACCTCCCTTTTGGCTCACATGGTGGGCATATACGATATACACTATTATCTTATTACTCCTGGTTCGTTGGTACAGGGGATTTCTTATCAATCGGGAAAAGGTCAATGCTGACCTCAAAATCAAAGAGGTGGAAGTAAAAAAGATGCAGGAGCTGGATCACATGAAATCCCGTTTTTTCGCCAATATCTCACATGAATTCAGAACACCCTTGACTTTAATACAGGGACCAATAGAAGAATTGAGAACACAGTTCAAGGGTAACCTGGAAGGATCCATACATTTATTCCAAACTGTGAAAAGGAATACACAGAGATTGCAGGATTTGATCAATCAGCTTCTTGACATCTCAAAACTGGAGACTGGTAATGTTAAGCTGCAGGTCTCCAGGGGAAATCTTGTGGAGTTTATGAAAGCTATTGTGCTTTCTTTTCTTTCCCTTGCTGATTATAGGAAAATCAATTACGAATATGATCTGCCCCTGGATGGTGAAAAAGTATATTTTGAAGCTGATAAAATTGAAAAGATACTCACAAATCTAATCTCCAATGCATTCAAATTCACAAATGAGAGTGGGAAAATAAATGTAGGTATTCGATTCCTTGAATCCTCCCAGAATAATACTAAGGATTCTGTTGAAATAAAGGTGTCTGACACAGGAAAAGGTATTCCTGAAGCTTTGCTGGACAAAATCTTTGACCGATTCTACCGTGTAGGTGATCCGGATACCGGGGAGATTGAAGGGACTGGACTGGGACTGGCGCTGACAAAAGAGCTGGTAGAACTGTACCGGGGAAATATCAGTGTTGAAAGTGAGATGGGGAAGGGAAGCTGCTTCACCGTTATTCTTCCTGTTTCAGTGGCACTATTCAGGGATAAGGAAATTGTTAAACTGTCGTCCGAAGAAAATATCATATCAGAAGTTCGTACACCTGTCCATAAACATGAAGATTATAAGGATACAGGGTCCTTAGAACATAAAATCCCGGTCGCTACCAAAGACAAAGCTGTAATACTGATTGTTGAAGACAATGATGATTTAAGGAATTATGTATCCCGGAATCTGGAAAGCACTTATTCAATATTATCGGCAGAAAATGGTAAAGTGGGTCTGGATATAGCCCACAAAGAGATCCCCGACCTGATCATATGCGATGTGATGATGCCCGTAATGGATGGCATGCAAATGTGCAAGCTTTTAAAAACAGATGAAAGAACGGATCACATTCCGCTTATCATGTTGACAGCCAGGGCAGACAGAATCAGTAAACTGGAAGGATTAGAAACCGGGGCGGATGATTACCTGATAAAGCCATTTGATACTGAGGAATTGAAGATTCGGGTTAAAAACCTGCTGGAACAAAGAAGGAAATTGAGGAAAAAATTTAGGTTGGACTTCCTGTCTAGTGCAACAGATTTGGGATTGCCACCAAGGGATCATTTTATAGAAAGACTACTTGATATCTTCGACCAGCACATTTCAGATTCAGATTTCAAAATGAGCCAACTATCCGGTGAATTAAACCTGAGTCAGTCGCAAGTCGAAAGGAAAGTGATGGCCATTGCCGGCTATACTCCTAACGAATTATTTCGTAACCATCGATTAAAAAGGGCGGCCGCATTATTCCGGAGCGGACAAATCCATGTGGCCCAGGTCATGCATCGCGTTGGTTTTAACAACCAGTCCTATTTCACTAAATGCTTTAGGGAACTCTTCCACATGACCCCTTCCCAGTTTATTACTGACTGCAAAAAATAAGCATCTCTCTCAGATGCGGAATTACTGTTAAACTTTGCGGTTTTTCTTATAGACTTTCCCCATCCCAGGATTGTACCTTATGAGGTATTAACAAAAACTAAACCCAATAATTATGAAAAATCTAAAGTTATTATTTCTTGTTGCCTTAATGTGCGGCTTTGCATTGAGTTCCAATGCACAGTCAGTCACCAGTGATTATGAAACCGACTGGACTTATTACACGATGTGCGAGGGTGTATTGGACATAATCAGTGGTCCGGTGCATGTTAAACAAGTTAATCATTACAATCCTAAAACCGGTGTATTGGAATGGTTTAAATGGAGCATTCATAGTGATGAATTAGTAAGCCTGTTTACCGGTGAAGTATTTTCAGTTAACTCTTTCCATAAAAGCGATCATGATCCGAATGTATGGTTAGATGGAACCTTTCGCTACAATCTAAGAGGTGATCAAGGTACGCATGTTCTTGTGACCATTATTTGGACCTATGATGCTGACACCGGCACCTATATCAGAACCAAAAGAACGGCGGTGTGTTTGTGAAATAAGCGTTATATTGTTGATATTTAGAGTATTATTGGAAACGAGTTATAGCGAACTCACCTTACTTCCTAAGCTGCTAACACCCTAACACAGCAAGCAATAGCTGCCGTAAAGCTATTGCTTGCTGTACCTTTCCATCGCTCCCTCAAACTCTGCCAGAAAACTGTCAAAGCTGAAACTGCGTCCATGGGCCGGGTAGAGAATGGAAGGTTGCATATCACGAATCTGCTTCCAGCTTCTGAGCAATGCCTTCAGGTCTTCCGCAAAAGGAGGAAAGTGCTGCTTCCCTTCCAGACCAAAAATGGTATCCCCGCCGATCAACTCACCCCCCTCCATCAGGACTACCATGGATCCATGGGTATGACCGGGAGTATGGACAACCTTACCAGGAAATCCAAATTCTTCAAGGTCATAGGATTCCTTCACCAGCAGGTCCGCTTCTGCTCCGGGGAAGACGCCAATTCTTCTGGCAAACAGTCTGCCTATTCCCACCAGGAGCTTTGCCTTCCAGCGGGTGCCTGCCGGAATGGGTGTAAAGCCTTTCCCCAGCCTGGCCTCCTCCGATTGGTGTACCATGATCCTGCAGCCGGTCAGCTCTTTCAGTCGACGTGCAGACCCGGCATGATCGAAGTGCACATGGGTAAGGATAAGAAGCTTCAGCATACCAGGCTCAAGTCCCAGACCTGACATGATTTTAAGTATCTTCTCTTCCGAGCCCTTATTGCCACAATCCACCAGGATGGCCTCGCCAGGTCTGTGGACCAGATAAGCAGCCACATTGCCCAGGCCCAGGCGCTTCAGTGTATAAGATTCAGGTGTCACTATTTTACAGGGAAGTCCATCAATTTTTCTCCCTCCAGGTAGGCTTCCAGACGATCATCGATGGCCACAGGACCAACCCCTGCCGGGGTTCCGGTGAAGATCAGATCGCCGGTTTTCAGGGTCATGAAACGGGAGACGTAAGAGATGATTTTTTCAAAACTAAAGATCATAAGGGAGGTAGATCCATCCTGTACGGTCTTTCCGTTCACATCGAGGCGAAAGGAGAGATTGTGCAAATCTTTGTATTTCTCTATGGGGAAAAACTCACTGATGGGTGCCGAATAATCAAATCCCTTGGCAATTTCCCAGGGTAGTCCCTTCTTCTTCTGTTCGGCCTGCAGGTCTCGTGCCGTGAAATCCACACCCAGTCCCACCTCGTTAAAATAGCGTCCGGCGTACTTCTCCTCGATGCTTCTCCCCAATCTGCTGATGCGTATCACAACTTCAAGTTCGTGGTGGACATCCCTGGAGAATTCGGGATAGAAAAAAGGTCGGTTGGATATCACCAGGGCTGAGTCGGGTTTCATAAAAAAAACCGGGCTTGTGGGAACCTCGTTGTTGAGTTCTTTGGCATGAGCCACATAGTTCCTGCCAATGCAGATGATCTTCATTATACTACTTGTTGATGGAATTCAGTTTAATGCTGGTCAGCACTTTTTTGGTGTAAAGGGGGAAATCGCCATTCATCATCCAGCCATAGTAGCCCGGATCGCTCTGCAAAATTTCCTTCACCGGCTTGCCCTTGTACTTTCCGAAGTTAAATACTTCCACATCCTCCTCGTTGTAAACGATCCTTCCTGCAAAATCCACATTGCGGTTGTGAGCCGAAAATTCAGCCAGCTTTCCAATATCATTCTCAAGGTTGGAGTAATGGTCCAGCTGTGCTTGTAATACTTCGTATGTAGCCCTGGTATCTGCTTCGGCAGAATGGGCCTCCTTCAGTTCTTTCCCCACGAAGAATTTATAAGCTGCCGTAAGTGTACGCGGTTCCATCTTCATAAATATCACCTGTACATCCACAAATTTTCTCCGTTTAAGATCAATATCCACACCCGACCTGAGAAATTCTTCGGCCAGTAGTGGAATATCAAACCTCACCGAATTATAGCCCCCCAGATCACAGCCTTCAAAATCCCTGGCCAGGCTTTTGGCAACCTCATTAAAAGTGGGCTCATTCTTCACATCCTCATCGGAGATCCCGTGAATGGCAGTGACTTTTGCAGGGATCGGAATCCCCGGGTTTATACGCAGGGTCTTAATGGTTTCGTTCCCGTTCAGGTCTACCTTCAGGTAAGAAATTTCAACAATCCTGTCTGAAGCGATGTTGATTCCAGTGGTTTCAAGATCAAAGAAAATGATGGGATTCTTCAGCTCCAGCCTCATGCGCTAAGCATTTATCATCATGGGCATCAGCAGCATCAGGGTATCTTCACTTTCATTTTCGGTGGTGGCAGGCAGCAGGATTCCTGCTCGTGTAGGATCGCTCATCTCAAGCACCACTTCGTCGGAGGCCAGATTGGCCAGGATCTCAATCAGAAAGGTGGATTTAAATCCGATTTCCATGTCCTCTCCTTCATACTGGCAGCTGAGGCGCTCGTTAGCAGAGATGGAAAAATCAATGTCCTGTGCGGAAATATTCAGCTGGTTGCCTGTAAGAGAAAGCTTTACCAGGTTGCTCGCCTGGTTGGAAAAGACCGATACCCGTCTCAATGTGTTGTAAAAAGCCAGGCGATCGATGCTCATTTTATAAGGATTGTCGGTGGGGATCACTGAGTTATAACTGGGGTAGTTGCCCTCTACCAGGCGACATACCAGTTTGTAGTTGGTGAGGGTAAAGGAGGCATTGCGGTCATCAAATTCAAGAACCACCTTGTTCTCTTCCCTGGGCAGAATATTTTTCAGGAGTGAGGCTGGTTTCTTAGGAAGGATAAAACTTGAGGCACTCCCTGCAGCTGCATCGGTTCTTTTGTAGCGCACCAGCTTATGGGCATCGGAAGCCACAAAGGTGATGTCGTCGGGCGATAACTCAAGGAAAATCCCATTCATCACTGGACGGAGTTCATCGTCGGCTGTGGCAAAAAGGGATTTGTTGATCCCCGTAAGCAGCAGGTCCTGCTCAATTTCCAGTGTCTGCTTCTGGTCGTCCTTGATCACCGGCATCTGCGGAAACTCGGCACCATTCTGACCGGGAATAGAAAACTTTCCATTCTCGCTTTGAATCACTACGGTAAGGGTATCCTGATTGATCTCAAAGGTGAGGGGAATATCGGGGAACTCCTTGAGTGTATCTGTAAGCAATCGCGCTGGAATCGCAACAGCACCTGAACCATCTGTATTTTCCAGCTGAATATGTGTCACCAGGGTCGATTCAAGATCGGATGAGGTAATCTCCAGGATTCCACCCTCCAATGAGAAAAGGAAATTGTCAAGAATAGGAAGTGTGTTCTTGTTAGAGATCACACGACTGATGGCCTGCAGATGACCCAACAGCTCCATACTGGATACAACAAATTTCATGAGTTAAGGCTTTTTTATAGTGAGTCAATAATCCATCAATTATACGAAAAAAAATTGTGAATGCCGCAGCTACTTATCCCTAAGATAGTGGGACAAACCGCGCATCAGAACATCCAGGTAGATGTAGTTCACAAAGAGTGCTTCAGTCTCCTGATTGTAGATCACCAGGGCCTGAAACAGGTGGGCTTCGCCACCCGGAGATTCATAGTAGGGATAGATTTCCAGAATATGGTCCTCACCGGAAAAAGAGCTCACATGTAGTGTGGCCATGGGGGAGCCTTCCGGCCCGGATCCGGAAAGCGAATCGGCAGCAATCCCGGATCTCTTCTCAAACCTGATGGAAGTAAAATAACTGAAAAGTAAGCGTATGGCAAGATCATTGGTCTTATCTACCGGGCGAAGTACACTTGCCTGGTCAGTTTCCAAACGAATGTTGCCAGTACTATCCTGAATAAAGCGAAAGAATTGATCAGGGGGGAGCTCTATTTTGATGCGAGATATCTCTGAGGGAAGCAAATCTATCAGGAGATGTTCGCGGTAGTGATTGGAAGCGCTGGAAAAAACCTTTTCGAGTTTCAAATCGGGGTATCCTGACACGGTCACATAGTAGGCCCTTTCCGAATTTGGCGGACTCACCTGGTAAAGGCCCGAAACAGCAGTAAATGCAAAGGATAGCAATAACCTGTCGCCCTTGAACCAGCTGATCCTCCTGGCTTCGGCTGACTCTGCTGCCTGGCCCGATTCACTATCCGTGCTAAGGATGGAGGAGATCTGGAGCCGGCTGGCTGCGATTAGCAGGTTTTCAACGGAGGCCTGATTGCATGTCTCTTCACCAAAGAGAAGCCACTTGTCATTGATCCTGACCAATTCGGTGGAATCATAGGCATCAGCCAGCACGATCCTGTCTACCGCAGCCATATCCCTGAGCGCCACCTTTCGGTTCTCCTTTCCCAGAGTACTCCATGGATCCTTAATCAAAAATAACACCACAAGCACTGCCAGCAGTGATACAATCAATACGATGGTTCTTCGCTTGGACATGTCAGCGTGCATATCTGCGTTTCCGTACTGCCTGGATGACTACACCGGCCGCCAGGACCAGGATCAGAGGCAGCAGGGTGTTCACCCCTTTCCATTTCAGAAGCTGTTGTTTCTGGCTGAGCAGTTCTCCATTGAGCAGGCGGAGTTTAAACTCTCTGGACCTTAGTTCCATGATTCCTGACTCATCTGTCATATAGTTCACCACGTTCATGATGAACTCACGATTACCAAAAGTCTGCCTGGTATATCGGTCATATCCCAGGGGCTGAGCCCGAAACGCTCCCTGATCAAACTGCACTTCATTGGCGGGGATGTCCCCGTCGGAGAGCACAAAAAGGGCACTGGGTTCTCCCTTATGGATGGGCTTCCAGTCGGCCGGCCTTACCCCCTCGGGCACCGCATAATTCTTAAAGAAGGATTCAAAGCGTCCCTCAAGGAGAACACCCACAGGCAGCTGTGAGGCCTTATACAATGCCGGATCGGGTTTTACTGTCACCTCTTCCATGCTGATGTAGATGGGAACATCCCGCTTCCTGGAAGCGGGCGAAGTGGCCAGCAAAACGCTCTTGCTTATTTCTCCTCCCCCTCCAACTGTATCCAGTGAGGAGGCATACTGAGCCAGCACATAGTTGAGTCCGCGTGTAACCGGGTGTGTTGGCGGTCCAGCCAGCAGCGGATGGTACACCCAGGGCATCATGGTAAATTCTGCCTGCTGTCCGGCCGGAGCAGTATTTACCGGAACATAATTGCATTGCAAATCGGAAACCAGGTTGTAATTGATCCTGACACCGTATGTAAACAACATATCTTCCAATCCCACCGAAGAGGCCAGGGCCACGGTCGTTCCTCCCGAGAGGCTGTCCGCAAAAGGATTTACCGGATCAAGAAAAAAGAGGACCTTCCCCCCCTGCATAATGTACTGATCAATGGCAAACTTATCGGCTTCACTGAAAGTACGCATGGGACGGGCCACAATCAATGCCTGGTAAGCGAGCAGTACCTCCACATTTCCCTGGATGTATCCACGATCGACCTGAAAAAAATTCTTCAATTCGTCCATCAGGCTATGGGTCTGAAGTGAGTCCAGTTCACCGTGGCCCTCAATAAAAGCGATTTTGGGCACCTCCTCAAGGGTAAGGCTGTGAATGGCCCTGGCAAATTCATACTCCAGGGTCTGTATGGAATTATTCAGGTTCAATTCATGGGATAGCGAGGGATTGTTCTTCAGCAGGTTCACCGGCATCTCCACATTCCCGTAGGAGGCCATGGCACCCGGGAAAATAATCCGGGTCGAGCTCCCCCCCTCTCCATCACGTACCTGTATGTTGGTCACATTCAATCCACGTTCGTATAATTCCCCTATCATCCTGTTGCGAAGGGTTTCGTCCGCCTCGTCATAGAGGTTGATAAATTCATACTGCAGTTTATCCCCTCCATAAGCTCTGAATTCATCCATCAGCTCACGGATCGATTTTCTGAAATTCACAAACTCGGCAGGCAAATCCCCGTCCAGGTAAATTTTCACATAGACCACATCGTCCAGCTCTTTCAACAGCTTTCGGCTCGACTGTGATAGGGTATATTTTTTTTCGGAAGTCAGATCAAGCCTGAAAAATTTCATCTCGGCCAGAAGGCCCAGAAGGATTACCAGTACCAGGGTCAGGGCCAGATGCGTCAGATTTCTCACTTTCAATCCGCTTCGAGCTATTCCGCTTTGCCATTTGCTGCTCTGAAGCACCGTTTGGGTGGCCACGATAAACAAGAGCATAACAGCGGCAAAATAGACGATGTCTCTGGAGTCGATCACTCCACGGCTGATGGAGTTGTAGTGGTAGGAGATTCCCATGCGCGATACCAGGAACTCCATACGGCCCGATTCTGCAATCCCGCTTAAGAAATCGAATCCCAGGTAAAGCAGGAAGGAGAGAAAGACAGCGGCAATAAAGGCCACAATCGGGTTGCCGGTGAGGGAAGAAGCAAAGATCCCGATGGAGGCATAAATCCCACCCAGGAAAAGGAGCCCGATGTATGATCCCCAGCTACCTCCCATATCCAGGTTGCCCACGGGACTCCCCAGGCGGGAGACGGACCAGAAGTAGATGAGGGTGGGCAGGAGGG
>Ga0316191_10001343_pt1 | contig 17214 bp, 13 predicted proteins | sample Eddworburr2cm_MG_FD_204928 | JGI IMG/M metagenome (GOLD analysis project Ga0316191, IMG submission 204928) | Coastal sediment microbial communities from Maine, United States - Eddy worm burrow 2 cm | ecosystem: Environmental > Aquatic > Marine > Coastal > Sediment | place: USA: Maine...
TTCTGCGGCCCGATCGCCAGGTCGCCATCGCACGGGAGACCCTCGACATCTATGCGCCCATCGCCAATCGACTCGGCATCGGGAGCATCAAGATGGAGATGGAGGACCTTTGTTTCCGCTATCTCCACCCGAAAGAGTGGGGACGTCTCGAGCACGAGATCAAGGATCGCGCCGACGCCGCCGAACGGTGGTTCGCCGAGATTCGGGGCATCATCGAAGGCCTGCTTCTCGCCAACGGCATCAAGGGAACCGTCCACGGGCGCGTCAAGCACATGTATTCGGTCTATCAGAAGCTCCGGCGGCAAGAGGTGGACATGGCGAATGTCTTCGACTTCCTGGCCTTCCGGGTGATTGTCGAGACAGTGGGGGATTGTTATGGGGTCCTCGGCCTGATCCACCAACAGTGGCCCCCGGTGCCGGGCCGGATGAAGGACCACATCGCGATCCCGAAACCCAACGCGTACCAGTCGCTTCACACCACGGTGCTCGGCCCGGAGGCGCACCCCTTCGAGATCCAGATTCGAACCCGGGATATGCACAAGATTGCCGAGTTCGGCATCGCGGCTCACTGGAGCTACAAGGAAAAAGGATCGGGGGCCGGGAGCGAGGACTCTCGCATTTCGTGGCTTCGCAGTCTCCTCGACAATTCGGAAGGCGCCTCTCCCCGGGAATTCCTCGACTCGATCAAGGTCGATCTCTACCCCGATGATGTCTACTGCTTTACTCCCCGAGGTGACGTTTTTTCCTTTCCACGTGGCGCGACCATCCTCGACTTCGCCTACCGGGTCCATTCCGAGGTCGGCCATACCTGTGTCGGGGGCCGGATCAACAGTCGCTGGGTCCCTTTGCGCACCGAGTTGAAAAACGGCGACATTGTCGAGATCTCCACCTCACCGCAACAGCAGCCTCACCACGACTGGCTCAATCTCGTGGGCACAAACCGTGCTCGATCGAAGATCAGGAGCTGGCTCAAACGGGAGGAGAAGAAACGAGCGGTGGAGGTTGGTCGCAAGCTCATCGAGCGCGAGTTCCGGAAGACCGGTGTTTCATGGCGCAGGGTCAGCGGTACCGACGAGCTCAAGAGTGTTCTCTCATCGCACGGCCTCTCCAAAGAAGACGATCTTCTCGCGGCGCTGGGCTTTGGAAGGCTGGCTGCGCCCGCGATCATCGCGCAACTTCTGCCCCAAGAAGATGAAGCTGCTGAAGACGAGGTGCCCACTCCCAAGCGAGAGTCCTCCACTGCCGAGAGCCAGGCCCTCGAGGTCACCGGCGATGCCGACTTCCTGGTCTACGTCGCCAAATGCTGCAAGCCGCTTCCGGGAGAAAGAATCGTTGGTTTCGTGACCCGGGGCAAGGGCGTCGCGGTACATTCCCGGACGTGTCCCAACGTGAAGAACCTGATGTACCACCCGGAGCGGGAGATCGAGGTCAGGTGGGCGTCCGACGCGGCCACGTCGGGGGCCTCGCCCAATCAGGTCGAGTTGGACATGGTCTTCGACGATCGGTCGGGGATGCTCGCGTCGATCTCACAGGTCATCTCGGCCGAGGGAAGCGACATCCTGAGCTGTCAGCTTCGGACCGAGCACAACGACCGCGGCTTTGGCGCGATGACCATCGTCGTTCGCGATGCGGCACAGCTCGATCGTATCCTCAGGCGCCTGGACAACATCAACGGAATGCGACGCGTCGAGCGCCGCGGCCAGGCGACGGCACGAGCCTGAGCGACGACAAAAAGGCGGCCGTCAGCCGCCTGTCGGATCCCTCTTGTACGGGATATTACAGCCGTGGAGCCTTGACGACCTTGCCCGAACGGATACAACGGGTGCACGCACGAATGTACGTCGGTTGACCGTCAACGACGGCCCGAACGCGTTGCAGGTTGGGCAGCCAACGTCTTTTTGTGACGTTGTGTGCGTGGGAGATATTGCTCCCGGTCATTGGTCCCTTGCCGCAGATTTCACATCGCTGCGCCATTTCAATCGTCCTCCTCGAGGTCCCCAAGAGAATGGGGACGCATTTCATAGCATAAACGGTCCCGGATGGCAAGGTCGTCCATTACCGAATGACCGAGTTTTTGGTCTTTCCGCGCGAAAAACCACGTGTGAATGTGAGTTGAGTCGCGCGGAATTTGGCCGAGAAATCGACGGAAAACAGAGAAACCGATTCCCTTTTCTGGCTCCCACCAGAGGCAGATCATGATTCGATTTCGCAAAGAAAGAATGATTCGTTCTTTATTGCTTTTTTGAATTCACAATTTCTTGACACTAAATAACCCTTTTGATACTCTGCCTGATAGAGGTGTGATGTACCAGAAGGTTCGAACTCTTGCGACATAAGGTGTGAACCGTGTTTGGAAAGCGAAAAAGACAAGTTGTCGGCTGTGATGTTGGCTCCTCGGCGATCAAGATCGTTGAACTGAAGCCGCTCAAAAACGACGAATTCCAACTGGTCCACGCTGCCGTTGCGGATCTGTCGCCTGAGGCGATTGTCGACGGCGCAATCATGGATTCGTCCTTGGTGGTAGAGGCACTCACCGGGTTGATCTCGGAGAATGGGATCAAGAACACTAAATTCGGTGGCTCATTGTCCGGCCATTCCGTGATTATCAAGAAGATTCAACTTCCCTCCATGACCGAGGCGGAGCTCGCCGAATCGATTCAGTGGGAAGCCGAGCAGTACATACCGTTCGATATCAACGACGTGAACCTCGATTACGTCGTACTTGAGACCGGTGGAAGCGATTCGATGGATGTGCTGCTGGTGGCGGTGAAAAGGGACCGAATCAACGACTACACTTCGGTGGTCGTCCAGGCCGGTAAAGAACCGGTGCTGGTTGATGTCGATGTTTTTGCGGTCCAAAACGCCTTCGAATCCAACTACTCATCGCGCGGCGAGACGGTTGCGCTGGTCAACGTCGGCGCCTCGGTGATGAACATCAACGTGTTGCATGACGGCAATTCGGTGTTCTGGCGGGATGTGGCCTTTGGTGGCAATCTCTACACCGAGGCGATTCAGCGCGAGTTCAATCTGCCTCGAGAGGACGCCGAGAAGCTGAAGCTCGGCGAGGAAGTCGGCCAGGTTTCCCAAGCTCAAGTTGGCAGTGTCCTGGGTGCCGCGTCGGAAGATCTCGCCGCCGAGCTCCAGAAGACCATCGACTTCTTTGTCGCCACCTCGTCGGTAGATCGGTTGGATCGCGTGATGCTCTCCGGAGGCGGGGCGTTGGTGGCGAATCTCGAGTCCATTCTCCAGGAACGTTTTCAGGTCAACGTCGAGTTGCTGAATCCGTTCCGGAACATCCGCTACAACGAGTCGGATTTCGATCCTGATTGGATCAACCGCAACGCCCCGGCCATGGCCGTGGCGGTGGGTTTGGCAATACGGACCGTCGGAGACTGAGCCGATGATCAAAATCAATCTGATTTCGGAGGCGCCGACCGCAGCGGTCACCAAGCGAAAACGACCGGAATTTTCCTTGGGCGCCAAGCAGGGCGACATCATTCTTGTCACCATACTCGCCATTGCCTTGGCCGTTTCCGGCACGTGGTGGTATCTGTTGACGTCCAAGCGAGCCGACCTCAAAGAGACCGAGCGCCAGCGGACGGTGGAGCGTGATGAGCTCCAGCCGTTCATTGACAAGGTCGAAGAGCTCGAGGCAAAGCGGACGCTTCTCAAACGTAAGGTCGATGTCATCAATGACCTCAAGAACAAACAGCACGGCCCCGTTCGCATCATGGACGAGGTGTCCCGTGCGCTGCCGGATCTGGTTTGGCTGACGAGGCTCGAGCTGGCCGGAAACGCCATCACCCTCACGGGTCAGGCGATGGACGAGAATGCGGTCGCCAATTATTACTCGAATCTGGACGCGTCGCCGTTTTTCGAAGAACCGGTCGTCAAGAACCTCGCACGTAGAGGGGAGGATTTTTCCTTCACTCTATCGGCCGTCTTCACATATGAACCGCCGGAGATCGAAAAAGCGAGTTCTCCGGCCGATGGCACCTGACGAAGTGGGGGTCAAGCGCCATGGCCATTGATCTCAACGAAAAGCCCTGGTGGGTCGCTCTTTTGGTCGGGCTCGTGCTCGGCGTGGCTCTCTTCGTGGTGCTCCAGATGTATGTCTACAAGCCCATCGAAGAGGATTGCCAAAAGGCGCAGGACACGATCGACGAACTGGAACGCGAGATCGAGAAGGGACTGGCGGCCAAGGCTGACCTCCCAAGGCTCGAAGAAGATATCCGTAACTACGAGCTCGATCTTGATCGTCTCCGTCGGATTCTGCCGACCAAGCGAGAGACCGATGATCTCATCAAGCGTCTCAAGCACCTCACCGAACGTGGCAATTTCCGTCTGACGCGATTCGTGCCCGGCAAAGTCATCGACCGGGATTTCTTCCTCGAACGCCCGATCACGGTCGGACTTGACGGGACGTACCATGAACTCGGCCTCTTCTTCGATCGGCTGAGCGGATTTTCCCGCATCATCAATGTTGCCGATCTCGTGGTGTCTCCGGTCAGAGGCCAGGGATCTCAGGGATTCACCATTCAAGCCACCTTCACCCAGCGTACCTTTATCTACAAGGAATGAGCGGGGCTGAGATGAATATTATTCGGTTGGTTGTGTGCGTTGTGGCGGTCGCGGTCGCAGGCTTCGCCGCGATTCCGACGGCGGCGCAGGAGGCCGAGCCTGCCGAGACTGAAAGCGTAGCCGCCGACAGTCTGGGCGAAGAGGCCGTCGATACTTCGGCCATTGAACAGATCCTGCGTGGCGAGCGGGAGATGCTCGAGGGTGAGAGCTTCTCCTACGATCCGGCCGGCCGTCGAGATCCTTTCCGCTCGCTCCGTGCAGGATTCGAGAAGTCATACGACGACGAGGCCGAACCTCGGCCGCCCGGTCTGCCGGGGATGGCCGTCGATGAACTCAGACTCGAGGGAATCATCGAGACGCCCAATGGGATTCTCGCGTTTGTTCAAGGGCGTGACAACATTTCCTATATCCTCCGGCCAGGGACCAAGCTCTATGACGGAGAGGTCAAGGAGATTGAGTTCGACCGCATCGTATTCAGAAAGCAGTCGAACGACCCGAAACAGCTCAAACCGTACGAGGACGTCGTACGTGAGATCACGGATTAGCCGTTCGAGTGATATCGAATTGGGGGATGGCATGATGAACATGAACGTCCGCGTCCTGGTAGTGGCGGCGATCTGCGTGCTGTTGGGATTCATATATCCCGGCAACGCGGCAGCTTCCCTGCCGACGCTCCACGGGCTGACGGCGGAAGCAGGGTCTTCGGGGCCCGTGATCCACCTGCGGACCGATCACGCTCTCGAGACGGTCCACTACTCTCCCCAGCCCGGCGTCTGGGTCATCGAGATGCCCGAGGTCGAGTGGGAGCGAAGTACCGGGACTCTGGTCGATCCCTCCATCGGGATCGAGCGCGCGGAGTTGTCCGAAGTCGACGAGTTCGGTAAGAGGGTCACCCGGTTGACGGTGTGGCTCGAGGAACCGTCGCAGCTTCGACTCGACACCGCGTCGGGTGGTCTGGATCTGGTCTTTACGTCTTTTACCGCGGGAAGCGATCCGGCGCCGAGGCCGAAGCCCGAGCCGGTGGTTGCCGTTGTAGCGCCGGTCGAGCCCGCTCCTCCCACGGGTGAGGCGACCATCTCTCCAACGGGTGCAGCGACCAATTTGCTGGAGGTGATCGCCATCGCTTCCGGTGATGGGGCTGTCATCGAGCTCAGGGGTGATGGTGTTCTTTCCGGGACGACCTTCACACTTCCCAATCCCGATCGGCTGGTAATTGATCTGCCGGGGGTGATCAAGCGATTCAACCGGAGCATCTATCCCGTGGGATCCGGTCCCGTTCGTCAGGTGCGGGTGGCGCAGAATCGCACTGTGCCCGAGCCCGTGACGCGGATCGTCGTCGATCTCGAGGGCGAGGCTCGCCATGTCTTTTCGGAGACCGCCGATGGGGCCGTGCTCAGAGTTTCCGCCCCCGGCGCGCCCATGGCCGAGCCGGTTCCGGCGGTGATCACCAGGACCGAGATCGTCACCGAGACCGAGTACGTGGTTGCCCAAAACGAGATCGAACCTGTGGCGGAACCGAGCTACAAAACGCCGCCGCCGGCAGCGCCCCCGGCCGAAGAAGCCGCGGTTTCTTCGGCGCTCTTCGACCTCCCGGATGCCGGTGAGAGCACCGACGCCGATGACTGGTCCGAACCGAGCTCGATGGAATCCGAGTGGGCCGTCGAAGAAGAGCCGGTTTCCGAGCGCAACCCCTTCGTGGCGGACTCGTCGCAGATGATCGAGCATGCCCCGGCCGCTCAGGTGCTCAACGAGCCGAGTGCCAGGGCCGAAACCTATGCCTCCACCGAGGTCGACACCGACGAGCAGCAGTTCACCGGCGAGCCGATCAGCCTGAGCCTCAAAGACGCCGACGTTCGTGACGTGCTCAAGACCTTCTCCGCCCTCACCCAGCTCAACATCATCGTTGATCCCGGGGTCGGCGGATCGGTGACCGTGGAACTCCGCGATGTCCCGTGGGATCAGGCGCTGGATCTCATCCTTCGGATCAACAACCTCGACTATGTGCTCGAGAACAACGTACTCAGGGTCGCGACCAATCAGAAGCTCGCCGCCGAGAAGGCCGCCAAGGTCAACCTCGACAAGCAGCGCGAGCAGGCCAAACCGCTGAAGACCGTTCTCAAGCCGTTGTCCTACGCCAAGGCGAGCTATGTCTCCGGGCTCCTGGCGGGCGACAACTATCTCCTGTCGGATCGCGGCTCGGTGACCACCGACGAGCGCACCAACACCCTCATCATCCGCGATGTGGTGGATCGGGTCGAAGGTGCGTTGCGGCTCATCGAGAGCCTCGACCAACCGACACCGCAGGTCGTCATCGAGGGTCGCATCGTCGAGACCACACGCGATTTCTCGCGTGAGCTCGGCGTCAGCTGGGGGTTCTCCGGTGTGATGGATGCCCAGCATGGCAACGACACCGGACTCGACTTTCCGAACTCGATCAACGTCTCCGGCGATGTCGAACTCGCCCGAGGCAACCAGGGTTTCCTGGCCTTCTCCTTTGGCGACATCCTCAACACCTTCAACCTCGACTTCCTGCTGTCGGCAGCGGAGACCGACGGGCTCCTGCGCATCGTCTCGACGCCGCGGGTGACCACCCAGAACCTGATGCAGGCATCCATCCGATCAGGTCTTCAGATCCCGGTGCAGACCGTCGCCAACAACACGGTCACGGTGCAATATGTGGATGCGACCTTGAGGCTTCAGGTGACGCCTCAGATCACCGCCGAAGGGACCGTCAATCTCGACATCGACATCAAGAAACAGGAGGCGGTTCTCGCGGCCGCCGTCGTGGGCGGGAACAACGTCCCGATCTTCACCCGCGATGCCCAGACCCAGCTGCTGGTTCGGGATGGCGGAACGACCGTCATTGCCGGCATCTACCAGATCAATGATCAGGAAAACGAAAACAGGATCCCCGGTCTGTACAAGATTCCGCTGCTCGGAAGTCTGTTCAAGAACAAGGGGACCTTCAAACGGCACGATGAACTCTTGATCTTCATCACGCCGCGTATTGTGAAGTACTGAGGGAGGAACGGATGAAACGCATCACGAGTGTCGGAGTCGTTCTCGCAGCCGTCTTGGTGCTTGGCTCCTGCGGCGGGAACAGTACCCTCGACGACACCGAGGCAGCGGTCTTCATCACAGTCGAGATCGAGGAGTACAACCCCGATATCGACATCTGCGCATATCTCTCCGGCGGGGTCGATGTGACTATCGAATCGATGATTGTGACCTCGACGGGGAAAGCGCCCGGCGTGACCCTGGGCCCCGGCCAGGACGTGCGCCTTCTGCGCTGGGCGATCACGCCCGAGCGCAACGACGGCGGCAGCACTTCGTCGCCGCAGGCGATTTTCGACCAGGGCATCCTGGTCCCCGCCGGCGGGGTGACGAATCTGGACAACTGGCGGGTCTATCCGGTGGAGTACCTCAACGAAGTCCCGTTGGCGTACCTGCTGCCGGAGAACGGCGGGATCGATCCCGAGACCGCGAACAGCAACATCCGTCAGCGCTTGGTGCTCCAGCTCTTCGGTGAGACCATCTCAGGCAAGAGCGTTGCTTCGATACCGCAATCCATTCAATTCAACTTCTTCTGCGGAAGTCCGTGACGGGTAGGGGGTCCGGAGCCATGAAGAGCTTCTTCAACTGTCTCATTCTGTGTGGTCTGGTCTTCCTTATGGGATGTTCGGGAGGGAGCCCGAAACCGCCGACGGTGACGCCGCCGCCGGGGTCGGGTGATGTCTGGCTGATCACCTCGCTGCAGGCCAGCAACGACAATCCTCTCGTCAACACCGCGGTTCTGGTGACGGCCACCGTGACGTCAAACGGCGAACCGGCGCCCGACGGCACCCAGGTGGAGTTCACCGCCAACGGCGGGGTCTTCGTCGCCAACGGAGAAACCCTGGCGACCGTCGTGACCGCAGGTGGCCAGGCGAGCATCACGTTCGGCGCGACGCAGGCCGGCGGTTACATCATCCAGGCGCGGGTGAGAACCATCACCTCGCAGATTCAGGTCGCCTACCGTAACCCGGACACTTCCGACACCCTCCAGATCTGGAGCATCAACCCCAACGTGGGCTCGTACGCCGGCGGCGAGACCGTGGTGCTCACCGGCAAGGGGATCCGAAGCCCCGTCGAGGTCTACTTCACCGTCCAGGGTACTCGGTACCAGGCGATCATCGACCAGGTGGTCCCAAGCGTTCCGGCATCGAGCGCCGGCACGATCACCCTGCGTACGCCCGAGCCGACGGCGGCTGACACCAGTCTCTCCTCAACCGCCGATGTCACGGTGATCGTCGAGGTCGGAACGCCCGAGGAGCAGAATCAGACATACCCCGCCGCCTTCACCTTCATTTCCAACGGCGTGATCATCGGCGATCCCATCATCTTCGGTGTCGAGCCCTTCTGGGGCCGGTCCTCGGGCGGGGAGCTTGTGACCATTCTCGGTCTCAACTTCGGTGTCGATGTGACCAAGGAGCTGGTGAAGAACTTCGACGAGGTCTACTTCACCTACCAGGGCCAGGACCTTCTGGCCGAGATCGAGCGCTGGTCGCCCAACCAGATCGAGGTCATCACACCTCGATTCAGCCTCACCCCGTTGACCGCCGACCAGAATGCGGGAATCAAGCTGACCCGCATCGGCGCCAACCCGGTCGTAAAAAACGATGTCTTCATCGTCAGATCCGACATCGCCCAACCGGTGATCACGGGCATCTCTCCCACCGCCGGTCCCCTGGATGGCGGCACCCTCGTGACCATCAACGGCAAGGGATTCGAGGTTCCGATGCAGGTGCTCTTCGGCACCCTCGAAGCCACCGGGGTCCAGGTCATCGATGATCAGACACCGGCCGACAACGACATCATCACCTGCCTGACCCCGGACTACAGCCAGCAGGGGCAGCTGCCGCCGCTGCCGGTCACCATCCGGGTGACCAACCTCCAGACAGGCAACAACGCGACCTCGAGTCAGACCTTCACCTTCGGCGAAGTTCTCTACGTCTCTCAGGCCAACCCAACCGAGGGTCAGATCGGCGATCTCCTGACGCTCTACGGCGCCGGTTTCGAGGATCCGCTCACCGTCTGGTTCAGCAGCAACATCGAGTTCGACGTCATCGCGGTGACCGGGACCGAGATCACCCTGCGGTCGCCGCCGAGCCTGGCGCCGACCTGTGCCGATCGTGGTGGGAGCTTCCGGGTCGTCCTCAACGAGAGCAACCGAGAAGCCACCGGCGGAAATTACACCCTCCTGGGATCCAATCCGACCGTCACCAGCGTCTCTCCGACCTTCATCACCGAGATCGGACTTGGAACCGGCGTTGACCCGTCGGAGATCGACATCTACGGTGTCCGTTTCTCCGATAATCTGCTCGTCAGCATCAACAACTACACCGTAGACACCAACAACGTTACGGTTGTGAGCCCAGAACATATTCACGTCTCCGGGATACCGATTCCCGAAGATTTCGGTCCCAACTTCTTCAGCCGAATCTCGTGTACTACCAGTACCGGTCTCCTTGGCTCAAAAGAGGGGCCGACCCCGGTCAACGTTCGGGTAGAAAACCTGCCGCTCGGTTGCCAAAACACACTTGCCGAGGCATTGGTCTATTTGCCAGAAACGCAAACATGTGTTGCGCCTCAAATTGAGACTGATGTACCCCCGGGTACTCTCTTCGACTTCCTCACTGTAACCGTTGGTGAATGTTCTCTCCCGGCGCCCGTAGTTGTTACGAGCACCGGCGACGCACCGCTTCAACTCGGGACCATTACGACAATATCCAACCCCGAACCCGACCAATTCCAACTATTTGACGACCCGTCGAACGCGCTGATTGCGCCTGGAGACAGCGTTACTGTGTCCGTCATATTCTGTCCGTCAGTCGCCGGCCTGTTTGATGGGAGTTTCTCGATCCCTCACGATGGTTCGAATCAAGGGAGTCCGATCAGCTTCCCCCTGGTCGGCAATGGCGTTCCAGCGCCCTGACGAAGAGATATTGAGCCCCGGGCCATTCGGCCCGGGGCCTTTTTTGAAAAGCTATGGATTATCGAATCGAGCAGCTCCGCTATCTGCTCCGGGAAGATCCCTCTTCCCGGATCTTCTTCCAACTCGGCGAGCTGCTTCGTCGAGAAGGCGAAGCCGTCCAGTCCGTCAAGGTCCTGGAGTCCGGCCTCGAACGCCACCCCCGTTATGTCGCTGCCTGGGTATCGCTCGGCCGCGCGCAGCGTGATCTCCACGCGCTCGAAGAGGCCGAACAGGCATTCGAGACCGCGCTCGAGATCGATCGGGAGAACCCGGTGGCGGCCCGGCTGCTCGGCGAGACGGCGGTCGAGCGCGAGAACTGGCTTGGAGCGGTCAAGGCCTTCAAGCTCACCCGCGCTCTGACCGGCGGTGATGACGAGCTCGACGCTCAGATCGCCATGGTCGAGGAGCGTCTCGATGAGGACGGCCGCCTCGAGCAACCCGCGAAGAAAGAAGCTCAACCACCGAAGCGCTGCCTCGAGATCGTGAGTCTGTCGGCTGACGACCCCTTCTCGGCGGCGTCGGACGAGGCCGAAGGCGACGAGGCGATGAGCGACGTCTTTGAGATCGTCGAGGCTTCAGCCGACGTGGTGGCCGAAGACGAGGCTCCAGACGAACCCGACGCCGGTGAGCCTCCTGCCTTCGAGGAGGCCGTTGAAATCGAGGCCGCCGAAGAAGACGAGCTCGATGGGACCGAGATGGAAGTGGTGGAAGAAACCACCGATTTCGAGCCCGACGCGGCTCTGGCGGTGGACGAGAGCTCGGTGGGGGCGTGGTCCGCAACCATGAGAGCCGCAGGTGTTTCGGGCGAGGAGGCTTGGAGAGAACCCACCGACGAGCTCCTGGTGGGTGAGGACGAGGCATCCACTGGCGTTGCTTCCTGGAGTGAGCCCTCCGCGGCACTGGATGCGGTGGAGATCCTCCCCGATGCGCCGGTCGAAGCCGAGGCAAAGTTCGAAGAAGATTCACCCCCCGGGGACGCTCCCGCCGAGGTCGCGGGCGGCACCGAAGAGGGCCCCGAGGACACCGGCGAGGATCCCGACGAACACGATGACGACGGGGTACACCCGCTTGACAGACACACCTTCGATCCCATCGAGGTGACCCACCCCGATGTCGTCGAACAACGTGCCGCCGAGGCGGAAGCCGAATTTGAAGCCGACGAATCGCCGGTCAGCGAAGCGGATGAACCGCCCGTTGAAGAGGTGCACGCACCGGCGGAAGAACCGACTGACGACGAGTTGCCCCCGAGTGAGGATCGAGGATTCGAATCCGTCGAAGTCACCCGGCCCATTGAGGTCGAGCACGAGATCCTCGAAGCCGGTCCTCCCTCCGCACCGGCTGTGGAAGAAACCGGCATGCCGTCATCCAAGATCGCCGAGAAGCGCCACGAACTCGATCATGGAGTGCCGTTGCCGACCATGACTCTCGCCAAGCTGGCCCTCGATCAGGGCGATCGTCCACTCGCGATGGCGACGCTGGAGAGCCTCATCGAGAGGGACCCGTCCAACGTCGAAGCGACCGCTCTGCTTGGCGAGCTGCAAGCTCACGAGGAGAAGGTGGCGAACACGAGGTTCCAGGCTGCGCAGGCGACGACAAAGATCGCAGCGTTGCAGGGCTGGCTCGACGCGGTTAGACTGGCCGCGGAGAGGCGGGTTCCGTGAACTTCGATGAGGTTGTCAACGAACTGCTCGACCGGTGTCCCGGCGCCGGAGGGGCTGCCGTGTTCGATCCCGACGGGATCCCGGTTGTGACAACGCCGAGGGGTGGCAACCTCGAGGGTCTGAGCGCCGAGTTCGCCTCCATCGTCAAGAGTCTCGAGCAGGCTGGCCGCGAGTTCCAGCACGGGCAGTTGCAGCAGCTCTCGGTCTTTGCAGACAACACGGTCGTGATCCTGACCTCCATCGCAGCCGGGTACTTCCTGATGCTGATCATGGATCGTCATGGACTGGTCGGAAAAGCCCGCCTCCTCAGCCGGCTGACCAGCGAGCGGCTCTACACTGAATTCGTCTGAGGTACCACATTGATGTTCAAGTTCGAGGAGCTCTGTGAACTGATTCGTCTTGTCGGCTCGACCGACGTGGCGATGGTCGAGATCGAGCACGCCGGTGGTCGTTTGCGCATCGACGGCAAGACTCCGGTGCCCGTAGTGACCCCGGCGGCTGGAGTCCCGGTCGCGGCGCCGGCGATCCCGGCGCCGGCCGAGAGCGCCCCTGTCGGGTCAACGGGCGGGTCCCCCGCCACCGTTGACGCCGAGGGCGCCGACGGCGCGGAGGATCTGCACTACGTGCTGTCGCCCATCGTCGGAACGTTCTATCGCGCGCCGAACCCCGACGCTGATCCATACGTCAAGGTCGGTGACTCCGTCGACAGCGGGGAAACGCTCTGCATCGTCGAGGCGATGAAGCTGATGAACGAGATCGAGAGCGACAACACCGGCACTATCGTGAAGGTTCTTGCCGAAAACGCCCAGCCCGTCGAATTCGGTGAACGCCTGTTCGCCATTCGGCCGTAGTAGCCCGTTCGGGACGGGTCATGCTATCGAAGATCCTGATTGCCAACCGCGGCGAGATCGCCGTTCGGATCATTGCCGCGTGCCGAGAGATGGGCATCGCCACGGTCGCGGTCCACTCCGAGGCCGACCGCGAGTGCCTGCACGTCAAGCTTGCGGACGAGTCGGTCTGTATCGGCCCGGCGGCCTCGACCGATTCCTACCTCAACGTGACCGCCGTCATCTCCGCCGCCGAGATCACCGGCGCCGACGCGATCCACCCCGGCTACGGATTCCTGGCCGAGAACGCACGGTTCGCCGAGATCGCGAGCGAGTGCGGTCTGGTCTTTATCGGCCCGTCGGCCGAGTCCATCCGTCTCATGGGGAACAAGTCGGCCGCGCGGCGCGCGGTGGCCGAGGCGGGTGTCCCGGTCCTCCCCGGATCGGAGGGCGCGCTCGAGAGTAGTGACCACGCCCTCGTTCTCGCCGAGGGAATCGGATACCCGGTGATCCTCAAGGCATCGGCCGGCGGTGGTGGACGGGGGATGCGGCTGGCATGGGACGGTGACGAGCTCCAGACCGCCTACGACATGGCGTGGAATGAGGCGGAGAAGGCCTTTGGTGATCCGACCCTCTATCTCGAGAAGTTCGTTCAGAATCCCCGCCATATCGAGTTCCAGATCCTCGCCGATGAACACGGTCGGGTGGTGCATCTCGGAGAACGCGAGTGCTCGATCCAACGCCGACACCAGAAGATCCTCGAGGAGGCGCCATCCGCCGTGCTCGACGACGAGCTTCGGGCGGAAATGGGTCGAGCGGCGGTAGCTGTGGCGCGTGCAGCCCGCTATGTCAGTGCGGGCACCGTCGAGTTCCTTCTCTCCGCCGACAAGACCTTCACCTTCATGGAAATGAACACCAGGATCCAGGTGGAGCATCCGGTGACCGAGCTCGTTACCGGTGTCGATCTCGTGCGCGAACAACTGAGGGTTGCCGCCGGCGAACCCATCTCGATCCCCAAACGGCGCCAGGTCCGGCCACGCGGACACGCCATCGAGTTCCGGATCAACGCCGAGGATCCCGACACCCTGAGGCCGTCACCCGGTCGAATCAACCACCTCGTCCTGCCCGGTGGACCGGGAGTGCGGGTCGACACCCATCTCTATTCCGGCTACACGGTGCCGCCGTACTACGACAGCCTCATTGCCAAGCTCCTGGTCCACGGCAAGGATCGGGAGGAGGCCATCGTTCGCGGCCGACGCGCCCTCGAGATGTTCAGGATCGAAGGCATCAAGACCTCGATCCCGCTCCAAATCCGAATCCTCGATGACCCGGATTTCCAGGCCGGTGACTTCAGCACCAGCTTCATGGAGCGGTACATGCCGGAGAAGTCGTGAGCTCATGGCAGTCGAGAGTCTGATCCACTCAACTCTCAACTGTTCACTCTCAACTCAGAACCTTTGACTCCCCGAATGGTAAGATTGTTTGGTGTCCAATATCTATCTCGTGGGCTTCATGGGCGCCGGGAAGACTGCGACCGGGCGACTCGTCGCCGATCGTCTCGGTCGGGTTTTTGTCGATCTCGACGAGGCCATCGAAGCGCGAGAAGGACGGTCTATTCGAGAGATTTTCACCCATCAGGGGGAGAGCGCATTTCGTGATGCCGAAACCGCCGAACTGGAGGGAATGACGTTGCGCACCGATCTGGTGGTGGCCACCGGCGGTGGGGCGTTTTCCAGCCCGATGAATCGCCGGATGATCCGCCGATCCGGGGGAGTTTCGGTCTTCCTCGATCCGCCGTGGGAGGCGATCTGCGAACGTCTCGGAGGGGGCCACGGTGGCCGTCCCAAGTGGATCGACGAGCGCCATGCACGCACGCTCTTCCTCCAGCGAAGGTCGGATTACCTGCTCGCCGAGATCCGCATTGAACCGGGAGATGGCGAGTCAGTTGCTGAGGTCGCCGATCGAGTTTCCGTTGCGCTGGCGGAGGCCACGTGCGCTTCCTGATCCTCTCCGACATTCACGCCAACTGGGATGCCCTTCAGGGGGTGGTGCGCCATGTTCGGCGAAAGCGATACGATCGCATCGCTTTCCTCGGTGATGCCGTCGGCTACGGTGCTTCGCCCAACGCGGTCGTGAGCTGGCTCCACGGACTCGGTTCAGCGGTGGAGATCGTGCGTGGCAACCACGATCGGGTATGTTCCGGGCTCGACAGTGGCGACTACTTCAACCGGTACGCGCGCGAGGCCTCCGCGTGGACTCTCGATCGACTCGAGGAGAAGAACCTGGAGTTCCTCCGGTCTTTCCCCGAGGGCCCCATCGAGATCTCATCGGATGCGGTGATCTGTCACGGATCGAGCTTCGACGAGGATGCCTATATCTTCTCCGTTTACGACGCCGAACGGGCCTTCGAGTCCCTGCCCAACCAGATCACCTTCTTTGGTCACACCCACGTCCCGACTCTCTTCTCTCGGCGGTCCGAGAACGGGGAGACGACGCTGAGAGCCAGGCTTCTGAGTGGTCGCCGAACGGTGATCGATCTCGAGCCCGAAACCCGTTATCTGATCAACCCGGGTTCGGTGGGCCAGCCGCGGGACCGCGATCCGCGCGCGGCATACGCCATCTTCGATACCGACAGCCGTCGTGTGTATCTCTACCGCGTCCCCTACCGAACCGCCACCGCCCGACGTCGGATCATCCAGGCCGGTCTGCCACCGGTGCTCGGCGACCGTCTCCTTCACGGAGCGTAGGTATTCCCATGAAACGTTCTGTTCTCGTTGCGTGTCTCATTCTGACCGTCTTGACAGTCGCAGAGCCGGCCGCAGCGCAGGATCCGTCGAGCTTCGAGGCCCGTGCGGAGTTTCTTCTCCGCAAGATGGATGCCGGCCTGCTGCCCACCCCGATGCTGGTCGCCATGCTTCGCGATCCCTATCCCGAGACGCGGATTCTCGCGGTTAGGGCAGTCGCCTCGAGCGGTGACCCGAGCCAGACCGTCGTACTCTGGCAGTACCTCGGGGACAGGGATTTCCGCGTCCGCTACGAGGTCATGGTGGCGGCCGGGCGATTGGGCCTCGATGGAAGAGACCTCGCTCTGAAAGGGCTCCGTGACGATGTTCCGAAGGTTCGGCAGGCCGCCGCCTGGGCAGCGTGTCACGGTGGTGACGAGGCACTCGTCCCCCTGATGACCGCCATGGGTCGGGAAACCGATGTCGGTGTGCGCGCCACCGCCATGGCCAATCTGTGGCGGTTTGGTGAAACCGGATGGGAGCCCCACGCTGCGAAGGCCGCCGCCGATGCCGAGGACCAGCTCCGGCGAGCGGCCGCCTACTCGCTGTCCCGAAGCCCACGGCCCGAAGCGCGGGCGGCCCTGCGAAGGCTCGCCGCCGATTCCGAGGCCGTCATCCGCGCCACCGCCGTTGCCGGGTTGAGGCGCGCAGCACTGGCGAAGGATGATTTGATGGTGGTCACCAGGGCGCTGACCGACCCCGATGCGAGGGTACGAACGGCCGCCTGCTGGTTGCTTGCTGAGCAAGCCGAACCCGTACTCCCGGCGGCGACGGCATCGGTGGTCGAGGCCATGTGGACTCCGATGGACGCCCAGGCTGCGGTCATGGCGCTCAGAGCGGCTGGGGCACGACCGGAGATCGGCACCGATGCCGGGTTGTTGGCTTTGGTACGGTCAGAGGAGCCCTGGTTGGCATCCGAGGCCCTGGTCGCTCTCGTGGGACGCGGTGGCGGTGGCGTCGTCGACGAGATCGTGGGAGAGTGGCTCTCCGGCAGCGAGCTGTGGCAAGGAAGAGCGGTGGCGACGGTAGCTTCGTCCATGGGAGCGGTCTGGGAGAAGGCGGTCGTGAATCATCGCGAGGCGGCGGTTCGCCTGGCTTGGCTCGAACACCTCGAAACTCAAGAGGTCTCCTCGCGTGTCGAGCTGCTTCGGAAGCTGGTCGCCCAAGACCCGGATCCTTTTGTCAGAACCGCGGCTCTGAATCATCTGGGCGACGCCGGGGCCGCCGGGTCGTTTGCCGAGTCGCTGAATCTGGCTCGATCCTGGGCATCCGACGAGGTGCCGGACGCTCGCGCGGCTGCCCTGACCTCCGCGTTCGGCTTCGCCGAGAACGATCAGCAGAAAGCGCTG
>Ga0316191_10001344_pt1 | contig 17211 bp, 14 predicted proteins | sample Eddworburr2cm_MG_FD_204928 | JGI IMG/M metagenome (GOLD analysis project Ga0316191, IMG submission 204928) | Coastal sediment microbial communities from Maine, United States - Eddy worm burrow 2 cm | ecosystem: Environmental > Aquatic > Marine > Coastal > Sediment | place: USA: Maine...
AATGCCTGCGAGGAGGTCTGCCCGGTCAAAATCCCCATCCCGGAACTCATCCGCCGCATACGCAACGAAAGCTATTCCAAAGACCCCACCAGTACGGTGGAGGGCCATGGGTGCAAAAGCAATTGGATCGAGAGCCTGACCTGGAAAATCTGGGCCTTCGTCAATACCCATCCACTGGTCAATGCGGCCGGCATCAAAATCCTGTCGGCCCTGGGACAAAAATTGCCCAAGGTGGGACCGCTGAAACTCTGGACCCGTTACCGCAAGGCCCCTGAATTTGCCCCCCAGAGTCTGCATGAACTTGTCAAACATAATGGAGTCGACAATGAGTGAACAATCACGTCAACGGATTTTTGCCAGATTAGCGGCCGGCAGTCGACAGGCGTCAACCCCAATCGCGCAGCCGAACCCAATGCCGGTAAAGATTTACAGCCCGGCGGAAAAAATTGAAAAATTAAAAACGCTGATGGAAGCCATGCGTACCGAGGTGCATGTCACCGACGCCCAAAACTGGATTCATAAATTAGAAGAAATTTTAAAGCACCGGGAACTAAAAAGTCTGGTTTATCCGCCTCAGACAGCCCTGGGTGACACCCTGGAAAGCCATTGGGAAAATGACGGAAGCGGCCTGCCCCAACTAATCCCCTACGAAGAGAAAATTGAGGATTTCAAGGACCGGCTGTTTACCATCGATGCCGGTATCACCTCCACCGCCGGCGCCATCGCCGATCCCGGCGCCCTCATCTTATGGCCATCGGAAAAAGAGCCTCGCCTGATGTCGCTGGTCCCGTCCATTCATATTGCCGTCCTTGAAGCCGACAAAATATTCAGCTCATTTTTGGAGGCCATGCAAAAAGAAAAGTGGTCGACTAAAATGCCCACCAATGTCGTCTTGATATCCGGTCCCTCCAAAACAGCAGACATCGAAATGACCCTGGCCTTTGGCGTGCACGGCCCCAAAGAATTGATTGTGCTGATATTAAATACGTAATGAACCGAATTAAAACCACACCTCCTCCCCTGAGCCTGGCATGGACCATCTGGGGATTCGGCGTCGCCTTTTACCTCATGGGTTTTTTCCAGCGCGTCGCACCGGCGGTCATGACCGCCGAACTCATGCAGGAGTTTAACCTCAACGCCACAGCGCTGGGCAATTTATCCGCCTTCTATTTTTACAGTTATGTGTCGATGCAAATTCCCACCGGGATCCTGGCCGATATCTGGGGGCCGCGCCGGCTTTTAACTGCCGGTTCGTTTATGGCGGCTGTCGGTACGTTGCTGTTTGCCATGGCCCCGACCGTTTTTTGGGCCTACCTCGGCCGGTTTTTAATCGGGGGCGCTGTGGCGGTTGCCTTTGTGGGTAGCTTAAAATTGACCAGTGAATGGTTCCCGGCCCGATATTTTGCCATGGTTTCAGGAGTTGCCCTTTTTTTTGGTATTGTCGGAGCGGTTTTCGCAGGAACACCGTTACGGATGCTGGTCGTCGCCTTTGGCTGGCGCAACACCATGCTGGTATCAGCAGCGGTAACATTTATGATCTGCGCCGGGGTGTGGGTGATTGTCAGAGATTACCCCGGCGAAAAAGGATACGCGGGTTTTACAGATGCTGCCGCCGGTACGGGAAAGAACTCACGCCAACAGATTTTTGCCGGTATCGTCGAGGTCCTGCGTTATCCCAATACCTGGCTGCTGTCCGTGATTCCGGGCGGACTCGTCGGCTGCGTGCTGACCTTTGGCGGACTCTGGGGAGTTCCTTATCTTAGCACCCATCACAACCTTCCAACCACTCAGGCCGCCGCCTTAAATTCCGCCCTGCTGGTGGCCTGGGCCATCGGAGGGCCCATTTTCGGCGGGCTTTCCGATCGCTTGGGCCGCCGCAAACCGCTATACTTTCTTGGATGTGTGCTGGCGGTAGGCGGCTGGACCGTCATACTGTTTATTCCGGATTTACCAATTCTGTTGCTCGCACTCATGCTGGTCATAACGGGCTTTGCATCGGGTTGCATGATTATCAGTTTTGCCTTTGCCAAAGAGTCCGTGCCGGCGCACCTGGCCGGCACGGTAAACGGTGTGATCAATATGGGCGTGATGTCCGGCCCGACACTGCTGCAACCCGCCGTGGGCTGGGTGCTGGATCGAAATTGGAATGGCGCCCTGGTGCAAGGCGTCAGGATTTATGATTTAGCAGCCTACCGCGCGGGCTTTCTGCTGATGCTGGTGTGGGCCCTGCTGTCTTTGGCATTGCTTTTTTTCACCCGGGAAACCCGGTGTACCCAATTGAGTTGAACTCAATAGGGAGTTATTAGTTATTCGTGAGCAGGATCCGTGGTTACCATTCTACCGCAATTTCTCTTGATCCCTCGCGTATTTGTTAATATAGACGATTAGATGTCAGAGGACAGATATTTTTTATTTGGGATTTTAGATTTCGGATTTTGGATTGATGAAAGGAATGTGATCGATTTTATTTTTTAACTACCAATTATCGCTGAATGTTCCTAACGCGAGACCCGTATTACGCAACGCGCAACAGTAGGGCGGGCCACCGTGCCCGCCGGATTCGGATCATCGCACAACCCGAAATATGGTCGGCACGGTGGCCGACCCTACTTAATTTGCTCCATGAAATTGACATTGATTTTTATGAAGTTTCATACAAGGTTTCAGTAACTGATGATCAGAAGATCCCCTGACAGCTGAAACCTCAGGATTTGAGCTAAATCACCAAGAATCTCAATTTATAAACAATTCTATAAACGTAATCATAAAGGGAGACACCATGAAAGTCGCATTCATCGGTATGGGAACAATGGGCATCGGAATGGCGCTGAATATTCTCAAAGCGCGTCATGAAGTTATCGTTCACAATCGGACCCGGGAGAAGGAAGAAAGCCTGGCTGCAGAAGGCGCCCAATGCGCGGCCTCGCCCAAAGAAGCGGCAGCGGGCGCGGAGATCATTGTTATCTGCGTCAGCGATACCCCGGATGTTGAAGGCATTGTCCTGGGAGATGAGGGCGTCATCCACGGGGCCCCGGAAGGCTCCATTGTTGTGGATATGTCCACCATCAGCCCGGCCGCCACCCGCCGCATGGCTGAAATGCTCGCAGAAAAAGGCGTCGGCATGCTGGATGCGCCGGTTTCCGGCGGATCAGAAGGCGCTCAGAACGGAACCCTTTCCATCATGGTCGGCGGGGAAGCCGCGGTCTTTAAAAAGGCATTGCCCATCCTGGAGACCATGGGAAAAACCATCACCCATGTGGGGCCAATCGGGGCCGGCCAGGTTACCAAAGCCATCAATCAGATTGTGATCGCCGGAACATATCTGACCATGGCCGAAGGGCTGGCGATTGGCATGAAAGCCGGACTGGACATGGAAAAAGTGCTGGGGGCCATTGGCGGTGGTGCCGCCAGCTCATGGGTTTTGCACAATCGAGGCCAAAATGTCATCGACAACACCTATCCGCTCGGATTCCGCCTCAGCCTGCACCATAAAGATCTCAATATCGCCTTGGAAACGGCCCGGGAACTGGGCGTCACCCTTCCGGCCACGGAACTGGTGGCCCAGATTGAAACCGGGCTGATTGAACGCGGCTTCGGTGATGATGATGTTTCCGCCATTGCTCGTGCCATAAGGGAGCAGCCAGGATCAGGTTGATCAGTTATTCGGCAGCCGTTCCGCCACAAAGACACCAAGGCACAAAGAGGAAGTAATTGGGATCAATGGAGTTCATGTGGCTTTTACGCCATTTTTTCGATGTGGTTTAGTCTTCATTTCTCCTTTCGATTTATCTCGAGCTTTTTCAGCTCTCTTCGCATAATCTTGCCGGTGGCGGTCATGGGCAGTTCGTTGACAAATTCGATTTCACGGGGGTATTCGTGGGCGGCCAGCCGGGTCTTGACGAAATTCTTGATATCCTCTGCAACCTCCGGTCCTGTGGCAGCATCCGGTTTGGGCACAATAAAGGCCTTGACGATTTCAGTGCGCAGCTCGTCCGGGCTGCCGACCACAGCCACCATGGCCACAGCCGGGTGTTTCATCAGGCAGTCTTCGATTTCAGCCGGTCCGATGCGATAGCCCGCGCTGGTAATGACGTCGTCCTTGCGGCCGTTGAACCAAAAATACCCGTCGGCATCTTTTTTGGCATGATCCCCGGTTAAAAGCCAGTCGCCGATAAATTTTTTGCGGGTGCCATCCGGGTTGCCCCAGTACTCCAGGAACATGACCGGGTCGGGACTCCGGACGGCAATCTCCCCCACGGTTCCTGCTTTGACCGGTTGCCCCTGCCCATCAATCACATCAACCACATGTCCGGGGATGGCGCGGCCCATGGAACCGGGCCGGATCTCCATGACCTCCGCACAACAGCCCACAATCAGATTGCACTCGGTTTGACCGTAAAACTCGTTGATGGTCACACCCATGACGTCCCTGCCCCACTCGAGCAGCTCTTCGCCCAGGGTTTCACCCCCGCTGCCGATGCTGCGCATGTGGTAGCTATGGCGGCTTTTAGGATCCGGCACCTGCCGCATCAACTTTAGGGCCGTGGGCGGCATAAAGGCATTGCGTACGTTGTATTTGGCAATCAGATGAAAGGCATTTTCCGGATCAAACTTTTTAGCCCGATGGGCCAGAACCGGTATGCCGTGGTGCCAGCTGGGAAACAGCACGTCGATCAACCCCCCGATCCAGGCCCAGTCTGCCGGGGTCCAGAACAGATCTTCTTTCCGGGGAAAGAAATTGTGGGGAAACTCGACCCCCGGCAGATGCCCCAGAAGGGTGCGGTGGGCATGCAGCGCTCCTTTGGGTGGGCCGGTGGTGCCGGAGGTGTAAATGATCAGAGCCGGATCATCGGCCCGGGTATTGACCGGTTGAAATTCAGAAGACCCTTTTTCAATCAGATCCCAGAATCCCTGCACATTGCCATCCTTATTCCCACCGGTCACCAGGATGGTTTTCAGATCAGGGAGATTGTCGCGGATTTCCATAACCTTCGGCAAATTGGCCGCATCCGTGACAACGGCCCTGGCCGCGCTGTTGGCCAGGCGATATTCCAGGGCATCGGTGCCGAAAAGGGTAAAAAGCGGTATGGCAACCGCCCCGACCTTATAAGCCGCAATATGGCTGAGAGCGGTTTCGGGACATTGGGGCAAGAGAATCCCCAGTCGATCCCCGACGCCGATATTAGCGGCCCGCAGTCCGTTGGCCAGTTTGTTGGAAAGATTTTTCAAATCCCGGAAGGTATAGGTTACCACCCGCCCGTTTTCATCCTCATAAATCAGCGCCAGCCGTTTGCCCTGCTCGGCCCACTTATCGCAGATATCGACCCCGATGTTGTAAAACTCCGGGATCTGCCATTGGAACGAATTGTAAACTTCTTGGTATGTCTTGCCAGGCTTTAACATCTTATTCTTTCCCACTCTTTTAGTGTTTGCGACAGGCTCAAAGGCCTGCCCTACTACTTAAATTCCAAATTACAAATCCCAAATTACAAATAAATCACAGTGACCGACCCGCCTCCGGCGGACCAAACCGATTTAAACTGAGGCTCGGCCTCCCTCCTCGTTGCCGGCCAATTGTTTTGGTCATTGAATATTCGAATTTGAGATTTGTTTGTAATTTGTTGATTGGCGCTTGAGATTTAAAACATTCAAATAGTTAGCATTACTCAGATATCCCCAATAACAGTTCTAATCTTTTCAGGGGACTCAGCCCAGGGTAACTCAGGTTCCAACCACAAGCCCCCCGTCGACCCGCAGGACGTCTCCCGAAATAAAGCTGGCTTCGTCAGAAGCCAAAAAAAGGTAGGCATTGGCGATATCCCGGGGTTGCCCCATCCGGCCCAGGGGCGTGCGTTTTTTCATGCCGTCCAGGATGGTATCGGGCATGGATGAGATGATATCGGTGGCCGTAAACCCCGGTGCCACCGCGTTTACCCGGATATTGTGGCGGCCCAGTTCCCGGGCCCAAACCTTGGTCATACCGATGACGCCGGCCTTGGTGGCGATATAGTTGGTTTGTCCCAGGTTCCCGTCCAGGCCAACGATGGAGGACGCGTTGAGGATCACGCCGCCGTTCTGCCGGATCATTACCGGCACCACGGCCTGGGTGCAGTTAAACACCCCCTTGAGGTTGATCGCCACCACCAGATCGAAATCCTCTTCCGGCATCTGACGGATGAGTTCACCCTCTTTGAATTTAACCAGCAGACTGTCACGCACGATGCCGGCATTGTTGACCAGAACGTCGATTCGCCCGTATTTCACCAGGACGCGCTCCACCCATTTGTCCACGGACGCGCGGTCGGTGACATCGACGTGATTAAAGGCGGCATCCGGTCCTAATTCCTTGAGTGTTTTTTCTCCGCTCTTTGTATCCACATCGCAGATGGCCACCCGGGCGCCTTCTTCTGCAAATCGAAGGGCCGTGGCTTTACCAATGCCGGCGGCTCCTCCGGTAATCAGGGCAACTTTATCTTTCAGACGCATTAAAAACCTCCTGTTAATAATTTAATCCGCCGGAGGCGGACGAGGGTTTGATTCCCCGCCCCTTGCGGCGGGGTAGTTCATTTTTAGTGGTGTGACCCGGAAGTATCGGTTAATGGAAGCGCACTTCTAAACCGGTACAAACGCTAAATAGGTGACCACTCGTTCCGCGGATTGTCTATGTAAAAACCTGATGCTCAAAGGCGTGCCGACTTTAATCGTCCCGGGATCGGCAGTATCGACACCCTCGATGCGGGCGTCCACCCGCGGGCCCTCAACCAGCTCAACCACTCCCGAGCAGTAGGGGTTTTGGCGGTTGTAACCCTCGGCCAGCATAAAAGACGGCCCGATGGAAATACAGGTAAAGGCGGCCAGTTTACCGCTGCCCGTCATTTCTTCCCAGGCCAGATCAGTACTTCGACACTTAACGCAGATGGGGCGGGGCGGAACGTATAAGGCCCCGCACTGCTCACAGCGCGACCCCATCAGTTTGTCTTCGCTCAAATATTTTTCAAAAGCGCTATCGCTGAATGGCCTCGCCTCCATCTATAATACTCCTTTAATTAAAGGTTCAAGGTTCAGGTGTCAGTGTTCAGGTGTCAGGTGTCAGCAATCAGAGATCAAAAGTCAGACGACAAATTGTATCGGCTGGAAAAATCTGGCCCCTATCTGACCTCTGTTTTCGACACGGCTGAGCCCATCGCAGGCTGTCCGCTTTCATCTGTGAACTGCCACCTGACACCCGAAACCTGACACCTTTATGAAAATCCGCATTCCACATTCCTAATTCTCTTTTTATCGTCTTTCCAAAATCGTAAAGGTACAGGTTCCGCCGGTCCCTCCCAGATTGTGAGCCCCGCCGATACGCAAATCCTTAATCGGGATCTGGCGCCGGCCGGCCTGGCCTCTGAGTTGAGTCCAAACCTCATAAAGCTGGGAGACACCTGTGGCTCCCACCGGATGGCCTTTGCACTTCAGCCCGCCGGAGGTATTGATGGGCTTGGGGCCATCCAGGCGCGTCAGCCCATCAGCAACGGCTTGATAGCCTTCACCGGGCTTGAAAAAGCCCAGGTCTTCGATATGAAGCAATTCGGCTATCGAGAAACAATCGTGCACTTCGGCAAATTGAATATCCTGAGGTGTGAGTCCCGACATGCCATAGGCTTCTGCAGCCGCATGGCGGGTGGCCTCAAAACAGGTCAGATCGTCGCAGGCATGCAATCCCCGACCGCTGCCTTGGCCGATTCCGGCAACATATATGGGATCATCCGTGAAGTTTTTGGCAATTTCCTCTCCCACCAGCAGCATGCAGCTGGCCCCGTCACTGATGGGACAGCAGTCGTAAAGGTGCATCGGCCATGCCACGGACGGATTGGCTCTGGGATCACTTAAAAAGCCCTTTTCATCTTCCCACTGCGGGATGGGTTGCTGCCTTTTTTTAGCACTTTCGATTCTGGCGGTCATGATGTCACGAATCGTCACCGGGAACTGGGCCTTGGGATTGAGGGGTGCATTGTTGTGGCTTTTAATGGTGACATTCATCAGGTGCTCACGGTTGGCGCCATACTTCTCAAAATAGGCCGTGGCGACTGCACCAAAAACCCCGGGAAACGTAAACCCGGCGCGACCTTCATAGGGTACGGTTGCCAGAGCAAGCCCTTCGGCAACTTCTTCGGTGGTGCATTTGGACATTTCCTCGAGTCCGCCCACCAGTACAACATCATAGAAACCCGAGGCAATTGCAAAGATGCCTTCCCTGAAAGCCAGGGCGCTGGAGGCGCAGGCGCCTTCGGTGCGGGTGGCCGGTTTCGGCACTGTTCCGATGATGTCTGCGATCAGCGGGCCCCAGTGGGATTGATGGGCAAAAAAATCATTCGAAAAATTTCCAAGATAAAGCGCATCAATGTCATCTGTATCGATGCCCTTGTCCACCGAGGCCAGCATCTCCTTGAAGGCTTCAGCGAACAAATCCTTGGAATCCTTGTCCCTGAACATGCCGAATGGCGACATTCCGGCGCCGACGATGGCGACACCCCGATTGAGTTTTCTACGTTTTATCACCTTTTTCTCCCAGGCTTTAAAATCGTGCTGAAGGCTTAATGTCTCTTAATTGTATTTCTTCTATCAATTGGTGGGAGTGGCTTTCCAGCCGTGACGAAGAATTGCCACCTCAGGGAATAATTCGCGGCTGGAAAGCCGCTCCCACCAATTTAAATTAGACTTTTTAAATCAATAAAACCTGACTTCCAGGATAAAAATCCCCCTTTGATCCCCCTTTAAAAAAGGGGGGAAACAGATGTATCGGACGTTATTTACGAGATGGAGCAAAGGGTTATCCCCTTTCTTAATAGGGAGACAGAGGGGATTTTATTTCTTTTTCCTATTTGCCCTATGCGCCATGCCCTCAATGCCAGGAGAAAGGCCTTCGACAGGCCGTATTCTATTTTACCTGTTCCTTAGAAACTCCCGGATCGCCTGATCCCTGGCCCCATGGGGCTGAAAAACGATGCCGTAGTGATTCATGCCTTCGACGTCAAATTTCTGCACATGCGGAATATCCTGCATCATCCTGTCGATGACATCTTCGGGCAGAAGGATATCGTCCTGGCTTAATAATCCGTTGGTAGCACGCAGAACGAGGACTTTGCATTTCAGGCGGGGATAATAGGGAGCACAATCCACTTTCCTGATGTTGGTCTTTTCTTCCTGGATATGGGCCGGAGTGATATTGGTTCGCACCCCGCCCCCGACCGCTTCGATTTCATAGCGGTAATAGGTTTCGGTAACCGCAGACCAGGGCTGGATGTAAGGTGCGGCCTTCATTTTATCCAGATAAGCCTCGACCGAGGGGAACACCTGCCCCAGCCGGTCCAGGGCCGGCTTTATGCCGACAAACACCTTTTCCATTTGGTCTTTTGATAAATCCCCTCCCCCGTCAACCAGGATGAGGCGGTCAACCCGCTCTGAAAATTCGGCTGCAAAGGCCAGCCCGATAAAAGCGCCCAGTGAATGGCCCATGATGGCCACACGATCAATTCCCAGGTCGTCCAGAAGGCAATTAATATCCTGGATATGACATTCGAGGGCGTATCCATTAGGCGGCTTATCCGATAGCCCCCTTCCCCGCAGGTCCATTGCAATCACATGATAATCAGGTGCCAGAGCCTCCGCCAGGGTGTCCCAGCACCGGCAATTGGCGGTAATACCGTGGATGCAGAGAATCGGTTGACCTGTACCTTCCCATAAGGCCAGATTGATTTCGATTCCGTCTCCTTTGACTTTTTTCATGAGCGGATCGGTCATGCATATTCTCCTTTTACTTCTATTATATTTTTTTTGTCAGGCTGAGCGGGGTTCGGATTTCATCTTATGTGGAAGTCATCCCACTGACATTTAATCCCAAATAATTTATTTTCTCCGGGCAGCGTAATCTCGCACGGAACCAATGACCCCTTTAGGGAAAAATATGACGACCAGGATGAAAAGAATTCCGAAGAGAAGCAGCCAGCGTTCCAGAATGCTGTGCAAAAAAGTTGCCTGGGGCAGTAATTCCTGGGCAATATTTTGAAGGTCCGGTAAAAAGGTCTGAGTAATCAGTAAGAAGGCCGCACCCACGAATCCACCGTACAGGGTGCCCATTCCTCCAATAATGACCATGAGAAGCACATTGAGCATGATGGCCATGACTTCCAGGCTGGACTCCGGGTTTACATAGCCAACCCACATGGCATACAACCCGCCGATCAGCGTTGCCAGCAGGCACCCGAAGGTAATCGAAATGGTCTGAAATATAAACGTTTTGTAGCCCAGGGCAACCGCACGCTGTTCGTTATCACGGATGGCCTGAAGCACTCGGCCCAGCGGAGAATGGGTGAACCTGAGCATCATGAGAAACAGGGCCAGACAGGAAAACAGTATAAAGTAGTAGGTTATCACCCGGCCGGTAATGTCGATGCCCATGAATTCGCCCATATTAAAGGCCACCGAAAAAACACCGGGCATACTGATGCTGATGCCGTCTTCTCCACCCGAAAAATGACTGAGCTTGTTCGCCAGAACAATGGCCAGCTCCGCCAGCGCAAGGGTCACCATGGCAAAAAAAATTGCTTTGACCCGCAAAGAAATAAAGCTGATGAGCAGCGCCAGGACAACAGCGACCGCAGCAGCCAGCAGCAATCCAAGGAACAGGTTAAGGTAGGTCGGACTGCCGTACTTTTCCAGCAAAAACGCGACACAATAGGCCCCTACACCGAAAAACATGCCGTGGCCAAAGGACAGGATGCCCGTATATCCCAGCATGATATCGAAACTGGCGACCAATGAAGCAAAGATCACAATCTTTATCGCAAGATCAACGGTTTTATATGACGGAAATAAAAAGGGGATCAGTACTAAGAGAACAACAACTCCCAGTTTGAGAAAGGAGCTGCCGCTGGTAAACTGCTGCCTTTTCTCCTGGTTGCGAACGATCTGAACCGGTGTTAGGTCTGTCACGTGCGAATCCTTAAAAGTTTGTGCCGACAAATCTTATTACCGAAATTTTAGTTGCGATTGCCACTTGATACTCGATTCTCGATGACATGCCGACGGTCCGAAACGCATATCGAGTATCGAGCATCCAGTATCGAACATCATGGGTCAACAACTCCCAATTGGGAATGACAGGAAGACAGTAACCAGCCGCCAGCAACCCGTCACTTTCCCGCCGCGAACAGCCCGGTTGGCCGAATAAGCAAAATGATGATCATGATTAAAATGTTGACCCCCGCGGCGGCCCAAGGGACCAGATAGGCGACATAATTGTAAGATAACCCCACAATTAGGGCACCCACCAGCGAGCCGGTCACGCTACCCAATCCCCCGATAATCACCACAATAAATGCAAAAAGCAGATAGGTAGATCCCATGTCGGGATAAACCTGCAGGCTGAATATACTCATCGACAGTCCCCCCAACGCGGCCAGGGCGGCCCCGACTGCGAACACGCCGGTGAACAACAGAAAAATATTGTGCCCCATGGCCTGGACCATCTCGCGATTTTCCACGCCCGCCCGCACAATGGTACCTAATTTGGTCTTTTTAAGAACGAGCTGGATGGCGGCATACACGATAATCCCGATCAAGATGCATATAACTCGATATCTGGCAATGATGATATCGAGGACGTCCCAGTTTCCCCGAAATGTCATGGGAACGATCATGACTTCATCATTCGGCCCCCAGACCACGCGGATCAACTCTACCAGCACGATAGTGGTCCCAAACGTAATCAGGATCTGAAATAAGTGGTTTCCGTAAACCCTTCGAACAATGATTCTTTCCAGGATAATGCCCAACAGGGCTACCGCCAGCATTGCAGCAAAAATGGCTACCAGAAATACGCCGAAGTTTTGAAAAACCGAATCGGCTTCCACCCACGTTCTCAACCATCCGAATACACTAAAGCCAACATAAGCCCCCCAGGCAAACAGGGCCCCATGGGCAAAGTTTAGCACATCCATCAGACCGAAAATAATACTGACGCCGGAGGCGATCAAAAAAAGGAGCATCCCCATGGCCAGACCGGCAATGGTGAGTGTCAGATAGGTTTTAAAGGGTATCCCCAGCAGCGGCAGCATCAAAAGAATGGCGGCTCCGACAACAATGGTGAGCTCTGTGCTCCAGCGCCTGGTCCCGGGTTGCGACATAAGATGGCCTCTTATCGGAGATTGTCTGAAAACTCCAGCATATTGCTAAAACAACTACTTCTAAAAGCGTTTAGTGTTTGGTGTTTCGTATCGGAACACACCTTCCCGGAACATCTAAAGTAATCCATTCCGAATGATTTGGTGTCCAACTATTCAAATACCCAGATATTTCTTCTTCAATTCGTCATTATCGACGAGCCCTGCCATTGGGCCGTTGTGTACGGCCATCCCGTCATCCAGGATATAGAAGTAATCGCCGACACAGCTGGCCATGTAAAAATTCTGCTCCACCAGAACGACGACGCTGTGTTTTTTAATTTGATTGATGGCTTCAATTACCGCGTCTACAATAATGGGCGCCAGGCCTTTGGAGGGTTCATCAATCAGCAGCAAAGATGTCTCATTGACAATGGCCCGGGCAATGGCAAGCATCTGTTTTTGCCCGCCGCTCAGGATTCCGGCCTGGGCATGCCAGAAGTTTTTGAGATCCTTGAACATATCCAGCGTCCGTTCCAGTCTCTCAGCGGTGGCCTCGTCTTCAACCAGCATGGCCACCCGCATGTTTTCCTCCACCGTGAGGTTGGCAAATATCCCCATATCTTCCGGGACAAAACCAAGCCCCATACGTGCAATTTCATAGGGCTTTTTTTTCTGGATCTCCTTGCCGTGGAAGATTATTTTGCCCTGATTGGCCGGCAGAAGCCCCATGACGGTCCGCAGGGTTGTGCTCTTGCCGGCGCCGTTGCGGCCGATAAGAACCGTGACGGCATCGGCTTTGGCCTCAAAAAAAAGCCCCTGAAGAATGTGGTGGTGACCGATAAAGGTATGGGTGTCTTCAACCTTTAAAATAGCTTCACTCAAGTTTGGCTCCTCCGCCAAGATAGGCTTCCTGAACTTCCTTGCTGTGATGGATGGTTTCAGGATCTCCATCGGCAATTAACTTGCCGTCCTGAAGCACGGCTATTGAATCCGAAAGAGACATGATCATGTCCATTTTGTGTTCGACCAATAATATGGTTCGGTCCCGCGAAGATTTTATTTTCTCAAGAACTTCCAAAATAGCCGGAACTTCTTCCTGTGACATACCGGCTGTCGGCTCATCCAGAAAAAGAACCTTAGGCTCCAGGGCCATCAGAATCGCCAGTTCCAGCTTACGCTGCTCACCGTGGGTCAGGGACCTGGCAGGATCCGCCCATTTGTCATCCAGCAGCATCTCCTGGAGAATGGTATAGGCTTCATCTTCGGTTTCTGAGAAATGAAGATAATTGCGCCAGAAATTAAGCCCGAATCCACGACGGGATTGGATCGCGACCCTGACGTTTTCAAGAACACTTAAATCCGGAAAAATATTCGTCAACTGAAAAGAACGACCCATACCCAGACGTGTTCGCATGGCGGGCCCCAGACCGGTGACATCCTGTCCTTTGAGAAATACCTGGCCCTCGGTGGCTTTATACTGACCGGTCAGCAAATTAAAAAAAGTGGTTTTCCCGGCCCCATTGGGGCCGATAATTGATTTCAGGGTAAACGATTCCACCTGCATGTTGACATGATCAACCGCCACATGCCCGCCGAAACGGATGGTCAGGTCTCTGGTTTCGATGATGGGTTCTGTAATAAGTTTGTTCATTGTGCCTGGAATGACTCGTATCCTGGTTAGATAGGGCTCTGGATCACCTGTAGAGTATAACTCGGAGCTGTCTGGCGGTCACAGAGGCCCGCCCTTTATGGTCGTAGTCCTTGTCCGTCGTCCTCGATACCATTTTGATTTCGAGGACGAGCACGAGTACGAGGACGGGTACGATATCCCATGAGGGCGGGCTGTACCGACCGTAGGCAGCTATGAATAATTATAAAATTTCAATGGAACAAATATGAACTCCCCCATCACTTATTCATAATAGGAGGCGCCGTCTCGCTCATGGTAAGTTCCCTGGTAAGCCGGGGGATCGCCCATGCGACATCCGGTTTGACGTCGAGTTCAAAAGCGTACATGGACTGCAGGGCCTGATGATCTTCCTTACGAAATTTCATCATTCCCTTGGGAGTCATAAATTCCATGCCCTCCATGGCGGTGATCAGTTTTTCGGTATCCGTACCGCCGGCCTTGGTGATGGCCTGGACCACAGCACTGGCGGCCGCAAAACCACCGCAGGTAAAAAAGTCCGGCGGCTCTTTGAAGCGACTATAGTGCTCTTTCACCAGCCAGTCATTGACGGGATTTTTTGGGTTTTCATAGTAGTAGTAAATAGAGCCCTTCATGCCTTTCAACGGTTTCATCGCCTTTAAGGCCGCCAGGACATTGCCGCCGCTGGCTATCTCGATGCCGTGTTTGTCCAATCCGGCATTACTCAACTGGATTATGGGTGAGTTTTTTCCGGCCCAGATTACCCAGACATATTTGGGCGAGGGTTTATCTTTGAGGGCATCAATAATGCGTTGAATCGGAGCGGTAAAATCCGTGCCTTTGGGGTCGGCATATTCCTCATGCACAATCTTGGCGCCAAGCTTTTCGGCGGCTTTTTTGTAAGCCGTGATGCCGTCACGGCCAAAGGCATAGTCCTGGCCGATACAGGCAATGCTGACGCCCGGTTTGGCGACGGCGACCGCATTTGAAATCGCATCCTGGCTGGAATTGCGGCCGGTTCGGAATACATAGCGGTTCCAGTTTTTGCCCGTGATGGAATCGGCTACCGCCGGCTCCACAATAAGGATCTTCTTAAACTGCTGTGCCACCGGCAGTATCGCCAGGGCGACGCCGCTGCTGGTCGGCCCGATTACCAGATCCACTTTGTCGTCGCTGTAAAGCTTGGTCAAGAGCATCTTGGCTCTCGCGGCTTTGAGCTGGGAATCCTCGATGTAGAGTTTTACGTCCCGGCCGAGGATCTTGTTGGAACCCTTGGTGAAGTATTCAAGACCCATCTTAAAACCGGTCACTTCCGCCTTGCCGTAAATCTCGTAAGGACCGCTGAGTCCCTGAATGATACCGACCTTGATTGGATCTGCCGCCATGGCCGGGCCGGACATGAGGCCGGCAACCAGCAAAACCAAAATAAGCCAATTTAACCTTCGTATTCCTCTCATACGCTTACCTCCTTTGGGGTTGTATGTTTTGGATTATGGGCTTTCTTTTTTAGTTTCAGTCAATTCCTCTTCAAATTTCTTGAAAAAATCATCTTTTTCTTTCCAATCGGCTCCAAACTGCCTGTCAAAATAATCGCCCAATTTATCGAGCAACTTCTTCCAAACCATCTTTTTGCCGTGGGTGACGACATCGGCCAGATAGGTATCCAGATCCGCCATCATTTCTTTGGGCAGAAAGGACACTGCCCCCAGTTGGATGGATTCCTTCAAGGCCTCTGGTGTCAGCGCATGGGCGGTAAGCATTACCGTAGGAAACCCTTTGGATGCTGATTTTTTTAACAGTTCAAACCCCCGGACGCCCATAACATCCAGGATGACGATATCAAATTTCAGGGCCGCCATTAGTTGCAGCGCAATCTCATAATCCGCGGCCCGGTATATCCGGCACATATCGAGTTGCTCGGTGATGGAATCCAAGATATCCGGTTCGTCGTCCACGATTAAAACAGCCTTGTTTTTTAAAATAATTTCTGTATTCATATTAGCTTTCCCGGTATTTGCAAACGCGGCATAAATTGTAAAATTCTATCCTTGTTCGTTTTGATGGTTAAGATCGTTTAGTTCGTTAGGATCGTCTATCCTTGATGATTGACAAAAAGCTCAAACGCGCTTTATTCCTTTTACCCTCACCCGGATAAACCGAAAAATACCTAAAGTGAGCTGAAATAAGGCGCCCGCAGTTCCCGCTTTAAAACCTTGCCCAGGGCGTTGCGGGGGAAATCATCACGGAATTCCACCCTGGAGATTCGCTGATACTTGGCCAGCCTGGGGTTGACCCACGCCATGAGTTCTTCCGCCGAAGTCGATACGCCCTCCCTCACAATCACCATGGCGATGGGGGTCTCTCCCCATTTGGGGTGCGGAATGCCGATAACGACGGCATCCTGCACCGCCGGATGACGGGTCAGCACGTCTTCGATGTCGCTGGCAAAAATATTGATCCCCCCGGAAATAATCATATCCTTTTTGCGGTCCAGGATGTAAAGAAACCCGTCTTCGTCCAGCTTTCCCATGTCACCGGTCTTAAGATAGGTTTTGCCCGCGGCGTCCACCCAGATCGCTTCGGCGGTTTTGTCCGGGAGTTTGTAGTATTCGGGCATCAAAAACGAGCTGAAGGCCACAATTTCTCCGGCTTCCCCCCGGGGAAGCTCCCGTCCCTCTTCATCGATGATCCCCACATCCCAGCCCACCAGCGGGAGTCCCACCGACTCCATTTTGTTTTGCATGTCCTCGGGCTTCAGGGTGGTGGCGACCCCTTCCGTCAAACCCCATAGCTCCACGAGCTCTCCGCTGAATCTCTTGATCACCTCGGCCTTGGTCTGGGTGCGCAGGGGAGAGCCGGCGGAATTCCATATTCTCATCGAGCTTAAATCATAACTGTCAAAGTCGGGCTGTTCCAGCAGGACCGTAAACTGGGTGGGGACCATGAAGGTGTGGGTGCATTTTTCCCTTTGGACCAACTCGAGAAAAGCTTTGGGCTCAAAGGCGGGCATGATCACCAGTGTGCCGCCTGCAAACACCGTCGGCAACATGGTCAGCCAGGTCCCGTTGGCGTACAGGGCCGTCGTTACGATATTGACGGCACTGGAATCGATGCGGTAATCGATGGCGAACATGCTGGCAAATTGGGTCCGGTTGTGATGGGTGTGCAGAATTCCTTTGGGCACACCGGTGGTGCCGGAGGTGTACATGATGTTGAACGCGTCTTCGTAGATCATGGCAATGCCCGGTTTCTCATCCGAACTCTCATCAACCAGTGATTGGTAGGAGTTCCACCCCTCGACGGGTTCACCCAATGCAAAAAAGCCGTCCGCGGCAATATTGCTGAACTCTGATCGATAGGGACCGATGTTGTCCTGCTGCCCGGGCCCGACAAAAAGAAACCTGGAGTCCGAGT
>Ga0316191_10001346_pt1 | contig 17193 bp, 10 predicted proteins | sample Eddworburr2cm_MG_FD_204928 | JGI IMG/M metagenome (GOLD analysis project Ga0316191, IMG submission 204928) | Coastal sediment microbial communities from Maine, United States - Eddy worm burrow 2 cm | ecosystem: Environmental > Aquatic > Marine > Coastal > Sediment | place: USA: Maine...
GGTCGTAAATGTAATTTGTTTATGCGCGCCGTGCTCGCAAAGCACACGGCAAACCTCTTCTCCCAGGCCGACACCAATATTGACAGTGGCACCTGCCGCAACGTTGTCAGTAAAGATCCTGGCGCCCAGACGCGCCAATGCATAGTCGACCGGGCTACGGCGCGGCGTTATCCCCAGGATTCTATTGATGAACCTGAGCCGCAAAATCGCCTGCTGCTCATCTACATTCGCGCCAGCCGTAAACATCGGCCAGTACCTGTGCTGAGCAACCGATCCGGTCTGCTCATTGCGTGGATTGACAACAATGACGTCGACATCATCTGCTCGCAGTCCTATTGATGCTGCGTCGTGTTCGATCAAACCGGAGACCGCCACGAATACGAGCCCACCGTTGTGCCGTGCAGCGCGAGCCGCTTCGATGTTTTCTGTAATAGTCGACGCGTTTTTAAAATAGATGTTGCCGTCGCGGTCAGCGTACGGCGCACTGAAGAGCGCGGCATCGATCGACGGTAAGGTATAGACAATTTCGTCGCCATCGGCTCGCGCAAATTGCATCGTCGCATTTTCGGTCACGGGTGAACCACGACCAACACGAGGATCCAAAAACGTACCAATACCCGTTTGGCTGCGCACTTCGTGCTCGCCTCGTCCCTGCGCTTCAACGACATGTGCCATTTCACCTTGCGGCAAGGTGTGCAGTTCCAGACGTCCCGCATCAGCCAGGCGCAACAATGACTTTGCTGTTTCGGTATGCCCGGCGATGTAACGCGTCACGAGACCATCCACGCCGACCTCCTCGACCGTGCCGGGTGCGCGGCCACGCCCACCCTGCCCGCCGACGGAGATCCATGTAAGCGCGCGCGGATAGCCGCTTTGTTCATAGCGCTCTCGCACCGCCCAGAAAAGAATCGAACAACGTGCGTTGCCTGAAATTCCGCAAGATACGACGCAGGCACTATCGGCGATCATGTCCGCGGCTGCTCGCGCGGACTTGAACTTGTCCGGCAATGGCTCCGACGGCATATAGGAGGTATCGCGGCGATCCCAGGTCAGTCGCCAGCGAAGTATGTGTGCGAGCAGTTTCGCCCGATCGAGTAGGTTCACGGTGCCCCGGTCTGTTTGAATCTGGATTCAGCGTAACAACAGCCCGGTGGCGCGGGCAATGGCGGATATACCTACATGAGCTGCGGAGTTTGCGTCGCAGATTGCAAACAATTGTTTGTTCAACTAACATTTGTTTGTTATGAAAAGTCGCGAGCAGCAAATCCTTTCGCTAATACGAGACAACCCGATGCTGCCGCAGCAGGCAATCGCGGCTCAGCTCGGCATTAGTCGCTCTGCCGTGGCTGGGCACATAATGAACCTCACCAGGAAAGGCGCCATAAAGGGCCGCGGTTACGTCTTGAGCGACGCGCCTTTCGTTGTAGTCATCGGTGGTGCCAACATAGATGTCCATGGCAAGTCGAACAAAGCATTGCGCAGGAATGATTCGAACCCGGGTACCGTGAACATCGCGGCAGGTGGCGTAGCACGCAATATCGCAGAGAACCTCGCACTACTCGGAGTTGATAGCCGACTGGTGTCGGCCATCGGCAATGACCACCACGGTCAGATGCTGATGAAGCTTTGTCGAAATGCCGGCATTGATATGCAATACGTACAGGAGGTTGACTCAGTACCAACCTCGACCTATTTGTCTGTGGTGGATGATAGCGGCGACATGCATGTGGCTGTTGCAGACATGAGCATCATCGACCACCTGGGGGTGGATCGACTGCAGCCGCATCAGGCGGCACTTGGTCAGGCATCGCTCATAGTCCTGGATACCAACCTCGCCGACGACACTCTCGCGTGGCTCACGAACACGTTTGCCGACAAGACAATCTTCGTTGATACCGTCTCGACCAGCAAAGCGCTTCGAATCAAACCATACCTGCCGTTTATTCACACGCTGAAGCTCAGCATGATTGAGGCCGAAGCGCTGTCCGGCATCGAGGCACGCACACAAACTCAGTTACGAAAGATCGCCAGACAGCTCCATACAGAGGGCGTCAAACGAGTGTTTATTACGCGTGGCAACAAGGGTGTGTTCTTTAGCGACGGCAATGCCCAGGGCGTACAGAAACTCCAGGGCGGCAAACCTGAGGTGCGCAACACCGGTGGCGCGGGCGACGCGTTTCTCGCCGGACTCGCCTACACCTGGCTAGAAAACCGGCCATTGGACGAGTCCGTGTTATTCGCCCTCGCGGCAGCCGACATCACGCTATCGCATACTGCGACCGTTAGCCCTGCCCTGTCGCTTGCTGCGATTAACCGTACCGTGGAGGAAGCTCGACATGCCGAATAGACCTACAGACGATGTTCTCGATATCGCACCGGAGGTGGCAGAGGCGCTGCGCTCGAACCAACCCGTCGTTGCGCTGGAATCAACGATTATCAGTCACGGCATGCCGTACCCGAAAAACGTCGAAACTGCATCTGCGGTGGAACAAGTCGTTCGTGAAGTCGGCGCGGTACCGGCCACAATCGCCGTCTCAGGCGGCCGACTGAAAGTCGGGCTATCGTCGGATGAAATTGAGCGCCTTGGTAAGCTCGGGTCAAAGGCGATTAAGTGCAGTCGCCGGGATTTGCCGTTCGTCCTGGCACGCAAACAGGACGGTGCAACGACAGTTGCAGCAACCATGATCATTGCTGCCATGGCAGGTATTCGCGTGTTCGCGACAGGCGGCATCGGCGGGGTGCATCGCGGCGTCGCGGAGACGATGGACATCTCAGCAGATCTCGAAGAGCTTGCCCGCACCAACGTTGCGGTTGTGTGTGCGGGTATCAAGTCGGTGCTCGATATCGGCCGCACGCTCGAATATCTCGAGACCGCCGGCGTGCCAGTTGTCGGTTATAAAACCGACATGCTGCCGGCTTTTTACTCGCGCAACAGCGGCTTTCCAGTTGACTACCGTGTCGATAGCCCAGCCGAAGCGGCTGTCGCCATGAACACCAAGTGGGCGATGGGGCTGCAGGGCGGCCTGATTATCGCGGTTCCGATACCCGAAGAACATGCTCTCGATCGCGATGAAATTGATGGCGTCATCGATGAGGCTATAGCCGAAATGCAGCGCCAGGGGATCACAGGCAAAGACACGACACCGTTCCTACTGGCTAGTATCGCAGAGCGCACCGGTGGCCGAAGTCTCGAGGCCAACATACAGCTTGTTATCAATAACGCGCGTGTTGCCGCTAAGATTGCGATGCAAATTTAACGCGGAAGAACTTCGAATAGAGCACCGGCACAACCAGCAGTGTCAATGCCGTGGCAAATGCCAGGCCAAAGATAATCGTTATGGCCATCGGCTTGAACATTGCCGTATCGCCCCACAATAGTGGCGTCATGCCAAGCACTGTTGTCGCGGTCGTGAGGAGAATAGGTCGCAAGCGTTGCTGGCAGGCAAACATCACCGCTTCGGCCTGGCTGCGCCCATAATCGTTAATCTCGATCGCTATGCGATCAAGCAATACGATCGCATTATTGATGATGATGCCGGACAAGGCGATCAGGCCAAGAATCGTGAAAAAGCCGAACGACGAATTGGCGATGAGCAATCCAAATGTTACGCCAATCAACCCGAGTGGAATCGTCGCAAGAATGATCGCAGGCTTGCGCAGCGAATTGAATTGCCAGACCAGCAATAACAGGATGAGCATGCCCGCCGTTGGCAATTCAGCCGCGATCGATGCGTTGGCGTCACCGGACTCTTCCGTCTCACCGCCGATTTCGAAATGATGACCCGCGGGCCAGGCCTTTGACGCTTTCCTCAGCCAGGGCTCCAGTACTTCCACAACCTCCGCCGCTGTCGCCTCCGGGCGCAACTGCACGTTGAGCGACAGAGTCCGGTCGCGGTCGCGACGCTCGATGATGCCAGGCTCAAATGCCAGTGTGACATTGGCAACTTGCTTAAGCGGCACGTTGGCGCCGGTGCTCCTGGAATAGACTGACATGCCATCCAGTTTGCTCAAGTCCTGCCGGTCGGCCGCAATCGTTCGCAGCGTAACCGGTATCAATTCGTCACCTTCCCGGTACTGCGTCAAATCGATACCCGTCAACCCGGCTTGCAGCGAATAGGCAACGTCCTCACTGGTAACACCCGAACGCCGGGCAAGCTCCTGGTCAACGTCAACAAGCAGCTTCTTGGTCTGCAAACCCCACGAACTATGGGCGTCCGTCACCTGCGGAAGGCTGTAAAGAAACCCGGTCACCTGATCTGCGATCGTGTACAGAGCATCGAAATTATTTCCGGCTATACGCACGATGATCGGGTAGCCCACGGGTGGGCCGTTCTCGAGACGCTTAACCTGTGCCGCCAAATCAGGATGACGATCCCGCACGTGATTCTCGATTCCGGCGATGACAGCATCGACGTCGTCACCGCTGATCGTATTGGCGATAACAAACGAATTCGCTGGATTCGGGTTGGGCGGATTGAGGCTCAATTGAAAACGCGGCCCACCTTCCCCGATAAATGTCAGCCAGTTGCGGATCCGTGCTTTGCCCGTTTCCGGCGCAAAATACGTTTCCTCGATGAATGTATCGACCTCCGCAATGATCTCCTGGCTCGTCTCGATCGAAGTGCCCAACGGCAATTCAAGCTTGGCCGAGAACACCGGATCCTCGGATGGCGCGATGAATTCCTGACGCACCAGACCCATACCGGCAACGGCGACGAAGAACAACAGAACCACTACGCTAAGAAAGCGGTACTGGCAACGAAGCGAAAGCGTCAAAAGCTTGCGGTATAACTCGTAGCCCCGACCCGCAAAAACTTCGCCGTTACCCCTGTTTTTTACCGCCACTTTCAACGCAACAGTTGTCAACATCGGCACAAACGTCATCGCCAGCAACCAGGACGACAGCAATGCAATAGTGACCACATAAAAAATATCCGACGTGTACTCGCCTACGTCGGACTTGGCCATTGCGATGGGCATAAACGCCGCGGCCGTTGTCAGCGATGATATGAGCAGCGGGTTTTTCAGCTCCTTGCCGGACTCAATAGCAGCGGTGACGGCATCCTGACCGTTCTCCCGTTTTACGAGGATCGACTCCACGACAACTATCGCGTTATCCACGAGAAGACCAAGCGCGATGATCAATGCGGTCAGTGATATGCGATTGATCGTAATATCGAAGAGCTGCATCGCATAAAATGACGCAACTATGGTTGTTGGAATGAGCGAACCAACAACCAGGCCGGTTCGTACGCCCAGGAACGCGATCATTATCAGTATGACAATTGCGATAGCCTGCAACAGGCTCGACGAAAATGCCTTCACAACATCATCTACGAGGTTGGCCTGAAACCAGACTTTGTCAATTTTGATGCCCCAGGGATACTGTGCCAACAACTCCGGCATCAGGGCATCGAGACGATCGCCGAGTTTGAGGATGTCGCCGCCCACGCGCATGGAAATCGCGAAGGCCAGCGTCGGCTCACCATTAACGCGGCTAACGCTTCTTGGCGGGTCTTTGTAGCCGCGGTAAATATTGACGATGTCTTCCAGGTAAACGAGCGCCCCACCGGGGAGCAAAATGACCGTTCGCTGCAGGTCCTCAATAGACTCGAAGTTGCCGGTCGGCTCGAGTGCAATTCTTTCGCGTCCGCTGATGATATCGCCGCCAGACGACAGGATGTTGACACTGGCAAGCGATGCAGAAAGCTGCTGAGGTGACAAGCCGAGCTCTGCCAGGCGCGCATTGTTGTACTCAACGAAAATGACTTCCTGTTGCTCGCCGTGAATAGAAACCTTTGCTATGTCTGGCTCTTTGAGCAACTCATCGCGAAGCTCATCCACAACCGTCTTAAGTTCCGCGTAGGAAAAACCATCGCCTGACAACGTATAGACGCTGCCAAAAACATCGCCAAACTCATCATTGACATCCGGCGTCTGCACGCCCTGGGGAAGATCCGAAGTAACGGCGTTTACCTTGCGACGCAGATCGTCAAAGATAGGTCGCATGACTTTATAATTATCTTTGAATTGCGCGTAGATCACCGAAATGCCGGTTCGTGACTCACTGACGATCGAGTCAATTTCCGGCATTTCCTGAATTTTCTTCTCGATCTTGTCCGTTACAAGCAGCTCTACTCGCTCGGGGCTGGCCCCCGGGAACCGCGTAGTAATTACCGCAGTACGGACCGTAAAACCGGGGTCCTGCGCCTTCGGGAGACTTTGAATCGCGAAGCCGCCCGCCAGAACGACCAGAGCGACGATCGTCAGCGTTATGCGATTTCGATCAATAGCTGCGGCAGTGAGGTTCACAAAGAGCGTCTCTTCTATTCCGAGAAGGGCATTAGGACGCGCTGGCCGTCGCGGATTACTGATACGCCGGCTGTGACAACCCGATCACCGACATTCAGACCATTAATGACCTCGATACCCAGCTGTGATAACTCGCCTAATGTCACGACACGGCGACGGACGATTGCCTCACCGTCGATCTCCGCCAGCTCGGCAACAAACACAAACGTCCCGTCGGGGTCGTTTATGACCGCAGTAACCGGAACTACAACTCGACCCTTATCGGCTGCCGAGTCGAACTGGAATGTAACGTCTGCTGCAAGGCCGGAGCGCAGCGACGGATGATTCTCCGCTATTTTAATGACAATCGGGAACGCCGCTGATCCCGGCGCCAATGCGACCGCGACCTCCGAGATTTCTCCGCTGAATTCCTGGCCAGGTATGGAACCAAAGCGAACGGTGACAGGCGTCGTCGCATTGACGCTGCCAATCAGGCTCTCGGGCAAGTCCAGGGTAACTTCAAACGCATCGCCGCAACTGACGGCTGCGACTTGCTGGCCTGCGGCAACGTTTTCATTGACCTCAATATTCAGCGAAGCGATAGAGCATTCTGTATCCGCAGTCAGCTTCGTGTAGGAGACATTAAGGCGTGCAATTTCGAGAGTCTTGCTGGCTGCTCTTACCTGAGCACTCGCCGACTCCGCCTGCGCCCGCGCCGATTCAAGGTCGTTCAGTGATGCGTTGTCATTCGCGTACAGGCCTTTCGTTCGCTCGTAGTTGGCGGCCGCCCTTCTGTCGTTAGCCTGCGCTTCGACTAGCGATGCCTGGGCCTGTTGTGCCTGCAGTACGTAGCTGGCTGGATCAATTTCAGCGATCAGGTCACCGGCATTCAGGCGCTGACCAATTTGCACGGGCGCATTGACGACCGTACCCGACACTTTGAAACTGAGTCGCGATTCCCTGCTTGACTTCGATGTGCCGGAAAAACTTCGATCGCGAAACACGCTCGCATCAGTAACCGTCATGTAGCGAACGGGTCGTAGCCTCTCTTCGATCGGATCGTCGGATTTGCCACAAGCAGACACCACCAAGGTTGCAACAAGCAACGTATAAATGCTGAGTTTCATCATTCTGTTCCCGTGAGTGTCATGCGCATTCTGGCCGCCAACGCGTCTTTTGCTTCCGATGCCAACAGGAAGTCGTACTCGCCCGCGGCCCGTTGCACCGACATCATTGTGATGAGGAAGTTATACAATGATTCCGCGGCAGCGGCCGATGCCGCGAGAGCCGTATCTTGTGCATCAAGCAACTCGATGACCGTCACCTTGCCGCGCGCATAGGCATCACTCACGAGATCAAAGTTCTTTCCGGACGCCTCGGCAGCAGTTGCCGCGAGGGCGATTTGTGCGTGGGCAGCCTGCGCGGCATGCAGTTGATTACGAATTTGCTCCTCGACTCTTTCCTCAGTGGAGGCACGCAGCGACTCCAATTGCCGCAATTCGAAGGTGGCCCTCGAGACGTTGGCCTTTTTGAGGCCGCCCGAGAACAGCGGCAAGGTCGCCTGCACGCCAACACTCCAGTCATTGAGATCCTCACCTGCTGGCGGCCCGGCGCCAAGCCCGGACTGGCCGAGGTTGCTCGTATAGCGCCCACCGACTGAGAATTCCGGCAACCAGTATGCCCGCCGCTGGCTGCTGAGCTCGCGGCGTTTGGCAGCGATTAGCGCATTCAGCTGTTCAAGTTCGGGAGCCTGTCGAAGCGCCCGGTCAATGTAGAATCGGGTAAACCGCGCGAAGTCTGCGGCGCTTCTGACCATTTGCTCGAATTCCGCCCGTTTCATGACGAATGGCTCTTCGAAGGTCGCGTCTTTTAGTGCGGCCTGAGTGCCCTGCGGCCTATGCAGGATACGATTCAAAGTATCCCATGACTGACTCAGCGCCGCCCTTGCGTTCACTACCAATATTTGCGCCCGCGCAACTTCCGCTTGCCATCGATATACATCAGCGGATGTCGACGTACCGAGCTTAACTCTGTTTTTGGCCAACTCAAGGTTTGCTCGTGAGATCCTTAGATTGTTTTCTTGCACTGATAGCTGCGAACGCGCGTTCAGCACTGTGTAATAAGACGTGGTCGCTGCCAGTACAACGTCAAGCTCGAATTCGTGCAAGCTGGCCTTGCGTGTCCGCTGTAATTCCTTCTGAATTTTAAGGTTTGCGCTCGCGGTGTCGGAATAGATCAGCTGATCGAGGCTTATTGCGGCATCTGTGGATTTTTCGGCGAACAGGCCTGCGGAGACTATGGGCGAATCCCGGCGCAGCGAATAGCCCGCCGACGCTCCGACCTGCGGCAACAAATTCGACCGGGCTCGCGCGATCTCCTCAAGACCCGCTTGCACACCGAATGTCTCGGCCTGCAAATCCTGATTTTGATCGAGTGCTGTCTGCGCGATGTCAACAAGCCCAAACAGTTGTCCGTAGATTTCCTCATCCTGATTTAACAGGACTGAATCATTCAGAACATCAAAACTCGGCGACAAACCAATGCGCCGCGCCGTCGCCATATTGATGGTCAGCCGCTCCCTGGTTTCGAATGTGGTCAGTTGATCTTCAGCACGCCCACCCAGCATCACAGCCTGCATATTGAGCGCATTGAGACGCGCCTGCCGATCGACATCGCGCGGCTCCGAATCGGTGACCAGCAATCCTGTCTCAACGTCCGCAACACCGGCGAAGCCGTAGCTTGGCAAGCCGGCCGCATTGATCGCCTCGACCAGAAGAGCGAAATCGGCCGGCGGCATGCGCGGCAGGCCAGCTATGAATATCGCATCCGTGTCGGCAGGGACTCGATTCATCAGGCGATGGTCGATGCCGTCGTGCAAAACCTCGAGCAGATTGATGCCTCTCGCTTCGCTGGCTGCATATGCCGCATCGCGCAGCGCCAGTACCGCTGATGACAATGCTGTGTCAATAAACAGAACGAGATTTTTGTACGGAGTGATTCGAGCGAGCGTATCCAGATCGCCTGCAAAGTCCGCGTAGGCGGTCAGGAAATTAAGGTTGGTTTTTCCGGACCTGCCAACTGACACCTCGCCGGCAACCAAACCGACATCGATAATGATCGGTAGAAATGTCGGTTTCGGAAACTCGGGTCTGATCGCCGCAATTTGATTTGCGACGAAGCCCGTGACCAGAACGAGATCAACTTCACGGTCGGCATAGGCGTCGGATATTGCGGCATCAATCGACTCTTTGCTCCACTCGCCCAAAAAGCGCCGAATTTCGACGTCGAACTCACTCGACGTCAGCGCCAGCAGCTCGTCGATGTAGATTTGATGCTGCAATTCGAATCGGTCAGACGGACCATCGACAACAATGCCGACGACAACATGCTCCTGCGCCACGGCTGGCACAGCCAGGAGCATCAAAAATAGGAAGAGAAGGTTCCTCACGGGAGAGAAATTGAACCAGAGCTTATCGCAGACCGCAAGCATCGCATCAGGAAGAGGATGGTACAACAAATCCGTCAGGCTCGGCGTCGCTAACTACGCATTGACATGCCGCCATCTGCCCTGTTTTATGAGCAAAACCCTGCTGTAGAGAAATCCAATGCGAAATTCGTATTTTGCCGCCCTTGCGGCACTTACCCTTGGTGCTTGCGACCAGTCCTCAGCGCCCTCCGATGATATTGGCGTACCGGCCGTTTCTCGCGAGAATACCGCCGGCCTGACGCAGACTTATGCTGAATTTCGGGCGATCCAGGTCGGAAACGTCCGCTACCAGCTGGTCGTCGATCTCGATCCGGAGCTCGATCATTTCTCGGGCGAAAACAGGATCAGCTTCGATCTGTATGAAAACACGTCCGACCTGACTATCGATTTCGCGAACGGCGACGTGTCCGGCATCAGCGTCAACGGTGCCGATGTCGAGATCGACTACAACGACTCTTTTATTACGGTCGCTGCAACAGCACTTCGGGAGGGTCAAAACGAGATCGCCGTTCAGTTCAGTCATCGTTGGAGCGACAACGGTTCCGGTCTCTATCGTTATGACGATCCGGACGATGGCAGAACCTATCTCTACTCAGATTTCGAGCCGTACGATGCCAACTTGGCATTCCCATTGTTCGATCAGCCCGACATCAAGGGACGATTTACAATTTCGGCAACTGCACCTAACGAGTGGGTCGTAGTCTCTACAAGCAAAGAGACGTCAATCGAACAAGCCACGGAGTCGACGCGGACATGGCTGTTCCCTGAGACCGTGCGAATACCCAGCTATGTCATGTCCTTGCACGCCGGCCCTTACGCAGTATGGGAGGACAGTGACTTTCGAATTCCGATGCGACTGTTTGCGCGCCAATCGATGGCTGACCTCGTGGCGCTGGATACCGACATGTGGTTCGACTACACGAGCGCCGGGCTCGATTTTTTCGAAGAGTACTACGGCGTCGATTACCCCTACGGTAAATACGATCAGCTACTCGTTCCCGACTTTAATTCGGGTGCGATGGAAAATGCGGCCGCAGTCACTTTCACCGAGCGAGCGTTCATTCAGCGCGATGGCTGGAGTTACAAGGAAAGGAAAAGCCTGGCTGAGGTCATTTTTCATGAGATGGCGCACCAGTGGTTTGGCGATCTCGTCACCATGAAGTGGTGGAACGGGCTCTGGCTAAACGAAACGTTTGCCGAATTTATGGGCTACCACGCCGCCGCGGCCAAACTCGGCCTCGACGACGCCTGGGAAGGCTTCTTCCTGGATCGCAAGTATGTCGCGTACTGGACCGATCAACGCAGCACGACACACCCTGTCGAAACACCCGTTCCCGACACAGAATCTGTCGGCGCGAATTTCGACATGATCTCCTACGCCAAGGGTGCGTCGGTATTGCGCCAGATTGAATTCCGTTTGGGTGCGGATGTGTTCCAGCAGGGAATCACTACCTACCTCAAGCGCCATGCCGAAGGTAATGCGAAACTGGAGGACTTCGTCGGTGCGCTGGCTGAGGCATCGGGCACTGATCTCGACGTTTGGGCGAATGAGTGGCTCCATACTGCCGGCGCCAATACTATCGAGGCGCAATACTCCTGTGTAGACGGAGCCATCACGGACTTTGTACTGCTGCAAAGCGCGCCGGCTGACTACCCTGTCCTGCGAACCCAAAAGGTTCAGGTCGGGCTGCTTCGAGATATCGAGGGCGTCGTCGTGATCGACGATGTAGTTCCCGTCACTTACTCCGGTGAGTCGACGTCAGTGGCCGATGCAATCGGCAAGGCGTGCCCCGACATTGTCTATCCTAACCACGGCGATCTCGGCTACGTGCTCGTCAAGCTCGACCCGCGAACTCGCGGCAACCTTGGCGAGATGATTGGCCGCATTGAGGATCCGTTTCAGCGCGTTATGTTCTGGCAGACGCTTTGGGACAATGTTCGCTTCGCGCAGATACCTGTTACTGACTACCTCGACGCAGTTTTCGCGTCGGCGGCGCAGGAAGATGACCTCAATAATGTCGACCAGGTGTATGGTTTCGTAGGTTCTGCAATCACCTACCTGCGGAACATGCAAAACCGGGCAGCAGACGTGCTTGCAGAGTATCGCCCGAAGGCGGAAGAGATCACCTGGGCTAATATTGAACGCACCCGCGGAGATTTGCAGACGATGTACCTTGATCGTTACCTGAGTTTTGTGTCGGGAAACGCAGGTCTCGAAAAGCTTGTTGGACTCCTAACGGGCGACGTCGAAATACCAGAGCGTGAGCTCGACCAGGACAGGCGCTGGATAGCACTGCGGGTTCTTAGTTCCGAGGGGCACGATCGCGTCGATCAATTACTCGCCGTCGAGAAAAAGCGAGATCCGTCTGACAACGGGCGCCGCAGAGCCCTGGCCATTGACGCCGCAAGACCAGACATGGCGGTCAAACGAGCCATTATTGACGACGTTCTTAATAGAGAGTCCGCGAACTCCTATGCCATTCAGCGCATCTCCATGAGTAATATGTTCCCGGCTGGTCAGGAAGAACTGCACGAAGCATTTGCCGACGAAATTCTTGCTCAGATCCTGGCAGAAGAGAAGAACCCGGATCCGGCTTTCTACGCTCGTGCCCGGGGTTTCGCTTACTACCTGATGCCGACGAACTGCACTAAAGCCAGTGTTGCCCGCCTCAAGACAGCGGTCGGTGCACACAAAAACAGCCGGGCGTCGATAAAAGACTACTTTTCCGATCGTTATGAAGACGACGCGCTATGTGTAAAAAGGGCGGCGTTACTGCACTGAGCCAACAAGCGAAATGTTATCGATCCACGCTTAACAGCGCATGCAGAAGGTTGTTCTGAAAATCGATATTTCTGGTTAGCCAACTGTGTCTTTCACACAGAAAAACCGGGTAGTCGACTGGAAAGAAACTGTACTTATGTCGAGCAACGGTTGGGTCAATCGTGTGCTTGGCGAGTAGCGACGCTTTCGTAACCGTTCCGTCTCCCGGCTCCAGCATCAGTTGCTCATAATCAACGTCGGGCAGCGGGTTCACGATTTCTGCCGGTGCAAGTCGAACTTCCCAGGCTCCTTTTACTGGCTCAACTACGGCGCGAGCTGGTGTCGGCAGACAGTCGCCACCAAAAACGATGTATCGTATTTTCGGATCGGGAACGGGCACTGTCAACGACCAACTGAAACGGCGAGCCCGTTCTATGTGCTTTCTGAAATATCGCTCGAGAAGCGCGATATACGCTTCGGCCTCGGCATCGTCCTCATACTGTTCCCTGATATTTCCCTTAACCTCCTCATTGAACACCGAAAACCGGAACCACTTCCAGAAATTGTCCGCGCTAAACTGATCGTGCTGTATCGGTTGTCCATCCATTGTGACAAACCAATCTGTAATCGCGTGTGGAAGTACCTGATACGTACTCGGAAAAGTTGCCACCACTTCAGGAGCTACCACCCCTAATCCGACTCTGTATCCGCGGATCAATGTGCTCACAGCCCCTATTGATCCGAGATTGGGCGTGCCAAGCAAGATCACACGCCTTATTCGGCTCGCACCGTATTGATTCACCGGAAACTCATTGTCGTCCAGTACATCCAGCGTTCCGTATCGAACGAAATAGCGGGTAATCAACCCTCCCATACTATGCGCAACAATATCGACTTTGAGGTCTGGCGCCCCGTAATCTTCACGGATCTGAGCAATAAATTTATCAAGCTCTCGAGCCGTTGCGACATTGTCCTGCCGCCAGTCGTAACTAAAAATATAATATCGTTGTTCGCCATGCGCGGCCGGTGTACCGGGAACCGACGCCGTGTAACCAGCGGCATTTTCTAGTGTCGACAAAATACGTCCATAGAAATCGACGCCGCCCAAGCTGTCCGCAATTCCACCCGCCACGAGATTGGACGGCAACGGCTCGAGTGTTTCCGGATCGATTTCGAGCCTGAGATTTCTGTAGTCGCTAAATACGACATTCCCCAACGACCCCGGCCAATGCTCTTGGCCGGTCTCGGAATCCTTGAGCCGACTGCCCATAGCGCCCTGGATGATCACGACAGGTGGCTGATCAGGATTGTCCGCCTGCATGAAATAGAGCCGCTTAAGATCCGTTTTTGGATGAATCGCGCAGGCAGTCAGCAGCAACGCCGCCAAAATGACACTTAAAGCATATTTGATCATTTCCCGACCGTATCTGATTTAACAAGGCGGCAAAAGGGGTCGCATAGCCCGACAATCCGCTATTTTGTGGATTCGGTCATATTCCATAACATCGGAGCCAGCCATACTGGACAGACATGGACGGCCTGACTCCACAAATCGTGACCTATCTGCTCGGCAGCGCCATCATTGGCGCCGCCCTCGGGTGGTTGGTCCGTGGCGCGCATGTCAACCGTCGTGTCGACCAACAGAATGATGAGTGGCAGATCAAGCTCGACAACTATGTTCGTCAAAGAGACCACCTTACGGCTGAAGCACTCAAACTGCGTTCAACAATAGAGTCGCAGCAAGCAGCTGTGCATAAGAACGAAACCGCTGTCGCAAATGCCAGGATCGAGCTTGAATCCGCTCGCGAAAAAGAAAAGCGGATGTCGAAGGATCTGTTCACGCTTCGCGCTGAACGTGAAGACTTCAAAAGCAAGATGATTCGCTTTCAAAACGCGCTGCTACAAGTCAAACAACAGTCGGCGGATCTGCAGACGGAGTTTATCAAGTCAGGTGATTTTTATAAGAGTGAGCTCGCGAAGTCATTTGAGATTCGCAAGGCACTGGCCGCAAAGGTTGAAGATGCCAAGCTGGAGCATCAATCGTTCAGCAACCTGCTCCAGTCTTCCCGGTCGGAACACGAGTCTGTCAACAAAATGCTTGCGTCCGCCCGAAAACGACTCGAGAACCTCGATGCGCTGGAGCAGAAAGCAATCGAATTAGAAGCCGAGAATGCACAGTTAAACCACGACGCTACTCTCGCGAAGCAGGAAATTGAAACATTGCAACGTGATGTTGCAGAAATGGACGAGCTCAAAGTTCAAAACAGAGAACTGGCGCAATGTCTCACGTCGATGGAAAACAGCCGCAAACAGTATGAAAACGACGCCAAGCGCTATAAGGAACATGCTGGCCAGTACGAACAGAAGTCCGAGACGCTGCGAGTCAAGCTTGATGAGGTTGAGAAGAATTTCGCAGACATCGAAAAACAACAGCGCCAGGCTCTCAAGGATGTACGTAAGACGACCGTCGCAAAGAAATCAAACGGTCAAAAACCTGCCGAGCTGGAAAGGGACGACCTGCAGGAGATTGTCGGCATCGGGAAGGTTTTCGAACATGCATTGCACGAACTCGGGATCTACAGCTTCCGGCAAATCGCGGCGTTTGATGTCGCAGATATCGCGCGTGTTAATTTAGAATTAAAAGAGTGCAAGGGTCGAATGGAGCAGGACGACTGGATCGGTCAGGCAAAGGACCTGCATTTCAAAAAATACGGTTGACCCGGCCAATAAAAAGCACCGTTTTTGCAGCCAAAACGTACTTACAACATCCTGGTACGGACGCCGATTGGGCCGATATAAGTATCCTAGCCAGAACAAACAGCCGCATTGTCAAACACATTCGACAGTGCGGCCAATAGCGATTCGTCAGAATGAATCAGCGGATCGTTAGTAGCGTCGGCAACGCCGAGCATCGTCAATAATCCCAATGCAGAGCTCCAGGCCACGAATGCCAATTGCCGTATTTGCAGACGTTTTTCACTACTCATGTCACTGCTTGTCATGTGACTCTCGAGAATGTCGAACAGATGACGTGTTCGCGGATTGATTTCATCGCGCAGCGTTTGTTCGTCAATCTGCTCATTTTGCGCTGCGAATAGCTGCGACTGGCAGTAGATAATTCTGAACACATCCAGGTTCTCGATGTAATGACCGTAAAACGCCCGGATCAGCGTACCAAGTGTGTTCTCTGTCGTGCCCATAGCATCGACAGCGGCAGTCAGAGCTGTAATCTCGTCATCGAGAAGTATCGCCACCAAACTCTTGACCAAAGCTTCTTTTGAGGCGAAGTAATGGTACAGAGACTGCTTTGTCATGCTGAGTTCGCCAGCGACAGACGCCAGCGTAACCGCCTCGACACCGCCTTCGCGCAGAAGGGTCCGGGCAACCTGGAGAATCTCCTGCCGCGCCTGCCCACGTTTGTGCTGGACACGCGCTGAGGGCTGTCGCTGGTTCATCGCACTCTCATATTCGACTATTGTTCAATTATTTTAACTGTGTTAAAGTTTTTTGTAAATACACAAAGAGCCTTTCGTCATGCCTATCGAACCTGCAACGCTTAGCCTGGAGAACCCCGTCCTCCACCTGTATATGCTGGCCGCCAGCATAATGATTCTCAAGCTGATGATTCAGCCCTGGATTACCGTCCAGAGAATGCTGAAGGTGGGCGCCGGTTTCCGCAGCCCGGAAGATGCGAAAAAGAGCCCGATAAACCCGCATCCACAAGAAGGACAGACCGACGTCAATGAGTACGTCGATCGGTCTCGTCGTATCAATCTAAACGACCTGGAAAGTATTCCCGGGTTTCTGGCCGCTGGATTCCTGTTCGTATTGGCCGGGCCGCCATTGCTGCTCGCACAAATACTGATCTGGACCTACGTTGGGGCGCGTGCTGCCCATTTCGTTGCCTACTCCACCGCGCAGTTACATGACGTCCGCGCATTCTGCTGGACGTGGAGTTCGCTCGCGGTAATCGGCATGGCGGCCTACGTACTCATGCAGTTGCTATAGACACATAGTCAAAGTCACATCTCGGCCGGGGCGACGTCGGCATACAGGCATATGCCCAGCCAATCCGACATAGTACGAGCAAGGTGCGCATTGCCATGTGTTCGAATTCGCTTGTCGCGTCGCGCTTTTTGTAGTGGCTCGTCGCCACGCCACACCGTTGCAAGGTCGCGCACCTGCGTGTTGATGTACAAATCCACTTCCTTGCCCGGATCCTCTGAACACAAGTCCACGCCTTCTGTGCTTGCGACCAGCCACCACGTCTTGAATCGCTCGAGTTCTTCAAACACAAAACACAAGACGGTTTCGCCGTCGGGTAAGCGATCCGTCTGCAAGCGACGTTGCAGATCCCACATCAGAAACTCCACATCCAGCTCTGTGTCGGTCATCTGACCGCGTGCCCAACGCATGCCCCAGACTGCGAGGTGTTCAATCAACGGCTCAAGTTCACGGCCGCACGCGGTCAGGTGGTATTCGTAGTTTCGATTCCCGGATGGACGTTTGCGTACGACCAGTCCCTTTTCTTCCAAAGTCTTGAGTCGTTTGCTGAGCAAAGTGGGTGAAATGCGAGACAGGCCACGCTGAAAATCGTTGTAACGCGTCGTTCCCAACAAAAGCTCACGCAGGATCAACACGGTCCATCGCTCAC
>Ga0316191_10001348_pt1 | contig 17185 bp, 15 predicted proteins | sample Eddworburr2cm_MG_FD_204928 | JGI IMG/M metagenome (GOLD analysis project Ga0316191, IMG submission 204928) | Coastal sediment microbial communities from Maine, United States - Eddy worm burrow 2 cm | ecosystem: Environmental > Aquatic > Marine > Coastal > Sediment | place: USA: Maine...
ACTTTTTTTGTTTAATTGTGTTGGTGCCCCTTGGTTGGCATAATCACTGGGAACCAATCGGCAATAAATTAAAAGGACTTCGTTGACAAACTCAATAATATAACTAGAATTTATATCTTATGAAATCACTCCAACCCATTCCCCAGTGTGTCGACTGTTTAATGTCGCTGGCTAAAGCCGTTGTTACCTTGGCAGCCGCTGAAAATCCAGGCCTTATTGAAAAAGCAGAGCACATAACCCGTAACATCCTTGAAGATGCCGCGAATAACGAATCGAGTTCGCCTCAGATAACCAATCGAATTCTAAGGGAAATTAAGCAAATTACCGGCATTCAAGATCCCTATTCGGAATTTAAAGCGCTAGAGATGGCTCAGGCCCGAAAAATATATTCTCGCCTGGAAAATTATGTAGATCAGAATCTGCGATCACGGGCGATTTTAGCTGCTCTTGGAAACAGCCTGGATTTTTTCAAGGATCCCGAACAGGCCCTGGCAGAAATTCCCAATTTATTTAAAAATGGGTTTTCATTTTATCTCGATCACATCGATCAACTCGATTTTCTTTTGACGACTAGACCGCAGAAGCTGTTATATCTCACAGACAATGCAGGTGAAATTTATTTTGATATCCCCTTATATGAGTATCTGAAGAAGCATTGTGGACGAATATATCTGGTGGTGAAAGGGGGGCCGTCGCTCAATGATCTCACCCGGGTCGAGTTGCTGTCTCAGAAGTTGTTCGGCAGGTTCGACATTGTGGCCGATACGGGCACCGATGGTGCCGGAATTGATTGGGACAATGTCTCCGGGGAATTTCTCGATCTTTTTGCTTCCGCCGACCTTATTATCTCAAAGGGGATGGCAAATTTTGAAACCCTATATCCAAGACGCATCCCGGCGCCAAGCTTTTATCTTTTCAAAGTGAAATGTGAACCCATTCAGAATTATATTCAGGCCCCGGCCAACAGTTTCCTGGCTATCTGGAAAGAGGGGAATTCCAGCTTTGATTGAGCGGGAAGATATTGATAAAGGTCCTTAAAGGCCTTTATCTGACAACATGTTGTCAGAAAATCGAGGTTTCAGGTGTCGGGTGTCAGGGAAAAGGGATGTTAGATACTGAAACCTGAAACCTATTTAAATCATCAGCGTGCTGGCTGCCCCGCAGGGGCCACTTTTTCCCAGCGTAGTCTCGGAAAAAGCTTAGACCCTTAGCCGGATAAAACGGAATAGGAATTGGCAGACAAAAAGCTTCTCATCATCCACCAGGGTGCCATAGGGGATTTCATCCTCATATTTCCCGCCATCATCCGGCTGCAAAAATATTATGACGTCATCGATGTGCTGTGTCAGAGCGGGATTGGGAAACTGGCCAAAGCTCTGGGACTTGTTGAGAAATGGTATCCCCTGGAGGCAGCCTATGTGGCCTCACTTTTCACCGATCGGGTCGATTCAAAAATAAAGACATTATTAACACCGTATGGGATTATCCTTTTATTTACCTTGTCTGATCAGCTCGAACAGACGATCCGTCATATAACGTCAGTACCCGTCTGTCGTATTCCGCCCAAGCCACCGGAATATGTGTCCATACATCTTACAGAATTTGTACTGGAAAATCTTGTAAACTGCGCAATGATAAAGAAACCGGATGCCGTTGCTGAAGGCATCCCACTTCCCGCGCGGAGGGGTCGGGCCGGATATTCCGCCAGGATTTTGCTTCATCCCGGAGCCGGAAGCATCCGTAAACGCTGGCCGATTTTAAATTTTCTTGAAGTTGAAGCGAGGTTAAAAGCCGATGGATTGGAGCCGGAGTTCATTCTGGGACCGGCTGAGGAGGATCTGGTGGATGCGTTGCCGAGGGCGGATCGAACTGTACACATATTAACGGAATTAACAAATTTGGCAGCCTTGCTCAATTCTGCCGGCGGTTACATCGGCAACGATTCCGGGGCCAGTCATCTGGCCGTTTTTTTGGGGGTGCCCAGCGGGGTAATATTCGGCCCGGCTGATCCCAAGCGGTGGAAACCGGTGGGGCGGGCCGTCGAAATCCTGAGGCCCGGGTTGGAGTGCCGCCCGTGTTTTGAAACAGAGCTAACCAATTGCGACGGTTCAGAGTGCCTGCATGGAACCACTCCTGAAAAGGTCGTCAAGGCGTTTTATAGGGTTTATTTATGATACCTGAAAAAAAATTAGCTGCGCTGGACCGAATCTATGCCGCTTATGACCGATTTTGCGTCACCCTGGACGTGGCCTGTAAAAAACACTGCGCTCATTGCTGCACCTCCAACGTGACCCTGACAACGCTGGAGGGATACAAAATTGTGGATCACCTCATTGCTGCCGGAAAGTTGGATATCATCGACGGGCTTAAACATGTGGCCGCACCGACCCGCTATCGGCCTCAAATATCCACCAACCGGCTGGCTGAACTGTATGCCGCAAAGGCCAAAGTACCCGAAGAAGAAATGGCAACCGAATGGAAAGAATGCTCGTTGTTGGCAAAAAACCTTTGCACCATTTACGATCTGCGGCCTTTTGGCTGCCGCTGTTTTGTTTCGAGGCAAAACTGCGCCGAGACGGGCTATGCGGACATCGACGAATTCACGGCATCGGTGAATACCGTGTTTTTACAGACAATTGAGCATCTGGATGCCGATGGTTGTTCCGGCAACCTAATAGACGTGCTGCAGGTTATGGCTTCCGAGGATAACCGACGGGCCTATGCAGAGGATCGATTGAAATGTGAAACCAAAGGATTGATTGTAAACTGGTCGCTGAAAGTCTTGATGATACCGCCCGAACATCGCACCAAAATGGCGCCAATCCTGCAAGAGCTTCGAAATATAAAATTAGGTTGATTAAGTTGATTCGTTGATTGGATGATTGATTGCCTCAATCAACCCCATTAACTGAATTCACCAGCCATCCAGCAAGAAGTGCCTGCAAAGAGCTTTTCCTTTGAGCTTTGAGCCTTGAGCTTTTCAGCTTTCACCTTCCCGCCCTATGCCCTGCGCCTTGTGCCTTGAGCCGTCAATCAACCAGCACCCAGTCACCCAACCATCCAATCGTCTATGTCACCTGAAAGAACGCTTCATCATATTCCGGCTTGCCTTCGTACCGCCCCATGTAAAATCCCGGTAGAGTATCCATATTCTCAAACAATGCCGGATCCGCGTCAATGCCTGCTTGGTGCAGTGCTTTGAGCATATCTTCGGGTTTGGGCGGGCACCCCTTGATGGGAATCGCTTCCCGGATGTCCGGATTGTCTTTATGGGCCTGGTAAATGCATTTGCCCATCAAAATCGTTTTCTTCATTCCTGGGGTCGGCTGCATAGATTTGCCCGTCAGAACTTCAACGTCGTCCCAGGGCTTATTCTTCCAGGCAAACCGAATGGCTGAAAGCATCAGGCCGTTGACACCGGAACAATAGGTGCACATGGAAAGATCGTACTTGCGGTAAAAAACTCCCTTGAGACCCTGTTTGACCAGCGGCGCGGGAAGTATAGCTTCTTCGGTCTCACTGTATTCGAAATCATATTCATGGGGCCGGGCCACATCGTCGATGCACTCTCCGATCACTTCGATATCTGAAAAATCCCGGGGTCGGTGGCGATGTTCGGCCGCATGCATCAGATGGGGCACCTGTTCGGGGTCGAACCCTAAGATTTTGGCGCCCACCATATCGGCCGACAAGACATCGGCGGATGCCACCAGCAGATTTGTCCGTTGTAATTTACCGTCGGGACCGGGACCGCGTTCATTGGTGTAAATTCCGTCCTGCAGGGTGAACATGGGCGGCACCGGATCCGCCAGTTTGGAAACCCAGAAATGCAGGTCTTTGCCGGGCGTCATGTTATGACATTTTTTACGGGAAGGAACATCAATCAACCCTTTCAAATTTTTAATCCCCAGGCTGACCACTGTTTGATTGTGAGCTTTCATTACCGGCAAATCCACCACAAAATCACTTGCCAGGGCATCGACATTGAATCTGACCTCGACACCATCGCCAAGATCCAATTTCTTAAAGGGGCGTTCAAAAACATTTAGGTATTTGATGCCGTATTTGCGCTTCAATTTACCATAGCCCAGGGTTTCAAAAGCATGGGCCGGTGTTTCCATGTCCTTTGGATTCATGGTGACGGTACCCTCACCGATGGTGATGTCGTCAATGCCGCGCTCCTTCAAAATAAGGATCATATCCTCTACCACCCGGGAGGTGGTAATGACCCCCCATTTGGGAAAGGCAACGGCTTTGGTCCAGAATACAATATTGGGTTTGATAAATACTTTGGCTTTAGTGGGCAGGTGGTCCAGACCGTGGGACACTTCAACGGCTTTGCGGACTGATTCCAGGGGCTTTTCATATCGAACGACAGCAACCAGATTTTTTTGCATTCGTGTTCTCCTGTATGTTGAAAAGTTTTTTTGCATTCCCGCCGCAAATTTTAGCGATCTGCGGTTTTGTCAAACCGGTTTCTTGCATTTCGCCGAAATACCGAGCCGGTGGCAGTAACGGAAAATCACTGCCAAAAAGAATTTTGTCAACCCCTATAAGCCTGACTGCAATCGGGTAAATATCGGGCTCATACAGAAAAGGCGATGCGGCCGTGTCAAAAAACACGTTTGTTAGAGTTTCTTTGACATCCCTTTTCATCAGGCTGTAAAAAAACAGGCCTCCGCCCCAGTGCGCTAAAACGATTTTGGTTTCCAAAAATCGTTTGACCAGGCGGTAAATTTGTAGCAGTGTCATCGGCGTCTTCCCGTGGTAAGCATGCCCGACGGGTTCATTGGCGTGAATTAGTACGGGCAGGTCGCGATCAGCGCATATTTTCATGATTGGGGCAAGCTGTTCCAGAGCGGATTCGTCAATGCCGGCCTGGTAAAACGCCAATTCGCCGATTCCGGCCAATCCCCCGTCAAGGCACCGTTCAGTTTCAGCGACAGCGTCGCCTGCTGCTGGATCAAAACATCCCAAACCGGTAAAACGGTGAGGGTATTTTTGGACCATTTCCATGATGTAGTCGTTATGTATTCTAAATATTTCGGAATTTTTCCATGGAAAACCGAATATAACCGCTTTGTCCACCTCGTTTTCATCCATCGCATCTAACAATTCGATCGCACCGATCAGTCTGGATTTGGACGATTGATATAAGAGTTCGAAGGCAGGTTCGGATGGAAAATAATGATTTCTGTTTCGACAAATTGCGGATGGGAAAATATGAGTGTGAAAATCGATTATCATCAAATTGGCCCCAGGCCCTTATCGGATTTTATCCGACAACCTGTTGTCAGCGTTAGATTAAAGTGTCGCTTTAGTAATAATTTGCCAAAAATGGTGTTGTGCAGCGAAACTAGAAATGTCATATTGATCCAACTTACAAAAACCGGGACACTGCCGGTTGTCCAGATATGATAATGATTACGACTGAAACAGACAATTTTGCAAGCAAAAAAAAAACGACTAACCGGATTTTTCCGGTTAGCCGTTAAGGAGGAGAACAGATGAAGAAATTATTAGGTTTATAATTAGGCTGACATTTACAATATGCAAAACACTTGCCAAACTGAGTTAAAAGATGCCTTAATTTGAAATAATTATAATATTTCATTATATTTCAGTATGATATAAATTTTTAGAAAAAAAGGAATGCCACCATCAACCCCAGATTCAGTGCCGTTGAATCATCAAAGAGGTTCATAATATTTAACCATATTTGGGGTAAATTTCAATAACCCCTTTGTTTTTAAGACAATTTTTAAATATGAGGTCAGGTTCAATATTTTGAACTCTGGACCGGCCTTCAGTTGAAAAAAATGTAACTATCTAATTTTTAAAAGAAAATATAGGTTCATATTTTTGAACCTCTTAATAAACCTTAGCGTTTCAACAACCGGAGGTTTAACAACCTTGGGGTGCACGTTACCACGGAATTCGGGACAAACTTAAAAATGGATTATATCGCAAATACAACAAAGAACCCCATGTATCGATATTTGATGGTTTTGACGATCAGCTCCACTGTGGGGCTGCAGGCCTGGCAGACACTGTTTAACAATTTCGCGGTGGATGTCGCCGGACTGAACGGTAACCACGTCGGAATGATTCAATCCATCAGAGAGATTCCGGGATTTCTGGCATTACTGGTCGTTTTTGTGATTATATTCATCAAAGAATATCGCCTGTCCGCCCTGTCGATCCTTATTCTTGGTCTCGGGGTGGCAATGACCGGATTCTTTCCTTCTTATATCGGACTCATTTTGACAACCCTGATCATGAGTTTCGGTTTCCATTATTACGAAACCACCAACATGTCTTTAACGCTTCAATACTTTGATGAAGCAATATCTCCCTGGGTGTTCGGCAAGCAGCGCAGTTATGCGGCGGCATCCAACATCGCTGTTGGCATTTTAATCTATTTATTCGTTTTTCTATTTGACTTTACCAATATCTATTTGTTGTTTGGAAGCCTTATCATCGCTGCGGCGGTCTGGGGAATGATGCAAAATCCTTTGGACCGAACGGTCATTCCCCAGCGAAAAAAAATGATTGTTCGGAAAAAATACGGCCTTTTTTACTTCCTGACGTTTATGGCCGGGGCACGGCGCCAGATATTTATGGCATTTGCCGTTTTATTATTGGTGCAAAAATTTCAATATTCCGTTCAAGAAGTCACGATTCTTTTTGTCGTCAATAACATTATCAATTATTATCTGAGCCCCTTGATCGGCAGAAGTATTATCCGCTTTGGCGAAAGAAAGATATTATCACTGGAGTATTTAAGTCTGATTTTTATTTTTACGGCTTATGCCGTAACCGGATCCAAACTGGTTGTCGCTTTTCTCTATATTTTGGATCATATTTTTTTCAACTTCTCCATTGCTATCCGCACCTATTTTCAGAAAGTGGGAGATCCCAGAGATATTGCGCCGAGTATGGCCGTCGGATTTACCATCAATCACATAGCCGCCGTTTTTTTGCCCGCCCTCGGTGGTTTGCTGTGGATGATCGATTATCGCATTCCCTTTATCGCCGGGGCATTGATGAGTATGGTCTCTTTGATGGCGGTCCAGATGATCAGAACGCCCGTAAAAATTGGTGTATGAACATCTATTCCCACACCCCGTCAATTTCAGCGCCACATTGGGTGCATCTGCCGTTTTTGAGCTGCAGATTTCCTACCTGGAAGCCCCGGCGTTCGATCACTGATTCACCACAGCTGTAACAAAAGGTATTTTCAGCAGGATTGCCGGGGACATTGCCGGTGTACACATACTTCAAACCGGCCTTTAATCCTATTTCCCGGGCCATCGTGAGCGTTTGGATCGGTGTCGAGGGGCGGTCGGTCAGTTTGTAGGTGGGATGGAAGCGGCTGATATGCCAGGGAGTTTCCGGGCCCAAGTCCTGGACGATAAACGCAGCCAAATCACTCAACTCCGAGGGGTCATCGTTTAAACCCGGAACGACCAGGGTGGTCACCTCGACAAAAGTGCCAAGGGATTTCATCGATTTTAAGGTTGTTTGAACGTGTTTGAGATCGGCCCCGCAAAGCTCTTTGTAATACTTATCGGTAAATGCCTTCAGATCCACATTGGCGGCATCCAGATATGGATCGATCATTTCCAACGCTTCAGTGGTCAAATAGCCGTTGGTGACAAATACGTTGCGTATCCCCTTATCATGAGCCAGCCTAGCGGTCTCATAGGCAAATTCAAAAAAAACCGTGGGCTCGGTATAGGTATATGCGATGCTCCTGCACCCGTCTCGTTGGGCCGCATCCACCACTTCCCCGGGGGTGCAACTGGTCCCCAATACCGTGCCTTTGCGATCGGAGGGCATCTGTGCAATGTCGGCATTCTGGCAAAAGCGGCATCGAAAATTGCAGCCGACGGTGGCAACGGAATAGGAAAGTGTCCCGGGAAGGAAATGAAACAAAGGCTTTTTTTCAATAGGATCAACGTGCCGGGCGATGAGCTTGCCGTAGACCAGGCTCTTCAGAATGCCGGCCTCGTTTTCGCGCACCTGGCATATCCCACGGCGGCCGTCTTTGATTACACAACGATGGCTGCAGAGGTTGCACTTTACCTTGTTTTCCTCAAGCCGTTCATATAGATATGCTTCCATTTTTCATTCCGGCGGATTATTACCTCATTTTAGTTCATTTCAAATTTTAGCTCATTTTTTCAATTAATATTACAAACTTTTGAAATTCGAATAAAATATTTTGCTCCGATTATGTGACAAAGTAGATTTAGTCATTCGTCATTTGTCATTCGTTGTTCAGCTATCAATCCCGTCGCTGCCCCGGTGGTATTCTTGGCCTGATATCGCACGGTCAACGGCCGGGTTCTAAGTCGAGGCACCAGGATCACCACCATTCCGGCAAACGCCCCGAAAGGGCATCGTTGAATAATTTTTGATTGCTCCAGATTTTGTACGAATTTTCCCGAATTGGCGGGCAACTGGCAAACGGTTCGCCAGGCCACCGGCACCTGGCCCATGATGCGTCGAATCATTTGTTTCAACTCCCAGACGCTGAAAAACTGGGCATGATTGAAAATGGTCGGTGAGAAAATACCCTTAACCCGCCGCTGGATTCCTTTGAGGGCATACCGGTTAAATACCCCGATGAAGACACGATCTTTGGTGACCCGGAAGGCCTCCTGCAGCGCTTTTTTAGGGTCATCAACGAATTCCAGAGTGGTAAAAAGACAGGCGTAATTAAATGAATTGTCGTCAAAAGGAAGATCTTCAGCGTAACCCCGGTAAAGGTCCGCGCGGTGACCAATTTTTTCCAACGCCATGTCCAGCATATAGGTCGACGGATCCAAACCGGTAACCCGCAGCCCCATTTCAAGAAACGCTGCCAGACATGCCCCCGCACCGCAACCGATATCCAGCACGGATTCGCTGCGCATGGGCTGGAGCAAATCCCGCATCAGTTGGGTTTCCAACTCAAAAGCGAGTTTATTTTGCGGCTTGTTAAACCACTGCTCGTAATTAACGGCTTCACTAAAATCAAAGACATGGCCCATGTTTGATAATCTAAGGAATAATTCTGAATTTATCAAGGAGAAAACGAACAATTGGGGATGTGGTTGACGGTTATCGGAAACGGTTCATCGGGCCGATTCATTTTAAAAGATAATTGATAGGAATAAATAATGTTTTGGTCATTGGAAATTTGATATTGCCTGCCCTGTTAAATAGGCACTTTGAGTATTGTGATTTGGGATTTTCGTGCCGCATACGGGAAATTAAATCGCTTCTATCTGAATCCGCTAGCGTTGACTTTGACGTTCCCCTGGCACGGTTCACTGACATATTGAATTTTGAATCAATAAAGGTTATGTAGGCGTTTACAGGTTCAAAAGCTACAACCAAAGAAGGAGAACAGCGATGCATCCACTAATCGAAAAACTGATAAAGGAAGGTCCGGTCGTCACCGACGGTTCCTGGGGCACCCAGCTTCAGAATCGCGGCTTAAAACGCGGCGAGTGTCCGGATTCATGGAATCTTAGCCATCCGGAGCGGGTTGAAGAAGTTGCCGCGCAATATGTCGAGGCCGGAAGCCAGGTCATTCTAACCAACACATTCGGCGGCAACCGCTTATCACTGGGACGATTTAATATGGGCGCGGAGGCTGTTGCCATAAATACCGCCGGCGTCGAGATTTCGAAAAAAGCAGCCGGGAATCGAGCCGCGGTTTTTGCTTCTATTGGACCCACGGGTAAGATGCTTTTAACCAAAGAGACGACTGAAGAGGAACTGCAACACGCGTTTGAAGAACAGGCCGATGCCCAGGCGCGCGCAGGTGCCGACGGAATCATCGTTGAGACCATGATTGACATCACCGAAGCCGGAATTGCGGCCAAGGCTGCTAAACGAACCGGACTTCCGGTGATTGCCAGTATGGTTTTTGATTCCGGTGTCGACAAAGATACCACTTTGATGGGTGTAACCCCGGAAGCCGCAGCCGAAGAGTTTGCGAAAATCGGTGTGGATGGCGTTGGGGCAAACTGCGGCCAGGGAATCGAGGGTTACATACCGATTTGCAGACGTTTGCGTGAGGTCAGCGAGCTGGCGATCTGGATTAAACCCAACGCCGGTCTGCCGGAAATTATCGATGAAGAAACGATATTTTACACCACTGCCGCTGAATTCGTAAATTTTGTCCCGGACCTGATTGAAGCCGGTGCAAATTTTATCGGAGGTTGTTGCGGATCAGACCAAAGCTTTGTGAGTGCGATCCGGAAAATCATCGCCGCTTCGTAGGACTGTGTCGACCCGTCCGGAGGCGACTGGGCCCTTATCGGGTTTTAACTGACAACATCTTGTAAGGAACGTTTGGTTCAAGGTGTCAGTGTTCAGGTTTCAGGACTTTGTGACTCGCCTTCCTGACACCTGAAACCTAATATACACTATCGGCGTGCTAGCTGCCTTTCAGGGGCCACTTATTCCCAGTGTAGTCTCGGAAAAAGCTTAGAACCTAATAAATTTAATAATCGAAGAAGAAACTGATGAGCTTCGAACGTCGAATAGATGTATTCTGTCTGATTAAAAAAGATTTCGCGAAGCGATCCCATCTTTCGAAATTCGATATTCGTCATTCGATATTCTGCGGTTCGCTGTTTAGCCCGGGTCATATGCGCCTCAGCCCGGTCCAAGTGCCGGGCCTCAATATTTTCAAATCTTTCCAATCTGATTCTCTCTCCATTCACGACTCAATTGCGCCGTTTTACTCCTTGCCGGCTTGTCCCGTAGATCCAAAGTCGGATTCCGATGAATCAATAAACTTAAATAAAATGAATAGCACCCATAAGCTGAGTTAATTTCACTTTTCCCTTGCGTTTTGGCGGACGGATATGCCATAAGTAGCGATAGGAGAAAATCCTTAGTGTGCAGGCTGGCAATGGCGGAATGAATTTATTTCATGGATGGATTCCGGGATAAGCGTCCCGCTGCGGATTGGATGTTTTCGCTGGCCGATGTGGAAAATGCCAACTGGGAGTATAATGGCTTCAGAATGCCGGAGTGCTGGTGGTTCAAATCGTAATTCGCCCTCACGCACACAACGGCAGGTGATCTGAATGATTCCCCTCAGCTTTATTATCCCCGCAAGGGAACGGAATGAGGGGGCCTATCACCAACTCGCGAATTCATAACCGAATAGGTGGAAAAAAATGGGCTCGATATTTGGAATTGTTGTCAAACGACTTGGATTGGGTTTTCTGACAATAATCGTCATCTCTGTTCTAATTTTTCTGGGTGTAGAGGCGTTGCCGGGCGATGTGGCCACGGCTATCCTGGGTCAGGAGGCCACCCCTGAAACCGTGGCGGCCTTTCGCAAGGAGCTGAAACTGGACCTGCCACCCCATGTGCGCTATTTCGCCTGGCTGGGGGATTTCTTGCGGGGTGATATGGGCACCTCCCTGGCTAACAAACGACCGATTTCCGAACTAATTTTCTGGCGTTTCCGAAACACAATGTTCTTGGCGGCCTCGGCCGCAGTATTGGCGGTACCGATTGCAGTTATCCTGGGAATACTGGCGGCCCTTTACCGCAACAGTTTGTTTGACCGCACAATTTCCATGGTCACACTCAGCACCATTTCATTTCCCGAGTTTTTTGTGGCCTACATTTTAATCGCTCTGCTCTCGGTGCAAATCGTTATTTTCCCAAGCATTTCCAACATCAACGAGCAGATGTCGTTCTGGCAGAAAATACATGCGATTATTTTGCCCTGCCTGACGCTGACATTGGTTGTGGTGGCCCATATGATGCGCCAGACAAGGGCTGCGATCATCAACATCCTGGCCAGTCCCTTTATCGAAATGGCCAGATTGAAAGGCATCAAACGCATGCGGGTCATCGTTTTGCATGCATTCCCCAACGCGCTGTCGCCGGTTATCAACGTCATCGCACTGAATCTGGCTTATCTGGTGGTCGGCGTGGTGATCGTTGAAGTGGTATTTGTCTACCCGGGAATGGGGCAGCTGCTGGTGGATTCGGTATCGAAGCGGGATATCCCGGTTGTTCAGGCCAGCGGCCTTATTTTTGCAGCCGTCTACGTGGGGCTCAATCTTCTCGCCGATATCCTGTCGATTATCACCAATCCCAGGCTACGAAATCCAAGATAAGGAGAAGCATAAGATGGTGTTTTTCAAATTACTCAGACAATCACCCTGGAGCGCCCGCCTTGGTCTGGCAATGGTACTCCTCAATGTGTTTGCCGCCCTGTTCGCACCATATATTGCCCCTTACAGTGAAACTGAAATCGTTGGCGATGTCTGGCTGCCGATGAGCGGGGACCACCTGCTGGGGACCGACCACCTGGGACGGGATTTATTCACCCGGCTGCTGTACGGTGCGCGCAACACCATTGCGATCGCATTTGTCACCACCATGCTTTCCTTTGTGGTGGGCACGATTCTGGGGTTTTTTGCCGCCACGCTGGGTGGCTGGACGGACCTGACATTAAGCCGCTTGATCGATATCCTGATGGCTTTCCCGACCCTTATTTTTGCCTTGATAGCGCTGTCGGTGGTCGGCACGTCCGTCGCATCCTTAATTGTAATAATCGCGCTGCTTGACTCCACCCGGGTCTATCGCCTGTCCCGGGCCGTGGCCATGGACATTGCCGTCATGGAGTACGTCGAAGCGGCCCGACTGCGCGGGGAGAAAATCTGGTGGCTCATGCGCCAGGAAGTTCTGCCCAATGCCATGCCGCCGCTGGTGGCGGAATTCGGTCTGCGTTTTTGTTTCGTATTTTTGTTCATCGCCGCTTTAAGCTTCCTGGGCCTGGGCATCCAGCCCCCCACGGCGGACTGGGGCGGTATGGTACGGGAGAATGCGGGCGCAATTACCTTCGGCATTTTTATCCCGCTTTGGCCGGCGGGGGCCATCGCATTTTTAACCGTGGGTGTCAATTTAATTGTCGACTGGTTTCTGCACATCGCCAGCGGCTTGAAGGACTAAAGAATGACGAGTGACAAATGACGGATGACGAATTTTGGATATCGCTTCGCTGAGCGATTAAAAAAAAGAATTGGATTAAGTAATGAATTAAATCGACAGAATTCCTTCATTCGTCATTCGTCAATCAGCATTAATCATTCGGAGAAGGGTTATCATGACTGAAATACTCAAAATGAAAAATCTGAAGATCGAAGGATACAGTGACGAGAAATGGGTGCCGATCGTCAAAGGCGTTGACGTCACATTGGACAAAGGGGAAGTCCTAGGTCTGATCGGAGAATCCGGCGCGGGAAAATCCACCATCGGGCTGGCCTCGATGGCATACACGCGGCAGGGCTGCCGCATCACCGGCGACTCGATTATTTTTGACGGCAAGGAGTTGTTCGGTGCCCCGGAAGAGTTTCTGAGAGAAATCAGAGGCGTACGTATCGCCTATGTCGCTCAGAGCGCCGCGGCCTCATTTAATCCGGCCCATCGGCTCGTCAAGCAGTATGCCGAAGCGCCCGTTCAGCATGGCCTGATGCATTTTCATGAAGCGGAAAAAAAAGCCGTCGACATATACCGGCGTCTGCTGCTGCCGGATCCGGACAAAATTGGTTACCGTTATCCCCATCAGGTCTCCGGCGGACAGCTGCAGCGCGCCATGGTAGCCATGGCCATGGCCTGCACACCGGATTTGATTATCTTTGACGAGCCCACCACGGCCCTGGATGTGACCACCCAGATCGAGGTGTTGGCGGCTATCAAGAAAATAACCAGGGAATTCAATACGGCGGCCCTATACATTACCCACGACCTGGCGGTGGTGGCGCAGTTGGCCGACCGCATCATGGTGCTCAGATACGGTGAATTGGTCGAAGAAAACAACGCCAGGGAAATGCTGGCCAACCCCAAAGAGGACTACACCAGAGCGCTGCTCTCCGTGCGTACCCTCACAGAACATAAAGATCTCGCGGCCTCGGAGAAGGATGTTATCCTGGAAATCGAGAATGTGTCGGCCAGCTACACTGGAAAAGAAACGGAAAAGGTGCTAGAAGGCATTAACCTTAAAATCAGGCGCGGCCGGACCGTCGCCCTGGTGGGCGAATCCGGCAGCGGCAAAAGCACTCTGGCCCGTGTGGTAACCGGTTTACTGCCGCCGCTTGAGGGAAAAGTCATTTTCGAGGGCCAGGAGCTGCCGCCGGCTTTAAAATCGCGTGATCGCGAAAGTCTCCGGCAAGTGCAAATGATTTATCAGATGCCGGATACGGCGCTTAATCCCAGGCACAAAGTCAGAAAAGTCATCGGGCGTCCCCTCTCTTTCTATTTTCACATGAAGGGCAAAGAAATAGAAAAACGGGTGCTGGAGCTGTTGGAGATGATTGAACTGCCGGCCAGCTATATCGAGCGGTATCCCGGGGAACTGTCGGGAGGGGAGAAACAACGTATATGCATTGCCCGGGCCCTGGCAGCCAAGGCCAGTTTGATTATCTGCGACGAAGTGACCTCGGCGCTGGATCAGCTGGTGGCCGAGGGCATCCTGGAGCTACTGCAGGAGCTACAAAATGAACTGAGCGTATCCTATCTTTTTATTACCCACGATCTGGCAACGGTCAAGGCCATATCCGACGAGATTGTCGTCATGCTGCGGGGCCGAATTGTCGAACAAGGCGTCAAGAAAGATATTCTTACGCCGCCACACCACGATTATACGGATCTTTTGCTTTCTTCCGTGCCGGAAATGGATCCGGATTGGCTCGACGACGTCCTGGCGGAACGAAAACGCAAGGGTGTCAAATCGGCGGACTTTGTGCAATTGTAATAATGATAGAGCAACGCGATACAACAAACCCGCAATCTAAATTCGCCCCAAAAAGTTGACTTGCCGGAATCAAATTGGGATGAAAGCTAAGAGCTACGTTATGTGTGATTTTCATCACCCTAGTGGGATGCAACCCGATCGTTGGCTGCCCCTCATGCCACACCATGATAAAAGAGCGCAGCTGTATCCTAATTCCTTTCTAAATCAATCCCTGTAAACTGCTTCTCAACACTCTGATTGGTTATTACAAGAATATGGCTTTTACCTAGTGAAAGCGGCTTCCAGCCGCGAATGTAGCGGCAGCAAGGTGTCGCCGTCGTTTGTCGCGGCTGGAAGCCGCTCCCACAAAGGCAGATTGCCCCACCGGAGGACTCCAGCAATAAGGCGTCAGGGGTGGGGTCCTCCGGCTTTCCGCGTTTTTTTAAGGATAAACAACATAGGGGCACTCCTCTATTGCGACGGGTAGCCTTTGGCCTTCTGAGATCAATTCATTCAAGGGGATGATAGCGCCCGGCATGCTTGATATTATGTTGACATTCGAATACTAGCCGGTTAATTGAATACGAATACTTTTTGATAATCCGGATACGAAAAGGAGAACTGAAATTTGGAAACTTATTGAAAAAGCGGTAATGCCGGACATAGGTGTCCACGAACCTTGGTTTATATGGGCTTCGCACACGGACAGCGTTGCGGAGTTTGCCATTGGCGCCTTTGAAGAAGCCCTTAAAGAAGTAAAAGAGTAAAATAATTTATTAGCTATTCTTTGCCATGTTGTTAATGCAACATTGGCGGAATTGAGGGGTACCATGCAGGATCAGGTTTTTGTAAGAATGGGTGACGGCGAGCGGGTTTTAATGCCATCCGATCAGGTCAAGGAAGATCTTCTGGCAGGAACACAGGATGCGGCCCAGCGAGCCGAAATCCCGCAATTAACCTCCGATGAGCTTGAACGACTCTTAGATATTTTTACGGATACGTCCCGCATCGTCAGTGTCTCACCCGGCGAAGAGGTAATTGTGACCGACGATGCCGTTTGCACCCTGTTTTACCTGGATCAGGATAACAGCGGGCAGGGGATACCTATGAGCCGCGTGCAATCCGTGCTGGCCTACGAACGGGCCTGCGCGGCCGATACCGTATCCATTGGACATACGGATTACAGCTACAAACAGGTAAAGCCCATTATCAATTTTGAAAAACAGGAATATCATACCGCCTCCTTAATGACGACCGCTCCCTTCTTTTATGGCTCTCAACCGAATATGGGGCTTTATTTTCAACCGGATGGCCCTTACCCGAACCCCGCTGACCTCCTGCCCATGGGAAAGATCAGGGAAGCGCAGGAGGCTCAGGAGGAGGCCGCTGAACATCTCAGGAAGGATATGGTTTTTGTATCCAGAAATCTGTATGAAGTCGGGTGCGAAGGGATCAATTTTGATACTGCCGCTTCAGCGGGAGATGCCGATTTCTATGCCACCTTGCAGACAGTTTCGCAATTAAAAAAGGACTTTCCCGACATGGCGGTGGAAGTCGGCATGTCCAGTGAATTTGTCCTGGGAATGCATGGCGAAATTCAATTCGAAGGAAAGCAACTGGCCGGCCTGTATCCCCATGAACAGGTAAAGGTGGTGGAGGCCGCCGGGGCAGATATTTTCGGACCGGCCATCAATGTCAATTCCAGTCAATCCATACCGTGGAATTTGGCCCGGGCCGTGACGTTTGTCAAGGCCACTGCTGAGGTTGCCCGCATTCCGGTGCATCCCAATGTCGGAATGGGGGTCTGCGGCGTTCCCGTGTTTGAGGTTCCCCCCATTGATGCCGTGACCAGGGCCGCGAAGTCTCTGGTGCAAATCGGCAAGGCGGACGGCTTGTAGGTAGGCACAGGCGACATATTCGGTATGCCCTTAGCACATATAATGGCAGCAGGTATGGGGGGCATCCGGACCGCCGGAGATCTGGTGGCCTGGATGCAAATGACCCGCAAAATGAAGATCGCCGAAGCCAAAACGTATGTCGCCGCTAAACTTGGAATTGACATCATCGATCTAGCCAATGAAGAAGTGATGCGTCAGATCAGAGAAGACCTGGATATCGGCATTATTACAGCAGTGGCCGGCAGTGCCAAAGGCATCGCTGCCAAGTGGAAGATTGCCGAATTGCTGGACATCGAAATCAATTCGGTCAATCTTTTCAGATCCAAGATAGGGTAGAGGACAGAAGACAGAGGTCAGAGGACGGATGTCAGAAGCCAGAGGACAGAAGTCAGAATTCGGAAAATATCAATCAACTTGATACCCTTTTTATAATCGATCCGCCGGCTTCCGGCTCGCAGAGCGCTGAGCCTACAGCTCGGAGAGAGGCGAACCTTAAATATTCGATATTCAATCACTTGAAGCCAGT
>Ga0316191_10001349_pt1 | contig 17185 bp, 18 predicted proteins | sample Eddworburr2cm_MG_FD_204928 | JGI IMG/M metagenome (GOLD analysis project Ga0316191, IMG submission 204928) | Coastal sediment microbial communities from Maine, United States - Eddy worm burrow 2 cm | ecosystem: Environmental > Aquatic > Marine > Coastal > Sediment | place: USA: Maine...
TGATACGGCCGCACTTATTATGTCACTTGATCTTTCGCCGGTACATATTGTCGGTATCTCCATGGGTGGCATGATCGCCTTTCAGCTGGCAGTCGACAATCCGCATTTGCTTAAAAGCATGACCATCGTAAATTCAGGCCCGGAAATGATTGCCCGCTCATTCAAGGAGAAGCTGATGATTTTCCAGCGTTCAGTCATTTTCCGTCTTTTAAGTATGCAAAAAATCGGCGAAGTGTTAGCCAGGCGGATTTTCCCAAAGGCAGACCAGGATGAATTGCGCATGAAAATGATAGAACGATGGGCGGAGAATGATAAGCGGGCATATATTGATTCCTTCAAGGCCCTTGTCGGCTGGTCGGTTGCAGATAATATCGATAATATTAAATGTCCAACCCTTGTGATAGCAGCAGATGCAGACTACACCCCCGTATCGTTGAAAGAAGCGTATGTTGCCAGAATGCCTGCTGCTCAGCTTGTAGTAATTAATGATTCCCGCCATGCCACACCGTTGGATCGGCCAGCGGAATTTAACAAAGCGTTGGCGGCATTTCTTTCCAAACATTTATAGGAAAAAGAATTAAGTACCAATAAACTTGTATGTCTTATATATTTCTGTTATTGTCTAAAAAAATCGATTGAGATAATCACATAAGACCCAGGTACAGGTAACTTTTTATGACTGACAACCTAAAGCCTAGGAAATCCCGCAAGAAATCCGGCGCCAACCTCAAGAAATCAGACACGGACGACTCGGATGAGCGTTCCCTATCCGAGTTATTGAAGGATTTGACAGGAGAGTTTGCGGGTAGTGCTTTGCGAGTCGCGGCCAAAGCCGGTGGGGCTTCATTGAAAATAGGAACGGCGTTGCTGCTGAAGCCCGAACAACTCAAAATGGTCGAGGAAGCCGGACGCTCGCTCAGGGATATACGGGAACTGGCCGGAATGACCCTCAATGAAGTCAGCGATGCCTTGAACTTAAAGGACCATTCCCTATTGCAAGCCGTGGAAAACGGTACCGCCACACTTTCCTTTGAATTGATACTGAGGCTGGCAGTCCTGTAGTCCCGCCATGACCCCATTCCTTTTATTATAAGGTATACCCGAACTTATAACCCTGAGATTTGGAAAATTCTTGATGACTGGGGAATCGGACGCCTGCCCCTTTATATTGAACGGGAACGTGAATTCGTAAATATTTATCGCAGCCATGATATTGCAAGGAAGCTTTCTGATGAAGGGTTTGAAAAGGTCTTAAAGTTCACGCGCGCTGCCTTTGAAATGACCCTTCATTTTATCTCTGAAGAAGCAAGTTAGTTCGCTTTGCTCATCCCGCTTACAGTGGGAGAATAACGGGTGTTATACCGCACAAGCTTGCAGTATTTCTTCCACCGGTGGATGGTCCCCGGCTTTCTGACTGCGATAGATATAGTGCACGATATTACCGGGGCCGACAACCAACACGCCGCCCTGTTGCAAGGGTGGCCCTTGGATTCCCTTCTGCAAATAACCGGTGCTCAGAGCACGGATCCCAGCTTTCAGCGGGCTAAATCCTATTACCGAGGTAAGACCTTTCTTAAAACCTAAAATTTTGTAGGTTGCCAAAGAAGGATCGGTGAATAATGGGCCCTTGTATCCGTTAGCTTCCTTGAAAGGTGTGATAAACTTCTCCGGCCCGTTGCCAATTACTACTAATTGAGAATTTTTTCTCTTAAAAGCCTTCATGTTTTTATTTAGATCGGCAACCTGCCGACGGCTGATCATTCAACCGAAATGCCTGATGAATACCAAGACGACCCTTTTATCTTTCCATAATGCAGATAGCATCTCCGGGTTTCCTTTTTCATCCAATACTATTTGTCGACCTAATTTTTGTAATGCCTGATTATCCATAGTAATCATCCTTTTCGTCTTAATCGCATTACTTGACCTGAAGTTGCTTCAGTTATATTACCCTTTTCCGCGGCCACCACACCGTTGCCGATGACCCATTCGATTCCTTCGGGTGATTGCACAGATCTTTATTGTATGTGATTTGAAAGGATATACAGAAATAATTACAAGCATGTCGGAGCATTTCGTGCGGCACCTTCCTTGCCACTATCCGGACATATATTTACCCTGAATCTAATCTTTTAAAAAATGTAAAACACAGGTATCACTTTCTCTCAGACGCTGTACACCACCTGTAAAGCGCAGGTATTAGGGTTCCATCCAGATTCGCATGTAAATATACGCTAAGGATCTTTTTTACGGTGCATCCCGCACCATAGCATCCTGAACGACTTTCGGTAATGCTATCGGCACAAAATAATCAGACGGAAAAAGGTAGTCCTCGCCAGATTCATCAATGACCCGCACCAAATCCTGTTTCTTCGCATGATCATCTCGAATCGCCCTGTATACCTTCCACAGTTCTAATGAGGCCTTGTACTCGCGATTATTTACACAAATAACGAATTCTCTCATGATCTTTTACCAATCGTTACGACTTATCAGCCGAGCAAATCGCCACTGCCTGCAAGCTTCGCTGGGATATCGAAAATTTCTTCGCCTGGAGGAAAAGACACATGAAAGCCTACCACTTGATCGCAAGAAGTGAACACGGTTTGATGGTTCAAATTCTTGCCGGCCTTATCACCTATTTATTGTTGGCCATTTTTTGTCATCAAAAGTATGATGAAAAAGTTTCTATCAAAAGAGTCCGTCAATTGCGCATCTTGATCCAAAATCAATTGCGATGCACCGGATCTGAATACCAAAACTATTTGGATTTAAAAAATAAACCAAAACTCTCAACCATTGCGAAATCCTAACCGGATTTTACTGAAACAGTTTAGTCTGAATGTACGTTAACTCAGCTGGACCGGAATTGGCTGGCCGGCTGCGGCGGCGCGCATGAACTGCTTGATCAGCGGGGCGACGTGGGCCTTGAATTTGGAACCGTTGAAAACGCCGTAATGGCCGACACCTTCCTGCAGGTGATGCCCACGCTTGCTTTTAGGAATATTGGAACAGATATCGTGGGCTACACTTGTTTGACCGGGAGGGCAGAATTCATCGTTTTCCCCTTCCACCGTCAATAGGGCCGTTTTTTTGATGCTCCCGGGATCGACATGTTTGCCGCGATAGGTCATCTTCCCTTCGGGCAGGTGGCACTCGTAGAAAATGCGTTTGACTGTGTCGTGGAAAAAGGTGGCGGTACCATCCATGACGGCCATGTAGTTGTCGTAAAAGTCCCGGTGGACATAGGCTTCCGATTCGTTATTTTTCAACAGGTTGCGATAAAATTCCAGGTGCTTTTTGAGATGCAGCCCTACATTCATGGCCATGAACATGGAGAGCTGGCGAAAACCGGCATAGACCCTGCGCCCCCGACCGGGAAAACGCGTCGGAACCCGGTCGATGAGTAGCTTGTCCAGTAGGGCCGGGCTCAGCCTGGGAGCGTGTTTCAGCATTTTAGGCGGATTGATCCGCGGATCTACCGGGCCGGCCATTAGGGTCATGCTGGCGGGTAACGCCGGGTCATTGTCCATGGCCATCACGGCTGCGGCCGTCAGCACCCAGGGGCAGGGCTGACAAGCAGACATCAGGTGGCTGCCGGGCCCCATGAAGCGCAGCGCATCCATGATGCAGTCCATGAAGTCCTCACAGCCGAAATCACTCTTCGACAAGGGGACATCCCGCGCGCTTTTCCAATCGGTGACATAGACCTCGTGATCCGGCAGGAATTCCTGGATGGTAAAGCGCGTCAATGAAGCAAAATGTCCGGCCATAGGTGCTACCATGAGTACGGGTGGATCGTTAAATGCGCCTGCGCGTTTGAAATGCACGATGTCGCAGAATGGCTTGGAAATAACGACTTTTTCCTCAACCGAAACAGTTTTGCCGTCGATCACCGTGCTATCCAGCCGGAAGCCGGGATTTTCGTAGCGACGGGTCAGGCGCTCAGTAAACTCGGCACTCGCCCGGATGTGTCGGTTGATATAGGATTTGTTCAGGGGGAAGCAGTCCAGGCCCGCGATCTGGCCGACCGCCCGGGCATATAGATTCAACGGTTGAACCGCCTGCTTGATAGTATAATACGCTCCGTAGATCATTCAGCTCCTCCTTCGATTGAGTATACTTTCTGCACCGAATTCCATTCGACTGACCTGGTCCATGATCGACTTTATACATCCAAGACGGATAATAGGTAGAATTTCGTTCAACACTGCTTATAAAACTTCATTGATTCTCGGTTTTGGGACTAAAATCGGAATCGAGACGAATTCGGCCGATCCCAGTTCCGTTAGCAGATCCGGCACCAATGAAGGCACTTAGCGAAACACCAGCGTTGTGTCACTTAGCAGCTCCAATTTCCGCGACCGCATTGCCCAACACGGGCGTCCCCTCCTGGTTCGTAATGCGAAGGATATATTTGTCGTCATCTATCCGCCACCCCTCGGTGATGAGCGTATCCCCCGGGAAAACCGGGTGAAGGAATCGTCCGGAGAGGGATCGCAGGCGGCCGGGGTCGTTTGCGCACAATGCTTTCAAGACCGCGCGACCGGTGAACCCGAAGGTGCACAAGCCGTGAAGAATGGGCTGATCGAATCCTAGTTTGCGGGCAAAAGCGGGGTCGATGTGAAGGGGATTCTTGTCCCCGCTCAGGCGGTAGAGCGCGGCCTGGTTGGCCGCGGTGGCGTAGGCGACCGTAAAATCGGGCTCCAAACCGTCGGGCGGAGCGTGGGTTTCACTTTCGGGCCCTCGCTCGCCGCCGAAATTGCCGCCGGTGCGGTCGAAAACTTTGGCCAGGTTCTCGAAAAGCAGTTCGCCATCGGCGGTATGGGTTTCCACCCGCACGTTGATGACGGCGCCCTTGTCGCCCTTGTCGTGGATTGATTCGCAATGCAGGATCGACTCCAGGGTAGCGGCGGCGGGAATCGGCCGGTGCTGGATGATCTTCTGCTCGCCGTGCAACACCCCGGCCAGGTTGATGTTGGCCTGCTTCATGAAGGGCCCGAAAAAGGCGGGCAAAAAGGGCACCACCGCGAACGTTGGATAGACTTTCAGGCCATTTTCGTAAATAAACTCGATATCTTCGGGCCCGGCGCCGATTCCCAGGGCATAGAGAATCACTTGGTCGGGGCCATACCGATACGGTTGTGACTTGATCGGCCTGCCGATGACTTCCAGATTTAGGGCCATAACCCCCTCCTTTGGATTGACTAGTTAAAAGTGAAATACGCGTTTTGCATATGACATTGTGCGTAAAATAGAATTTATAACGCGCTGCATTAAATGTCAAGCTTTTTATCCGTCAATGCTGATAAATTTTTGATAAACGCCCTGTAAAGTAGACTTGACAACGATAGCGCAGTGCGTTATATCAAAGCCAACCTATAAACTGGAGGCCCTATGCGTAAAATAAAAAAATACGCCAACCGCAAACTATACGATGTTACCGATAAAAAGTATGTGACTATGGACGATATCGCCGAACTGGTACAATCAGGGGAGAACATCAGCATTATTAACAACACCAGCGGCGAAGATATCACCCAGGAGGTTGTCTCCCAACTGGTGGGGCGTGTATTTGACGGCCAGACGCGGAAGCTGCCCCTGTCCGTACTGGTTAAGCTTTTGCGAAAGGGCAGTGGGGGAGTTGTCGGGTACACCCGCAAGTATCTGTCTCTTTGGCAAAATGCCCTTAATTTTGCCGAAGACGAGCTCGATAAGGTGGACACCTTTATCGGGAGCGACACTGCCGACGACGGAGAAAAAAAACAAAGCCGCCAGGATGAAAATCTCGAAGAGGAAGATCGGGAATACCTCGCGATGCTCAAACTGCTGGATGAGCGTATCGACCAGCGGCTGGACGATACGTTACGAAACAGAGAGGTTGCCCTTCAAAAACAGATCACCCAATTACGTTCCGATGTCACCAAATTAACGGCTCGCATCGAAACCTTCGAAAATATTTTCTCGCAAGTGCTGAAAACGGCGGGTGAGACCGTATCCAAACCTGCGAAAAAAACGAAAAAAACAAGTAAAAATATATAAGAGAAAATATATATGGATTACGATTTAAAGGTATTGGCGCGGCAGATTCAGAGCCGGTTTTCCGCGGGAGATGAAAAGGGGTCCGCACCGCTGCCCGTCCTGTTCCCTTCCCTACTAAGAAGCTAAGGCCCGGGTGTCGCCGGCCACATGATCTCGTCCCGTAGACTCAAAATCTCTTTGGCCGCCGTGCTGCTCGGCGCGTATTCAAGGACCGACCAACCCGCTATCATTGCTTCGATAAAGGCCACGCGCTGGCTGACGGAAGTGTCAAACAATTCGAGATCGGAGCCCTTCAAGGTTTCGCGGACCTGATTGCTTAAACGGGTACCGACAATCGTTTTGCAGATGAGCAATTTAACATGGTGGGTGTTTTTTTTTGCATTGAACCGCCGATTGCCTGATGGACGGGTCGGCGCATGGCGCCGCAAGGCGATAGCCTCTGCGGCGCCATGTGGCGTAGGATGGCTATTTGCCCTGGACTTTTTTCAGTATCTCTTCGGTAAAGTCCGCGGCCTTGTCATTGATGTTTCTCAGCAGTTGATATACCTGGCCGATGGATTTTTCCTGAACATCTTTGACCTCGCGCACCTTGTCTTCGATCAGTTCGATTTTTTCAAGATATTTATAGGGCATTCTGGCGATGGCCTGATGGACCTGTTCCACATTGGTGGCACCGTCGTCGATAGCCTTTTTCACCAGTTGGCGCAAATCATTCAGATCGGCCAGTGTTTCGGATTTAAGTGTTTGTTTTTGTTTTGTCGCTTTTTTAGTCGCCATTTCGGTTTCTCTCCTTTGATGATTACGCTGCATACCTTTTTGCGGCTCTGGTGAGGATCTCGTCGGCGATGTCGTCCACCTTGGTGACCACGGTGCGCAGGAGGTCATAGCTGTGCCCGATGGTTTTGGCCTGGATGGCGATCATGTCGTCCGCGGTTTGCTCGAAACGATCGATCTTGGCCAGACGCTCCAACGGCCAAACGGCTGCGTTATTGTGCCATTTTTCGGTTTTTTTGGAATAACTCACCATTGATTTTTTTACGGTGGCATTAAAATTTTTCACCTTTCCGATGAACACCCGCTGGATACCTTCTTTTTTATGGGGAACCTCAACTTTTTCTTCCTGAACATCCTTTTTCATCGTTTTCAAACTGGCTTTCTTCTTGGGGGTTTCTTTCTGAGTTGCCATTGATCTTCCTCCTGTTTTAGTAGATTTGTGTGTATTGAAGATATAATGCCCATTGAAATAACGCAGCGCGTTATATATGTCAAGTAAAAATATTATTTTCCCGGATAGGCGATTGTCGAGTTTTGTCCAGCTGCAGTGGTCAGCCTCAATTGAGAGATGCTGTGTTGTTCCACCGTCAGGGAAATTGTATGATGCGGTGCGGCATTGGCGCGATCCGTTCCCTTTGACCGAAACGCTTTAAAGTCTACTGTTGCCAATCTTCGCTGTTTTGACTGACGCCGTGTTGAGAAAAGCCAACATATGCCGCGCGGTCTCATCCTCGGCCTCGGCGATGAAGGCGTGGCCGCAGCCTTCCAGTTTCACCAGCCCGGCCCCGGGGATGCGGCGGGCCAGGATGTCGGCGTTGCGAGGCACGGCCATGTAATCCCGGGTGCCGGTCATGACAAGCGTTGGCGCCTGCAAGTGGGGCAGGCGTCGATAGCTGTCGAAGCACAGCATGGCGCCGATCTGCTTGATCTGTATCTCGAGGGGCATCGGCAAAAGCTGCGACCGCCGGCCGAAATCTTTCAGGACCTCCGTGTGCTGATTTAAAAATTCCTGGGAAAAAAGCAGGTTGGTCATCAGGCGGCGGGAGCGCACACCGGGTTGGGTGAGGTAGCCCCACCAGAGCCGGGCGCGGTCAGGGAAGAACAGGGCGCCGCGTTTGCCACAGCCCGTGCAGCCTAAAATCAGCCTATCGACGTGTTCGGGATACCGCAGTGCGATTTCCTGGGCGATCATGCCGCCCATAGAAATCCCGAAGATATGCGCGCGGGCGACACCGATGGCATCCATCAGCCCCACGGTGTCGGCCGCCATCTGCGGGATCGTGATCGTCCGCCGGCCGGCCTCGCTGCGGCCCGCCCCCCGGTTGTCGACCAGGATCACCCGGTGCCGACGCGCCAGGGAGCTTACCAGCCCGGCGGGCCACCAGTCGCTGTTGGCCGAGTAGCCGATGATCATCACCAGCGGCGGACCGGCCCCCTCTTCCCGGTAGTACATTCGGATATCACCGACGCAGATTGTCGGCATGGCGGTGTCCTCCTTATCCATTACGGCTTCATTTCATAGGCGTCCGCCATGGGAAAAACTTGCTGCTCCCAGACCCGGTCAAATTGTTGCGGATCGTGCAACGGATTTTTGATCATTTTCAGGCAAAAGGCCTTCTGGTTTTCACTGGCGCTCGGTTTCTGATACAGCTGCAGGGCATAGCGGGAGAAGTCGCGCACTATGACGTCGAAAATCTGATTCAACAGATCGTCTTCGACCCCTTCGATTTTCGAACATTCGATGATCAGCTGTCCGTAGGCCACAAGTGTGAAGAGTTCACCCAGGCTGAGGAGAAAGTCGATATCTTTGGCCTGGCTGTCGTCGGGGGCGGCGTTCACCAGGAATTCTTTCAGTGTTTCGATCTGCTGCTTGAAAATCCGGATGTTGGGCAGGTCGACGCTGTCGTAGGCCAGGTGGTAATCATGAAAGCGGATTTTGCCCAGGCCCCGGGTTTCGCCCTGGTTGAAGAGGAACACGTCGTCGGCCGAATCGGTCCGACGCTCGACTTCCGGGAACTCGGCCGGGTTGAAAAAGTAGTTGGCCATAAACTTGACGACCAGGGCCATGTTGACGTGCACCGTTCCCTCCAGTTTGGGTAGCGCCCGGATATCGCGGGCGGCCATCTCGAAATAGGTGTCTTTTTCAAATCCCCGGGCCGCAATCACATCCCACAGCAGGTTGATGACTTCCTCGCCCTGGGAGGTCACCTTCATCTTGACCATGGGATTGTAGAGCAGATAGCGCCGGTCTTTAGCCGAAGCCGAACGCATGTAGTCGATGGCGCGCAGGGCGAACAGGCGCATAGCTGCCAGACGGGCATATGCGTCGGTAAAAATCTGCCGGATGTGGGGAAAATCAATGACGAATTTTCCATACAGGTTGCGGTGGGCGGCGTGGGTGGCCGCCTCGTAAAACGCGTGGGTACAGATGCCGATGCTGCCCCAGCCGAGGTTGAACTTGCCCACGTTGACTGTGTTAAGGGCCGCATCCCAGGCATCCCGGCCGGTGGAGAGGATATCAGCCGGGGTGATCGGGTAGCTGTGTAGGACATACTCGGCCACGTATTTCTGAGAGTTGACCACGTTTTGAACACATTCGTAGTTGTCGTGACGCGGGTCGACGGCAAAGAAAACATAGTCGCCGGTTTCCGAGTCCTTGCCAAAGGTTGACACTAGGGCGGCTTCATTGGCGTTGCCGATGTAGTACTTGCCACCGTCAGCCACGTAGCGCTCCCCGCCCAGGTCGGTGAGCATCATTTCGGAGGAATAGAGATCAGCGCCGTGGGCTTTTTCCGAAAGCCCGAATGCAAAGATGCCGCCCGTCGCAAGCATTTGGGCGGTCTTTTGTTTGACCGCCTCGTTGGCGCTCATCCAGATGGGCCCCAATCCAAGGATGGTCACCTGCCAGGTGTACCAGTAGTCCAATCCATAGAAACCGAGGATCTCGCTGAAATCGCTGTTGCGCTGGGTGTCCCAGCGCACAGCTGCATCCCCGCCGCCATAAGCGGCCGGTGTCAGCAAGGTGGCAAAAATTTTATTTTCATCTATGAATTCAAGAAAATCAGCAAACCACACGCGCTCGTGGTCGTCGTGCTTGAGCCTGGCCTTGCCCCTGTCTTCAAAAAAGGCGATGGTTTTTTCCATGATCTCCCGCGAACGGGCGTCCAGGTGGGAGAAGTCTTTTTTATGGGGATTTAAAAACATAGTTTATGTCTCCAATCGGTTTAGAAAAACGTTTAAAAGTACACCTACTCAAACACATACGTCCCCGGGGCGTCGCACTTGGCGTGGTAGTGCTTGTTTCCCAGCTTCTTGGGCGCCTTTTTCTTCGCCCCGGAGCGCTCGGCGATCCAGCCGGCCCAGTGCTCCCACCAGGATCCCTTTCCCTTCGAAGCGCCCGCCTTCCACGCTTCCGGGTCCTCGCCCATCTCCCCGGGGTTGGTGAAATAGGTCGCTTTGGGGTTGCCCGGCATGTTGAGAATGCTCTGGATATGGCCGCTGTGGCTCAGGATGAACTCCTTCTTTCCCCCCAGGTGACGCGCAGAGCGGTAGCAGCCTGCCCAGGGGCAGATGTGATCCGTGGTGCCCGCCACGCTGTAGGTTTCACACGTCACCCGGCCCAGGTCGATGGGGGTGTCCTTGATGATTTTCGCCGCCGGTTTCACCAGAGGGTTTTGTTCGAACATGTCTAACATCTCGCCGTGAAAGGCGGCCGGCAGGCAGGTGGTGTCCGCGTTCCAGTATAAAATGTCGAAGGCCGGCGGCGGGTTTCCCATCAGGTAGTTGTTGACCCAGTAGTTCCAGACCAGGTCGTTGGGCCGCATCCAGGCAAACACGCGCGCCATCTGGCTGCCATCGACGATCCCCTTGCGCGCCGACTGCCTTCGGGCGGCCTCGATGCTGGCCGGGTCGGCGAACAGCGACATGGGGGTCCCTTCGACACCACTGGGGGCCATGTCGTAGAGGCTTACCAGCAGGGTCGCCGTGCAAACTTTCTCGATCTTCCGCGCGGCGAAGTAGCCCAAAAGACTCACGAAGGTCACCCCCCCCGAGCAGGCCGCCATGGCGTTGACGTCAGGGCTGCCGGTGATCTCGGCGATGACGTCGATGACCTCTTCCAGGGCGCCGATGTAAGTCGTCAGGTTCCAGTGTCGCTGTTTGGGGGTGGGGTTCTTCCAGCTGACGATGAACACCTGCAGCCCCTGGCTGAGCATGTACTTGATCACGCTCTTGTCATCGGACAGATCGAAGACGTAAAACTTGTTGATCTGGGGTGGTATGATCAGAATCGGCCGCTTGAACACCTGTTCGGTCGAGGGCCGGTACTGGATCAGCTCCAGAACGTCGCTGCGAAAAACGACCGCGCCGGGTGTGTTGGCCAGGTTTTCGCCCACCTTGAAGGCCGACTTGTCCACGCTGCTGGGCATGCCGAAATGTTCGATGAAATCACCGATCATCTGCCGGGTGCCCTTTACCGCGCTCAGGCCCCCGGTTTCGACCAAGCGCTTTAGGGCCGCCGGGTTGAGGGCGCTGTTGGAGGGCGCCAGGCCGTCGACCAGCAATGAGGTCAGAAACTTGAGCCGCTCCTTGTCGTAGTCGTGGATTTTTTCGTCGGCGATCCAGCCCTCCAGCTCCCGCTGCGCGGCCAGGTAAATCTGCAGCCAGATCCGGTGGAGCGGATTGGTCTTCCAGGAGACATCGCCGAAGCGCCGGTCCCCGGGGACCGGCGCCAGCTCAGACCTGCCCTGTACCACTCTGGTTAACTCTTTAGCGAATCCAGCATAATGCTTCACGAGGTTTAAAGGGTTTTTAACGGCCTGCCTTGCCGCCAGCCGGGCGGTGCCGAAAATACTGCGCCGCGATATCCCTACAAATGGATTGGGCCCCAGCATGTTTTCACTAGCGTCGTTGCCTAGCAGTTCTGCCCGTTTGCGGTTGAGATACTCGATCGCCTCGTCGATCTCCGACCGGTCCATTTTGTCCAAATCCTGTTTCATGATTAAATACCTCCCCTGCCTTACAACGACGTGTGTTGGGTGTAGACGCACAGAATACCCGCCTGCTGGTTGAGTTCGGCCTTGGTCCGCTCGCCGTCGGCGACCCGGCCCACCAGATGGTAGATGTCGTTACCGAGGTCTTCCAGTGACCGTCCTTCTAGAACGGCACCGGCGTTGACATCCATGTCGTCTTCCAGCCGCCGGTAGGCCCGGCTGGTGCTAATCACCTTGATGACCGGCACCAGGGGAAACCCCATGGGATTGCCCCGGCCGGTGGTGAAGATGATCACCTGGGACCCGGCCGCGGCCAGCCCGGTCAGGGAATCCGGGTCGTATCCGGGGCCGTCCATGATCACCACACCCTGGCGGACTGGTTTTTGACCGTATTCGACGACTTCGACGATGGAGCGGGAGCCGGCCTTGACGATGCAGCCCAGGGCCTTTTCCCGGATGCTGCTCATCCCGCCGTCCATGTTGCCTGGGCTGATGGCAAGCTTTGCCATGGGACCCAGGACCTCGATGCTTTTCCGTTCCTGGCGCTCGATGATTTCGGTGATTTTCGCGGCGACGTCGGGCGTGGCGGCCCGGCGGTTCAAGATGTGGCCGGTGCCGATCATCTCGGTGGTTTCGGTCAGGATCACCGTGGCCCCGGCGTCCACCATGCGGTCGGAGGCCCGGCCCACGGCCGGGTTGGCGCTCACGCCCGAAAAGGCGTCCGACCCGCCGCACTCCAGCCCGATGGTCAGCTTTTTCAGGGGCACCTCGGTTCGCTCGATTTTCTCCGCCTCGGCCAGCAGTTCACGGGCCAAAGCCGCTCCTTTGGCTGCCGCCCGGCGAGAGCCGCCTTCCTGCTGGATGGCAATGCGTCGGATATGCCTTCCGTTTTCGGCGGCCGCCTGCTCGAGGCCCTCGGCGCCGAGAATTTCACACCCCAGCCCCACGATCAGCACACCGCCCACGTTCGGGTGGCGGCAGAGGTTCTGAAGGGTGCGCAAATGGGTCTCGTGATCCGCTCCGCCGCGGCCGCAGCCGACGCTGTGGAGCAGGGGGACGGTTTCCGGCACCTGCCGGGCGATGGCCTGCACCACGCCGTTGGCGCATGAAACCGCCGGCAGGATTGCCACGTGGTTGCGGACGCCAATCGACCCGTCTGTGCGCTCATACCCGAGAAAAGTTTCCATGGGCTCCTATTCCTCCTCCACGCGCAGGTTGTGGGCGTGCACCCATTCCCCCCGCTTCAGGTTCGTTTTGGTTTGGCTGATGACTTCGCCGTATTTGATGACGTCCCCCCCTGCCGCCAGGTCGGCGAGCAGCACCTTGTGGCTGAAGGGGATATCCGCCAGGGCCTCGAACGCGCTGCCGTCCGGCAGGCGTACTATGGTACCGCGGGGAATGTCCTCCAGGGCGATGGCGACGTTGTCGTTGGAGTGGTTGATGATGGTGTTTGGTTTCATTTTTTCCCTCGTATGTAATGCCGGAGTGGGCATTTCAACCGAAATACTGCATCGTCGCATTGGGCAGAACAGCCGCCCGTGTGCCTCGGCCGTGATGAGGACGCACCAGCTCCATGACCGCATCCCAATCGCGCACGATGGTGCCGACTTCCGGGTTGGCGAACCAGTCCAGGAGGGTGCGGTCGGGATAGGCGGTCATGAGGATGACCTTCAGGCTCTCCGGAATGGCGATATAAGGATACTGCCTGCCGCCGTAGTCAGTACCGAAGCGCCCCAGAAGGTAGTGGGGCACCTGCCCCTCTGGGGAATCGGCGATCACCACAACCGTGCCGCTGAACTGCTTCAGCGCCATGGCGCCCAGCAAAATGGCGATACCCATTTCGTTGGGTTTTGAAAAAGCGTTGGCAACGACCAGATCCACGTTTTGGGGAGACGGGTCGGTGCGATAGATGCCTTGGGCCGCAGCCACGGCCGTATCATGGGCCTGGAAAAGCTCACCGGCATAGAGCCCGATCGTTTCGCCCCGCCCGTTGACCACCACGTTCAGCAGGAAGTCGACATTGGCCATGGCGGCGGCCTCGTTGATCTCCTGACGTAGGATGTTGTTTTCATGACGACCCATCCCGGTGGTTTCCTTACCCATGTTTTCCAATTCGAGGTGGTAGTGGGAGATGGAATCGACATGGGCCACACCCGGAAGAAAGAGCTTACCGCCCCCGGAAAACCCGGCCTGCACGTGGGGCGTCACACAGCCGATGGCGATTTTCAGGTCCGCTTGTATGACTTCGCGGTTGAACAACACCCGCGTGCCACGCCGGGTTGTGCCGACCTCGACGCAGTTTTCATAGATGTTGTGGTTGAATACCCGATATTTTTGCACGATGTCAGAACCGAGCTTCTTGCGAAAGTCGAACATGGTCAATGCCCCATGGGTACCCAGGGCGCAGACAAAGGTGATCTGGTCCTCGGTCAACCCGGCCCCATGAAGGACTTTCAACACCAGCGGCACCAACTCGTAGCTCCGGGTGGGGCGGGTCATGTCGTCGAAGACGATCACGGCCCTCTGTTTCCCCCTGGCCAACTCCCGGAGCGGGGGTGTTCCAATGGGGCGCTCGATGCAGGCGGCCATCTCCTCGACGGTCAGCGGGGGGTTGTCGTAACCGTTCATGGGGCAGTACTGAACGTCCCAGTCGTTGGGTAGGTCGATTTCCATCCATCCCAGGTCATGCCAGGGTCTTTGCGGAAGGCTGAATTTCATCGCTTTTTCCTTTATCCTAAGAGGTCAATCCAGGTAGGCGCCTTTGGCGGCGCTGGTCACCCACTTCACATAGCGCCGCATGTAACCCGGGGGCGGTTCGCGGCGCCGGGGTTCGGCGGCCGCCAGGCGCGCCTCGATCTCTTGGGCGGACAGATGGAGTTCGATCGTTCGGGCCGGGATGTCGATGGATATCCGGTCGCCGTTTTGGATCGCGGCAATCGGCCCGCCGTCGGCCGCTTCGGGGGAGACATGCCCCACGCAGGGGCCGGCCGAGGCGCCGGAGAACCGGCCGTCGGTGATCATGGCCACTTTCTTGTAGCCGGACATGGACAGGTTCATGGTCACCGCGAGCGTCTCGGGCATGCCCGGACCGCCCTTGGGGCCCTCGTTGCGGATCACCAGCACCTCGCCCTCGCAGATGGCCTTCTCCCGCATGGTCTTCAGTGCCTCGGCTTCCGATTCGAACACCCGGGCGGTCCCGGTGAAGGCCCGCATGTCGGCCGCCACGGCCGACTGTTTGATCACGCAGCCCTCCGGAGCCAGGTTGCCGAACAGGGCGGCGATTCCCCCCTCGGGATTATGAGCCGTTTCCCGTTTCGGTATGACGGCCTCGTCGCCGATCCGGGCCGATTTAAGCAGGTCGCCCACGCTGTGGCCCGTACACGTCATCGCATCCAGGTGAAGATCATCTTCGATCCGCTTCATCACCGCCGGTACACCGCCGGCGGCATGCAGATCCAACACCCCGTATGGGCCGTTGGGGGCGATGGCCAGCAGCGTAGGCACTTTTTTTCCGAGTCGGTTGAAATCCTGCAAGCCGATTTCAAGGCCCAGTTCGTGTGCCAGGGCCGGCAAGTGCAAGGCGGTGTTGGTGGAGCCACCGATAGCCTGGCAGACCATGATGGCGTTTTCCAGGGATTTTTCCGTCAAAATCTTGCGGGCACTCAGATCCTCCTCCAGCATGCGGACCACCCGGAATCCCGTCCGGCGGGCCAGGCGTGCCCGCTCGGCGTGAAAGGCCGGCACCACGGCGCTGTCCGGAAGGGACATTCCCATGGCCTCGGTCAGACACTGGAAGGTGTTGGCAGTGCCCATAACCTCGCATGATCCGCACGATGCGCTTTTGAGACAGGACATCTTTTCTTCCAGCTCTTGGTAATCGTTGGGGCTGACGCTGCCCTTGTAGGCCTGAGTGTGGCGGACAGCCATGGCGCTGGGGCCGCCGGTCAGAAAGATCGTCGGCAGATCCAGCCGAGCGGCGGCCAGGAGCATGCCGGGAATGATCTTGTCGCAGGAAGCGATCATCACCACCGCGTCAAAGCGCATGCTGCGGATGTGGGTTTCGACAGTGTCAGCAATCAGTTCTCTTTGGGGTAAAACATAGCGCATGCCTTCGTTGCCCTCGGCCAAACCATCGCAGGGAGCCGGCACGTTGAATTCGAACGGGATGCCGCCACCGGCGTTGATGCCGTCCTTTACCCGGGCGGCAAGATGCCCGAGATGCATGTGCCCGGGGTTGATGTCCGTGGCCGAATTGGCCACGGCGATAAGCGGCTTGTCCTGATATTCCTCGATGTCGGCCCCGGTGCCGGACAAAACGCCCCTTCGCACTTGGCTGATGGGAAAATCGCTTTCGTCGAAAATGTCTTGGCTGATTCTCTTTTTCATGGTTTCTCTCCAATCGTATTAGAAACTATTTCTCAGGCTTCCCGGCATCTTGCGGTGAATCATCCTGCTAAAATATCGAATAGACCCGGATTCACTTGCTATCGGTATGCAGTAATCGGCAGCCAGATAACCAGCTGAGGCCAGATCATCACCACCGCCAGACCGATCAGCTGAAGAACGATGAACGGCACGACACCTTTGTAAATATCCTGCAGTTTGATGTCTGACGGTGCCACCCCCTGCAGGAAAAAAATGGAAGGCCCAACCGGCGGCGTCAGAAAGGAGGTCTGCAGGGTCACCGCTACCAGTACCGTAAACCAGACCAGCTCCGGATTGTCCACCACGCCCTGTCCATCAAAACCCAGGCCGAGCTTCGTGACCACCGGTCCCAGTAATGGAAGGATGATCAGGCAGATTTCGATCCAGTCCAGGAAAAAACCCAGGAAGAAAACGGCTGCAAGGATCACCAGTACAACGCCATAGGGGCCGAAGGGCAGCGAGGTCAGTGTCATCTCGATCAACTCGTCGCCGCCCAGAAGGCGCAACACCAGGGCAAAAACCGTCGCCCCAACCCAGATGCCGAAAATGAAGCCGGTGATCTTGAAGGTGCCCAGAGCGACTTCCTTGATGGTGTTCAGATTGAGCTTGCGGTTGAAAAGCGCCAGAAGGGACGCACCCAGGGCGCCCATGCCGCTGGCTTCGGTGGGGGTGGCGATCCCGAAGAAGATCGTGCCCAGCACGAGGAACACTAGGGCGACGGGGGGCAGGATCGTTTTGACAACCCTGAATAAGACGGACAGGCTCAGCTTTTGGCTACCCCCTTCCGGCAGGGGTGCGCCCTGGGGGAAGACCAGCCCGTATATAAGGATGTAGCCGATGTAAAGCGACCCCAGCACCAACCCCGGAAACAAGGCCCCCATAAAAAGGTCTCCGACCGGTAAAGCCAGCTGATCGGCCATGACCACCAGCATGATGCTGGGTGGAATGAGAAT
>Ga0316191_10001350_pt1 | contig 17185 bp, 16 predicted proteins | sample Eddworburr2cm_MG_FD_204928 | JGI IMG/M metagenome (GOLD analysis project Ga0316191, IMG submission 204928) | Coastal sediment microbial communities from Maine, United States - Eddy worm burrow 2 cm | ecosystem: Environmental > Aquatic > Marine > Coastal > Sediment | place: USA: Maine...
TTTTTGAACGGCTGTGAATATAAATAGCCCAAAATACAATAAGTTCAAGGGTTCTGGTCCGATGACCGGTAGCGGATAGCCGACCCGAAACAGGGCGGTCGTGATCGTCGCAGCGGAAATTCGGGCAGGCTGCTCCGGACCTGCCTTCGGGCGCTATTTGCGCGCGAGACGGGATTTGACCCGCGCGCTTACGGCAGCCATGTCGACCCGGCCATGCGCGGCCGCTCTCAGTTCGCTCATCACGTTCCCCATGTCGCGCATCGAAGAGGCCCCGGTCGTCTGGATTGCCGTCTCGATCAGCGTCTCGACCTCGCCTTCGGATAGCGGTTCGGGCAGATAAGCCTGGAGTACCGTGATTTCGGCCTCCTCGCGTTCAGCGAGGTCCTCACGATTGCCGGCGCGGAACTGGGAAACGGATTCCCGGCGCTGCTTGATCATTTTCTCGATGATCGACAGCACCTGGGTATCGTCGAGTTCGATGCGATCATCGACCTCGCGCTGCTTGATGGCGGCCAGACCCATACGGATAACCGCGAGCCGCGGTTTGTCGCCTGCCCGCATGGCCTGCTTCATATCATCTGTGAGGCGGGCCTTGAGTGACATCCTGGGAAAGGCCTCAGTAGAGGCGGCGTCGGCGGGACTGGTCGCGCTGCAGGCGCTTGGCGTGGCGCTTGACCGCGGCCGCCTTCTTGCGCTTCCTCTCCTGAGTCGGCTTCTCGTAGTACTCACGCCGACGCAGTTCCGTCAGGATGCCGGCTTTCTCGCAGGCGCGTTTGAACCGGCGCAAGGCTGCGTCGAAATACTCATTTTCACGGATACGTACGCTGGGCATCTACAAAACCACCATCAATTCAGGCAGACAAACGCCGCCCTGGCGGCGGCGAAAGAGCGAGAATTCTACCCGCGTGCCTGTAGAATTGCAAAGCTGAGGAGCCACAGGAGCCTGACCAGTGCGGGTTCTCGGGATAGAGACATCTTGCGACGAGACCGGGGTGGCCGTGTTCGACGAGAACGACGGCTTGCTGGCCCATGCGGTCTACAGCCAGGTCGAACTCCACGCTCAATACGGCGGCGTCGTTCCGGAGCTGGCCTCCAGAGATCACATTCGCAAGCTGCTGCCGCTCATATATCAAACGCTTGCGGCAGCCTCGACGGCACCCGGCCGCATCGACGGGATCGCCTACACGGCCGGCCCCGGGTTGATCGGGGCACTGCTGGTCGGGGCTTCGCTGGCCCGCAGCCTGGCATTTGCCCTTGGAATCCCCTGTGTCGGGGTTCATCACATGGAGGGCCACTTGCTCGCGCCCATGCTTGAGCAAGACACGCCCGATATGCCGTTCGTCGCCCTGCTCGTTTCCGGCGGTCATACCATGCTGGTCGAAGTCACCGGTCTCGGGCGTTACAAAGTATTGGGCGAGACCCTCGACGATGCTGCTGGCGAGGCATTCGACAAGACGGCCAAGTTGTTGGGTCTTTCCTATCCCGGCGGTCCCGCGTTGGCGGAGCTCGCCCGGCAGGGGACCCCAGGGCGGTTCAAGCTACCGCGGCCGATGATCAGGAAAGCGGGGCTCGACTTCAGTTTCAGCGGGTTGAAGACGGCGGTCATGCTGGCGGCAAGGGAACAATCCCTGGACGACCAGGTGCGGGCCGATCTCGCGGCCGAGTTTCAGGCGGCGGTAGTGGATTCCTTGACCGCCAAGTGTCGCCAGGCAATGCGACTGACACGGGCCGGCACGCTGGTGGTCGCCGGTGGTGTCGGCGCCAACCGTTCATTGCGGGAGACACTGGCTCTGGTGGCCGCACAGGAAGGCTGGCGTCTGTTCTTTCCGAGGCTCGAATTCTGTACCGATAATGGCGCCATGATCGCCTATGCTGGTATGCTCCGGCTTCGCGCCGGAGAGCGCATCCCCCTGAATATAGAAGCCCGTGCGCGCTGGAGGCTTGAAGATCTCGAGCCCCCCGGCTTCCGCCAGGCGGTAGTCCGAGAGCTGCCCGACAATGGATAAGATTTTCCTCAACGATCTGCGGATCGAGACCGTCATCGGCATCTTCGATTGGGAACGCAGGGTCCGCCAGACCGTCAGCGTTGACCTTGAAATGGCTGCCGACATTCGACCGGCCGCCGCTACTGACACCATCGACGATACGTTGGACTACAAGGGCGTCGCAAAACGGCTGATAAGCTTCGTGGAGGCTTCAGAGTTCGGATTGGTGGAGACGCTCGCGGAGCGCATCGCCCGCATCGTTGTCGAGGAATTCGACGTGCCGCATGTAAAGGTCACGCTACACAAGCCCGGCGCCATCCGTGGCGCCAAGGATGTCGGTGTGATCATCGAGCGGACCGCGGAAGACTTCCGTGACTGAGATATTCGTTGGCATCGGTAGCAACGTTGAGCCGGAGAAGTACATCCGTTCGGCGCTCATCGAGCTTGCCGGCAGCTTCGGTGTGCTGAGGCTGTCGCCGGTCTACCGGAATCGGCCTGTCGGCTTCGACGGAGATGACTTCCTGAACATGGTGGTTGCTTTTGACAGCGATCTCAGCATCGATGAGGTGGCGCAGGCGCTCGGTCGTATAGAGGATGCGAACGGGCGCAACAGGGGCGAGGCAAAGTTCGGTCCAAGGACTCTGGATCTGGATCTGCTGCTCTACGGTGAGAAGACACTGCGGCTCGGCAATCATGATATTCCCCGCGACGAGATCACCCGCTATGCGTTCGTACTCAAGCCCTTGAGCGATCTGGCGGGCGATCGAAGCCATCCGGTGTCAGGCAAGACCTATGAGCAGCTCTGGAGCGAGTTCGATGACGACGATCACGAACTGGTTCCGGTCCCTCTGCCGCTGGTTGAATGAATATGTCGACATCGCGGAATCCGACCCGCCCGTTGGTCACCGCATTCGCGGTTGCGGCATCCGTGACGCTGGTGGGATGCGGGGGTTCGTCAGGGTCCAGCGACAATCTGGCAGCGCCGCCGGCGACCAGCTGTTCGGTACTGGAGCAAAACGAGATCATCCTGGAGGTCATGCAGGACATCTATCTGTGGGTTGATCGCATGCCGGATGCCGACCCGGCCGCCTACTCATCGCCGAATGCATTTCTCGATGCCCTGCGCGTGCCCGAAGACCGTTTCAGTTTCCTCACTACGGCGGCCGCGGACCAGGCATTTTTCGGCGACGGTCAGTTTGCCGGTCTGGGATTCCAGTCTACCCGGACCGCTGCCGACGAAATCAGGTTGTCGGACGTTTTCGAATTCAGTCCCGCGGCCCTGGGCGGCCTGGCTCGGGGTGACAGGATTCTATCGGTAAACGGCAGACCGATAGAGGAGATCCTCATGGAGGAAGGATTCGTCGCGTCGCTGGGACCGCCTGAGGTCGGGGTCACGGTGGAACTCGGTTGGCAGAATGTTGACGGCGAACTGTTTGAATTCGTCTTTACCAAGGAGGTCGTGACGATCCCGCCGGTGTCTCCCGTCAATATTATCGACACGCCTGGTGGCCGCGTCGGGTACTTCAATTTCCGGGCATTCGTAGACCCTGCCGACTCAGCGCTGAACGCGGTCTTCCGGGAATTCCTCGACTCCGGTGTCCCGCAGCTGGTCGTGGATCTGCGCTACAATTCCGGAGGCCTGCTGTCGATTGCGGAAGTGCTGGCCAATCTGATCGGTGGATTAGTGACACAGGGGCAGATCCTATACACCCTCCAGTACAACGACGCGAACAGATTCCGCGATCAGACCGTGCCGTTCCGCGACACTGCTAACTCACTGGATCTGCGCCGCGTCGTCTTCATCACTACCCGCGCGAGCGCCTCGGCCAGCGAGATGGTGATCAACGGCCTGAGCCCTTTCCTGGACGTGGGCCTGATCGGCGCCACGACTTTCGGCAAGCCCGTAGGCCAGCTGGGGTTCCTTTTCTGCGACAAGATCCTCCGACCGGTCTCTTTCGAAGTCGTCAACGCGGCCGGTGACGGTGATTTCTTCGATGGCATCCCGCCGGATTGCGTTGCAGCGGACGACCTCGACCAAGCGCTGGGCGATCCCGCAGAGGATTCCCTGGCCGAAGCGCTGGCCTTTATCCAGAACGGATCCTGCAGCGCGGCCGCCGGCGCCAGGCCGGCGGTATCTGGCGCATCGAAATCCCTGCTCCGGGACGCGGGGCCATGGCGGGTCTTCCAGGCCCACTGACAACGCCCCGTTACCAACCGATACTTCGACCGCCATCTACCGCGATGATCTGACCGGTTACGTAGCCGGCACTCAGGAGATACAGCGCGCAATCGACAATGTCCTGCGCCTGGCCGGTCCTGCCCAGGCAGGTCTGATCCAGTATGGTTTGCTGTGCCTGCAAGTCCTGCTCGCCCTCAGGCCACAGGATCGCCCCCGGTGCGATGCCGTTCACTCTGACCTCGGGACCCAGGTCTGCGGCGAGAGCCAGCGTCAGTGCGGCAAGTCCCGCCTTGGCCGCGCTGTAGACCGGATGGTTCGGCAACGGATGTCTGGCGTGTATATCCACCATGTTGACGATGGAGCCGTTTCGCCGACGCAGGTGCGGAGCCGCTGCCTGGGCCAAAAAAAGCGGTGCCTTGAGATTGGTCCCCACCAGATCGGTCCAGACCCGCTCTTCGATGCTGCCCACCGGGGTCGGGTAGAAAGTCGAGGCATTATTCATCAGTACATCGAGCCCGCTGAAGGCCCGGATCGCTTCGTCGACCAGCCTTGCCGGTGCGCTGGGGTCAAGCAGATCAGCCTGGATGGTGGCTACCGATCCGGGTCGGTCTGCGTCAAGTTCCGCTGCGAGGCTTTCGGCCGCCTCGCGTGAATTGCCGAAATGAATAACGACATTGGCCCCCTGGCGGTGCACGCCGCGTACCAGGGCCGCGCCGATACGTCGGGCGGCTCCGGTGACCAGGACGACCCGGTCCTCAAGAGACTGGTGGTGATCTTGCGATGCCATTAGGATTGCTGCTCCCGCGATTTCTGCCCGAAGGATAGCGGCATTTCGAAATGAGCGACCAGCCGGATGCGGAACTACTGCCCAGGCCGTCCGCCGAGGCACTGGCCCATAGTGATCGAATGCAGACCCGTATCCATGAAGCGATCGCAGCGCGTGGCGGCGCCATCCGGTTCGCGGAGTTCATGGATCTCGCGCTCTATGCCCCGGGTCTGGGCTACTACAGCGCTGGCGCCACCAAGTTCGGAGCAGCAGGGGACTTCGTGACTGCGCCGGAGGTCTCGGCGGTGTTTGCCGAGTGCCTGGCCACCGGATTCGCCGAAGTGCTCGGCACCACCGGTGGCGATATCGTCGAACTGGGTGCCGGATCAGGCATGCTGGCGGCGGGTCTCCTGGGCGCGCTCCAGGCCCGGAATGTGTTTCCGCAGCGTTACCGTATCGTCGAGGTGAGTGCCGATCTCAAGGACCGCCAGCGGCGCCTGATCGCAGACAAGGTGCCTGCCATGAGCGACCGGGTCGAGTGGCTGGACGCACTGCCAGCCGCGGTTGACGGAGTCATAGTCGCGAACGAATTGCTCGATGCCCTGCCGGTGGAGCGATTCCGGGTCACCGATAGCGGTGGCGAATATCTTGGAGTGAGTGGCGCAGACTCGATTCTGCGCTGGACGGCGTTGCCCGGTGATGAGCCGTTGCGCCGCCAACTGCAGCTCATCGAGCGGACGACCGGTGCGAAGCTCCCCGACGGCTACGTGTCCGAGTGGTGTCCGCGGCTGTCACCGATGGTCGCGGATCTCTCCAGCCGGTTACAACACGGCTTGCTGATGTTTGTCGACTACGGTCTGCCGCGGCGCGAGCTCTACCACCCACAGCGTGACCGGGGCAGTCTCATCTGCCACTACCGCCACAGAGCGCATGCCGATCCGTTCCTGTTTCCGGGCCTCCAGGACATATCGGCCTGGGTGGATTTCACGACGGTCGCCGAAGCCGCCACAGGCGCGGGCCTGGTGCTCGACGGCTTCACGACCCAGGCGCACTTCCTGATCGACTCTGGTTTGCCGGACCCGCAAGCCCGGGCGGGGAGCGACCTCAGGTCGCGAGTCGAGCTGAGCAGACAAGTCGCGGCGCTGACACTGCCCGGCGAGATGGGCGAGAGATTCAAGGTCATGGCATTCAGTCGAGACTGGGACGCTCGGCTACCGGGCTTGACCGGCAAGGATCTTTCCGGCTCCCTGTAGGCGCATATGGATCTACTACACGCCATTTTTCTTGCTCTGCTGCAGGGATTCACGGAATTCCTGCCGATCTCGAGCTCAGGGCACCTCGTGCTGACACCTCACGTTCTTGGCTGGCCTGATCAGGGGCTGGCGTTTGACGTGGCCGTGCATCTGGGCACCCTGTGTGCGGTCGTTGCCTACTTTCGCCACGAGCTGGTCGCCATGACCGTCGCCTGGTTCAGGTCGATCGGCGGCGGGGCTGCCACTGCCGAATCGCGCATGGCCTGGGCCATCATCTGGGGCACTGTTCCGGTCGCGCTGGCTGGTTTCATCGTGGCCGGTCCTGTAGAGGCCTATCTGCGGTCGCCGATGCTGGTGGCAGCGACCACGGCCGGTTTCGGCATCTTGTTGTGGCTCGCCGATGTCCGCGGCCAGCGGAGCCGGGACGAACACTCGCTGAGCTGGTCAGACGTACTCATCATCGGGCTGCTTCAGGTGTTGGCGTTGATTCCGGGCACATCCCGATCGGGGATCACGATCACGGCAGGTCTGCTGCTGGGGTTGACCCGCGAGGCGTCGGCGAGATTCTCGTTCCTGCTGGCAGTCCCTGTCATCACGGCGGCTGCGACCCTCGAGACATTTGTGCTGATCGAGTCTTCCGAGCCGGTGGACTGGACGGCGCTGGGGGTCGGTGCGGTCGTATCCTGTCTCGTGGCCTACCTCACGATCCGCTGGTTCCTGGCATTCCTGGGGCGCATTGGGATGCTGCCGTTTGCCGTCTACAGGGTGATCCTGGCGATCGCGATCGCCGCCTACTTCTATTGATCCCCGGTATTAGCCTTACGCCTGGCGAGGAGAGCCTCGATGGAGCTGAGCCTGTCTGTGTGCAGCTGACGGCCGATCTTGGCACCGGAGGTCGCGGAGGCCGTATCCGGGCGTACCGAGGCAGCTTCTTTCAGAACAAGCTTCAGCAAGTCTGCCTGTGGATAGTCCCGGTCCTCGAAACCCTCGCGACCACGCATATCTGCCTCGCATGCCAATAGAAATTCAGCAAAACGTTCTGGTCGGCGGAACGCGTCAAGCTTTTCGAGCAGCTGCAGTAGCGTCGCCGGACGAAGTTCCCCGGCGCGATGGCAGAGCAAGTGATAACGGCAGACGAGCTCCGCCAGCTCCCTGAAGTCGTTGGGGATTTTCAGCCGATCGGCCATCCCGGCGATGAGAGCGACGCCTTTCCGCTCGTGACCGTGGTGAGCCGGCAGCAGAGACTCAGGCGTTACACCCTTACCCAGGTCGTGCACCAGGGCCGCGAACCTGACGCGCGCCGAACCGGATCGCTGAGCCGCTTGCCGAATGACCATCATCACATGGCGGCCGGTATCGATCTCCGGATGCCAGGTCGTCGGCTGGGGCACGCCGAAAAGGCAGTCGATTTCCGGATAGATTCTGGCCAGCGCACCGCATCGCCTTAGGGTCTGAAAGAAGACGTCTGGCCGGTCGGTCTCCAGGGCGCGTCGGGTCTCCTGCCAAACGCGTTCTGGCACGAGCGCGTCTACCTCTCCGGAGTCCACCATGCTACGCATCATGTCCATGGTCTCCGGCGCCACCGAGAAGCAGGAATCCTGGTCCACGAGTGAGGCCGCGAATCGCGCGACTCGCAGGATCCGGACCGGATCCTCGATGAACGCGGATGACACGTGCCTCAGTATCCGTCGCTGCGCGTCCGCAGCGCCCCCGTGTGGATCGATCAGATCACCTTCGGCGCTGCGAGCCATGGCGTTGATCGTAAGATCGCGACGACCGAGGTCGTCTTCCAGGGTGACGTCCGGGGCAGCGTGCACCTGAAAGCCGCGGTAACCGCGCGCGGTCTTGCGCTCGGTCCTGGCGAGGGCGTACTCATCACCGGTCTGCGGATGAAGGAACACCGGAAAGTCCCGGCCTACCGGCCTGAACCCAAGGCGCAGCATCTCCTCGGGGGTCGAGCCCACGACCACCCAGTCCCGCTCATGGACAGGGCGGCCCAGCAATTCGTCCCTGACCGCGCCACCGACGAGAAAGACTTCCATGGGTCGGATTCTAACTCGACCGTTGCCGCCATCCGCATGCTAATGTAGCCCGGTGCGTCGACCAGGCTTCGTACTTGCTATCGCGCTGCTGCTGGCTGCCCCGGGCTGTGGCGGCTTTTATTACCAGGCAGTATCCGGCCACATGCGGCTCATGGCCGACCGCCGGCCGATCGACGAGATACTGGAAGATCCGGACACCCCCACCGATCTTGCCACCAGGCTGCGGCTGGTGGCGGAGGCCAGGACCTTCGCCACGGACGTCCTCGCCCTGCCCGACAATGACAGCTATCGGAGCTACGTGGCGCTGGACCGGCCATACGTGGTCTGGAACGTCTTCGCAGCCCCGGAGCTGTCCCTCACGCCGAAGACATGGTGTTTTCCCGTAGCCGGGTGCGTTGTCTATCGCGGGTATTTCAAGGAATCGGCGGCGCGAAAGTATGCGCAGCGATTGGCCGACAAGGGCTGGGACGTCTATGTGGGTGGCGCGGCTGCTTACTCCACCCTGGGGCGATTCGCGGATCCGGTAAACAGCGCGATGATGCGCTGGGACGATACCCGGCTGGTTGCGATAATCTTCCATGAGCTCGCCCACCAGCAACTCTATGTCGCGGATGATTCCGACTTCAATGAGGCCTTCGCGTCGGCGGTGGAAGAGCTTGGCATCCGCCTTTGGCTGGAGGCCAGGCGCAACCCGCAGAGCAGCGCCGATTATCAGACCCGGCGCCAGCGGGCCGCGGCCTTCAACTATCTGCTACTCGATACCCGGGAAGAGCTGACCCGGGTCTATTCATCGGATCGACCTGACGAAGTCCAGCGGGAGCAGAAACAACAGGCATTCAACGATCTGCGCGAGCGCTATGGGGTGCTCCGCCACTCCTGGGATGGATACCCGGGTTTCGACGGCTGGTTCGAGCTGGAGCTCAACAACGCCCGGCTCATACCGGTCTCGACCTATGAGCGCCTGGTGCCCGCTTTCCGAGCGCTGTTTCGCAATTCGGGTCGCGACCTGCAAACGTTCTATGCCCGCTGCCAGGAACTCGCGGACCTCAACTCAGAAGAGCGGCATGGTGAACTCGAGGCGCTGCTGGCGATCGCGGAACCCGTTCTGGATACCGGCCCGGCACCGGAGTTTTAATCAACCGCCCCGATCCGCAAGTAGCGCGATACTTCCGGTTCGAGGTGAGTCGGGACGATTCCCAGGTCGATCAGCCCTGGCGCGCCGCTGTCGCAGATGTTGTGAGTAGACAGCGTCAGGAAGTTGTCCCTGGAAAAGGGCTTGCCCGGGACAAACTCCATCAGGCGCGCCTGCATCTTGCCCAGGGTTGGCGACAAACCCAGCACCGGCCGTTGTTTGCCGATCAGGCGACTGATCAGGCGGACGATCTCGCGCAATGAATAGACGCGGGGACCGCAAAGCTGAAAGATCTGGCCGATAGCGCGCGGCTCCTCAAGGGAGCGGACCGCCGCGGCCACAACATCGCCAACGAACACCGGTGCCAGGCGTGTATTGGCTTTCGCCAGGGGCAGCACAGGAAGGTGGCGCAGGAGCCCGGCGAAGCGGTTGATGAAGTCGTCCTCGCGTCCGAACACGACAGATGGCTGCAGGATAGTCCAGTCCAGACCGCTGTCTTTGACACGTTGCTCGGCGACGCCCTTGCTCCTCAGGTAGTGACTGGATCCGGCCGGGTCCGCCCGCAGGGCGCTCATCTGCACAAAGCGCCGGATGTCCGCATCGCGGCATGCCGCCAGCGCTTTCTCGGTGATCGCCACATGGGCGCGATGGAATCCCTGGCCGTCGCGGCCGCGCTCGTTGACGATCCCTATCAGATTGACGACCGAATCGGCTCCCTGCATGGCCGATACCAGATCGGCGGACTCAAGAGGGTCTCCCTGCCGCAGCCGGAGCGTCGGCAACACGAGCATGTCCTTGTGACGATGCCGGGCGCGGGTCAGAACGGTCACGTCGTGACCTAGCGCGACCAGGCGGCTGGCCAGGTGGCGGCCGATGAATCCTGTGCCGCCAAGAAGACAGATGCTTCGTCTTGGTAATCGCGTCTGCATGGATAATCCGGAACGGCCGACCCCAGAGGTAGGGCGGTTGCGATTATAGTCCAGGCCGGGCTAGCCGCCTGTGTCCATCCCGGGACGGACCGGCGGCATGCGGTCAGAGAGCCTTCGATGCTCGCCGTCTCTACGCCAGTCGAAGACGGTGTCGCTGGTCAGGACGCGACGGATGTATTTGCGGGTCTCCCTGAAGGGCACGCTGTCCACCCAGACATCCGCTGGCAGATTGTTATCGGTGGGCAGCCAACTCGACACCCGATTGGGGCCGGCGTTGTAGGCCGCCGTGGCCAACACCGGGTTGCCGTCGAACCGCTCGAGCATCCGCCCCAGATAGTGAGTGCCGAGTGCGATATTTGTCTCGGGATCCATCAGGGTCTGTTGGCCTCGATAACGGATCCCTGCTTGCCTTGCGGTCTGCTTGCCGGTTGCGGGCATCAGCTGCATCAGTCCGATCGCGCCGGCACCCGATGCCACGTCGGGCATAAACAGGCTCTCGCTGCGCGCTATCCCGTAGGCGAACGATGGCTCCAGGGATAACTGGCGACTGCGCTGGTCGAACGCGGTTTGCCACGGTGTGGGGAAACGCAGATCAAGATCGTCGATCAGGCCATTGCCGGACGCAGTCGCGATCGCCCGCGAGTGCCAGCCCCATCGATGCGCCAGTATCGACGCCTGGGCGCGCTGTTCTGGCGGAAGCTTCTTCAGCATCGCCTGCCACTCTGATCGTCCCCTTCCGTAGAGGCCCGTCATGAACAGTTCCCGTGTTCGGATGACATCCGGCCGCGTCTCCAGACTCGCGATCATGGCTTCGTCGGGGGTCGTCGGGCGATGGTTGAACCGGTATTCAGAGCCGATACGGTCAGCCGCCAGGAACCCGTAGTAGTCGCGTTCCTTGGCAAGTTCCCTGAACAGACGGGATGCCGCCTGCGCATCTCCCGTGCCATCTTCCGCGCGTGCACGCCAGTAGGTCCAGACGCTCCTCTCCGATTCTTCCGCAGTGAGAGCATCCAGTGCCTCGCCGGTGGCGGGCCAATCCAGATCTCGCAGGGCCAGACGGACCCGCCACTGGGCAACAATGGGGTCAGCGTCTACGCGGGCCTGATCCTCGATCAGCGATCGAGCCCCGGGCAAAAAGCGCCGGGCGTGTGCCAGGGCGATGTCTCTCTCGATGCGAGTTTGCTCCGCCGCGCCGAATTCGAAGCCCGAATACTTCTGCCACAGTTCCCTTGCTGCCGGTGGATCACGCCGCGCGAGGCGGCCGAAGCCATACTCAATGAGTTCCCGATCTGTGCCTGCGTCCCGAAACCGCCCCGGCTCCGACAACTGGCCTGACGGATCGCTGCGCATCTGCACCCACCGGTCGATCCGGCTCCGGTCAGCTTCCGCAAGTGGTTTTGCCAGAAAGCGAGCCAGCGGTATCTGCCCGCGTTCCAGCGCCAGGCTGATGCGCTGTCGTCTCAAATCTGGCGTCAGGAGTCCGTTGTCCTGCAGATAGTCGAACACCGGATCGCATTCCTCGGGCTGACTGAAAGCCGACAGCCAGAGCGTCCTGGCCTGCTCGGTAATGTCTTCCGCTCGGCCGAGGGCGATCTCGCCGATCACCGCGTAACAGCGCAGCCGGGTGTCCGATCCATCCCGGTAGCGGCCGTCGTAGACTTCGAGAAACGCTTGCCATTGCGCCCGTTTCGCGAGCGACAAAGCCCATTGGTAGCGCAGGTCTGCGCTGAATCCGAGGCCCGGATAGCGGCCGAGAAACCCCTCCACCTCGGCATCCGTCTCCGGTCCGAGTCTGCGTCGCAGCCAGGCCGCGGTCAGATCCGGCCGCAGTGGATAGTCAGCCAGCAGATCCAGGTGCGGTCGTACGCGGTCCCAGTCACCCAGTTCCGCCTTTGGAAGCGCCTGCCGGAATGCCTCGCGCTGGGCCTCTAGATGCGATGAATCCGCGACCGCAACCGGGGCCTCCGCGAAGACACCTGCCGTTACCAAAATGATGCCAAGACGTATCCGGAACACTCGATGTCACTATCTGTTAGGTTTACGGCCGATTCGGCGCGAGAGGCCATTATGAGTATGCAGACACGACATGCAATCAGCTTGTTCCGAAATGATTGCCTGTCGATCCGGGCGGAGCATCTGCGATGAGCATCCCCACGGAGATGCTGATGTTCCCGATGATCGGCGTCATCTCCGGGGTTCTTGCGGGACTCTTCGGTATCGGCGGTGGCCTGGTTATCGTGCCGGCCCTCAATCTGATATTCGTGATATTCGACCTAGGTGTCCCGGCCGAAAGCCGGATGCACTACGCGATCGGGTCGTCGCTGGCCGTGATCGTATTCACTGCAGTGTCGTCGGCGCGCGCCCATCAGGCGCGCGGGGCCATCCTGTGGGATGCTTTCAGGAGGCTGGTTCCCGGCGTCATCGCCGGAGGTCTGATCGGAGCGGTGATCGCCGACGCCATGGGCAATCGAGCCCTGCAGGCCACCTTCGGCGCCTTCGTCATCGTCATCGCGCTCTATATCGTCGTCGGTTATCAGCCGCCGCCGGGGCGTCGCCTGCCCGGTTTCGCCGCGACATCCGTTGCCGGCACCTTCATCGGAATCGTATCCGCGCTGGCGGGCATCGGGGGTGGGGTGATGACGGTGCCGTTCCTGTTATGGGCATCCATACCGATCCGGCGGGCGGTCGGCACGGCAGCGGCCTGCACTCTGCCGGTGGCGCTCGCCGGCGCTTTCGGGTTCGTGATCACGGGCTGGGGGCAGCCCTCCACACCGGCCTGGTCGACAGGGTATGTGTACTGGCCCGCAGTCGCCGGGATCTCAGTTGCCAGCGTTCTGCTCGCCCCGGTCGGCGCCTGGCTTGCGCACACGCTACCGGTCGAAAGATTGCGGCAGGCGTTTGCGCTGCTGCTGGTATTTGTTGGCTTCAGGATGCTGGTCGGTTGAAGGGCAGGCGGGCCGATAGACGGCCCGCCTGCCAGGTCATGGCAGCAGCTGAGATGCTCCGCGCTCAGGCCCTTAGCGGATTGGCAGGAACAGGGTCGCGTTGCCGCGGCGGATACCGAGCAGCAAGGCATCGCTACTGGCAACTTCCCTGAACTCTGCAACCGACGCGACACGCCGTCGATTCACGGCCACGATGACGTCGCCGCCGCGCAATTGGCGCTGCTGCGCCGGACTGCCGGGTTCGACAGAAACGACCAGTACGCCACTCATGCCGCCGCGTTCCGGGTCAGCGGGATCGGCATCAGCGAGTTCCGCGCCCTGCAGCCCCGGGTGAATGTCCGCCGCCGCGACCTGCTCGGCGGCGACTTGCACGCCCAGCGTAGCCGTCGTCGAGCGGGACTTGCCGTCGCGAACGTACTCAATCCTGACTTTCTCATCCACGCGCAGCAGGCCGATTGCATTGCGCAGCTCGGTCGCACTCTTGATGCTCTCGTCATTGACTCGGGTGATGATGTCTCCGGCTTCGATCCCCGCCTCGTCTGCAGCCGATCCTGGAACGACTTGTGAGACCAGTGCTCCCTGGATCTCGTCCACCCCGTAGGCCTCCGCGATGTCGGGGGTGACGGTATAGATGTTGACGCCGAGCAGCCCGCGCCGGACCTCACCGAATTCAAGCAGCTGGTCCATGACAGCCTTGACCATATTGGAGGGGATGGCGAAGCCGATTCCAATGTTGCCGCCGCCCCTGGTGAGGATGGCAGAGTTCACTCCGACAAGTTCTCCCCGCAGGTTGACCAGCGCGCCACCCGAGTTCCCCGGGTTGATCGAGGCATCCGTCTGTATGAAATCCTCGTAGGCGTCCCGATTCAATCCGGTCCGGCCCAGTGCGCTGATGATGCCGGATGTCACTGTATGACCCAGTCCGAAGGGGTTGCCAATGGCGACCACGAAATCACCTACCCGTGCCTGCTCGGAGTCCGCCAGGCCGATCTGGGTAAGCCGGTCTGCGTCGACTTTGATAACGGCGATGTCCGAGGCCGGATCGGCACCGATAATCTCGGCGGAAAATGTCCGGTCGTCCTGCAGCGTCACGGTGATCTCTTCCGCATTTGCGATCACGTGCGCGTTGGTGACGATGTAACCGTTTTCGGCATCGAACACGACGCCGGAACCCGCGCTCTGGGTCTGCCGTCGTCTGGGCTGCTGTTCCGGCTCCATCTCGAAGAATCGGCGAAAAAACGGATCGTCCATGAACGGATTCCGGTAGGACTGGACCTCGACGCTGCCGCTGGTGGCGATGTTCACGACAGCCGGTGCCGTGCGCTCGATCATGGGCGCCAGTGTGGGTAGTTCCTGGTCTCCGACCTGGGTCGGCAGTGCGGCGGAGGCGGTCGCAGCCGCCAGAAGGGCTATGACAGCCCACGAGCCACGTACCAGTCTGTGGGGGTGGATCATATGTTATCGCCTTCCAATCTCAATAAGTTGCCCGGGCGGGTCCGTATCGGCAGCGTCCTATTAAACCAGAAGGCGGGCGGAAAGCTCCGCCCGCCGCCTCTGCATGTGCAGACCACCGAAAAGGCCGCGTCAGACATCTGGCTAACTGACCTGGACGTCTATCCTGCGAGGCTGCACTTTCGGCAGCTTCGGGATATTGACGGTCAGAACGCCACCGTCGAACTTGGCCTCGATGGCGTCCGCATCCGCCGTGTCCGGGAGCGTAAACCGTCGATAGAAGCGCCCGGAGATCCGTTCCACTCTTCGATAAGATTCGACCTCTTTCAAGGACTCGGTTTCACGATGTCCGCGGAGGGTCAGGATGCCATCTTCCATCGTGATGTCGATGTCTTCCCGGCGAACCCCCGGGATGTCGGCTTCGATGAGGAAGCGTGCGTCCTCTTCTTTGATGTCTACCGCAGGCACCCAGTCGGTGGTCGCACCAGCGGTGCTGTCGTCGACGATGCGTCCGGTTTGACCGAGCACGCGATCGAGGTCGCCCTGGAGGCGATTCACCAGTGAACGTGGATCATATCTAACCAGCATTTTCATTCTCCTGTTTACCGCCCGGATGTGGAATCCGGACGCGGATGACAAAACGTTCATGTGCCGTTTAGATAGGGGCGGTTAATGTCATTTCAAGGCCTCGAAATGCCCGTCAGGCGGTCGAAAATGATGATTCCTGCCAGCCTGAAACGGCTTCTATGCTACATTTATAGAGCCACAACATCTTGTGGTGCAGCAATCAAAGGAAATTGCTGTGAATGAGAGAAAAATCCTATAATGATTCTACATAAAATCATTAACATATTGATTTACAACACTAAAAAAATATAGAACTTTTTGTTCCAGGGTATTGACAGAATCGCGGCCGAGTCATAATCTAACAGTCATTCGCACAAGATATTGTGTTAGCCGATATACGGGCTGTCGGCGTCACCTGAGAGAGGCAGCGATCCCTGGGTCTGGCACCCGGGACGAAGGCCCATTTGCCCGAAAAAAACAATGTCCGGACCGTAAACAGGTCCTGTTGGGGGACTTCTTCAGAATGAAAACCGCGCTAAGGGAGATGGTGTCGGCCACGTCAGTTTCAGAGATTCCGTTCCAGTCCGCCTCCGTCGATATTTGGGAAAAGAAATATCGGCTGGTCGCAAAGGACGGGTCGGTTATCGACCAGACGATGGACGAGACCTATAGGCGCGTCGCCCGTGCGTTGGCTGACGTGGAAGACAAGGATGATCGCGAACTCTGGTTCGAACGGTTTGTTTGGGCGCTTCGAAATGGAGCGATTCCAGCCGGTCGCATCATGTCGAATGCCGGCGCGCTGGCACACAAGCCGGCGACGTCGACCATCAATTGCACCGTATCCGGAACGATCGGCGATTCGATGAATGACATCCTCGGTAAGGTTCACGAGGCAGGTCTTACGCTAAAGGCTGGCTGTGGCATCGGATACGAGTTTTCTACTCTTCGGCCACGCGGAGCGTATGTCTCCGGGGCTGGCGCCTATACGTCCGGCCCCCTGTCTTTCATGGACATATACGACAAGATGTGTTTCACGGTGTCATCCGCCGGAGGCCGGCGGGGCGCCCAGATGGGCACCTTCGATATCGGTCATCCCGATGCCATGGAGTTTATCCGGGCCAAGCGTGAAGACGGTCGGCTGAGGCAATTCAATCTGTCGCTGCTGATCACCGATGATTTCATGAAGTCAGTCAAGGAAGACGGCGTCTGGCCCCTGGCGTTCCCTGTGAGCGAGAAGGAGGTCGAGACTGAGGGCCTGGACCTGGAAGACCGGACGCTGTTCGTGTGGCGAGAATGGCCGGCCCGTAAGGACTATGTCTGCAATGAAGACGGGCAGGTCGCCTGCCGCATCTACAAGACGCTCCCGGCCCGGCGTCTCTGGGACATGATCATGGCGTCGACCTATGATTTCGCGGAGCCTGGCTTCGTGCTCATAGATCGGGTCAATGAGATGAACAACAATTGGTTCTGCGAAAACATTCGCGCGACCAATCCGTGCGGCGAGCAACCGCTGCCACCTTACGGATCCTGTCTGCTTGGCTCTGTTAACCTCACCCGTTTCGTTGTCGAGCCTTTCACCGAGAACGCCAGTTTCGACTGGGATCAGTTCCGTGAAGTGGTCAAGGTATTTACCCGGATGCTCGATAACGTCGTTGAGATCAACGGCCTGCCTCTCGACCAGCAGCGTGACGAGATTCTCCGGAAACGACGCCATGGCATGGGGTTCCTGGGGCTCGGATCGACGGTCACATTGCTGCGGATGAAATATGGCTCGAAGGAGTCGGTCAGTTTCACCGAGAAGGTGGCGCGGGAACTGGCACTCGCCGGCTGGGAAACCGGCCTGGAACTGGCGAAAGAGAAAGGGCCGGCGCCCATCATGGTGGAAGAGTTCACTGTGACAGAGGAGATGTTGCACAAGCGTCCGGAGATGCGTCG
>Ga0316191_10001351_pt1 | contig 17184 bp, 15 predicted proteins | sample Eddworburr2cm_MG_FD_204928 | JGI IMG/M metagenome (GOLD analysis project Ga0316191, IMG submission 204928) | Coastal sediment microbial communities from Maine, United States - Eddy worm burrow 2 cm | ecosystem: Environmental > Aquatic > Marine > Coastal > Sediment | place: USA: Maine...
TTCCTGCGGGGCATCAGGGATTCATCTGTATGCAGGACGGCTTCATTTTGCTGGTACCCGATCGCCCCCAACACGTCTTGCTCCTGCGGAGTCGGGTCGGACAACAACGCGAGGGCCTGGTCACTGTGGCAGGCCAGGAATACCCGATCAAAGCATTCGACTTCCGAGCCTCTGGCTTTGACCTCTATATATTCAGGGTGCCGGCGAATCCACTCAACCGCGGAATTAAGCCGAATCCGGTCGCGATGACCCGCAACCAGCTTTTCAAGGTAGTTTCGGGAACCTCCCTTGATCACTCTCCAGGTGGGTCGGTCCTTGACGGACAACAGACCATGATTGTGGAAGAAGCGGACAAAAAACGCCGCCGGGACAGAGCGCATCCCGCCCGGCATGGCGGACCAGATTGCCGCGCCCATCGGTACGATATAGTGTTCGACAAACTGCTCTGAGTACCCGTTATCCGACAGGAAATCTCCAAGCGTAATCGTATTCTCCGGCTCATCCAGTAAAGCGATTGCTTCCCGGTTAAAGCGCAGAATATCCAGCAGCATCCGGTAAAACGAAGGTTTGAGTAAATTGCTGCGTTGCGCAAACAGCGCATTGAGTGAAGCCCCGTTGTATTCCAGCGGCCGGCGTTCACTGCGCACACTGAAACTCATCTCACTCGGCTGCGACTCGACCCCCAATTCATCCATTAAAGAGATGAAATTAGGATAAGTGGCGTTATTGAAGACAATAAATCCTGTGTCGACAGCCCATTTCTGATCCGCAAGCTCTACATCCACAGTATGGGTATGCCCACCGATCCGGTCGTCGGCCTCGAAGACCGTGATGTCATGCTGCTTCGCCAGTTTGTAGGCGGCAACGTTGCCGGCAATTCCGGTTCCTATGATTGCAATTTTCATAAAGTCACCATTTTTGCGGTACGCGCTGCAGTTCCGAGATATCGTAGCCGGCATCGGAAATGAACTGAACGGCCTCCTGGTACTCGGATTCCGGCATCTCGGGGTCACGCGACATCAGCCAGACATAATCCCGTTTGTTTCTGCCGATAATGGTGGTCGAGTAGTCCTCCGACAGGTAAATGATCCGGTAATCACCTTTGAACGGCCAGACAAACTGCATGCCCCACTCGGCATTGGTCACCGTGTCCCGGACGAACCCCCGGGGATGATAGGCCTTCTCTTTACCATCAAATCCGTCCTTGCGGAAAGTGAACGTGGTGGCGATGGTACCATCGTCATCGAGCCGATAGGACTCCACAGCATTGTGTGCACCCTTCTCGACGAACGTTGGAATGTTGGCGATCACGTACCAGTCACCCATGAAGCGTTCGAGATCGACGTAATCGACGGTCTCGAGCGGCGGCGGGGCGGCCTGGCAGGCTGACACCAGGGCAAAGCCCGAAAGCGTCAGTAATGTGGTTCGAATTGACATGATGCGGCTGTCTCCTTGTCAATAAATAAGTGTTTGCGGACTTACATCCGCTCGTATCTAAGTATTCGGCCAGCCCGCACTTCACTTTCCAGGGCAAGCCATTCGTTGTTGGTCGAGTACCAGAGGTCCAGATTGAGTGCGCCGGCCGCCAGGCGGTAGCGATAGGAAGGACGCGACTCTCCCAGGACCTCCAGTTCCTCGAAAACAGGGTTGGAAATTTCAACTTCCAGTAATTCACCGTCCTGGGCATTCAGAAGATTGGCCTGTTCCAGGGCTTTAGGATTCCAGAAGGCAAAGCTCATCTCACTGGGCCCCGCTCACACTTTGGGGAGGCCCAGGAAAGAAGGCGTTGGTCTTCCTGATGTAATCGCGGTAGGCGGGGCGTCGCCCCGAGATGTCTTTCTCCAGCATGGCCACGCCGGAAACACGCAACAGCAGGAAAGTCATCAACAACGGGGCAATGATCGTCCACCATGCTCCGGCACTCAGTGCCATCAGGTAGAACCCCCACCACAAAACGGCTTCACCGAAGTAGTTGGGATGGCGCGTATAACGCCACAGACCGGTGTCCAGTACCGCTGTCTCTGATTTTTTCTCTTTCAGAAAACGTGACAACTGGTAGTCGCCAACCACTTCGAAAAACATACCGGTGAGCCACAAGGCAATGCCAAAGTAATCAAGCGGCCCGGGTGGTGCCTCCCCGCTGACAGCCGCGACGACGGGAAGGCAGATCACCCAGGCCAACAAACCTTGTAACAAAAATACGATGTAGAGGCTTTTGAATTCAAAATGCGGCTGGTTATTTGCACGAATGGCCTGGTAGCGCCTGTCCTCGGGCTCTCCGTGATTTCTTATCGTGATATGAAGTGACAAACGGATGGCCCAGATGGCCACCAGTCCGATGACCCATGGTGTTCTGGACCCGGTCTGATCAGCCAATACCACGTAGACCAAAAGGCAGAGCAGGATCATCAAAGACCAAAGGCTGTCTACGATGCTGACATCTCCCTTGATGAGACTGACAATCCACGCCACCACGCTGACCAGCAAGGTGGCCGCAAGCGCCAGGACCAGGGCGCTAATCTCAGGCACTGGAGTTCACCCGCCAGCTATCCAGAATATAATCGGGTCTGACTTGATCGGCCATGCTGTCCCAGCGTGACGCCATCATCAGCATCAGCGGCAGACTCGCCGCCCAGATCACCGCCAGCGCAATGAGTGCCGATATGGGAGCCTCGAGTCGTATCGCACCCAGTTCTTCGCCGGCCAGGTATGCCAGCGGGCCAAACACTGCGCCCAGCACCATGGCCAGGACCAGACGAGACTGTAGCCACTTGAAGGCCGTGTTCAGAGTGGTGCTGAACATCGCCCACATGGCAAGAATCCAGTAGGGGGCCACTCCGGGGATCCAGGTCCCGCCTGGGTAGCTGACCCATCCGCTTACCACCAGGAAACTGTCCGCAATCAAACCCATCGCAACTGCGGCCAGCATCAGCCGGATATCGGCACCCGGCCGCTTGACCATTCGAAGGTGGATGAATATCAATACCAGCACGACGAGCGGGCCAAACAAGGGCATTCCGTAGACGGCGCCCAGAACACAGGCAAACCATCCGGCTTCCGAAGCCAGAAAATTGTAAGCCATACGGATCATCTTTCTGCCTTACAGAATTGATAGTGGCTAACGAACCACTCGTTGCCATCGTCGAACCCAAAAAGCTCTGCGCAGGCCATGAAGAAAATGCGCCAGCGCTGAAACCAGCGTTCCGCATTTTCCTCACCGTAGGTTCGGGCCAGGATGGGTATGACATGTTCTCGCCTGGCATCCATGTTTCTCAGCCAGGCGTTTGCCGTTTTTTCATAATGTCGACCGTTCCAGCGATCCCTCTGGAGCAAACGCAAATGCTCCTGGAATCGAAGAGGCAGATCGTCGGACGGCATGATCCCGCCGGAGAAAAAATGACGGCCCATCCAGTCGGACGGCCCTTCATCGAGAAATTCGTAAGCATTATTGCGGTGGCAAAAAATGTGCATGAAGAACCGGCCGTCCTCATTGAGCCACTGGCTGATCCGGCCAAACAGTTCCCGGTAGTTCCGCATGTGCTCAAACATTTCAACCGAAACGATCCGGTCAAATTCCTGATCGGGGGAGAAATCATTCATGTCGCAGGTGACGACCTGGATATTGTCCAAACCGCGCTCCCGTGCCAGGTGGCGGATATGCTCTCCCTGGGGCTTTGAGTTGGAGACCGAGTAGACCCTGCAGGCGGGGTAGTGTTCCGCAATCCACAGGCTGAGCGACCCCCAGCCACAGCCCAGGTCAAGGATCTTCATTCCGTCTTCGATACCGGCACGCTGACAGCTTATGTCAAGCGCTTCCGCTTCAGCCTGGCTCAGAGATGCTGTTTCCTCACCCCAGTGGCAACAGCTGTACTTGGCATGCTTACCGAGCACTTCATTGAAAAACTCGGGAGGTACTTCGTAGTGTTGCTCGTTGGCGAGCTCAGGAACCAGGGCGACTGGGGATTGGTTCATTTTACGGACAAATGCTTCCAGCAACTGGCCTGATATCTCGATATCGTCGGCCCTGATGTCTTTCAATCTTTGACGGCAGAGTCGCCTGATGCCGGCGCGTAACACGCTGTCCGGCACCAGGCCACGTTCTGACCAGTCAAGGACGGTACTTGATGCTTTAGCGGCTGTGCTCATCAAAGTATCCTTGTCTGTACTGAGTTTACGGAGTTTCGTCGCAGAAGGCTGCGGTGAGATTGGCTGCTGTGTACATTTCAGCCATTTCGCCGTCGAGGCGAACCGTAGCCATTCCGAACAGGCAATTGTCGAACTCAAAGTCAATCTCGCCGACTTTCTCGGTGACTACAACGTCATCTTCTGACGGTCCGCCACCGGTGTTCAGATACAGGTCGGTAGTCGCCATCATGCCGTCAAATCCACCGGGGTTTGAGCAAGCAGCATCGCCCATGTCATCTTCCATCAACTGGCAGCTGTCGAAGGTGAAGAAGATCGGGGCGCCGTCCGCATCATAGGTATACCAGCTGCCCGTGGCGCGGTTCTGGCCCGGAATCGGCTGGAAGATAAAGCCGGTACCGGAACCTTCAATGATCTCCCACGTTCCGTTGGTAGAGCTGTCGACCGGAGTGCGCGTCTCCAATTCGCCTACAGGGAAAGCGATGATGCCCAGTGCCTGGTTCATACCATCGCCAACGGCGTAAATGGTTACGTCAGCACCAGCTGGCAGAGCAGCCGGCAGAGGATCGATGTAGTTCACGGAACCGTCATTCGATGCAACCTTCAAGTCATAGGTGCCGGCGGGAACTTCAAAAAATCCGCTGTCAACATTGTAAGGGACACCTGTCAGGCCATTGACCAGCGTGCCATCGGCAAACCGTATGGACACTTCCGTCGCTTCGAGGCTGGCGGCAAAAGGCGCTGCGTGCACCACGCGAATGTTCAGGTTGCCGTCGGCAGGTGCCGTCGTGTCGTCAACCAGGGCGCGCAATTCAAGGTCCTGATTCTTGACGTCACCTGCAGCGTAGACGGTGTAGCTGACGCCATCGGTCAGGTTGAAAGTCCCTGAGATCGCAGGGTCAGTGGCGCCGACCGGGATCACGTCAATCGTGTATTCCCCTGCGGCAAAATCGATGTAGGGAGTGAACTGCTTGAACACAACGCCCTGCAGGGCTTCAACCGGGGTGCCGTTTACGGAAATGTTTACCGCTGTGCCTTCAACTGTGTCAGCGAACGGTGCGAAGTGCGCCACGGCTACCTTTGCCTGGGCGAATGCAGCGGTGCTGCCGAACATTAAAAGGACCGTCGAAATGGCGGCTGTAGTCTTGTTCATTGTATTCTCCTGTAAGTTTTGTATAACTGTTGCTGAAACCTTGTCCTACCCGGGAATCTCCGAGGAGTTGCCGATCTTTGATTTCAGCCCTTTCAAGCTTCTCCACAAGGGGAGAGGTCTTAAATGTACACATTTTGTACAGTATATGCAAGTGTTTTGTATCGAAATATCAGATTATTTGTTAAATGCGTATAGTTAATGTATAGTAATCGTATTCGAAGAAGCTAGCCTCCGCCAATAATCATCAGGAATTTACAAATGAACGCAAAAGCAGATGTTATCGACTACCCCGGCGAGAAGCTGTATACGATTGGGACAGTATCCAAGTTAACAGGGGTTGGCGCTATTACTCTGCGTGCCTGGGAACGCCGCCATGGCTTGATTCAACCTGTCAGGAAGGAAAGCGGTCATCGCCTGTTCACTCGTCAACACATCGACCAGATCAACCGCATTACCGCCTTAACACAACAAGGTGTGCGGATCAGCCAGATCCGGCCGGAAATGCTCGAAACTGAGAGCGATCTTCAGACTGGCGATGAATCAGACGTCTGGAGCGACTACCTCAATAGCATGATCGCGGCGATTATCGATTTCGATGAAGACCGGCTCGAGGAGATTTACAATGAAGCACTTTCGCTGTACTCCATCGGAATTGTCACCCGCAAGTTGCTCACACCCCTGCTGATTGAACTGGGCCTGCGCTGGGTGGCCAACGAAGGAAGCATCGCCGAAGAGCATTTCTTTGCCTTTTATTTACGCAATAAGATTGGCGCCCGGTACCATCACCGGGCTCGCGGCAACAACAATGGACCTCGGCTGCTACTGGCCGGATTGCCCGGTGAAAATCACGAAATTGGATTACTTCTGTTTGCGCTGACCGCCCATGAAGCGGGCTACCGCGTGATTCCGCTCGGAGCGAACATGCCGCTGGATGATCTGGCGTATGTAGCGAAAAAGAAACAATGTTCCGCAATTATTGTTTCCGGTGCGATCGAGCCGTCCGAAAAGACTGTAAAGAGAAGTTTGCCAAAACTGGTCAACACGGCAGGCGTACCCGTGCTGGTTGGCGGGCTCGCATCAGTTTATGCCTGTGACGAAATCAACCGGGCAGGCGCTGAAGCGCTGGGCCGTGATGTGGAACACGGACTCAAGAGGCTCGGCGAAGTGCTGTCATGAAATGGCCATATGTTGCTGTCAGCCTTTGCCTTTCTGCCTTCACACACTTATGTTAGAGTTTTCTAATGAATAAGAAGAAACCTGTTAAAGCCAGCGAGGCGATCAATGAACGAGCGATGACCGGGCTTTTTTCCCGTGCTTTTTCGCAGCCCCTCAAATTGCTGGGTCAGAGCGAAGCATCCTTGTCGAGTTACGCTGTTTTCTGGTGTGTTGCCTTTAATGACAAGGCAACGCAGGTGGAAGTAGCAAGCCTCACTGGCCTGTCAGCCAAGACCGTCTCCCGAGTCATCTCACAACTCGGAGAAAACCGCGGCGGACGCGGCTGGATCACTCAGACGTTCGACGAAACCGACCGCCGTGTTCGCAGGTTATCTCTCAGCCGGAAAGGCAAAAACGTTCACGCCCGCCTGATGAAGGACCTCAATCGCTTCAGCAGCGCCCAGGAATCCGCCTGACACAGCCCCCAAGGTCCTGAAGCCGCAAAGGCCCTGCAGTCAAACGTTTGTCTTGCCGGGGCAAGCGGTCCACCAGTCGCTCCGATATATTTTGCGTTCATTACACGCAAGAGATTCGAATGAGCGGATTCAGCATTTACAAGAGCAAGCAACCCTGGCGGGACGCACTGATCGCAACCACTGGCCTTAGTGCCTTCGTTCTTGCTGCCACAATGCTGTGGAACTCAGGATATCCAGAGTGGGCATTCGCGTTGTCCTTCGTCAGCGTCTGGCTACTTATCTACATTTCCTGGTCCAACATCGATTTCACTGAACAATCCGGCACTCTTCTCGCCAGTATCATGGATCAGAACTTCGACCAGATACACGACCGTGTTGAACAGCTTGAAGAGGAACTGTCCAGACTCAAAGGATTCCTGAAAACGGCCGAGCGAAACAGCACGACCACAACCTCGTTTGGCTGACCATGGATCTTTCACTCTACTGGACCGCTTATAGCGGACTCCACTACCTTTTTCATCGTATCATCGGGAGATGACTGAACCACCCAGGCCGATCTACCTTGACCACAATGCCAGCACACCGGTACTCCCGGAGGTGCGTGAAGCCATGCTGCCCTACCTGGGTGAGCACCATGGCAATCCATCCAGTTCCCACCCTTATGGTCGAGCCATGCGAAACGCAGTGGAGAAGGCCAGGAATCAGGTTGCCGCCCTGGTGGATTGTGATCCGGACGAACTCTATTTCACGTCCGGCGGCACCGAATCAAACAACCTGGCTATCCGGGGCCTCGCGGCGGCAAACCCTGAACGGCGACAAATCATTACTTCAGTTGTAGAACATCCCGCAACGCTGGAGCCATGCCTGCGACTGGAGCGCCATGGGTACACGGTTGAGCGCATACCGGTTGATTGCACCGGAAGAGTCGACCCGGCAATTGTTTCGCAGCGAATAAATTCACAAACACTGCTGGTCACTATCATGCATGCCAACAGCGAAACCGGGACCTTGCAGCCCATCCGCGAACTATCCGGCATCGCTCACGTCGAGGGCGCACTGATTCACACGGATGCAGCGCAGTCTCTGGGAAAAGTGCCGGTATCGGTAAAGCGTGAAGGCCTTGATTTGTTGTCAGTCGCCGGTCACAAGCTTTATGCGCCCCAGGGTGTCGGAGCGCTGTATGTTCGCTCAGGCATTGAACTGGAGCCATTGCTCAGCGGCGCAGGCCATGAAAAAGGCTTGCGTCCGGGCACGGAAAACGTCGCGTCCATCGTTGGGCTTGGCCAGGCTTGTGAGATTGCGATGCGCGATTTGGCCAGCGAAAGCAGGCGAGTCTGTTCGCTTCGCGACCGGCTGTGGGTAAAGTTGCTGCATGAAGTCGAAGGCCTGGAACTGAACGGGCACCCAGAGTTGCGATTGCCCAACACGCTAAACGTGAGATTCCCCGGCGTCCATGGCAATACATTGCTGGATCACTGCACGACGATTGCCGCATCTACAGGTTCAGCCTGTCATGAATCAGGTTCCGCGGCGTCCGCAGTTATCCTGGCCATGGGCGTGGATCCGGAAGAAGCGGCGGGTTCCGTACGCCTTACACTGGGCAGAACCAACGACATCGAAGACATTGACCGGGCTGCCGAAGCAATGATCCGGTCCTGGCAGCAGCTTTCCTGAAAAAAGGCTCCCACGGTGGGCGGACCAACAAGCGATCCCTTCATTACCGATTTCTATTTTGCCTTATGGCCACGCACTTATTATCGGATCGGCCACTTCCATGGAAGCTCAATTAAGGCCATCCCGGGCCGAGCTGCGTGTTGTCCGGTCAAGGCTTCGCAAAACCGGTGCCCACCGCAGGAGCCGGTAACAAAGAAATCGGGAAGAATCGAACAACACGTCATCGTGTTCAAGAACTGCCCCCGTCAGCCAGGCTGGAATTGGCGTTACGACGGGGGCAGGAAAAATCCTGTTGCTCTTCCTGAGCTTCGCTTCTGGCATTCCTTGCGGGTGCGCTACCAAAACATGCACCCTGAAGCACTAATTAGTTACCGTAAGCACATTAACTTTCCAAGTCAAGCGGCAACCCCATCCGCGCCAGGAGGTCACGCCATCTCGGGTCCTGGTGAAGGGATTCGAGGAAATAGTTGCCAATCAATTCCTTCATGCCACCATCTCGCTGGCGTAACGCCCGTTCCAGCCAAATGAAGGAATCATCGAGATCGCCCCGGAACGCCAGAATTTCAGCCACTTGGTAAGCGGCATGAAACCCGTCTTCGGCTTTCATCCTGTCGAGCAGCGCAGCGGCCTCTTCATGCTCTTCCTGAGCCGTCAGCACCAGAATTTGTGAATATCGTTTCCAGAACGGATCCGCCTCCTGCTCACTTTCTTTCATTGCTGAATCTGGCTTGTCCTGAATGATCTTTACGCGCGTTCGGAGAGCCCTCGCTCCGGGAAAATCAGAATTGAGCGAAAGTATTTTCCGGTAACTCGCAAGCGCGCCATCGTAGTCGGTTGAAAATTCCTGCAAAAGCCCGAGCCGCAACCACCCCGAAAGGTTTAGCGGATCCTGCGCAACGGCGGTTTCCATCAGCCTGGTGGCACGGGAAAACTGACCGAGAGTGAACATCGACAGCCCTGCCTGGGTCTTCAGGCCCGGGTCTCCGGGATTCACGCTGATAGCGCTGTTCGCCGCCTCCAATGCGGCCACCCAGTCCCAGTCGTGGTTACGGCTGATATAGCTTGACAGACCCAGCGCTCCGGCAGACCGGGGATTGGCTTGCAACAAAAACTCAAGCTCTGCACGGGCCTTTTCCAGCCACTCGGGATTCGGATCTCCCACGTCGGTCAAAGCCAGCCAGGACGACGTAAGGGACAACCGGGCCAACTCATACCCCGGCTCGATTTCGAGCGCTGCCTGAAAGTGATCAGCGGCGGCCCGGTAACCCTCCAGAGTTCGCTCGTCCTGCCGGTACAAACCTTTTAGATAAGCGGACCAGGCCCTTTCGCCAACCGGTTCGGCCGGTGGAGGCACCTTTGTGGCGCTGAGCCGGATGGCTTTCGCAACCTCCTTGAGAAATTCATCCTGAACTCCGAATATCTGGCCGCTATCCAGCTCGTAATGACCTGACCAGGCTTCCTTGTCTCTCCGCGCGTTATACAGTCGGCCGGTCAACCTGAAGCCATCGCCGGCCGACTCCCATGCGGTGGAAAGCAACCAGGTCACCTGCAATCGTTCTGCGATGATCCGAAGTGGAACGCTTTGTTCTTTGAAGAACAGGGCTGAATTACGGGAAGTGACCTGCAAACCCGGTGCGAGGGTTAAAAGCCTGGTGATTTCGTTTGCAAACCCGGCAGCGCGGAACTCCTGTCCGGCAGGTAGGCCATCTATATCCGGCGGCAACACCGCAATCGATTTGAGCGTGCCGAAATAGACGTTGTTTGGGGCGGCTTTCGGCGCCCCGGTCAGGCTGCTTCCAGAGGCTGGATAGTATTTCCAGGCAAACAACGCAAGTATAAACAGCAGCCCTGCTGCCAGCGGATTCAGCCACTTTCTATTTCCAAAGGTATTTCGAGCCATGTCTACCAGACCAGCAGACCGGCAGCTAGGTTCAGTTTCCCAAAGAAGAACCCGGTTTGCCTGCCTGGCCCAAGACCGGTGCGTAAAAACCGGCCAGCACAAAGCTTTTTAGACTGATTATTAATTATCGAGCTTTCTGTATTTAAAATATTAAGTTTTAGAATGATGCCGATTCAGCTACATTAGAAACTGCGGGACTGACGGTCCCGTTTATGTTTTATTCGGCATCAGGAGTTACATTGGCCAGCGAAATCAATAAATTACATGATCCGGTCAGGGATTGGAGAGACAGTTGCGGCTTCGCTCTTCTCGCCCACATGGACGGTGAGAAAAGTCATTGGCTGGTCCAGACCACTCTTGAATCCCTGGCGCGCCTCACCCATCGCGGCGCGGTAGCGGCAGACGGCAAGTCCGGAGACGGTTGTGGCATCATGCTCCAGTTTCCGGAGCCTTTCCTTCGCGACGTAGCGGAAGAATGTGGTTTCAAACTTTCAGAACACTTCGCCTCCGGCCTGGTTTTCTTTTCTCCTGACCCTAAACTGATCAAACGCGGCAAGAAGATTCTGACAAAACGCCTGGAGCGTGCCGCACTCAACGTCGTAGGCTGGCGCGAAGTTCCTACCTGCCCGGAAGTGGTCGGCGAACAGGCCCTGGAAAGCATGCCGGCGATCTTCCAGATTTTCGTCAATGCGCCTGCTGGCTGGCGCCCACATGATATTGAACGCCAGTTGTTCGCAGCCCGGCGACTGGCTTTCGAGGAAGAACGGCACCTGCCCGATCCGGACCCGTATTACTACGTCGTGACGCTTTCCAACCTGACCATGGTCTACAAGGGGCTGGTGCAGGCAGAACACCTCGCTGACTTTTATCCCGACCTGCGTGACGAACGGATGACCAGTTCAATTGGTATCTGTCATCAACGTTTTTCCACCAATACGCTGCCGCGATGGAACTACGCGCAGCCGTTTCGTTACCTGGCGCATAACGGTGAGATCAACAGCGTCAACGCCAACCGTGACTGGGCCAACGCACGAGCAGGGATTCTTCATTCGCCGCTGTTGCCCAGCCTGGAGGACCTCTCTCACCTGGTCAATGAGGATGGCTCGGATTCTTCATCACTGGATAATCTGCTGGAAGTGTTCCTGGCGGGCGGCATGGATGTATTTCGCGCTTTGCGCCTGCTGCTCCCACCTGCCATCCGTGATGACATGGATTCCGAACTGAAGGCTTTCCTGGAGTTCAATTCGATGCACCAGGAGCCCTGGGACGGACCCGCAGGCGTCGTGTCTACCAATGGCTCCATTGCGTGCTGCAATCTCGATCGCAACGGGTTGCGGCCGGCACGTTACAGCATCACCCACGATGGAATTTTTACGGTCGCCTCGGAAACCGGCGTATGGGACTGCCCACCGGAACGCATCAAGCGCCGCGGCCGGCTTGGGCCCGGTGAAATGATCGCTGTGGATACCGAAACGGGTAAGTTCTGGAAGAACAGCGCGATCGACGACAGCCTGAAAGCAACGCATGCCTACCGGGAGTGGATGACCGACAACGTGCTCAGGGTATGGAACAACGACGAGCAAGAGCGAAAGGCCGCCAACAAGTTTATGCGTGATGCCTCCCGCGAATTACCCACTTACCAGAAAATGTTCGGCCTGGGATCGGAGGAAATCGAGACCATCATCAGCCCGATGGCCCTGGAAGCACAGGAACCCGTCGGATCGATGGGCGATGATACGCCGGTTGCCGTGCTCTCCGAGCGCAACCGCTCCATATATGATTATTTCAGGCAGTCGTTTGCGCAGGTGACCAACCCGCCCATTGACCCGCTGCGCGAATCAGCCGTCATGTCGCTGGAAACCTGCATTGGTCGCGAACACAATGTATTTCACGAAACCGCATCGCATGCATATCGCGTTCTGTTACCCTGGCCCGTCCTCAATTATGTTAAATACCAGACCCTGCTGGGGCTTGACCAGAGATACTATCGAAACGTTCGGTTCAGCCTGAATTTTGATCCGCAGCTGGCAACGCTCGAAGAGGCCCTGCGCACGCTGGTCGAAGACTGTGTCAGCGGCGTGAAAAGTGGTGCCACCATCATCGTTCTCAGCGATCGTGATGTTTGCCGTGACCGGCTGCCCATCCCTGCCCCGCTGGCAGTCGGCGCCGTTCACCAGGGCCTGTTGAATGCCAGTGAACGCCCCAACGCCAATATCATCATCGAAACCGGATCGGCACGTGACCCGCATCAATATGCGGTATTGCTGGGGCTGGGCGCTACAGCGATTTATCCCTATTTGGCTTTCCAGAGCATCAACCAGCAGCAACAGTCAGGAGCGCTCGAAGGCGATCCGATCGAGTTGCGCAAGAACTACCGCAGAGGTATTCGAAAAGGCCTGCTGAAGGTCCTGTCCAAGATGGGTATTTGCACGATGGCCAGCTATCGTGGATCTCAACTGTTCGAAGCGGTGGGCCTGGCGCCCGAAGTGGTGGAGATGTGTTGTCCCAAAGTAGCTTCCAAAATAGGCGGCGCCGGTTTTGCCGAACTCGAGGCCGATGGTCAGAAGGTAGCCGACCTGGCCTGGACTGAACAAACCCGCCCATTACGTGATGGACTATACCGTTACATGCATGGCGGTGAGCAGCATGCCTACAATCCGGGCGTGGTGATGCTTTTGCAGCAGGCCGTCGCTAGCGGTAATTGGAGCGACTACCGGAAATTTGCCGATGCCGTTGACCTCCGCCCTACCCTGGCCATTCGGGACCTGTTGAAAATCAAACCCGCAGAGCAGGCACTGCCACTGAGCAACGTGGAGAAAGAAAACACCCTTTTCCCGCGATTCGACACGGCCGCCATGTCAATCGGAGCCCTTTCTCCGGAAGCTCACGAGGCGCTGGCTATCGCGATGAATCGCCTGGGCGGGCGCTCCAATTCGGGCGAAGGCGGCGAAGATCCAGCCCGTTTCAACAGCGAACGAAACTCCCGGATCAAGCAGGTGGCCTCGGGGCGGTTTGGTGTCAACGCACACTATCTGGTCAATGCGGATGTTTTGCAGATCAAGGTAGCCCAGGGCGCCAAGCCGGGCGAGGGCGGTCAGTTACCTGGTCATAAGGTGACCGTTGAAATCGCGGCTCTGCGTTGCTCAACACCCGGAGTAACCCTGATTTCCCCCCCACCGCACCACGACATCTATTCGATTGAAGATCTTTCACAGCTGATCTTTGACCTGAAAATGGTCAATCCTGAAGCGTTGGTGTCGGTAAAGCTGGTATCAGGCACCGGTGTCGGCACCATTGCGGTTGGTGTGGCCAAGGCTTACGCCGACCTGATCACCATAGCCGGCTTCGACGGCGGCACGGGCGCCAGCCCTCTCAGCTCAGTCAAATATGCCGGCCTGCCCTGGGAAATCGGCCTGGCAGAGACACACCAGGCCCTGGTTGAAAACGGACTGCGGCACAAAATCCGGCTGCAGGTTGACGGCGGTCTGAAGACCGGGCTGGACGTGGTCAAAGCCGGAATCCTGGGTGCGGAAAGCTTTGGATTCGGTACCGGCCCCATGGTGGCGCTGGGTTGCAAATACCTGCGAATCTGTCACCTGAACAACTGCGCGACCGGGATCGCCACGCAGAACAAGAAGCTGCGTGATGAACATTTCCACGGCTTGCCGGAACGGGTGATGAACTATTTCCAGTTCCTGGCGCGGGATGTGCGGGAAATCCTGGCCAGCCTGGGTATTCGCAGGTTCAGTGACGTCATTGGCCGCAGCGACCTGCTGGAGCAGTTGCCGGGAACTACCGCCAAACAGCAGGGACTGGACCTGGCGCCGATCATGGCGTCAGCAGCGACCCGTAACGACGAAAAGCCATTTTGCACCGTAAAAAACAATCCACCCTTCGATCCGGGTGTGCTCAACCAGGAAATCCTTGCGGCCGCCCGGGATGCCATGGGACGGAAGGAAAGCTGGTCAGGTCATTTCGGTATTCACAACTATGACCGCTCGGTGGGCGCGGCCCTGTCCGGTGAAGTTGCCCGCATCCATGGCCGCGATGGTTTGCAGGACAATACTCTGAAACTAAAGCTGACCGGTACGGCGGGGCAAAGCCTGGGCTGTTGGAATGCTCCAGGGATTTCCATTTTCCTGGAAGGCGACGCCAATGACTACGTGGGTAAGGGCATGTCCGGTGGAAAAATCATACTCACCACAGCGGATGTCGACCGCAGCCGGGCACGCCACAACGTGATTTGCGGAAACGCTTGCCTGTATGGCGCCAGTGGCGGAGAGCTTTTTGCCAACGGCCAGGCCGGAGAACGTTTCGCCGTGCGCAATTCGGGTGCAAATGCAGTCATTGAAGGTGCCGGCCATCATGCCTGTGAATACATGACTGGCGGCACGGTTGTCATCATGGGCCCATTCGGACCCAATCTGGCCGCGGGTATGACCGGCGGAGAACTTTTCCTGCTGGATCCGAACCAGCAGTCAGCCCGGCACCTGAATCCTGAGTTTGTGGAAGCCTCTCCCCTGGAAGAGCAACGTTTCGACGCCCCCAGGAGGCGGCTCAAGGGACTGGTTTCCGCTCATGTCGCCCTGACCGGCAGCGAGTGGGGACGAAAAGTACTGGAGTCATGGGACATGATGCTTCCACACTGGGTTTATATCGTTCCCAAGAACATGGCAGCGAGCAATGCGATTTCACAGCAGGATGTGCCCCTGCGACTCGTGAAGGCCTGAGGAACTGTAAAACATGACGCACAAATCAGACGATTTCGCCTTCCTTGACCGGTCCCGGAAAGACCCGGATGTCCTGCCGCTGCAGATTCGGCAGTCCGAATTCCGCGAGATCTACAAGCCCTACGATCAGGCGGAAGCAGCAGACCAGGCGGAACGCTGCCTGGATTGTGGCAATCCCTACTGTGAGTGGAAATGCCCGGTACATAATTACATTCCAAACTGGCTGAAACTGGCGGAGGAAGGGCGGATCATGGAAGCAGCCGATCTGTGCCATGAAACCAACAGTCTGCCCGAGGTCTGCGGACGCATCTGTCCCCAGGACCGCCTCTGTGAACAGGCCTGCACACTGGCCACGGGCTTCGGCGCCGTCACGATTGGCGCCATAGAACGGTATATCGTCGATGAAGCACTGAAACAGGGTTGGCGGCCTGACCTCTCACACGTGCAGACAAAGCCCTGGAATGTTGGCATTGTGGGTGCCGGTCCGGCCGGACTGGCTTGTGCAGATATTCTGACCCGTAATGGCATCAGCGTAACGGTTTATGACCGCTACCCAGAGATCGGCGGCCTGCTGAGCTTCGGCATTCCGGATTTCAAGCTGGAGTTGCAGGTGATGCGGCGGCGGCGTGAAATTCTCGAAGGAGCCGGCGTTCACTTCAAGCTCAATTGCGAGATCGGCCGGGATATCCAGGCTCATGAGCTCGAAAAAATGCATGATGCCTTGTTTTTTGGACTGGGCACCTATAAACCTGTCGAGGCCAGCCTGCCGGGCATGGAAAAAGGCGGCATCGTGCCTGCGCTTGAATACCTGATTGGCCAGACAGCTCACATGTATCACATGGACCTGCCCGGTTTTCCGCACATAGACCTTTCAGGTGAGGATGTACTCGTGCTGGGCGGCGGCGACACCGCCATGGATTGCGTACGAACGGCCATCCGCCAGGGGGCGTCATCGGTTCACTGCGTGTATCGCCGGGACCAGGAAAACATGCCAGGCTCACAACGCGAAGTTAAACATGCCATGAGTGAAGGCGTAAAATTCGAATTTAACGCACAACCTTTGCGACTGATTCACGAGGACCGGAAACTGGTGGGAATCGAAATCGTCAAGACCCGGCTGGTGGCATCGGATGACGGACGCGCCCGCCCACAAGCCATCGAAGGCAGTGAGCAGGTCATTCCGGCATCCGCCCTGATTTTTGCTTTCGGTTACCGGCCAAGTCCGCCGCAGTGGCTTCAATCCATCGGCGTGGAAACTGAAGAAGGCGGGCTGCTCAAAATGGCTGAACGGCTTCCCGGTCAAACCAGTAATCCGTCTATTTTTGCAGCCGGAGACATGGTCCGCGGCTCAGACCTGGTGGTCACGGCGATCGCTGATGCGCGCGAAACCGCAGAATCCATCATAAGCTTCCTGGAAAGTCAGCAACCGCAATTGAAACGAGCCTGAATGAAAAACCTGACCTTTGCTATTTTACTGTTAGCTGTAAACGCTTCTCTGAGCGCCGCCAGCCCGCTCCCCGATTCGGACTCTGAGCTTATCGACATCTGGGGGTCAGTCTTGTATTGCGGCGCAATTTACGAAGAACCCGATATCAGCGGCAGAATTTACGAGGGCGACAGGCAATCTTGCACGGAAGCCAGAAAGAAAGTGGCCACGCACGTCCAGTCTTCACGCTCCCTGGCCGACACCCGGGCCATTTTCGAAGACGCGTCGCGCAAAGCACAAGTGATTCGGTACAACACCCGCAGTGTCCAGGAAGCCGTGACGGCCTGTCGCGAGCTATGCAGAATCTATAATGATTGATCGCTGTTTCTATTAGGACTATAATTTAAGTTCTGATAAGAACATATTGATTCATACAGGATGCATCAAATGGCTAAGCTCACAGCAGAGTCTGCCGCAAAGCAGGCTTTTATCCCGTTAATGCAGGAATTGGCAGCCGCCTACCAGGC
>Ga0316191_10001353_pt1 | contig 17173 bp, 17 predicted proteins | sample Eddworburr2cm_MG_FD_204928 | JGI IMG/M metagenome (GOLD analysis project Ga0316191, IMG submission 204928) | Coastal sediment microbial communities from Maine, United States - Eddy worm burrow 2 cm | ecosystem: Environmental > Aquatic > Marine > Coastal > Sediment | place: USA: Maine...
AATTCCCCCGTCCATACCTACCAGCCCGGACTGCTGTTCCTGCCGTTTCAAAAACCCGGCTACCGTGAACTGGCGGACATACAGAAGGAAACGGCCCGCTTCATCGCCCCGGGTATTGAATATGTCCGCGAGACGATCGTGGCCATCGACACCGACCTGCGGACAGTCACCACTGACAGGCAAAAGCTGAGTTATGACTGGCTGGTTCTCGCGCTGGGGTGCAGAACGCTCATCGATGCGATCGAGGGACTCCCCGAGCACTGGGGCAGAACCGCCCATGGGTTCTACACACCCGACAGCGCCATGCGCCTTGCCAGGGCATTGGAAGATTTCAGGGGTGGCGACCTGCTCATCGATATCGCAGAGACACCCATCAAGTGCCCGGTCGCGCCGCTCGAATTCGCGTGCCTGGCGGATGAATATCTCACCAGGCGCGGACTGCGCAACAAAACCAGGATTACCCTGGTAACGCCGTTGAACGGGGCCTTCACCAAGCCGGTGTGCAACAAGGTGCTTACCCATATCCTGGTCGAGAAGGATATCGAGGTGGTGAACAACGCTTACCTGGCCAGGGTGACTGAAAACAGCATCTCCTGCCCTGACGGCAAGGAGCTGGGCTTCGATCTGATGGTCGTCATCCCGCCCCACGAGGGCTCCGACCTGGTTGATGCTGCCGAACTGGGCGACGGACTGGGATTCGGGCGCACCGACAGGCAAACCCTCAAGTCAACTGTCGCCGAAAGGGTCTTCCTGGTCGGTGACATTGCCGGGATCGCTGGCTCCAAGGCGGGATCCGTGGCGCACTTCCAGGCAGATGTCGTGGTGCACAACATCCTGCGGGAAATTACCGGCAAGGAGGCCGAGCCGTGTGCGGACGGTCATACCAACTGCTTTATAGAAACCGGCCACGGCAAGGCGGTGCTGATTGACTTCAACCACGAGATTCAGCCCGTCCCGGGCAGGTTCCCGCTGCCGGTATTCGGCCCCATGTCCCTGCTAAAGGAAACCCGCCTGAATCATCTGGGCAAGCTGGCCTTCAAGCACATCTACTGGAACCTGCTGCTGCCGGCGCGACCGCTGCCGCTGGTGGGTTCACGCATGAGCACGGCGGGAAAGCAGCTGCACTTTCTCAATGAGGCCTGACTCGCGCAAGGCGGAAAGGGAGTTGCCGCGAATGCATGAGAAGACAGCATCACGGGCAGTTGCAGTCTGCTGAACGCGAGGTTATTACCGGGGACAGCGCGCCGGGGGAGTAGAGGGCTGGTCACTCTCACAACGGGGAGAGACTTACTTCAGCATATATCTAACTGATAAATATACAGTTACACCCTGTTACCCTGTACCGCCCCGGGGCAGTAATGACTACTTCGCCGCCTCGCGCTCCTTGGCTTCCTTGATAACCTCGTCCGCTACATTCTTCGGACACGGCATGTAGTGCAGGAACTCCATGGAGAACTGGCCACGCCCGGAGGTCATGGTGCGCAGATCACCGATGTAACCAAACATCTGGCTGAGCGGGCACTCGGCCCTGATGTGCACATTGGTTGCGCCTGGATCCTGTGACTTGATCATGCCACGACGGCGATTGAGGTCGCCGATCACGTCACCAACCTGCTCTTCCGGCGTGTATACGTCCACCCGCATGATCGGTTCCATCATTTGTGGGCCTGCCTTTGGCATCGACTGGCGGTAGGCCGCACCCGCGGCTAGCTCATAGGCCACGGCCGAGGAATCGACCGGGTGGTAACTACCGTCGACCAGCGTCACCTTGAAGTCCAGGCACGGATAGCCTGCCAGCACACCTCTTGCCATGCTCTTCTGGAACCCCTTGTCTACCGCCGGCCAGAACTCACGCGGCACGGTACCGCCGGTGACCACGGATTCGAAGACATAACCACTGCCCGGCTCACCCGGCTCGACGGTGTAATCGATCCTGGCGAACTGACCGGAACCACCCGTCTGCTTCTTGTGGGTGTAGCTGTCTTCCACGCGTTGCGTGATGGTTTCGCGATAGGCCACCTGCGGCTTGCCGACTTCCACGTCAATACCATGGGTGCGTCTCAGAATGTCGATCTTGATGTCGAGGTGCAGTTCGCCCATGCCCCTGAGGATGGTCTCACCGCTGTCCTCGTCGGTCTCCATGCGGAACGACGGGTCTTCCTTGATCATCTTGGCGAGTGCAATGCCCATCTTCTCGGCTCCGCCCTTGTCTTTCGGTGCCACGGCGATGGAAATCACCGGATCCGGGAACACCATCGGCTCCAGCGTAGCAGGGTTCTTCGGATCACACAGGGTGTGGCCGGTCTGTACGTTCTTCATGCCGATCACGGCCACGATGTCACCGGCCTGTGCGCTGTTCAGCTCCTCGCGCGAATTCGCGTGCATCTCGACGATGCGGCCGATGCGCTCGGTCTTGCCCGTGAAGGTATTCAACACGGTCATGCCCTTTTCCAACCGGCCGGAATAAATACGGATGAAGGTCAGGGCGCCAAAGCGATCGTCCATGATCTTGAACGCCAGGGCGCGCAGCGGCAGGTCGGGGTCGACCACGGCCACCTTGCCGGTTTCATTGCCTTCCAGATCGACTTCTGGCTGCGGCGTGACCTCGGTCGGGTTCGGCAGGTAATCCACGGCCGCATCCAGTACCAGCTGGATGCCCTTATTCTTGAATGCGGAACCGCAGTAGGTCGGGAAAAAGTCCAGTGCGATGGTGCCCTTGCGGATGCAGCGCTTCAGATCTTCAACCGGGATCTCCTCACCCTCCAGATACTTCTCCATCAGGTCATCGTCCTGGTCGACCGCGGTCTCGACCAGTTTCTCGCGCCACTCCTCAATCTTGTCCGCCATATCCGCCGGCGGCTCCTCGATCGTGAAGGCGGCAGGGTCCCCTGAGTCGTCCCAGATGTACGCCTTGCGTGACAACAGGTCGACGACGCCCTTGAACTCGTCCTCGATACCGATCGGCAGTACCATGACCAGCGGCACGGCATCCAGCACGTCCTTAACCTGCTGCACCACGCGGTAGAAGTCGGCGCCCATGCGGTCAAGCTTGTTGACGAATATGACGCGCGCGACCTCAGAATCGTTGGCATAGCGCCAGTTGGTCTCGGACTGCGGTTCGACGCCACCGGAACCGCAAAACACGCCGATGCCGCCATCCAGCACCTTCAGGGAGCGATACACCTCGATGGTGAAGTCGACGTGACCGGGGGTATCGATGATATTCAGGCGGTGACCGTTCCACTGGCAGCTGGTAGCCGCGGACTGGATCGTAATTCCGCGCTCCTGTTCCTGCTCCATGAAGTCGGTAGTCGCCTCGCCGTCGTGCACCTCACCGGTCTTGTGGATCTTGCCGGTCAGCTTCAGGATGCGTTCCGTAGTGGTGGTCTTGCCCGCATCGACGTGTGCGAAGATACCGATGTTTCTGTATGTGGATAAATCAGTCATGTTCCTGCTACTCAAGTATGGGTAAATGTGTAATTAGGCAACCAGGCAGTGCGCGCAATCCGGTCACCACGGTGCGGCAGACATGTGCTCACGGGCAGTCACGTGCGATGTCACGCTGGCAATTGTGCCGCGGGATTATAACGAAACTGATGGAAATTCCATATTTTTTATGCACCACCCGGGGCAATTTAGTGCCCTGCCAGGCCTTGCTGAGGGACTTCAGCACCTTTTCGCGCCCGGATACACCGGTATAATGGCGGCATGCACAACATTCCCAACCGCATCGCCGATGTCCTGCTGCAGGTCGAGACCACCCTGCGCATCCATGACCGCTGGGACCGGAAGCAGCCGCCGGCCGAGGCACTCCACAGCACCCAGCCGTTCTGCATCGACACCCTGCGTTTCGAACAGTGGCTGCAGTGGATCTTTCTGCCGCGGATGAAGACAATTCTGGAAGACGGCAAGCCACTGCCACAGAAGAGCGCCATTTTTACCTACGCGGAACATTGCCTGCACAAGGACGACCCGCCAACCACCGACTTGCTGGAGAACATCAGGCGCTTCGATGAACTGATTGCCATCCAGTCCGCTGCGCGACACCATTAGAAACCGGGTACAGGGGGCGCTGAAGACCGCGGCTATCCTGCCGAACACTAAAACCGGCTAGCGCGCAATCTTCACAAGATACGCACAGCAGTTCAATTGCTATAGCAATTGCATACCAATCACTGGCAAAAACCTCATAGCTCACTGAACCGGTTGAATTTGTATTCCCCTGCCGGCGCGTGGAGATACCCGTATTCCATGACCATCAACCTCGTCATCTTCAGGGAACACCGGAGACTTCATTGGATTCACCGGGTTACGGATTTTTCAGACTGAACACGATGCAATCGACGACATATCAGCCGGATAACCGCGGTGATATGCAGGTTTTGCGAATACAGCAGGATCAGATCCCATCTGTTAGCTAATATTAAGTCGCAATCGGGATCTGACCCGTTTTTTTACACAACCTGAAGGACTAACCGCCATGCCGCACGCGATCATGCAAATCATCAAGGGCCAGCCACAGACCACCGCGCAGACTCCCGGTGAAAGATATGAGGCAGTGGGGCTGCTGGCATTCTGCTGGTTGCTGGCGGCAGGCGTTTTTATTGCCGTCAAATGGGCCGGTACCTATACCCCGCCCTGGACACTGGCATTCTTCCGCCTGCTGTTCGCAGCGCTGTTCCTGCTCCTCTTTGTTGCTTCCCATTACAGGAAGATGGCAGCCAGTCTGAGGGATCATTACAAGGTCATTTTCTCCATGGGCGCACTTGGTTTGGCGCTAACCCAGGGAGCCCTGTTTACCGCACTCCACAATTCAACCGCGATCAATGTCAGTATCGTGTTTTCGGTATGGCCAATCACCGCGATCATCCTTGCCGCAGTGTTCCTGGGTGACCGCCTTACAGCGCTGCAGATCTTCGGCGTCATCCTCTGTTTCGGGGGTGTGCTGGTGGTCGTCGCACAAGGCCATCCAGACACCATCATCCACATGGGCGTAAACAGCGGGGATCTTCTGGTGCTTGTCGCGGTACTGTGCTTCTCTTTTTATACCGTGATGATAAAGAAGATCAGCATCGACCTCGCCGCGTTACCGTTACTCGTGCTCATCCTCGGGTCGGCAACCCTTGCAGCGACCCCGTTTTTCATCTGGGAAATAGTTTATGACCCGCGCATAACCGTTGACTGGCACGATATCGTGGCCATCGCCTACGTAGCCATCCCTGGCGGTGGCATCATGTACCTGCTATTCAATATCGGCATTGCGATACTGGGAGCCTCAAAGGCAAGCGTCACCTTCTATCTCCAGACCCTGTTCACGGTCATCCTGGCTTATTTCCTGCTGGGTGAACAGCTGCACATCTACCACGCGGTGGGTATCGCCCTCATCACAGCAGGGATCATACTCGTGACCCTGATCAAACCGGCAAAACAGGAAGCCGACCCCGACATTCCGTCTAGCCGATCTGGTCCAGCGCCTGACTCACATCGTCAATAATGTCATCGATATTCTCGATACCGACAGATATCCGCACCAGGTCTGCACTGACGCCGGCGGTTTTCAGCTCGGCCTCGTTCAGTTGCCGGTGAGTGGTAGAGGCCGGATGACAGGCCAGTGACTTGGCGTCGCCGATATTGACCAGACGCAGTATCATCTGCAGGGCATCGATAAACTGCCCGCCCGCCTCGATCCCGCCCTTGATGCCAAAACTCAGGATGCCCGAAGCCTTGCCACCGGTAATCCTCTGGCACGTCTGGTAAAAAGGGCTGTCCGGCAAGGCCGCGTAGTTGACCCAGCTGATCTTGTGATGGTTACTGAGATAGCCGGCAAGCTTTTCAGCATTCTCACAATGCCGCTCCATCCTGAGGCCCAGCGTCTCCAGGCCCTGCAGGATAAGAAATGCGTTCATCGGCGAGAGTGCGGCGCCGGTGTTCCTGAGGGGCACCACCCGGCAACGCCCGATATAGGCAGCCGGTCCGAGCGCCTCAGTGTAGACGACCCCGTGATAGGAAGGATCGGGCTCGTTCAGCATGGGAAACCTTTCCTTGTTCGCCACCCAGTCGAAGTTGCCGGAGTCGATGATCATGCCACCGATCGAATTGCCATGACCGCCGATGTATTTCGTCAGGGAATGGATGACGATAGCCGCGCCCAGCTCAAACGGGCGACACAGGTAAGGCGTCGCAACCGTATTATCCACCATCAGGGGAACACCATGCCGCGCGGCGATTTCCGCCAGCCGTGCAATATCGACGATATTGCCCGCGGGGTTGCCGATAGACTCGCAGAAGATCGCCCGGGTGTTTTCGTCAATTGCCTGCTCGAAGCCGTCGAAATCGTCGGCCGAAACCATCCGGACCTCGATGCCCTGCCGCGGCAGGGTGTGCGCAAACAGGTTGTAGGTGCCACCGTATAACTGGCTGGTGCTGACAATATTGGATCCCACAGCACAAATACACTGAACGGCATAGGTTATCGCTGCCATCCCCGAGGCCACCGCCAGTCCGGCGATACCGCCCTCCATGGCAGCCAGCCGCTGCTCCAGCACATCGGTGGTGGGATTCATTATCCGGGTATAGATATTTCCCTTGACCTTCAGGTCAAACAGATCCGCGCCGTGCTGGGTGTTGTCGAAGGTATAGGAGGTCGTTTGATAGATGGGTACAGCAGCCGCCTTTGTTGTTGCCTCGGCCTCATAGCCGCAGTGCAGGGCCAGCGATTCAAGTTTCATAAGTGCTCCTCGTAAAAAGTGGAAAGACCACGATTATTGTTTGTTGATTTTGCCATTCCTTAAGGAGACTCCGAGCAAGTCCTGATTTGTCATTCCGGCGTATAACGGACAACAGCGCAAGGCGCGTTGAACGCCCGGAGGGCGGCCCGCAGGGTGAGCGAAGCGAATCATCCAGGGAACCCAACAAGCTGGACCCCGGCCTTCGCCGGGGTGACGACTTACTCAGAATTTCCTTAAGAAACACTACACCGCCGGACATCGACGCAGACTGGCGCCAACGGTGTCCGGCGAGTCAATCTATGAATCAATCGAACCCAGCCCCCGGTGACTGCATGACTGTCAGGGCTTGAACGCTTCGACATCCCCGGGTTTTCTCAGCATTTTATTGACTTCGTCAAGATGCAGTTCCTCTTCGACAATCATCTCTCTGGCATATTCCTCCAGAAGGACCATTTTCCCGTCTTCCGCAAGTTTCAGCAGATCGTAATAGGCATCCAGCGCCGTCTGCTCATGCTCCAGACTTTCCCGCAGGATATCACCGATGTCATGCTTTTCTGTTTCCAGCAGAGAACCGATTTTCAGCGACGGATGCCCGCCCAGAAGTGTGACCATCTCTCCTGCCCGATGTGCATGGACCAACCCTTCCTCAGCATTACTTTTCATCCAGCCCACAATGGGGATTCTGTTATAGCCAAAAATCATCAGTGAATAATGCGTATAACGTACGACGCCAGCCAGTTCCAGCTCCATAACCTTGTTGAGAAGCTTTATGGCCTTCTTGGTGTTTTCCTTGCTCATTCTATAAATCCTCCATTTCTATGACTGATTACCAGCTTATTAGGATAGCGTGCATATCGCCCTATTCAAGTTCTGCCTCGACCAACAGGATTACCTGCTGGTCTTTTAGTTGACCATCATCGAAACCCCATTTGAAGTGTAGCGGAAAATGCCATTCTCGCACCTGACAGGGCCTATAACCCACCCCGGACCGAAGCTGGAGCGGATATGAATGTGCTGACACGCTTAATTACTATCAAAGACGTCTGGTCTTGTGACACGTTCTGCTGCCTGACCAATTGGAAATATGACTCAGACCGTATGCACTTTCTGGGCAAGTTCAGTCAGCATTCCCAGGCAACTGTCCCCGCTTAACAGCCTTGGTTCAAAGTTCTGCGAGACAGAATACTTAAACAGGGTCGGCTGGGTAACAGATGATTCCGGCACATACCCCATAGACCATGCCGGAAACGATCGCGTGGAAAGAACACGATAATCTACAAGCAGGGGATTCTGGTGTCGCTTGTCCCTGACAATCCTCGCGTAGGCTTTATTTACAGCTTCATGCGATCCCTCCAGGCATTGAACTACGTTATTATTGCAGAACAACAATACCCCAGTAATGCCGTCTTTTTCATTATTTACACGTGACACCTCGAGAATATCCAGGAAATCCGTACTAACGTTCATCTCACTGGTGTAGGTCAAGCTCACTAGAAACATATCAACACCTATGGTTAGAGTATCTTTGATTAAATGCAGTCTGACTATCCGGTCTCTTCCGATAACGTTGTTAACAACCTTATAAAGGCAGTAACGGATTCCAGGGAAGCGGATTCCTCCATGGTGTGATAGCCAGTGGTTGGTATCTGTATGGTCGTGCCATCAACCAGTCCATTTGAGGCCGCGATTATTCTTCCCATTTCCGTGCTGCCCAGTGAATGGGGCTTTTCACCCAGGCTCAGCAAGCGTTTATTATCCGCCTCGACGTATCGATCCTTGTACAGATAGCTGAATCGATGCTGTCGGCACAAATCCTCAATGAGCTGCGTGGCCTTGATATTGAAGGCGGCATTGGCATCCTTTTCGCGCAGCACAAGCAGCTGCTGATTCGCCGCCGCGATATCCGGGAAAGGGCTGGTATCCACCACAAACAGTCGATTGGTGGACCCACCAAACCGGCGGAACCACTCCAGTAAATAGCGCCAGCTTTTCCCCGCTTCTTCCTGAGCCGTAAAGAAGGCAGTGCCCTGGAAGCCGAGACTGAACAAATGCACCAGCACGGCAGCGCTCAAGACATTGTCCAGCTGACCCTGCAGCCGGTCATCCTTGATGCTCAGCTTGTCCTTGAAAGCGATTGGCGTGCCTGCAACCACATCATCTAGCCCTTCAATCTCAAAGATCAGGTTGTTCCTGAATTCACACACATAGGAATTCCTAATCACACCGTTTCCCCGGTATACCCCAGACCAGGGTTCATAGGCAAAAACCTGTTCGGTCTTGAAGCGTTCCGTAACTTTCGTCATCAACTCTTCAGAAACTGAATTGTTTAACAGGTCAGTTCTGTTTGCCGAGATAAAAGCCGCGTACTGGAACTCATCCGGACCGGTGCAAATCAGGCCATGCCGATCAATGTGCGCAGAAAACATGGTGCTGAACGGCTTGCTGCCCTGCGCAACCAGCAACCCCTCGTACCAGGTAACCTTCGCGCCACGCTCCTCGAGCTCGCGCTGCAATACCCTGAAAAACGAATGCTCCGCGCCAACGACACTGGGATGCCGGATGATTGCTTTCAGCAAATCGATGAATTCGTTACTTATCATGACTGCAACCAGCGCCTCGGGGATGGAATGGGTCGGACTCGTTCGATTTTACGCCAAACCCCTGTTTTTCGTTGTTACTTTTTTGATTCTATGGCGCGCGCCGACATCACGGTGACGAGCATCGCGACAACCGCGCCGCTGAACGCCAGGAAGGTATCGTGCTGCGAGTCCCACTGGTCGCCCTGGGTACCCAGGTAGGCCATGCCGAGCTCGGGACTGACGAGCATCGCGACGATGCCTTCCATCACCTCGTAAAAGCCGCTGAATGCCAACACCAGGGCAACCGTCAGGAAATACGACCACCCCGCCCTGACACCGGTCACGCGCAGCAACCACTCGCGCAACGGGTATGCCATCAACAGACCGAAGCAGAAATGCACGATGCGGTCGTAGGGGTTGCGACCCAGGTCCATTGCGTCCTGCAGCCAGAAGCCGAACGGCACTTCGGAATAGGTATAGTGCGCACCGACCAGGTGCAGACTCATGAAGATGGTGAACAGCAGGTACGACAGAACCGAGAACCTGAAGCTGGGATAGGTGGCCAGCAGCAGGCCAATGTAGAAAAACACCAGCAGGTTTTCCAGGAGCCAGTCACGGCGGTTGAACGGCTCGATCGCCGTAACCACCCACAGCAGCAACAGCCAGGCCGCCATGACCAGCACCGGAGCTTGCCGCGATTGCGCTTGTTTCACCAATAGCGTTTTCTGACCAGGAATATCACCGCTATCTTAGCGAATAATCAGCACGGGGAGTAAGGTTTAGGTTATTCAGGGCCGGAGAAATGACTTTCACCCAGTCCGGAGCTAATTCAGCGTATCTAGCCTGGCCCCGAACATCCCCGATGTAAAGTATTGAACATTTGAGGAAGCGATCGGGTCATACTCCTGAAACTCTTTAACTCTAGGCAGCCAGCAGCAAACATTGAAACCGATACCCTTCAACAACACCTACGTGAACCTGGGCGCTGACTTTTACGCCAGGACCGCGCCCTCGCCCGTCGCGAACCCGGCACTGATTGTTTTCAATCAGGTGCTGGCCGAGGCACTCGGGCTGTCAGACACCTGCCTGAGTTCACCGGAAGGCACTGCCATCTTCGCCGGCAATCGTTTCCCCGAGGGTGCCGAGCCACTGGCCATGGCCTATGCGGGGCATCAATTCGGGAACTTCGTCCCACAGCTGGGGGATGGCCGGGCACTGCTGCTGGGCCAGGTTGCCGGGCCGGACGGCGGTAACCATGACATACACCTGAAAGGCTCCGGGCGCACGGTCTTCTCACGCGGCGGTGACGGGCGCGCCGCAATGGGGCCGGTACTGCGTGAATACCTGGTCAGCGAAGCCATGGCAAAATTCGGCGTACCGACCACGCGTGCGCTGGCCGCCGTGACGACGGGGGAACAGGTCGCCAGGCAGGAATTCCTCCCTGGCGGCGTCATTACCCGCACCGCCAGCAGTTTCGTGCGTGTCGGCACCTTCGAGTTCTTCGCGTCGAGAAACGACCAGGCCGCGGTAACGAGGCTGGCCGATTACGTCATCGAACAGCATTATCCGGGGTGCAGCGATGCATCCAATCCCTACCTTGCCCTGCTTGAGGCAGTTATCCGGCGGCAAGCCGCACTGATCGCGCAGTGGATGCAGATCGGCTTCATCCATGGCGTGATGAATACAGACAATATGTCGATTGCCGGCGAGACAATCGACTATGGTCCCTGCGCATTCATGGATCATTATGCCCATGATCAGGTGTACAGCTCGATCGATCGCAACGGACGTTATGCCTACAACAACCAGCCTTCCATCGGGCTATGGAATCTCACACGCCTGGCAGAAACGCTCCTGCCGCTGCTGGCAGACAGTCCCGAGGCCGCCGTCGAGACAGCGCAAGTCGCATTGCAAGCCTATGCCGGGCACTACGAACATGACTGGCTGGCGGGAATGCGCCGGAAACTTGGTCTCGCAACCGGCGACGACGCTGACAAGACACTGATCAATGACCTGCTCGATATCATGGCCGGGAACGGGGCGGACTTCACCCTCACGTTCCACTACCTGTCGAAACTGGAGCTTGACTCACGGGAGCAGGACGGGAACGTTCGAACCCTGTTCAGCGACCCGGAAGCCTTCGATCAGTGGGCAAACCAATGGCGCGCGCGCCTGCGCCAGGAAGACAGTATCGATGCCGCTCGCCAGGCAAGTATGCAAGCGGTCAATCCCGTGTATATCCCCAGGAACCACCGGATCGAGGCCGCCATCCGGGCGGCGGAAGATCATGGCGATTTTTCGGTATTCCATGACCTGCACGCGGTATTGCAAAACCCCTGGCAACGACAGCCAGGGAAAGACGCTTATATGCTGCCACCGGAACCGGACGAAGTCGTTCTGCAGACATTTTGCGGGACTTGACTGGAAAAGGTTGCCGCCCCTTTTTACTGCTTTGGTTTTTTGTCCGCGTGACCCAGATCTCTTTCGGGCGCGATGACGTCCCGGACCCGCTGTTTGAGCTCGGTGATTTCCGGAAAACGCCCCTCCGCTTTCCGGGACCAGACCAGCTTGCCATTGGCGATCACCTCGAATACACCACCGGTCCCCGGGCGAAGCGCCAGCTCGGAGATTTCCTCATCGAAGGTCATCAACAGCTCCTGGGCCATCCACGCCGCGCGGGCCAGCCAGCGGCATTGCGTGCAAAAATGGATTTCGACGCGGTTGCTCACGGCACAACGGCTCCGCACCTCGGGCGCGGGTAATATCCGGCTGCCTGTCTGGAGATCAGGACCCTATACATTCTCGCACTCCCGTAGAAAACCAGATGGCGATACAGTGTATCCGAATATCGGTAACAACTGCGCACCTCAAATAAGTGGAATCTGGCCCTATTGATTCCGTCATATTCTGCCAGGTTTAGTCATGGACTGGGATTGGGATGCGCCTCGTGGATCGCCTGTATCCCCCCCAGCACCTCCGCGGACAGTTCCAGATCGATGCTGGTGATGTTGCTGCGCAGCTGCTCCATGGTCGTTGCCCCGATGATGGTACTGGTGAGAAAGGGACGGCTGTTCGCAAAGGCCAGCGCCATCTGCGCACAGTCCAGGCCGTGGGTGCGCGCCAGTTCGGCATACTCCGCAGTGGCTTGTGCAGCGGCCGGACTGCTGTAGCGCGTATAGTCCGGGTACAGGGTCAGCCGCGCCCCCGGCGGGCAGGTGCCGTCCAGGTATTTGCCGGACAGCACGCCGAAGCCCAGCGGAGAATAGGCCAGCAGACCGCAGCGTTCACGCCACGACACCTCGGCGGCGCCGACTTCAAAGGAACGGTTCAACAGGCTGTAGGGATTCTGCACCGTGACCACGCGTGGCAGGTCCAGCTGTTCGGCGACCTGCAGAAAGCGCATGATGCCCCAGGGGGTCTCGTTGGAAAGGCCGACGTGGCGTATCTTGCCGGCCTGCACGAATTCCTGCAGCACCGCCAGCGTCTCGGCAACCGGGGTTAACTCGCTCTCGTCCCCCGGCTCGAATCCCAGCTTGCCGAAAAAATTTGTGTTTCGCTCCGGCCAGTGCAACTGATACAGATCGATGCAGTCGACCTGGAGGCGCCGCAGGCTACCATCCAGTGCCGCCTGCAGATGCTCCCGGTTGAACCGCGTCAGACCCTTGCGGATGTGGTCAATCCAGCCCACCCCGGGACCCGCGATCTTGCTGGCAAGCACGACCCGTTCGCGGTTGCCGGTCCTTTTCAGCCAGTCGCCGATGATCACCTCGGTCTGTCCGCAGGTCTCCGACCGCGGCGGTATCGGGTAAAGCTCCGCGGTGTCGAAGAAATTCACGCCCTGCTCGAACGCGTAGTCCATCTGCTCGAAGGCATCAAACCGGGTGTTCTGCTCCCCCCAGGTCATGGTCCCCAGGCAGATAACGCTGACCTCGATATCGCTGTTTCCGAGTTTTCGATACTGCATTGATCGTGCCCCTGCGTGGATATGCCTGCCACCAGTGTAACCACTAAAGGTACCAGAAACATTTTCTTAACAAGTTTCCGGAGAACATATAATCATTAGTATCAGCAGGTAATGTGTCCTAGTACCTTTTGTTATTTTAACGTCAGGATTACGCGCTATGCTCGAATATGTTTTGTTCGCGGAACGGCTCAGAAAACGTTTCACCTCATGGCTGGATGACAACAGCATCGACTACCGGACTGACGGGAACGGAGAAGAGCTGCTCGTGCTCATTGATGAGGACATCGCTGCGGACTTGCAGGACAGGATAGACGAGCAGTATGACCTGTTGCTGGAAGAAAGCGCCAGAATCGCCGACGAGGAGGACGACTCGCCGGATGCCGTGCACCTTGTCGGCATCCAGTTCCAGCGCAGCGATGGCGTAACCGGCCATGTGCGCATCACGCCCGAACTGGCGAACCGGCTGCATCGATGCCTGGACATGATCGAACTGCAGGCTTTCGTGCAAACTGTCGTTGATGCCGTGGAGAACCCGGACAACAGGCCACTGTGCAAACCCTGATGCCGGGAAATCAGTAACTCAAATGGTGTCTGAGCACATTTCCTGCTCATAGTTAGCGACAAATGCGCTCTAACACCCTTTCAAAAGGAATCGGCATATGAGTACGACGATCATGGGTCCCGATGGTAACCCTCGCTGCCAGTGGTGCGGTGCCGCACCGGAGTTTCTCGACTATCACGATACCGAATGGGGTTTCCCGGTCAGCGATGATCATCGCCTGTTCGAGAAATTGTGCCTGGAGGGTTTTCAATCCGGGCTGAGCTGGCGCACCATCCTGGCCAAGCGCGAGAACTTCCGCGCGGCATTCCATGACTTCGATTTCGACAGGATTGCTGGTTTTACCCAGCGCGACCTCAACCGTCTGCTCAAGGATGAAGGCATTGTCCGCCATCGCGGGAAGATCGAGGCGGTCATCAACAATGCACTGCGGGTCCGGGAGCTCGTCGAACGGGAGGGCTCCCTGGCGGCCTTCATCTGGCGTTACGAACCTGACGGGAAACAGTTTACAAAGCCGCAGACAGCATCGACCTCCGCCGAATCAGTTGCCCTATCGAAGGACCTGAAAAAGCAACGCTGGAAATTCGTCGGCCCCACGACCGTGTATGCCTTCATGCAGGCCATGGGGCTGGTCAACGATCATGTGGAGGGCTGCGTGATCAGGGCCAGGGCCGAGCGTGCACGCAGGAATTTCAGGCGACCGGGGCGCTGACGAACCCCGGGGTGCGGCCCCTGCAGAGAATACAGCAGGCCCCATGAGGGCAACCGGTCAGATGCAAAAAGGAAAATCAGCTGACCGGATCCCTTGATTCGCCACCAGTCAACCTGGTCGGACCCTGGTGACTTTCCTTGTTGCTATTTCCCGACCTCCCTGATCTCACCGGCGCGGGCTCCACCGAGCTTGGCTGCAAGGAAAGCCCCGTGGGTCGATAGTTCGATGTGAAAATCGAGTTATCGTCGATCGCGAGGTAGGTCATGTCGCCGTTGTAGACTCCCTCCAGAAGGGCGTTGATCGTCGACGACTGGTAGACCTCGCTAATTGGTTTGTGAGGAGCTTGCAGGCGGTGATGCCGCAGGGCGCGCCGCCTGGATGAATCTTTCCTCAAGCTGCACATGGTCCGTCCTTCCCGCCGGGCAGCCAGCTCCGGAGACAGGACGCGGGCACACAATTATCTTAACTATGGCCAATCAGGTGTGCTGACAACCCCGGCGCCTGCGCGGGTGCAGTCGGACGACTGGCGGCATGTGCAAAAGGCAGGGGAAATATACACCGGCTTCCTGTTATGCACGCAGCATGGCCTGCTAGCGATGCTTGTCACCAACCGATGCCATGTCTCTGTTGCCGAAGATCGCCGACCGATGGTGGTAGTACTTGAATTCCAGCAGGTTGCCCGAGGGATCGCACAGGAAGAACGTGTCGTGCGCAAGCACCTGGCCCGGGTAGCGCACCATAGGTTCGCGGTAGAATGCCAGCCCCTGCCGCCGGACCCGGTCGACGAGGCCTTGCCAGTCGTCGCGATCGTCGAAGATCAGGCCGAAGTGGCGGGGGTAGATACCGCCCGGTTCGGGTGTTTCGCCATCACCGAGCTGGGCAACAACCTGGTTGCCGCCCATGTTCATGATCAGCGCGGCACGTGACTCGCGCCCGGCAGCGAAGCCCAGTCCGTCGATATAGAAGCGGCGCGCCTGCGCCAGGTCGTGCGAGGGAAAGGCAAGATGAAAGATGCTGTGACTCATGATCTGTTACTCCCTGTTACCCGTGCAAATTTCCAGGCCCTGCGAATAGGGTGGCAGCGCACATTGCCTGCTGATATTAGCGACGAGTACGTCCGCACAGCCTGATTATTCCTGACAACCCCGGAGCCGGCCCTAAGGCGTCCACGCGGCAGGACTGGATCAGGTACTACCGAAGACAGCACCAGGATCCCGGGGATGACCGCGGCAGACTGGCAGTCCCGGCGAGAAATACGCACCGATACCTCTAGAAAATGATCCATCTGCGTGGTCCCGACGGGCGGCCGGAAGTGTTTCGCTTCGAGAGCCGCAGGCGCGTGGAATCCCAGTTTCTGCTTAGCAATCTCGAAGCGCCGGGCCAGCAGATCAGCATAGACTCTCGTACCGGTGATCCGTGTTCCAAAGCTCGCATCATAGGCTCTGCCGCCGTGTGACTCATGCATTCGCCTGAACACGTGCTCCGTCATGCAGGGTCTGTGCGTGTCCAGCCATCCCCGAAACAGGTCCTTGATCTCATGGGGCAGGCGCAGCAGGATATAGCCTGCGTCCGAGGCACCGGCCTCTCTTGCCCTGCCGAGAATGGTCTCCAGTTCACCGTCCGTCAGCACCGGGATCAGCGGCGCAACGAGGACGCTGACCGGGATCCCCGCAGCTACCAGTGCGCTGATGGTTTTCAGGTGACGGTGCGGCGCCGCCGCGCGGGGTTCCAAGAAGCGTGCGATATCTCCCTGCAGCGTCGTAATGGATACCGCAACGTGTACCAGTCCCTGTTCCGCCATCGGCGACAGGATATCAATGTCGCGCTCGATCAACGCCGACTTGGTCACCACTGAAAACGGGGGATGACAGTCATGCAGCACCTGGCGGGTGATCTTCAGTCTGCGCTCGACCGGCTGCCAACCATCGGTATTGATACCGACAGCGATTGGACGGCAACGGTAACCGGGGCGGGCCAGTTCTGCCTTCAGTAGTTCGCCTGCACCCGGCTTGCAAAACAGGCGGGTTTCGAAATCCAGCCCGGGTGACAGGCCGAGCCAGGCATGCGAAGGCCGCGCGAAACAGTAGACACAACCGTGTTCGCAACCGCGATACGGGTTGACTGCCAACTCAAAGGGAACATCCGGCGACTTGTTGCGGGTAATGATGGTGCGCGCCGTAACCCTGCAGACAGACGTAGCAACCGGTGAGTCGAATTCCTCGTCCTCCCCTGCAGACCAGCCGTCATCCACCGGGACCAGCTGGCAATCATTAAAACGCGAACCGTGATTGCTGACAGCGCCACGCCCTTTCCAGGTCCGGAACTGAATCTCATCGACCACGTGATAACCCGCATGCTAGATACATGGGCTGATTCTAATGGGAAAGGCAGGGCACATTCCTGCTGGAAATCATGGTCAATGCGTGCGCACACTCTATATTCGCTGTGGAAATAACTCCGGCCCGGGTGTGTCCGCACGACGGGCAGGCATTATCGCCAACCGGCAAATACCCGGGAAATACACCCTAGCAGCTATTGTCTCGTGGAGACACTGTCAGTACGATTTGCCGGCATGCACACCAGCGAGCAGGCCTGGGAAGATGGCCGTGCATCCAGCCGGTGAATCCCGTG
>Ga0316191_10001355_pt1 | contig 17166 bp, 21 predicted proteins | sample Eddworburr2cm_MG_FD_204928 | JGI IMG/M metagenome (GOLD analysis project Ga0316191, IMG submission 204928) | Coastal sediment microbial communities from Maine, United States - Eddy worm burrow 2 cm | ecosystem: Environmental > Aquatic > Marine > Coastal > Sediment | place: USA: Maine...
GTCGCGATGGCGGCGTCAGCGAGTTTCACCAGCCCGATTTCTCACCCTGCAAACATCCTCGTTATGGGTCCAGGCGGTTACCGTTTCATCGACTATCTCAAGGTCGGTGTTCCGCTGACAATCGTCGTATTTATTGCGGTCATGGTCTTACTGCCCATCTTGTGGCCGTTACAAGCAATGTAAGGAAGCAAGGGGACATGGTGAATACAGTCGTTATTGCAGGCGCCGGACACGGTGCCGGCCAAGTTGTCGCAACACTCAAGCAAAAGAAATTTGCGGGCAAGATCATCCTGATAGGTGACGAAGCACAACTCCCCTACCAACGACCGCCGCTATCAAAGAAGTTCCTGGCCGGTGAGCTCGATGCAGAACGCCTGCATTTTAAGCCAGCATCGTTCTACGACGATCCGCAGATCGAGGTGCACCTCAACACGAGAATTGAACGCATCGATCGTGCGGGGAAAACGGTCATCGCCAGCGAAGGCGTCGAATTTTCCTATGACAAGCTCGTTCTCGCGCTTGGATCACGAGTGCGCAAGATTGAGGTGCCGGGACACGACCTGCCCGGCATTCATTACCTGCGCAGCATTGCCGACGTCGAAGCGATCCGCAGTAAAATATCGGGCAACAAGAATCTTGTTATCGTCGGCGCAGGCTACATCGGGCTTGAGGTGGCGGCCGTCTGTCGCCAGCAGGGTCTCGATGTCACGGTCATTGAAATGGCTGACCGCGTATTGAGTCGGGTTGTTTCGCCCAACGTCTCCGATTACTACCAACTCGAACACACGAAACACGGCGTGAAGCTCTTGCTGTCGACAGGCCTCGCGGCGTTCGAAGGCAAGCGACGCGTCAAGCGCGTTATAACCGACGACGGACAAGAAATTCCGGCCGACTTTGCCGTTGTCGGCGTAGGCATTTTGCCAAACTCAGAAATCGCCGAAGCGGCTGGTCTCGACGTTGTCAACGGCATCATCGTCGATGACACATGTCAAACGGCCGACCCTGATATTTACGCGATCGGTGACTGCACTTCCCACCCCAACGCTATTTACGGACGCCTGTTACGGCTCGAGTCGGTTCACAATGCTCTCGAACAGGCAAAGACGGCTGCCAGTAATATCTGCGGCGTCGAATCACACTACTCCCAGGTACCTTGGTTCTGGTCAGACCAGTACGAACTCAAGCTGCAGATCGCAGGTTTGTCAGAAGGCTATGATGACGTTGTATTACGCGGCGACCCGTCGAGCGGCAGCTTCGCGTGCTGCTACCTCAAAGATGGTGCGCTTATCGCCGTCGATGCGATTAACTCTCCGCACGAATTCATGCAGTCGAAAGCGTTGATCGCGAGACATGCGAAGATTGATCGGAACAAACTTGCCGACGCTGAAATAGCGCTCAAGGATCTGGTGTAGCGTCCGGAGTTGGCGCCGGCAGCTCGACAGCCAACTTGCCGTCAACGGCGACCGGACCGTGTTTCACGGAATAGGCTTTTGCAAGTAGCGACTCGACACCATCGGTGTCGAGGTCAGCAAATTCTCCGCTGCCACCGAACACTCTCGCTGTACCCAGCGCACCGGGCCCCGACGTGATGGTGCCGCTCCAGTTGCCACGCCAGTTGTCACCGGAACTCCGATAGGCCGGGATCACGATTTCCCGCAGATAGCTCCAGTAATTTTCCCGCTGTTCGACAAACAGGCTTCCCCGGCCGGGTAAGTAGATGTGCCAGGCGCTGTCGATGATGGCTTCGCCGTTGAGAATTCTCGTGCTCTCGGAGCGGGACGAAAACTTGATGCCGATCGCAGCTGGCTGATTGCGACTGTCCCGCAACACGGTCGCCATAGTGTCGGTGAGGCGTACGGTTGGCTCCCAGAGCTGCAGCACTTTGGAAGGATATGGCGCAACTGTCGACTGGCCATCGTTCGTAAAGATCAGCGCATCTGTTGCAACTGCGGAGTAATTCAAAGTGATGACGTCATTGTCAGAAACTGACAGCGGCGACAATTTATTCTGTGACGTCATGGGGTTGTAGTACAGCAGCGCCAGGAACGCGACAGCCCCCACGGCCATACCGGCGATAAGCGAAATCAGGTACTTCATTCTTCGTCGACCTCTTTCGCAACAAATGCGGTAGTGAGTTCGATACGCCCCGTCGGTGCGTCCTCGGCGCCGGACGTATCTGCCACCCAATGCTCGGTGACGCGACCGACCAATGGAGCGAACTCGCGAGTCCCCGCTGCGAGATTTCCTGCGCGATATCCATCCTCAAGCGGTTCAGCCTGCATGACCACATACGCCGAACCTCGCGCCGGCAGGTGCAGTACCCACTCTACGATGTCTCCTGATGACGCGTTATTTGCGGCAATACGGCTCGCGACGCCCACGACTGCATCTTTGCCATTGCGAATTTTGAACAGCTCAGCCCTTGTGTCCGCGAAAAGCGGATCAACGGGCCACTCCAGCCCTACCGGCAACGGCTCTTTCTGGGATGGCGCACCTATCATGACGCGATCCATGGGAATATTGACGTGAAAAGACTCGGTATTGCCGCGGTTCGGCTGAACGACGATTAATGACTGCTCACGAGATTGGTTAACGGCCGGATAGTAATGCAAGGCCGCCGCCGCACCGGCGACGCCCAGCAGGATTCCCGCTATGAAGGTCTTGAACATGTGCCAAGTTTAGTTAAATTGGCTCTGCCATCACACTCCACACCATTAATTTGTGACAGAACGCACATAAGGCAGGCCACATAATCATGACAACGCCCATTTGCCTCTGGTCAGGCCCTCGAAATGTGTCGACAGCCCTGATGTACAGTTTTGCCCAGCGCGATGATATCCGCGTCATTGACGAGCCACTGTATGGCCATTACCTGCGTGTATCCGGTGCCGATCATCCAGGCGGGCAGGATGTGATGGACGCAATGAACTGCGATGGTGATGCCGTAATGAGCGCGTTGATCGAGCAACAAGCCCACGATCCAACGAAGCGCCTGTTCATCAAACACATGGCACACCATCTGGTCGGCCTCGATCTCGGCTTCCTGCGCAAGACCTGCAATCTCTTTCTGATTCGGGATCCGAAGGAAATGTTACCGTCGCTGACTGTCCAGGTTCCGCACGCACAACTTGCGGATACGGGTATGAAACGACAATGGGAGCTGTATTCAGAACTGCTGTCTGAGGGGCAGCGGCCCGCTATTCTCGATTCGCGAGAGTTACTGCTCGACCCCGAAGGTGTCCTCCGGCAGCTTTGCGATCACCTTGGCCACACGTTCACAGCCGACATGTTGCATTGGCCGGCCGGGCCGCGCGCTGAAGATGGCGTATGGGCGCCTCACTGGTACCATGCCGTGCATCAGAGCACGGGGTTTGCAGCGTATACACCGAAGCTTGATTTCCCCACACACCTCGAGTCGCTTCTGATGGAATGCCAGCCGTGGTATGAACTGCTATTCGAACAGGCGATTCGCGCTAAAAACTTCGGAGACCGACCATGAAATTGCCAGACCCGCGAAATAAGGACATCGTTGTTTACGTTGGTGGCGAGCTTGTCCATCGCGACGAGGCGCGTGTTTCCGTTTTTGACAGCGTCGTCCAGGGCGGTGATGCCGTCTGGGAAGGTTTGCGTGTTTATGACGGCCGCATTGCCGCGCTCGAAGGGCACCTGGAACGTTTGCAAAATTCCGCCAAGACACTGGCGTTCGAAGCCGTGCCTTCCAGCGACGAGGTGCGCGACGCGATATTCCAGACACTGGAAGCAAACGGCATGCGTGATGAGGCACACATGCGGCTGACCCTGACGCGCGGTGAGAAAGTCACATCCGGAATGAATCCGAAGTTCAACCAGTCCGGCTGCACGCTGATCGTCCTTGCGGAATGGAAGCCATCCGTTTATTCAGACAGCGGCATTCGTGTCATTACAGCATCCACTCGCCGTAACACGCCGCAATGCCTGGACTCAAAGATTCACCACAACAATCTGCTCAACAATATCCTCGCATCAATCGAAGCCAACGTTGCGAACGTGGACGCTGCGATAATGCTGGACATCCAGGGGTTTATATCCGAAACGAACGACACAAATTTGTTCATCGTCAAGAACGGTGCAGTCAGCACGCCGCATGCGGATAGCTGCCTGCCCGGCCTCACTCGAAAGATGATCCTCGACATTTGCGCTGAGAACGAAATCCCGGCAGACGAAAGGAACCTCTCGTTAACCGAGCTGTATACGGCTGACGAAGTATTTACGAGCGGGACAATGGGTGAACTGACACCCATTCTTGAGGCTGACGGGCGACAAATCGCCAGCGGCGCAGTCGGAGACATGACCCGCCGCTTGCAGCAACTTCACCGGGAATTTGCGTTCGAACACGGCACGAAACTGCCGTTCTGAATTACTCCGACGCGAAATAGTGTTCGAGATATTCATCGAAGCTGATGTCATCGCCGGCTTCGATGTCTTTCTGGCGCTCGAGTGAGCCTTGCGCCTCCTGGCTGAACTCTTCGTGTCGCGCTTTCGACATCGGGTTGATGGCTGCAAAATAGTCACGGTGGCCGCGCGCCACCGAGATCGCGTAATCGAAGAAGCTGTTGCCACCACTTTTCAATTCGTGAAGTAGTTGCGCCGAAGGCGTCGCGTCAGGCGTATCAACAAGTCCCCGCATCGAATCGACTGCCTGGGTATAAGACTCTCCACCCTCCGCCACATCTATCTGGCCTGCGATCATGCCAACTTTGTTGAGTATGTCCGTCGCCCATGTCTTCAACGAGACCTCTTTGCCATCACGGAGGAGACGGAACGCGGGATCACGGCCTTCTTTCGCCACGTGCGACTGATTACGCGACGTTTCATCCAGGGCCGCGGCATCGAACGGCGGACTATCTTCGAGGAGGCAGTAAATGAGAAACGCCTCCATGAACCGCATTGTGTTCTGGTTGATACCAGCGGGATCGTCGACATTGATATCAAGGGAGCGAATTTCTACGTACTCGATGCCACCCCGTTTGAGTGCCGCTGTCGGCCGTTCCCCGGAGTGTGCGACACGCTTCGGTCGAACCGAACTGTAATACTCATTCTCGATCTGCAACTGGTTAGCCGACAACTGCCGGTACTTTCCGTCTACCTTGACACCGATAGTCTCGTAGTCGGGCTCCGGCGTGTTGAGTGCATTCTGCAAATCACCAATGTAGTCATCAAGGTTGTTCAGGGATATGTTGATGCGCGACTGATTTTGATTACTGTAGCCGAGATCGCTCATCCTGAGCGACGTGCCGAACGGCGCATACCAGGTGTCGCCACTGAGTTCCTGCATGCCTATATCGGCGCCGCTTCCGAACGATTTACACATCGCCGGCGAGGCACCAAACAGATAAAGAGTCAGCCAGCCAAAGCGGCGAAAATTTCGAATCAGGCCGAGGTACTGGTTGGAACGAAACGCCTGCTCGTCGCCCGCGTCACCGACGGCTGACTGGTAGCGGGGCCAGAATGATTCGGGAAGTGAGTAATTGAAGTGAATTCCGGCAATCGTCTGCATGTGACGCCCGTAGCGGAAACCAAGACCACGACGGTAGATTGTCTTCATCTGGCCGACATTGGACTTTCCGTAACGAGCAAGCGGAATTTTCGCATCCGCAGGAATACGACACGGCATGCTCGCGACCCAGAGTAACTCGTCGTCAAGGCATTCGTAGGCAAACTGATGTACGTCGCACAAGAACCGAAGCGTTTCCCAGGTGCTTGAATACACGGGTGTAACAAATTCGAGAAGCGCCTCCGAAAAATCCGTCGTTATAAATCGATTGGTCAGCGCAGACCCGAGCCCCGCTGGATGCGGTTTGCGCGACAGGTATCCATCCAGATCGAGTCGCAAGGCTTCCTTCTCGATACCTTTAAGACCACCGCCCAATGACACACTGCCTGTCGTTAAGGCGTTGAATCGTTTGTCGAATATCTGGCTCAAATCGTTCTTCTTGGTCGAGCGCCTGCTCAATCGACGGCGCGTTCTTCAAAGCCCGGCCCGCTGTTTTACCATAAGCGTCGCTCCGGTGCGTGCATGGCATTATCCGGCTTGTTAGTCTGGACATCGACATGAGGCTACAAATTCAGAAATTCATCGTCATCGGCAGTGTGTTTGCCGCCACATTGTTGTTGTCCGAACCTGCCGCTGCATTTCGTTGTGGCAGCAAGCTGGTCAAGGACGGCATGCATGAGCTTGAGGTCGTCAAGATCTGCGGCCAACCTGCATCAGTTCGACGTCTGGGTTATGCGGTCCGGAGCGTCGAGATACGCGCGCACCGACAAACGGTGCCGGGCTGGACTATTTCCCGCTCTCCCGGTTATCACTTCTATCCGACTGAGGTGATGGTGACTGAGTACGTCTACAATCTTGGGCCACAAAAGCTCATGCGCCGACTTGTGTTCGAGGACGGCTTCCTGGTCTCAGTCGAGACGATGGGTCGCGGCCATCGAGACTAAAGCGCTGACATGCGCCCCGATCTGAAGGTAGACTTCGCTCTGCAGCTCTCTATCCAATCATGGAATCACCTTTATGAATGAATCCCGCTTGCGGCGCTTGCGCGACAAGTCTGCCAGTTCCGCCACGCTGATTAATGAAGGATGCAAGATCACCGGGACCATCTCTGGCACCGGCAGCTACCTGGTGAATGGCGAAATTGACGGCGACTGCGATCTTGACGGCACCGTAACAGTCGCCCCCAGTGGCGTCTGGAAGGGGACCATCAAGGCATCCAACGTTATCGTCGCCGGCCAGGTTGAAGGTGACATCGTCGCCGCAGGCAAAGTTGAGATCACGGATTCTGCTCATATCGCTGGCACCGTATCCGGCGAGGCCATCGCGGTTGCCGAGGGCGCCGTTGTCGAAGGCGTGATGAAGACGACCGGACCGGCCCAGCCGCTAGAATTTGTTGAAAAGCGTAAAGAAGACTGATCGCCCGACTCTTCTGTATCTGACACAATTTACCCACATATGGTAACTTTGCTCAAAATGCCGCCTCAATAATAGTCCATGGTGGAAATACACGTCCGCCGTTGCGGGCGATGCTACACTTGTGTATGGCGATATGCCCCTGACAACTATAAGAAAAAGGGCTGGCGCAGATAATTATGATCGGCAGCAGAATTCCTCGTTACGTTTCAGTCATCCTGGCCCTCGGCATTACCGTCGGTGCTGGCATGCTGATGTGGTTTTACGGCCTGTACTCGTGGTTGAACGCTGGAATTGCCTCGACCGCGCCTGAGCAGCACGAAGTCCTCGTCAGCACCACGTTTCGCTGGATCGCGGGCGGCAGCCTGGTCGCCCTGGTTGTCGTAATTGGCATCATCGTCCTGATCGTTCGCAGACAATCCGACCGAATCCATGACCTGAGAATCCAGGCTGAGAAGCTGCGCGACGCTGATTTTGGCGAGCCGTTACTGCAAACGCAGAGCGACGCACTTGGTCGGCTTGCGGGCGTCTTCAACGACATGCGCGACCGCCTGAAAAGCACCACCATTTCCCGCGACTATGTTGACCGTATCCTGTCAGGTATGAATGAAGCCATTATCGTGACCTCGACCGATGGCACGATAAAGCGCATTAATCGCGCGACCACCGTTCTCCTCGGATTTGAAGAAAACGAACTGTTGGGCACATCAATCGATGAGATCGTCGACAAGGCCAGAACCGGCACACTAATTGAAGACAGCGTTTCCGGAGTTCCGAAAGAAGCCTTTTTCGAAAGCAAGTTCGGTGAGTCTGTTCCTGTGTCATACACGTGTTCGGTGGTCGACGGTGAGGGTGTCGAGTCACCTGATCGAATTTACGCGGCACAAAACATTACCGAGCGACGGCGTGCCGAACAGCGTATTCGCTATCTCGCCCGCATTGACGCACTGACCAAGGTCCCCAACCGCATGCAGTTTCAGCACCTGCTGCAACGTGCAATCGCGCGTGCTCGCAGGGCTGGTCAGCCACTGTGTCTGTTCTATATTGATATCGATCATTTCAAGGAAATCAACGATACATTCGGGCACCTCGCCGGCGATGCGACGCTCGAGACCGTTGCGGAACGCCTGAATGCCGCACTGCCCGACCATTCGGTTATTGGCCGCCTGGCCGGTGATGAGTTCGCCGTCGTAGTTGCCGGTCTGGGCCCGAGCGACAAGGGCAGGTCCGAAACCGACAAGCTCGCCAGGAGCCTTCTCGATCGTCTTGCCGACCCGTTCTTTGTCCAGGGCCATGAGGTCTTCATGACAGCGAGCATGGGTATCGCTTATTACCCGAAAGACGCGCCCAATGTCATCGACCTGATTCGCAACGCCGACGCAGCCCTGTACAGTTCCAAGAAGACAGGCGGAAACGTGTTCGCGTACTACGTCCCACAAATGAACGAAGCCGCCGTCGAGCGTCTCATGACAAAGAGCAAGCTAAAGCGTGCATTCGAGCGCGATGAACTGCTTGTTCATTACCAACCAAAATACAATCTTGAGACAGGTGAGGTGTTTGGCGCAGAGGCGCTCGTTCGATGGGAGCTGCCGGACCGTGGCCTTATTCTGCCGTCCGACTTCATTCCGATTGCGGAGGACTCGAACCTGATCATCGAAATAGGTGAGTGGGTCCTCGACAAAGTCTGCGAGGACTTTCGACTGTGGCAGCGATCAGCATCGTCGCCCGGCCGAGTCTCGGTCAACTTGTCCCTGAAACAACTCCGGCAACCCAACTTTACAAATCGCATCAGCGCGATAATGAGAGGCCACGAGGTGTCTCCCACATCACTCGAACTCGAGATTACCGAGTCAACAATGATGGAGAACCCCGAGCGCACAATCAAACTCCTGGACCAGCTATACGCACTTGGCCTGCACCTGGCCATCGACGATTTCGGAACCGGCTATTCATCACTGAGCGCGTTGCAACAATTTCCAATCAGCACGCTGAAGATTGATAAGTCGTTCGTGCGAGATGTCGCATCGAACCCTGACGATGCGACGATTGTCGGGACAATCGTGCAAATGGGTCACAATCTTAAGCTGGATGTTGTTGCCGAAGGCGTCGAAAACGAAGACCAGCTGAACTTCCTGCAGAGCCTTGACTGTACATATGTTCAGGGGCTGCTGTTCGGTGAGCCGATGAGTTCTGATAATTATCTCGAGCTCTTGCTTTCCCAGGCTGACGGAACCGATTCATATCGGGCGCTGTTCGGCTGACGACTTCACTCCACCGCAGCAAAATGATTAAATACGCGGATATTCTTTAACCTGTCCGGCGCTAGCGCGGCTTACCCAGAGTACAACTCATCCCATGAACAGACTTATCAAGATTTCTTTCGGCACCGTATTTCTGCTTTCATCGTCAATCGCTTTAGCCTGCGACTACCCGGAACGTCCGTCGATCCCGGACGGATCAGCCGCATCTAAAGATGAACTGATTGCCGCCAAAAACTCAGTCCAGGACTTCATGGCCAAAGTGGACGAGTACCTCAGCTGCGTCGAGGGTGAAGAGAAAGCCGCGGTAGAAGAAATGGACAACCCATCGGAAGATGTGCTGCGGCGCCGGGACGAGATGTTAAATAAGAAGTTCGACGCGGCCAATGAAGAAAAAGCACTGCTCGGCGAGCAGTTTAATCAGGAGATTCGCGCTTACAATCAGAAGCTCAAGGAAGCGAAAGAGTAATTTTCTGACGCCTGTCTAGAGGCGATTGATTTCGCGCCGGAGATCGTGTTTGTCTTCGGTCACGATTCGTTCCAGAACACGAATACGCTCTTCCAGTTGATCGAGCCTCTCGGTCTCAGCATTGGTTATCTCGTCGCTTGCGTTCTTTTCAAGACGCAGCCTGGCTATTTTTTGAATTGTGGTCGCTGTCATCACGACGGCAACAATACAGACAACGTAAAAAAGCGTGTTCATTATCGAGCCCCTGGTTCGTTTTTAGTGTATCTCAAAGATTCCTGAATTCCCTGTCAAGATTGTACCGTGACGACGTCACGTACTTCTCGATGCGAGCCAGCCTTTCATCAAGTGCCTGGTAACGCTGCTTCACCGCCTCTGCCGCCTGGGCTCTCTCCTCGTTTTCGGCCTGAATTCTTTCTTTGCGCGTCGAACGTCGGCGCCTTTTTCGAACTTTGCGTTCCACGATGTACTCATACTGCCCGGACTCCGCGGGCACGAGGAGCACGATCGCGATGTAGGCGGCAGCTGCGAAAGGCATCGCTACGAAGAACGCTATGATGAAGATCACCCGGGTCGCGCGCAGATTGAAGCCGAAGTAGTCAGCTATCCCTGCGCAGACACCGCCAAGAACGGCGCGGTCGGCATCACGAGTGAAGTGGCGGCCCGATGTAGATGCGTACACAGTCATGAATGTCTCCAGTAGTCGCGCTGGTTACGACGCCAGAACTCATATTCGGATCGACTTCCCGAATACACCAGTGGCTTTTCCCTGACCAACAATGTGGCGCCGATGTATACCGCTGCCGTCAGCCAGAAGAACAGGACAAGGCAAACGATGGCGATGATGCGCACAGTGGATAAGCGAAAGTTGAACCGGTCAGCTATGCCCGCACACACGCCGAAGATCCATGCCCTCTCCTGATCGCGATACAGCCCACGTAGCGGACCGTAGTCTGTGTTCCAGGTGCGTTGACTCATTTTTGTTTCCTTCTGATGGATTCGGATTCAACCCTATGCAACGTTCTTGTCTTCATCATCCGCGTTGCCGGCGATGCGCTTTTTTAACGCATCCAGTTCTTCCCTGACAGAGTCCTCTGCCTCAAGGCTTGCGAACTCATGATTCAGGTCCTTCGGCAACCCGAGGTCATAGGCCTCTACCCGACCTTCGACGTCGTCAATGCGTCTCGTGTATTGCTCGAAACGAATCATTGCATCGTCAATCTTGTAGTCGTAAATCTTCTTTCTCACGGCAAGCCGGCTGCTTGCTGTTTTGTGGCGTGCCAGAAGAGCCTTCTGCCGTGTCTTCGCGTCTTCGAGTTTGGCCTCGAGCCTTGCAATATCTTCGTTCAGCTTGCTCAGCCCTTCATCGACGGCAAGGTAATCCTGCTTTAGCACCTCGGCGGCAGTCGTGACGCGAGACTTCTCGACCAGCGCGGCTTTGGCGAGGTCCTCACGGCCCTTGCGAATCGCAAGCTCAGCTTTGTCTTCCCAGTCGCGCTGCTCCCGGTCGACCGACTCGAGTTTGCGATTCAGGTCTTTCTTGTCGGCAATAGACCTGGCGGCCGCGGAGCGAACTTCGACCAGCGTGTCTTCCATCTCCTGAATCATCAAACGTACGATTTTTTCGGGGTCTTCGGCTTTATCGAGAATCGCGTTGATATTGGAGTTCACGATGTCACTGAATCTCGTGAAAATACCCATGGATGTGTCCTCATTTTGGATGAAACCTACCCTAAGTGTTGCAGCATTCGTGCCAACTCCTCGCCTTTAGCTCAAGTTATTGTATTGAAAGAGTTTTACTTGATTATTGGCACATTGAGCAGGGATCACGGATGGCTTATTTGACTAATTTTTCGCCTTTTACGTCATTTTCTGGTCAAATTGACCAATGTCTGTCCACAGACCCGATCAACACATCATTGGTGAGGCGCCCGCCTTTCTCGAAATGCTCGAGCATGTGTCGCGTGCGGCGCCCCTGGACAAGCCCGTGCTCGTTGTCGGCGAGCGCGGCACAGGTAAAGAGCTCATTGCCTCGAGGCTCCACTTCCTGTCAGACCGCTGGGAGCAGAACGTGGTGAAGGTCAATTGCGCCGCGTTAACCGAGTCGATACTCGAATCCGAGCTGTTCGGTCATGAAGCCGGCGCTTTTACGGGAGCGGTTAAAACGCACATCGGCCACTTCGAGCGTGCGGACGGCGGCACGATGATTCTCGACGAGCTCGCCACCATAACGTTGCGCATGCAAGAGAAGATCCTGCGTGTCATTGAATACGGCGAGATACAGCGTGTCGGTGGTAGCGGAACACTGCACGTCGACGTCCGCATTGTCGGTTCAACGAATTCCGATCTGCAGGCTCTGGCCGCTTCGGGCCAGTTCCGTAAGGATCTTCTTGACCGGCTCGCGTTTGACGTCGTGACAATTCCGCCCTTACGCGAACGTCTCGAGGATGTGATGACCCTCGCGCACGCATTCGCCGTGAATATGGCCAGCGAACTGAAACATTCCTATTTCCCGGGATTTGCGCCGCGCGCCGCATCGGCGCTGCTCAAACACAGCTGGCCGGGTAATGTCAGGGAACTGAAAAACACGATCGAACGATCAGTTTATCGCGCAGATGATCCTGAGCGGCCGATCTCGAGTATCGCGTTTGATCCCTTCGATTCACCGTTCAAGCTGGCGAGTGCGCCGGATACTTCCGGGCCCGGTAGGCAACAACGCCGCGCCCCGTTGCTTCCAGCTGACCTGACGCAACGCCTGGTCGACACGGAAAGGGACCTGCTGCTGGCCGCGCTGGACAAGGCTCGATTCAACCAGCGATTGGCCGCAGATCTTCTAAGCCTCAGCTACCACCAGTTTCGCGGCAAATTAAAGAAGCACGGTATCCCGGGCCGACCGATAAACAGCTAGGTATCGTCGCGATAGCGCCTGACGTATATGGCCGCCGTGATGAACAAACCGGCAACGATGACACCCGCCCACATTTGCGGGCTTGTCAGGAACTTACCGATATCGATGAAGCCAAGCAGGCTGACTGCGTCAGCTTCGGCAATGAATCGCTCTTCATTGAAGAACAGCTCCGGGTCGATGCCTTTAAATATCGGCAGGTGATCGAAGCGAGTTTTTATGGCATCAAAGATCAGGTGCGTGCGCAATACCCAGTATTCAAGCGTCGGCAGCAGGACCAACGGCAAGAATGCCATGAGCAGCGGCGAACGCTTGGTCCAGGCCGACACAAACAGGAACCAGCCGATGAAGGGCGAAAACCAGACAGGCAGCAATAGCGTGATAATAAGAATCGCCGCCCATACGTCGAATATCGGCGCCGATTTCCAGACCAGGAACATGGAACTGCCACCCTCGATGCCGACGAAGATGCTCGTTATCAGGAGAATGACCAGGTGCGCGATTACGATGACTGCAAAGGCAATCAAGGGAATTGCGATTGCCGCTGTCAGGAATTTGGAAACCACGGTTTCCGCGTCGGTGATGGGCAATGATCGCCAGAACAGGATGCTCTTGCTCTTGCGTTCGGCATACAGCGAATCGAGACAATAAAAAGTAGTCAGAATCGCGCCCGCAAAAAGGAAGGGCATAGTGTTGCCGATCAACAACGCCATGAGTGCTGCCCGACGTTCTGCATCGCCAGCAAGATTCTGGGCGCCGACAATACCGATGTCGACGATCTCCTGATAACCGGAGGCGAATACGAATGCGGTTAATATTGCCAGAATCATTACCAGGGCGACGACCGCGGGTGTGACGTATAGCGATCGGTGCTCCCAAAGCTCGCGACGTACCAGTGCCAGTTGATTCGCAATCATGCTGCTGCCCCCTTGACCTTGGCTACGAACAGATCCGCGACTGACGGTGTATGTGATTCGCCGAGACCCTCAAGTTGTTTCTTGCTGACACCCTCGAAGGTCATGGCCTTCTTGCCAAAGACATCGCGCTCATAGATGGGTCCCAGCTGCCGGGCCTTATCGGCATTCTCACCCGACGTCATGAGTTCTGTGTAAGTGTCGGGCAATGTGTCCATGCTCGAGTCGAGCAGTATGCGGCCATCGTGAATAAACATGATGTCGGTCATCAGGTGCTCGATTTCCTCGACCTGGTGCGTGGTAATCAGAATCGTGCGCTCGCCGTCAAAGTAGTCACTCAACAGGTTGCTGTAGAACTCTTTACGGAAAATGATATCGAGCCCGAGTGTGGGTTCATCGAGAACGAGGAGTTTTGCATCGATTGCCGCGATGATCGACAAATGTAGCTGCGTGACCATGCCTTTCGACAATTCGCGAACCTTGGCGTTTTTACGCACTTTGGTTCGAGACAGAAGTTCTTCGGAGCGCGAACGTGTGAAATTGGGGTGCGTCGCCTCCATGAAGTCGAGAAGCTGCGACACTTTAATCCATCGCGGCAGCACGGCTACGTCAGCGATGAAACAGATGTTCTGCATCAGTTCCTTGCGCTGCTTAAATGGATCCAGGCCCAGTACGGAAAGCTGACCTTCACAATCTGTCAGCCCAAGCACCGCCTTTAGCAAGGTTGTCTTTCCGGCGCCGTTCGGACCGAACAGCCCCATGATTTTTCCCTTCTCGATTTCGAAGCTGACATTGTCAACGGCGCGCACGTCGCCGTAGCGCTTCGATACGTTGGTGGCAGTGACCAGGCTAGTCATTCTTGTCTCCGGCGTCGTCTATCTTTTTGACCTCATCGAGAAGTGTGGTGGGATCCAGGCCGAGGCGTTCTATTGTTGCGACAACATTGGGCCATTCCTTATCGAGGAATCGCTGCCGCTCGTCTTTCAGTAGCTGTATGCGCGCACCGTCTGTGACGAACATGCCGCGGCCGCGCTTTTTCTCCACGAGCTCTTCATCAACGAGCTCCTGATAGCCCTTCAGGACGGTCAGGGGATTGAGCCGGTACTCCGCAGCAACATTACGTACCGACGGCAGCGCATCGCCATCGCCAAGGACGCCCTCCAGGATCATCGCGACAACGCGATCCCGGAGTTGCCGGTAGATCGGCAGATCTTCACTCCATTTAGGGTCCATTCGAGATGCCCTGTAAAAAGGCGCCGGCCACGTTCTCGGGCCGGCGCAACAACTCCGTCGCTACTTTACTCGCCGTTGTGACGGAAACTGGATAATCAGTGTTCAGCTCAAATTCCCCTTCAATCTGCTCAGTCTGCGATCGTGAGCCGGATTTCGATGACATCTCGGACCTCATCGACAGCAGCTTTTTGAAGATGTGCATCTGCCTGGCCAGCGACGAGCGCCAACGTCATCAGGGCCATAATGGTCAGGCCGACAATTTCGTTGAGGTATCGTGCAAATAAAGCCTTCATCGCTGTTACTCCAAGTGGTGCTGCTGTGCTCGGTGAGCTAGTGTTATAGTTGACTATAACACTAAAAATAGTGATTGCAAGCTTTTTTCACCGGTTTCTAGACCGATTCCCCGGTGCCGCACGTTTATTGAAAGTATGGCAACAAACGCACAGGCGATCAGGGGCGGACAACTGGCGCTTTCGCACACGGCGGAGCTCGCCTATGCTCGTCCTATGGACAATGTGCCCGAAGACAGCGCCCTGATGCTTCGCTACCGTGACGGCGACCTCGCGGCCTTTGAGGTTCTCTATCGGCGACATAATGATGCCGTTTTTCGCTACCTGTTGCGCCTGTGCCAGCATCGCGATACCGCCGAGGATGTGTTCCAGGACGCCTGGGGCAAGATCGTCAAGGCACGAGACAGCTACCGTCCGACCGCTAAATTCTCGACCTTCCTGTATCGCGTCGCACACAACTGCTTCATCGATCACATCCGGCGAAATAAGCGCCACACACAGACCGTGGCGGTAGAGCCTGACAGCCAACCGGACCAGGCCGACCTGCCGGAGGTTGAAACCGAACGCAGCCTTGCCCGGCGCCGTCTCGAAGCGGCACTGCAGGAATTACCGGAGGAACAGCGGGATGTGTTCCTGTTGAGTGAGGAAGCCGGGCTCAGCCTCGACCAGATCGCCTTCGTTACCGACAGCAACCGCGAAACAGCAAAAAGTCGATTGCGCTACGCCGTGAACAAGTTGCGGGCAGCAATCGACGAGCCAGTGAGGACATCATGACCGAAGAGCGAACCCAATCCGACGCGAGAGCAGACACGCTCGTGAGTCAGGCTTATCGCGATCTCGCGAATGAACGGACGCCCGAACATCTCGACCGGACAGTACTCAGGGCCGCCGCAAAAGAAGCGCGCCCGCGTTATTCACGATTTATTGCCTGGACACGTCCGATGGCCTGGGCCGCAACCGTAATGCTCTCGGTTGCGCTCGTTCTTGAGGTGACGAATGCACCATCGCCTGGCGTCGTGCCGATTGATGATGCGATCAGCACATTCGAAGTCCAGTCGCCCGAGGCAGACGCAGAGGACGACAGACCGGTCGATTCGCTCGAGGAGTCTGTGGTGCCCGCCAGCGAACGCGTGAAAAAGCAACGCAACGACATGCGCCAGAAGGCCACGGCCTTTGCAGAGCAGGAAATTGAACCGCAGCGGCCGGCAGGCCCCGCTGTCACGGAACCGGAATTCCCGGCTGGTCGATCACTTGCAGCGGCTGCCGCATTCAGCGCCCCCGTCGCGGATTGCGATGAGGACGCCGTCGCGACACCGCAGACCTGGATTGAGTGCATCGTCGCGCTGGAAAACGCTGGCAGGGATGAAGCGGCCCGAGAACAGAGGGCTTTGCTCGCAGAGGCCTTCCCGGACTTCGATCCCCGCTGAGTTTCGGTATCTCACGAGTGATGCCCGGCGCAGGCGGTGCTAAAATCGCCGCCCGCCAATAACGCTTATTCAACGCACACTCAGGACACCACGATGAAGTCACCTGTACGAGTCACAATTACCGGCGCAGCCGGACAAATCGGTTATCAACTTGCCTTTCGTATCGCATCCGGACAGATGCTTGGATCGGATCAGCCGGTCATTTTGCAATTGCTGGAAATCCCCCCGGCCCTGCCCGCGCTGAACGGCGTTGTCATGGAGCTGGACGACTGCGCATTTGCAACGCTTGCGGGCATTGTCGCGACAGACGACCCGGACGTTGCCTTCAAAGACAGTGACTACGCATTGCTGGTCGGTGCACGGCCGCGCGGACCTGGCATGGAGCGTAAGGACTTGCTGGAGGCGAATGCGGCAATCTTCTCGGTCCAGGGAAAATCGATCAACGAGCATGCGAGCCGCGACATTCGCGTCCTCGTTGTGGGCAACCCGGCAAACACGAATGCCCTGATCACGCAGAGCAATGCACCCGACATCAATCCGGCACATTTCACGGCCATGACGCGTCTCGATCACAATCGCGCAATGGCGCAGCTGGCCCATAAGACAGGCAACCATGTCAGTGATGTTCACAACATGACGATCTGGGGAAATCATTCAGCCACGCAGTATCCGGATATCCATCACGCCAATGTGAAAGGGCAGGCCGCGAGCGAACTCGTTGACCAGG
>Ga0316191_10001356_pt1 | contig 17166 bp, 13 predicted proteins | sample Eddworburr2cm_MG_FD_204928 | JGI IMG/M metagenome (GOLD analysis project Ga0316191, IMG submission 204928) | Coastal sediment microbial communities from Maine, United States - Eddy worm burrow 2 cm | ecosystem: Environmental > Aquatic > Marine > Coastal > Sediment | place: USA: Maine...
GTGTCTTGCCACCGTGAACGAACGAATAAAGCTGGCAATGACACGTCATGCAGTTATTAACATCGACACACGTGGGCTGACTGGGATAGGCGTCAGGCTTAAGCCCTTTGCGATTTGGATTTGGCCATGCACCTTTCAATCAAGACCCACCTTCGCTACGCGACGACCCAGCCTTGTGACCTTTTGTTGCAAATTGAGGCATTGTCGGATGCAGCACAGACATGTCGCACGACGCAGTTTACGCTTGATCCGGCATCATCCGCGCATGTCTTACAGGAAGAAACCGATACAGGGACACGCCGATGGATCAAAGCCGGACCCGTGTTTGAATGCAGCTATACGGCCGACGTCGAGGTAACGCGAGACTGCCCAGACATCGAAAGCCTCAAGGAAACGCCGCGCTTGGAAATTCCCGGTGCGGTCATCCAGTACATGATGCCATCGCGCTACTGCCATTCAGACCAGTTTCTGAATTTTGTTGCAGATCAGTTCGGTGATTTAGCCGGCGGCGCACTGGTAAACGCAATGAGCAATTGGGTGTCTTCGAATTTCACCTATGACATCACTGCAAGCCACGCAGGAACAACCGCAACCGACAGCTTTTTCAGCTTGGCCGGCGTGTGCCGCGACTATGCTCACATGCTCATTGCACTCGCTCGCGCCGGTGGCATCCCCGCGCGCTTTGTCAGCGCTTATGCGCCAGGGGTTACACCCCAAGACTTCCATGCCGTGGTCGAGGTTTTTCTGGAAGATACGTGGCACATCATCGACCCGACCGGAATGGCCTCTGCGCTTGATACTGTGCGAATCTGTGCAGGGCGCGACGCTGCCGACGCGTCATTTTTGACGTCATACGGTTGGGTTGATTTGCAGGACCAGTCCGTCGAAGTGGCACGGATGGACCGGTAAATCGACAGTCTTGCAACACTGTTCGAAGCGTAACGCAGAGTTAACGCGATACAAAGTAGTTGGTGATTGTATACCCGAACGTTCGGCACTAGACACCGTTGGTGCAGCGTAAACGGTTGGCTGCTCTTTTTGGATCCGAAATATGACTTATTGTGTTGGTTTGCGCCTGCGTCACGGACTGGTCTTTATGTCAGACACCCGCACAAATGCAGGTGTTGATAACTTCTCGACCACCAAAAAGATGTTTACGTGGAATGTGCCCGGTGAACGCGTCATCACCATTATGACTGCGGGCAATCTTGCAACGACACAAGCGCTTATCAGTCTGCTCGAAGAACGGTCGAAAACGTCTTCTGAACGTAACCCGACAATCCTTGAACAACCGACAATGTTCCAAGTTGCCCGTCTTGTCGGATCGACTTTGAAAGAGGTAATTTCCGACAGCGCAGGCGCGGGCCAAGCAGCAACATCCGGATTTAAGGCATCGGTTATCGTTGGCGGACAAATCAAAGGTGGAATGCCCACGCTCTTTTTGATCTACCCTGAAGGTAACTTTATCGAAGTGACCGAAGACGCGCCCTTTTTCCAGATCGGCGAAGCAAAATACGGCAAACCGATCCTTGTCCGTGCCTATGAGCCTGATCTGAGCTTTGAAGATACAATCAGACTGCTGATGGTTTCATTCGATTCAACAATCAAAGCAAACCTGTCGGTCGGGCTGCCCCTTGATGTGCAGATTTATGCCCAAGACAGCTTTGCAATAGATGAACAAATGCGCATTGAAGCCGACGATGAATATTACCAACTGATTTCACAAGGGTGGGGCGATGCCTTGCGGTCCGCGCTGACAAATCTGCCACCCTATGTGCGTCGAACGCAGTCATAGACCTGACAAATCCCGATACTCGGTACAGCTTCAATCCAAAAGCGCGACATCCACCGCTTGCGAATGGCGTTGCCCCCCGGAAGACCGCAAATGCCCGCTTACCGGTGAGACATCAGCATAGTCGCGCCCGTACCCCACGACGATATGATCTGTTCCGACACGTGTCGCGTTTGTCGGATCATATTCAATCCAGCCCTGTTCTGCGCCGCACCATGCGCGGACCCACGCGTGCATAGCGTCGACGCCTTCCAGTTTCACACCCCCTTCAGGCGGCAAAGTCCGCAAGTAGCCGCTGACATAGGCTGCAGGGATACCTAAGGCTTGCAGGGCCAGAATCATGATGTGGCTAAAGTCCTGACACACACCGCGTTGGAGGCGGAATGCTTCGGCCGCGTCCGTGTCGACGGTGGTGGCCGCCGCATCAAAGGTCATAAAATCGTGCAACGCCTGCCCAAGTCGCATCACATTGGTGGCCACGCTGTCGCGCTGGTCAAAATGGTCACATGCAAAATCGACAATCGCCTTATCAGGCACCAATCGACGCGTTGGCCCCAAAAAGTGCAAAGGCGAATCCGGGGTCAAGTCAGTACTCTTTTCCCATGCAAGGCGTAGTTCCGACACGGACGGCGACAGATCAAGCCAAGCAACCCGTGGGGACATCTGCACATGACAGGCAAGACGGATGGACATCTCCTGATGCGCTTCCAACAACGTGCAGACTGTTTCGGTATTGCCAAAAAAGTCTGTCGCATCGGACCTCTCTTCGGGTTCCGGCACGATCTGTAGCAAATGGCTCTGTAAATGCTGGCGGCCAAGAATACTCTTCGGAACCACGCTGATGAGGTGCCTGCTGTTTGCCGCAGGTTGGTTGTAGTGGTGCGTAATCGTTAACCGGATGCTGTAAATCATGCGCTACACCAAGTGGTGGTCATTGAGAGCATCCGATATGTCCAATATTTCTCGGCGCATCTGCACAAGATACGCTGGCGTCACTTCCAGAACGCGACTGGTGGCCAGTTTGGTTTCCGCCATCAGAACCTGACGGGCGACTTCGGTCAAAAGATGGCCCGAGCTTTGGCGTGGCAAATGGGCAATATGATCCTTTGCCCGAGAGATATGATACCGGACAGAGCGCGGGTTCATCGGATCCAGCCCCAGCAAATCCACAACCGACACCGTATTCGCCGAAACCTGAAACCGGGACCGGTGTGACACAACGCTATCGCCGATCTCCAGCGCGAGATCCAGCGCACCGGTCGGCGCATCGTCACGAACACAAGCGGCAAGCACTGCACACATATTCGCAGCGCGCTCCAGCGACACCCCAAGGCTTAGAAAACGCCAGCCATCCGAACGGTACATATTTTCATGCACAAGTCCGGCGAAACCTGTGACCTGACGCAAAAGCGTACTGATCTCGGCCGGTATATCCACCATGGCCACCGTACGGCGGTCCAGTTCGTGTACATGCTTGACCAATGCGCGCAATGCCATCATCCCGTCGGGCGAAAACCGGTCGCTGATCCGCGACGCTGATTGCAAGCCAAGACCCAGAGGTTCAGCAAAGCGTTGCGCAATCTTGCGCACGTCGGGCTGCACGTTATCCATCAGTTCAGCGCGCAAGTAGGTGGTCAGCGGATCATCATGCACCGCACCATCGGAAATACGCGCGTAATATGCCCGAAAGAGACGCATATTCTGTTCCGACCGTTCCACGTAGCGCCCGACCCAGAAAAGATTGTCAGCAGCACGGCTGGGTAGGATTTCGTGGGTCGAGCTGCGTTTGAACACTTTCGTGGATTGCGACAGCAGGCTTGGCGTCTGAACCGGTTTTGAGCTTGTCACCCAAACGTCGGCGACCTTGCCGCCCCGCTGCATGGCAAGCGCTTTTGCATCGTCGCCCGCACTGATGCGCGCGTACCCACCCGGCATCACCGCCCATCCGCCTTTTGTACGGCCCAGTGAAATCCGAATACACATCGGACGCGCGACCAGCGCACCGTTTTCATAGACCGGTGTTGTCGAAAGCGTGACAGCTTCTTGCCCGACCAGGTTACGCCCTGCAGATTTCAGAACTTCGGCCAACCGCTCTTCGCGCGGGCTGCCCCCGCCACCATCCAGTGAAATCGTTGTAGGATCAGCCATAAGGGGTGTCGTGGAAAATGCATTGCCGACCATCATACGGTCGCCATTTGCGATCACCTGCGCACGCTGGGTGTCTTGGCCACACCACCAAGTCGCAATGTTCGACATGGCCAGACCGCGCCCCAACCGCGCCCGCGCGATCTTGGGCAGGAACGCCATCAAAGCACGCGTTTCCATGACGCCCGCGCCAACCATATTCACGGTTTTCAGCGACCCATCCCTTACGGCCTGAACCAACCCCGGCGTGCCCAGCATCGACGTCGGGTCCAGTTCAAGTGGATCAAACATAGCACTTGGCAGACGGTTCCACAGAAGACTGATCGGTTTCGGCCCCGCAACGGTACGCACCATCGCTTTGCCCTTTTGCACGATCAGGTCCTCACCTTCGACCAAAAGCAATCCAAGATAGCGCGCCATATAGGCGTGTTCCGCGTAGTTCTGGTTCAACGGGCCCGGTGACAGCAGGGCGATTTCGCCATCAACCTGCGCCTTCAACGCCACCAGAGTATGCCGGAAGTCCTGAAAAAAACCTGCTAGCCGGTGAATGTTTGCGCTCTTGAAAAAATTAGGAAAAACACGGCTCATCGCGATGCGGTTTTCAATTGCAAAGCCGGCGGTAGAGGGCGCCTCGATCATATCGCTGATCACCCACCATTTGCCGTCTGGCCCGCGCCCGATCTCAAAGGACAAAGTATTCAGAAGGTGGTCATCGCTTCGGCCCTGCCCGACCATCGGCAATAGCCACGCAGGGTTCTGGCTCAGTAGGGTTGCTGGCAACTGTCCCGAAGCGACCAGAGTATTTTCACCATAGAAATCCTGCAAAACGTATTCCAGAAGATCCGCACGTTCGACCAATCCTGCCGAGATTTCCTGCCATTCGCCTTCCCCCAGAATAACGGGGATGTGACTGAGCGGCCATTCCCGTTCGCTGGAAAGGCTTTCGTCATATTGCCGGTAAAGCACGCCGGCGTCGCGCAGATATTGATCGCCCCGCGCAAAGCGCAAAGACAGCTCGTCAGGCGTCAAACCGCTTAGGTGCGCAAAGAAGGGTTCCCATACCGGCTTGACCGTACCATCCGGGTTCAGCATCTCGTCGCTATGCGCCGCACCCTTTGCGACCTGCGCGCTGTAGCGTGCAAGCAGATCGCGGTAAGACGGATCAGAGATTTGGGCTTGCGACTGCTGCATTGCGCTAGAGGCCCGGCCTGCGACGCAAATCCAGCGTCAGAGGGAACTCCGGATGCGGCCGTTCCGGCGTTGGTCGAACCGCACCGGGCGTGTGTCCCATCTTTTCAAACCTGCTCAAGCGCCGTGCCTCTGCTTCATTCCCGTTGACGGGAAATGTATCAAAATTTCGCCCACCGGGGTGCGCCACGTGATACCTGCATCCACCCAGCGAAGTACCTGTCCATGTGTCGTATATATCAAACGTCAGTGGCGCGTCGACATCCAGCACCGGATGCAGCGACATCGAGGGTTTCCAAGCCTTGTAGCGCACACCGCCGACCCGCACACCGTTCTGGGCGGTGGGCGTAAGCGGAACGACACGCTGGTTGGCCGTGACGCTATAGCGGTCAGGGTTCGACCCTTTAAGCGTGACCTGAAGCCGTTCGGACGAGCTGTCTGTATAGCGCACCGTGCCACCAATCGCACCTGTTTCGCCCAGCACATGCCAAGGCTCAAGCGCCTGTCGCAACTCAAGCGTGACGCCTTCGTAAGTTACTTCACCACAAAACGGGAACCGGAATTCAGCCTGCGCCTCAAACCATGCAGGGTCCAGTCTCATATCATGCGCTTGCAGATCACCCAGAACGGCCTGAAAGTCCTCCCAGATGAATGCGGGCAGCATAAAGCGGTCATGCAGCGTTGTTCCCCAACGGGTCAAATTGCCACTGATCGGGTCTTCCCAACAGCGGACGATGATTGCCCTTAGCAACAACTGTTGTGCAAGGCTCATGCGCGGGTTCGGCGGCATCTCGAAGCCGCGGAATTCGACCAGCCCCAAGCGGCCCGTAGGGCCATCCGGTGAAAACAGCTTGTCGATACAGATCTCGGTGCGGTGGGTATTTCCCGTTACATCGATCAATGCGTTGCGCAACAAGCGATCCGTCAGCCATGGCGGCGGCGGCGTGTCTTCGGTCGGCGGCCAAATCTGGTCGAGTGCGATCTCAAGCTCGTAGAGCACATCGTGGCGTGCCTCGTCGATGCGCGGCGCCTGAGATGTGGGTCCGACAAAAGTACCGGAAAACAGATACGAAAGGCTTGGATGGCGTTGCCAGAACAAGATCAGGCTTTTGAGCAGATCGGGGCGACGCAAGAACGGGCTGTCAGCGGGTGTAGCCCCCCCGACAACCACATGGTTGCCCCCGCCTGTCCCGGTATGGCGGCCATCCACCATGAACTTGTCTGTCCCCAGCCGGCACTGGCGCGCCTCTTCGTAGACGGTCTGCGTGGTTGCCACGCAATCCACCCAACTGGATGCAGGGTGTATGTTTACTTCCAGAACACCAGGGTCCGGGGCAATGCGCATCACCTCGACGCGTGGATCATGCGGCGGCGCATAGCCTTCGATCAACACTTTGCGGTTTATGGTTTTCGCAGCTGTTTCGACAGCTGCGATCAACTCGAGATAGTCCTCAAGCTTTTCAACAGGCGGCAAGAACACGCACAGCCTGCCGTCGCGCGGCTCAACTGATATCGCGGTCCTGACACTCCCTTTCAGATCACCAATTGTTTGTTCAACCTGCTGCTGGCCCGCGGGGGCCTGCATCCGGGACGCAACACTCTGGCCCCGTTTTTCTGCCGCATCAGAGCTATGCTCGTCAGGCTCAGGCAGGGGCGCGCGCGGCTCTGTGGGGTCTTGCGGGTTGATAAACGGGTAATCACTTTCCGGAATGTGAGGCAGTGTACCCAATGGCAACCGGTAGCCGACAGGGCTGTCTCCCGGGACCAGAAAAACCTTGCCTCGGCGCATGTTCCAAACCTCGGACATCCACGGGCTTGAGGCACGCGACTGCCACCGCTGTACCGGCAGAACATATCCTGCAGGCGTGGTGAGCCCACGCGCAAAAACGCGGGCAATGCGTGCGCGCTCTTCGGGGTCCGCCAGTTTTGAGTTTTCCGGCGTCACATTCGCAGGCAGATTGCCCTCTTTGACAATCCACTCCGCAGGGTCCTCGAAGGCAGGCAAGACGTTGGCTTGCGGGACAGCTAGCGTGTCGGCAATTACCTTAAGCAAAGCCTCGGCATCTTGTGGTCCCACGTCTTCGTTTGTGTCTTCTCGCGCCAGCAAATCAGGCTCATGCCAGATCGGGTGCCCGTCTTTGCGCCAGTAGAGCGAAAACGTCCAACGCGGCAATGTTTCACCCGGGTACCACTTGCCCTGGCCATAATGCAGTAATCCCCCTTTGGAAAATTTTCCCTGCAAACGACGCATCAGATCATCGGCCAATCCGCGTTTTGTGGGGCCAACAGCATCCGAATTCCACTCAGCGCTTTCGAAATCATCGATGGAGACAAACGTCGGCTCGCCCCCCATGGTCAGCCGCACGTCTCCTGCCTCAAGCCGCATGTCCACCTGTGTACCCAAGGCATTCAGAGCGTCCCACGCCGCATCCGAGAACGGCTTGGTAATACGCGGATGCTCGGCCGTGCGCGTGACCTGCATATCAAACGAGAAATCCACCTCTGCCGCACTGGCAACTCCGGAAATCGGCGCAGCGTGGCGGTAGTGCGGGGTGGCGGCAAGCGGAATATGGCTTTCGCCCGCCAGCAGACCAGATGTCGGATCCAGACCGACCCAGCCGGCACCGGGCAAATAAACCTCAACCCATGCATGCAAATCGGTGAAATCTTTGTCTGTCCCTGCGGGGCCGTCGATCGCAACAAGGTCAGGCTTGAGCTGAATAAGATACCCCGACACAAACCGCGCCGCGAGACCCAGATTGCGCAACGCCTGCACCAATAGCCAACTTGTATCCCGGCACGATCCGGCAGCCCGCCCCAGTGTTTCTTCGGCAGTTTGCACACCGGGCTCCATTCGGATTTCATAGTTGATTTCTGTAGATAACCGGCTGTTGAGCATCACCAGAAAATCAATCGTAACCATCGGCTCGCGCGGCACAGTGGACAGAAAATTTTGCAGCCGCGGCCCTACGGGGTCCGCGCGCAGATAAATGCTCAGATCGGGGGCAATGTCGTCGTCATAGACAAACGGATACGTTTTGACCGTGTCCTCAACGAAAAAATCGAATGGGTTATAAACGGACATATCGGCGACAAGATCTACTTCGATTTTGAATTCCCGCACAGGTTCCGGAAACACAAACCGCGCAAGCCAGTTACCGTATGGATCTTGTTGGTGATTGACGAAATGCCCCGAGGGCGAAACCTTCAAGCTGTGCGAAATCACGCGCGTGCGCGAATGCGGTGCGGGCCTCAGCCGAATAGACTGAGGACCCAGCACGACAGGCCGATCGTATTTATAATGCGTCAAGTGATAGATACTGGCAGTAATCGACATGTAATGGTTCTCCTTGCGCGCATCATGCGGCTTTTGCTGCTGCGCAGCAACCGACTAAGGTTCTATGCCGAGCTTGGTACGGGCTATCTGGTACGGATGTGCTTCATTTTGAGCCTCGGAGAGAACATGACTGGCTCTTTTGACCACCGCTTGAGCTTATGTGCCCGCTATTCCTCGATACGCTCTGCCAGCAAGACAGCAATAAAGCGCGTAGAGTCGAAACTGGACAGGACGATTGCGACAACTGACGTCATTGGCACCGCGAGAATAGCGCCTGGGATACCCCAAAGCGCCGTCCAAACCGATAATGCCACAAGAACAACGAGCGGGCTCAGGTTGACCTGCCGACCGACAAATCGGGGCTCTACGTAGTTGCCCAAAAGAAATTGCACCGTGATAAGGAAGGCCGAAAGCGACAAAGTCAGCGGAAGAGAGACAAACTGCGCGAAAGACAAAACAACGGGGAACAAAACGCCCAACAGCGAACCCACATATGGAATATAGTTCAACACCCCGATCACGACCGCCCAGAACAAAGCAAAATCTATCCCATGTGCCCATAGAACCAAAAAAGACGCCCCGCCCAGAACGATATTGATCAAGGTTTTCACAACAAGATATTCGCTGATCCTGGTGTTGATTTCACGAACAAGGTCTTGGATTTTATGCACCTGCTGCGGGGTCGAAAACGCCGCAGCGAGTTTCTTTTGAAAAACCTCACGCTCGCTCATCAAGAATGCCGCATAGATCACAATCAGAAAAACAGTTGCGCTGACATTCGTAAACCCGCCTAAAAGCCCTAGGAAAACAATACGCAGATCAAATGCATCGATTGTGACTGCCCGCAGCTCTTGCCACAGCGCCTGCCGATCCAACTGAAATCTCACCGCGACACTTTCCAGAAACGTATCGAGATTTGCCTCGTATATCGGGGCAACCGACGCGATTTCCCGAACTGTTGCGGCTGCAAGAACGGCAAGGAAAAGGATTGCGGCAGCAAACACCGAAAGCAGCAAAAACCGCAACACCGATAAAGGCAGCAGGCGAAATACAGGCAGGGCGTGGAGAGCGTCAGACGCCGAGATCATGACGTACACTGCAATCAACGCGGTCACAATGGGCAGCAAAATAGACTGCCCGATCATCAACAACCAGCCCAGCGCTATGACAATAAACAGAGCCAGGGCCAGATTTAGAAGTGGCGCATCCTTCATACTACAAGATGGCCCCGCGCTGGTAGCCGACGTACAGGGCGTTTGTGTATGGTGGATAGGATGGTACTTCTTTTGTCATGACCTCTCCATCTCTATGGCAGTTTGGAAACCCAGAAATAGACAAAAAAGCAAGGCGATACCAGCACACACAGTTCATGCAGTCTGGCCTGTCTATCGAGCATTCACTTTGAGCAGCAACGCGGCTGACGACAACCAAGAAGAAGCCTATGCGGTCTGCCAAGACACGCGGAAACTTTCGTGGCGCATGCCAAGTAACCCTTGGCACCTTTGCGTGTGGCGTAACAATAATAGATGGTGTGAAGTTCTGAAGGCGGGCCTATAAACCCAATTCCGTCAAGCCGGCGTGCCCTTCTGGGCGCGGCCCCTGCGGCCAAAGAAACAAGCGTTCTTCGTGCGATATCTGGACATCATTTATGGACGCATGGCGGACAGCCATATAGCCGCCTGCATCGAATTCCCAATTCTCGTTGCCGAAAGCGCGGAACCAGCTGCCGTTGCCGTCGTGATATTCGTAACAAAAGCGCACAGCGATGCGCGCGTCGGCGAAAGCCCAGATTTCCTTGATAAGACGATAATCGAGTTCCCGTTCCCATTTACGGGTCAGAAATTCTTGCACTTCCGCCCGCCCCGCAAGGAATTGAGACCGGTTGCGCCATCGCGTGTCGGGCGTGTAGGCCTGCGCAACCTTTACAGGGTCGCGCGTGTTCCACGCATTTTCAGCCATACGCACCTTTGTCACGGCTTCTTCGTAGGTAAATGGCGGAACCGGTGCACGGGTCATCTGCAGGCTTTCTTCAATGCTAGACAGCGCGGCCATGTACTGCACAGCCGCGCCTCTAATCGTTTTCTTACCAGGAGTTGTATGAGAGATACTTGCCTGACATCTCGATTTTCACACGGTCCCCTTTAGGGTTTTCGACCCGCGTGATCTGCATATCAAAGTCGATCGCAGACATGATGCCCTCACCGAACTTTTCGTTGATAATCGCTTTGATTGTCGGGCCATATACGCCCACGATTTCGTATAAGCGGTAGATGCAAGGATCTGTCGGCACTGCTTGTTCCCAGATCTTTGTGGGGCTTTCCGTCAGCACGATCGCGGCTTCCTGCGGAAGGCCCATGACCTGCGTCAACGCTTCGGCTTTGTCCTTCGGCATTGCGTTCATGCCCATCGCGGCCGAGTGGGTCCATACCGGTGACATGCCGATCTTGTCGGCGATTTCTTCCCATGTCATGCCTGTGGTCCGCTTGGCGGACAGGATCATTGCAGTGACATCTTCCTTTGTCATCATCTCGGTCATTTCAGTCATATCTTTCATTGCTGTTTCTCCTCTCTTTTTAGCGCGCGCGTGATCAGCTGTTCACGGCGCGCAAAGGTCGTGGGGTGTCCACCTCGTTGTCCGCAGTAGCTTGCGTCTTGTCGATCCGCACTGGTGTTGGGTGGTTCGGGCCATCAGTATGCTGCCCGGCAAGCTCTTTTGATCGCTCGCCAAGGAAGTGCACAAGATGATTGCGGATCGCATAGTAGTTCGGATGGTCGACGATGCCCGTGCGGGTACGCGGCCTCGGGATTGTGATCTCGACAGATTCCGCAACACGCGCGAAAGGCCCGTTTGTCATTAGCAGGATCCGGTCTGCCAGTAGAATGGCCTCGTCAATATCATGGGTAATCATGAATACCGTTTGCTGCGTACCGCTCCAGATTTTCAGCAACTCATCCTGAATAGTGCCGCGCGTCAGCGCATCCAGCGCGCCAAATGGTTCATCCAGCAGCAAAAGCTGCGGGTGATTGGCAAAGGCGCGCGCAATAGATACGCGCTGGCGCATCCCACCGGACAGCTGGCTAGGCTTGCGGTGGATCACATCACCCTCTAACCCGACCATCGCAAGATACTTGGTGGAGTGTTCAACCACCTGTGCCTTGCTCCATTCGGGATGCCGTGCCGCTACGCCAAAGGTCACGTTTTTCAAAGTCGAGAGCCACGGCAACAGCGAGTAGTTCTGAAACACCACACCCCGGTCCAGACTTGGCCCCGATACTTCGTAGCCGTCCATCTTGACCACACCACTGGTCGGTTCTGCCAGCCCGGCAAGGATGTTCATGATCGTGGATTTGCCGCACCCCGAATGGCCAAGGATGACGACGAACTCACCCTTTTCCACGCCGAAGTTGGCATTCTCGAATACAGTCAGGTCACCGCCCTGCCCGTCGGGATAGACTTGCGTGAGGTTTTCAATACTTAGAAATGGTTTGGACATGACTGCTCCTATTCAACGTACGACACGGTGCGCTGCAGCAACCCGAAGGCTGAATCCAGCATCATGCCCACAACACCGATCATCAAAATCGAGAAGACCACCGACGTCAGGTCGAGGTTGTTCCACTCGTTCCAGACGTAGTAACCAATACCCGTTCCACCGACGAGCATCTCTGCCGCCACGATCACGAGCCAAGCGATACCAATCGAGATGCGCATGCCCGTCACAATCGTGGGTGCCGCCGCGGGAAGGATCACAAAAAACGCCGTCTTCAGATGCCCAAGCTCGTGCGTGCGGGCCACATTCACCCAGTCCTGCCGGACAGCAGCCACGCCAAACGCCGTGTTAATCAGCATTGGCCAGATCGAACATATAAAGATCACAAAGATTGCCGACGCCTCACTGTCTCCTATGATGAAAAGCGCAAGTGGCATCCATGCGAGAGGTGAAATCGGCCTGAGCACCTGAATGAACGGGTTAAGCGCTTTGTATGCGACCGGTGACATCCCGATCAGAAAACCCAGCGGGATCGCCACAGCTGCCGCAAGCGCATAGCCTGTTAGAACGCGGTAGATCGAATATCCGATCTGTATGCCGATGCCTTTGTCGTTGGGTCCTGCATCATAGAACGGATTGGACAATTGCTCCCACGCTTTGATGGCAACCTGACTTGGTGGGGGCACCCCCGCTTTGGCAGAGCCCGCACCCGTCAGTATCTCATATTCGGTTAGCTCCTCTACCGCCTTTTGCGCGGGGATGGAGAGCTCCCACGCGAGGAGCCCCACCACCAGCAACAAAACGGACAGAAGCGCTGCACGCTGGTTCAGCGATAGAGTGTTCATGGATCAGCCCTTTCCGATCGGGAAGCTTTTGACGTACTCCTCTGCCTTGTCGGAATCGAAAGTCTTGCCCATAATCGTATGCGTTTTGTAGGTCTCTTGCGGTGCGTCATACCCCAAGTCTTCCATGACCTTGCGCGCATCCGCCGCGAGATAGACCTGTTCGGCCACTGCCTTGTAGTCGATATCACCTTCGATATAGCCCCAACGCTTCATCTGGGTCAGAATCCATACGCCCATCGAATGCCACGGGAACGGGTCAAAATCGATGCGATCCGGCACACGCTGCACCTCGCCCAAACCATCGGCATACGTACCGGTCAGGACCTGTTCAATCACCGTCACCGGCTGATTGAGATAGTTGGTCGGTGCAATCGCTGACGAGATTTCCTTACGATTTTCAGGGTTCGATGCATATTGTGTGGCGTCGATGATCGACTTGAGCAAAGCACCATATGTGTTCGGCAATTCCTGTGCAAAGCTCAGTGGTGCTGCGAAGGCACAGCAAGGGTGACCTTCCCAGATGTCTTTCGTAAGCAGGTGGATAAAGCCGATGCCCTCGTACACAGCACGCTGGTTAAACGGATCGGGCGACAAATAACCGTCAAGGTTACCGGCACGCAGGTTTGCAACCATCTCTGGCGGTGGAACTACGCGGATCTGGATGTCTACGTCGGGGTCCAAGCCGAACTCGGCCACGTAATACCGGAGCAGGAAGTTGTGCATGGAATATTCAAACGGCACGCCAAAGGTAAAGCCTTTCCACTGCGCCGGATCGCGTTTGTCCAGATGCTCGTTGGACAAGACGATCGCCTGCCCGTTGATATTTTCGACCGCCGGCATGATGTACGGCTCGGCGACAGAGCCCGCACCCAAAGTCATGGCCAGAGGCATTGGTGTCAGCATATGGCTCGCGTCGTATTCGCCGTTCAGCGACTTGTCGCGCGCAACCGCCCAGCCAGCCGTTTTGATGACCTGCGCATTAAGACCGTAGCGTTCGTAGAACCCCAAAGGCTGCGCCATGATCATGGGCGTCGCACAAGTGATCGGCACAAAACCGATGTTCAAATCGGCCTTTTCGGGCGGGCCGAGGTTGTCCAGAATAGCCGCTGTGGCTTTTTCGATCGGGAAAACAGACGCCAGCGCCGCAGCAACCGTCGATCCGCCCAGCATCCCCATAAACGACCGTCTTTTAATGTCGTTCTGGCCGAACATAGAACGCACGATGGCGCTTTCCACGGCCCGCTCCATGATGTCTTCGGTAGACATGCTTGCCGGTTCTATATGGTCTTTGTCATGGCCGTGGCTTGATATGCAACCGTCACATCCGCAATCAGCACCGTGCCGCAAATCTGTCTTTTCCGAAAACGGGTTTCCCAAGCTTTTCAGCGACATTTTCCATCTCCTGTTTTTGTGTCTCCTAACAACTTGTTGCAGTGGGCTGGTTTGGAAAAGAAAAAATACCCAATTTTTGAATTGGCGTAACTTTCTGTTTTTATTTATTTTTAATCCCAAATTACGCTGGGCAATTTTATGACATTTCGTAAATTACGAAAATTCGTATTGCAATGCCGCTGAACATCAAGGCACCCTGCCCCCATGTCTGCCAACTTTCCCACTTACGATTCATTGCTTGCACAGCAGGTCACGGCAGCGGTGCTGATCGACATCTCAACCGACGTGATCGAAACTGCGAACACACCAAGCCAGAAGCTGTTCGGCACCGAGCGATTGGTGGGCCGTCGTTTTTCACACTTCCTCGACGGCTCCGTACAACAGATGATGCTTTTTCTGCAGGAAGCAGAATACCGGACCTCTGCCTGGACACGCAGTGTCGCCCTCAAGACCGCAGACCAAATGCCACTGCGCTGCGAAATCCGCGGCCGGTTCATGGATGACACAACGGACAAGGTCCTGCTGGCATTCATTGATCTCGACGAAATGGAGTTGCGGACGCGCAAAACAGAAGCGGCGAACATGCACCGTTATGGCCTTATGGAATGGCAGCGCGCACAAGACTTTTTTGCGGAACTGGAACGCCAGAACCAATTGATCCTCAACGCAGCCGGAGAGGGCATTTATGGCGTAAACGCAGACGGCAAGACCACATTTGTAAACCGCGCGGCACAAGAAATGCTGGGGTGGTCAGCAGAAGACCTTCTGGGCCATGATATCCATTCAATGATCCACCATCACCACCTGAACGGCGAAACCTATCCGTCCCACCAGTGCCCGATTTACCAGTCTTTCCGTCACGAAGAGGTCAACCGCATCGAAGATGAGGTCTTTTGGCGCAAGGATGGCAAACCGATCCGTGTCGAATATGTCTCGACGCCCATTTACGACAACGAAGAGCTTGCCGGTGCCGTTGTGATTTTTCGCGACATTACCGAACGCAAGGAAAGTGAACGCCGCCTCAAGGAGGCTATGGAAGAAGTAGCGGCCCTGCGTGACAAGCTCGAACAAGAGAACACTTACCTGCAGGAAGCGATCAGCATTGAACGTGCGCATCACGACATTGTTGGAGCGTCACCCGCGACGCAAGCACTTTTGACGCGGGTCGAACTGGTGTCGCGCACCTCGGCAAATGTGCTGATCACAGGTGAGGCGGGCACGGGTAAATCACTGGTCGCATCCGCCATCCACAAAGACAGTGACCGCCGCCGCAGACCGCTCATCCACTTTCAATGCGGTTCTTATTCGGACGACACGACAGAGGACGAACTGTTCGGACATGTGCGCGGCGCGAATGCGGATGCACGGCAGGACAAGGCGGGAAGCTTGGAACTTGCCAACGGCGGCACCCTGTTTCTGGATGAAGTAACGGAAATCCCGCTCGAACAGCAAGGCAGGCTGCTAAATGCGCTGCAGACGGGGTTCGTATCCCGTACCGGAGAGACAAGACGCCGTGACATCAATGTCCGTGTCATCGCATCCACCAGCCGCAACCTTGAGCGTGAGGTGCAAGCAGGCCGCTTCCGGCAGGATCTGTTCTTTCACTTAAGCGTCTTCCCCATTCACTGCACACCGCTTCGCGAAAGAGCTGATGATATTCCGCCTTTAGTGGCGCATCTGTTGAAACTAGCCTGTAAACGCCTGAACCGTCAGAGACCGGCAGTCACCGAAGGCACTGTCCGGACTTTGCAAAAGTACGACTGGCCCGGAAATGTGCGCGAACTGGCCAACGTCATTGAACGCGGCGCTATCGTGTCGACCGGCGGCAAGCTGAAAGTCGAAATCATGTCAGCCCCACTCAGCGATGCGCGCAGCCGGTCCACCTTGTTGACCGAGCGTGAAATCGAAAGCATGGCAACTGCGAACCTCATTGCCTGCCTGCGCGAAACAAAAGGGAAAGTATCCGGACCAGACGGTGCGGCCTCAATACTCGGCATTCAGGCAACGACGCTATACTCTCGCATCAAAAAGCTGGGCCTGAGTGAAACCGACTGGCGATAAGAATCCGCGCCACGAAAGCCATAAACTACTGCTAACGATAACGGCTTGCGGCCTTCAGATCGCCAAATGAACCTCGGTGCGCCAATCTTTGCACCTTGAGGCCAGATCCACTGGCAAAGGCTGATCCGTGAACAGCGCATCTATCTGGGACAGCGACGCAATCCGGCCAGGTGCACTGCGCATGAATTTGGAATGATCCGCCACCAGAAAGCTCTTGCGCGATCTGCTGAGTATTGTCTGGCTCACGCTCACTTCCTGAATGTCGAAATCCAGCAAATCGCCATCGTCGTCCATCGCAGAACAGCCGATCACAGCGATATCAAACTTGAACTGACGGATGCTGTCGATTGTGATCGCGCCGACGAGACCGCCATCAGACCGCCTGAGCGCGCCACCGGTCAGAATGATCTGGCAATCCGGGTTTCCAACCAAGATGTTCGCCACGTTCATATTGTTTGTCACAACCAGCAGACCGGAATGCCTGAGCAATTCGCGCGCAACGGCCTCGGTGCTTGTACCGATATTCAAAAACAACGATGACCCGTCGGGAATATGTTCGACACAAGCGCGCGCAATGCCGGCTTTCTCGGTTTCGTTCAGCGTACGACGTTCTTCGTACTCGATGTTTGTGGTACCAGAAGGATGGATCGCGCCACCGTGCACCCGCTCCAGCTTTCCCGCCTCCGCAAGATCACTGAGATCGCGGCGGATTGTTTGAAGCGTGACATTGAAATGGGTTGCCAGATCCTCAACGCTCACCTTGCCATCACGTCTCGCAATATCGAGTATTTCAGGCTGCCGGAATGATTGGGACATGCTTGCCTTCCTTTACGTTCGATTATGCGCGAAGAAAGCGCGTTTTCAAGGGCGTCACTGAAAATGCGCGCAAAATGAGTCGAGAAATCACCAGTCATG
>Ga0316191_10001359_pt1 | contig 17156 bp, 12 predicted proteins | sample Eddworburr2cm_MG_FD_204928 | JGI IMG/M metagenome (GOLD analysis project Ga0316191, IMG submission 204928) | Coastal sediment microbial communities from Maine, United States - Eddy worm burrow 2 cm | ecosystem: Environmental > Aquatic > Marine > Coastal > Sediment | place: USA: Maine...
GCGTTTTTACAAGGAGAACGATTATGCGGGTTATCCTCTTAGGTGGTCCCGGTGCCGGTAAGGGCACACAGGCCAATTACATCAAGGAAAAATACAACATTCCCCAGATATCGACCGGCGACATGCTACGTGCTGCGGTCAAGGCCGGAACGCCGCTGGGCGTGGCAGCCAAAAAGGTCATGGATGCCGGCGGACTGGTGTCCGATGACATCATCCTTGGCCTGATTGACGAGCGCCTGAAAGATGATGATTGCAAGAACGGTTACCTGTTTGACGGTTTCCCGCGTACGCTGGCACAGGCCGATGCCCTCAAGGACAACGGCGTGCCCGTGGATGCCGTGGTCGAGATCGATGTCGATGACGCGGAAATTATCAGGCGCATGAGTGGCCGCCGCGTGCACCTGGCTTCGGGCCGGACCTACCATGTGGTCTTCAACCCGCCGAAGGAAGAGGGTAAGGATGACGAGACCGGTGAGCCACTGATCCAGCGTGATGACGACCAGGAAGATACCGTGCGCGAGCGTCTGAATGTCTACCATGACCAGACCGAGCCGCTGATTGCCTACTACTCCAAGTGGGCGGCAGCAGGCGGCGACGGCGCACCGCGCTATGTCAAAATCAACGGCATCGGCAAGGTGGATGAAATCCGCGATGCAATCTTTGCGGGTCTCGATAGCTAGCTTCCCCGGGTTTGATTGCGAAAAAAGGCCGGCTTATGCCGGCCTTTTCTGTATTGGGCCAGCGAAAACGCTTTTCACTAGTACTTTCGTACCACTACCCGCTACTAGGCTATACCTGCTACAATTTTCACCAACGTCAATTATGTGACGTAGTGGGCCCTGTTAACTGCCACACTCTCCCTGGTTATGTGGCTGTAACAAAAGAATTAGTGTCAATAATAACAGGTGTGGTACGGGTCAACAGGATCAGGTGTGTCCTGCCCGGAGCCCACAGGTTGCAGGAGTCTTTAATGGTTGCGGGTACAAACAGACCGGAGGAAATTGATCCAGGTGGCATGCGCAAGCTGCTTTACCTGATCGATTCACTGCGTGCTACACCGGCCGGTAGCCTTATCTACCGGCAGGCCGAAGGCATGCTCGGTGACGTTGCCGCCAACCACCTGCGTTCCGAACTGGCCTATTCAGGTTTTGTGAACGTACTGCTGGAGGCATTCAACGCTCACCAGACACCCGGTTCATCCGCTTTCGTTCAAATAAAATTATTGCAGGCCCGCCTGCAACCACCGCTGACACCCACCGAACTGGACACACTCAGCAGTTTCATCGAGCAGTGCGGTGAACAAATCCGTGCATCAAGGGTGCTGGAACCCGGCGTGCTGGTCGAGGCCATCAGTCCACTGCTGGCTGCCTTCGGTATTGATGCGCCTGCAGAAACAGGTCAGCGTCCGGACGAGGTCGAATCATTCGCGGGAGATGACGTTACCGGGGCGGCCCACCTTGCAGCGGATAGTCTGGACAGGACGCAGGTGGACTATGGCGCAGAGCCTGACGATGAAGGTGAGACGGAAGAGGGTGAGCCGGAAGAAGATGAATACCTCAACGATGACATTCCGGCCGGACAGGACCTGAATGACATCAATCGCAGTGAGCTGGAAGCGCGTCGTGATGACATACAGAAGTTACAGGCCACCCTCGGTCAGCAGGTCCTCGAGACCATCACCCAGAATGAGGAATTCGGTGTCATCCTTGAGGTTGCACTCGCCGAGTTACGCCAGGCAGGGGAGCTTTCAGAGATTGAAAATATGCGCTGGACGCTGATTCGTGAAGTCGAAAAGCTGATGAAAGGGCATAATGAGCTGGCGGATAAACTCGATAGTACCCACCACTACCTGCAACTGTTCGAATCGGACAGCCGCGAACTGACTGACGAACTGACACGTGTGCGCCTGCTCAGCCTCACGGATGAACTCACCAGCCTGCCCAATCGCCGAGCCTTTATGCGGCGAATGGAAGATGAAGTGGCACGTGTGCAACGTTATGGCTTTCCACTGTCGTTCATCCTCATGGATCTCGACCACTTCAAGGCCGTCAATGATGAGCTTGGTCATGCGGCCGGTGACGAGGTGTTACGGGTGTATTCGAAGAACATTCTGTCCATCTTTCGCCACCATGACATGGTGGCCCGCTACGGTGGCGAAGAGTTTGCCGTACTGCTACCGAATACCGACTCTGATGGTGCGGTGCGTGCGCTCAACAAGGTCAGGCGCCGTGCCAACGAAACGCGCTGGCAAGTCAATGGCACGGTTGCAAAAGTGCCGACCTTCTCCGCGGGTGTATCACTCTACAAGCCTGGCGAGTCTGCCAGCGCATTCATAGAACGTGCCGACAAGGCGCTCTACCGCGCCAAGCACCTGGGCCGCAACCGTATTGAACTCGATATTACCTACCAGAATGATGGCGAGGGCAGCATTCCGCGTCGTCGCAGTACCGATAGCTGATTACGGGCACTGCAGCTGACGGTCTGCATGCGCCCGGTCACTTGCTTCATTCCCTTTTGATAGCCTGTATAATCGCCCCCATCATTCCTGCAAGGGCGCATTTACTATGGCTACTGTTGATCTCACCCACGAAAATTTTATAACCACAATTAATGACAATGACATTGTGCTGGTCGATTTCTGGGCACCCTGGTGTGGACCGTGCCGACAGTTTGCACCGGTCTTTGAATCCATGTCGGAATCACATCCCGATGCCGTGTTCGCGAAAGTGAATACAGAAGAACAGCAACAACTTGCCGCCCAGTTCCAGATTCGCTCGATCCCGACCCTGATGATTTTCCGGGAACAGGTTATCGTGTTCTCGCAGCCCGGGGCGCTGCCGCCGGCCAGCCTGCAAACGGTTATCGAAAAAGTAGCCGAGCTGGATATGGCCGAGGTGCACCGGCAGATCGCCGAGCAAGCGGAGAAAGAGGAGGGGTCGGCATGAAGCGGGTTGCATTGCTGCTGGTGTATCTGCTGGCTGTTTCCACAGCGGTACGTGCAGACGATGCCCCGCCGCGCTATAACCAGGTTCGATTACAGGCCCAACAAAGCGAGTCGGTCAGTAACGACACCATGCACGTGACGCTCAATAGCTATGCCGAAATGCAGGACTCGTCAAAACTGGCCGCGCGTATCAACCAGGAAATGGACTGGGCGCTCGCAAAGGCAAGGCTATTCAGCGACGTCAAGGTCAGCACCGGCGGCTACCAGATCTGGCCGGTGACCCGCAAGGAAGTCACAAGCGCCTGGCGCGGCCAGCAGGACTTGATCCTGGAGAGTAAAAATACGGAAATGCTCAGCCAGTTGACTGGACAGCTGCAGGAAAAACTGAAAATCAAGTCGATGAGTTTTTCAGTGTCGGATGAAAAACGTATTGCTGTTGAAAACCGCCTGATCGATGTCGCCCTCGATGCCTTCAAGGTGCGCGCCGGGATCGTGGGCGATAATCTCAAGGCCAAGGGTTATCGTATCGTCGAACTCAATGTCGGTGCATCGGCGCAGCGACCACCGGTCATGTACCAGGCAAGAATGGCCTCCGTGTCCATGGAGGCCAGTGACTCTGTAGCCGTGGAGGGTGGTGAAAGCGATGTGCAGGTCACGGTCAGCGGTACCATCGAGATGCAAATTCCCTGAGGCACTGGCACGCGTTTTGACAGGCGCGTGCGCTGCTGTTATCTGCCTTCGTTCTCCAGCGCCTTTGTCGTGATTTCGTTGTAGAGGCTCACCATACGCGCAGCAAGTTCCTGCCATTCCGGATGCCTGTCAAGCAGGGGTTTTACCTGGTCGACATCGCCAAGCACTTCCTCCAGGTATTCTATGTCCAGCTCATTGAGTACTTCACCTTCGTCAACCTTTGCCTTCAGTTCCAGTGCAATCGGCAGCCTTATTTTTTCGAGGCGTTCTACCAGCACCTGGATGAGCGCAGCGTCTTTTGATGTATCAGTCATGTGTCCTCTGCCTGGTGCCGGTGTGCACCCGTTGTTAGCCATTTTTCAGCGCCAAGAATAGCACCGTTGAATGCGCTTGGCATGTCCTGCCGTTGACGAAAATGCACAGTGAAGGTCAAGGCAGCGTGTTCGCCTCTTCTGCCTCGCCTTCAACCAGGTCGGGCTCGCCGCAATAGCTGGCGATCTCGGCACGCGCGGCATCACGCAGGTCCAGCGCAACCTGCCAGCCTTCACCTGACGGAACGATGGGAGGGCGAATGGTGACCTCGATCTGTCCCCGGTAGGGAAACCAGTTTGAGCCGCGCACGATACTGCGAGCGCCACGGATGGCAACGGGTGTTACCGGGACGTTGGCGCGCGCAGCGGTGACAAAGGCCCCCATGCGAAACGGTTGCAGCCCCTCGAAGGTTGTAAACGTTCCCTCAGGGAAAAACACGATTGTCTGACCGTTCTGCGACTTCTGGGTGATGCGACGCACGTCACTGGCACCTTTTTGGCCGTTAAAGCGGTCAACAAACTCAACCCCGAAACGCTGCAGCAAGATACGCACAGGAGCTATCCGCGCCAGTTCGCCCTTGACGATAAAATGAATCGGTATATCCAGTGCGGCCGTGACGATGAATCCGTCCAGGTAGCTGGCATGGTTGGCGACAATGATGTGCGGCTGTTCAGGATCCAGGTATTCCTGGCCGTCGACCCGCAACGGTGTGAAGGTCAGGGCAAAGAAACTGCGTGCACCGATGTGGGCGATTTTACGCCGCCAGCTTTCAAACGGTGCCAGCACCACCAGTATCCAGACGGGCAGGCTGAGCAGGACAAGAATGAACCAGCCATAGAAAGCGTAGAGCCACTCGCCAGGGCTGTGATGCGAGGTTTCCTCGTCCGCTTGCCCGGGTTCTCCAAACGACCCCATCAACAAGTGGCTGTCATCTATGCCGTTTGGGACTATGCCGGGGACAGCGGGCGTGCTACCTGTTTCAAGGGCGTGACGATCAAGGACCACTCTGAGTAGATTGTTTGGTGTGGTCGCGCTTGCAACCGCTGTTTCATCCAGCTTCAGATTGAATGTAGACTCGAGCCGTGTGCAGAGTTCCACACGCGCCATACTGTCCAGTCCCAGTTCCTTTTCCAGGTGCGTGTCAGGCGTGAAGTGCAGGTTTTTCCAGCGCGGGTGCACTTCACCTACCAGGTCGCGTATGGCAGACAGGAGTGTTTTGATGTCCGGGGTGTTGACGGCTTCGCTCATACGTACGCTTATGCTAATGTAAAATCCCCATGATCAATGGCCACCAGTATACCAGCAAGGTATCGTGTAGATGACTTCCAGCGCTGACCGCGAGACATTGCCCGAGGAAACGCTGCGGGTGATCGAGCAGTTTACCGATGCCCTGTGGATGGAGCGTGGCTTGAGCAGGAATACCCTGACGGCCTATCGAAATGATCTGTCCGGCCTTGCCAGCTGGCTGCAGATACAGGGTAAAACACTCATCAAGGCACAGCGGCAGGATTTGCTCGCCTACCTGTCTGACCGTGTTGGCGGCGGTGCAAAACCCAGAACCACGGCACGCATGGTGTCTTCCATGCGGCGCTTCTACCGTTACCTTATTCGTGAAGGGCAGTTGCAGGAAGATCCCAGCGTGCGTATTGATACCCCGCGGATTGGTCGGCCGTTGCCGGATTCTCTCAGCGAATCCGAGGTGGAGACCTTGCTGGATGCGCCGGATGAAAGCGATACGCTGGGGATTCGTGACCGTGCCATGCTGGAGCTGCTCTATGCCAGCGGCTTGCGTGTCTCCGAACTGGTCAGTATGACAACCGATCAGGCTAATCTGACACAGGGTGTGGTTCGGCTGATCGGCAAGGGTAACAAGGAACGCCTGGTGCCGCTGGGCGAGGAGGCGGTGGACTGGTTGCAGTACTACCTCGACGAAAGCCGTCCCGATCTGGCTGCCGGTGCTGTCTCGAAGCAGCTCTTTATTACCCGTCGCGGCAGGGGTATGACACGCCAGGCCTTCTGGTACCGGATTCGTCATTACGCGGTAAAATCCGGCATAAACAAACCCTTATCGCCGCATACCCTGAGACACGCGTTCGCCACCCACTTGCTGAATCACGGTGCAGACCTGCGCGTCGTGCAAATGTTGCTGGGGCATAGTGACCTGTCAACAACACAGATATATACTCACGTAGCACGCGAACGATTAAAGGACCTGCACTCAAAACACCACCCGCGCGGTTGAACCTGCCCAATCCGGAAAATGCCTGCTACATAGCGTGAAACTTATTTCCCGGTTGGATTGTCCAACGCTCCTGACAATAAACGACACCATGTGACCAACACAGGATTTATTATGAACAAGCGATTATCCGGCGTATGTGTACTGTTATTCGGTATCAGCCTTTTCAATATCTCTGCTGCCGAAACCAGTGCTCAGGCAGACATCACGAAATCACTCAGTGCCATTTTCCCCGGCGTAACACCGGACAGTATCGCGCCCTCACCCATGGATGGCGTGTCCGAGGTCCTGATTGGGCCACGTCTCATGTACATCAGCAATGATGGCAAATACCTGCTGCAAGGCAGCCTGATTGACCTGAAGACCCGCGTCGACATCAGCGAGGAGCGCCGCGATTCCATTCGCCTCGATGCCCTCAATGACCTGGGCGAGGAGAACATGATTATTTTCCCGGCCAAGGACGAGAAGCACATCATTACGGTGTTTACCGACATCGATTGTGGTTACTGTCGCAAGCTGCACGCCGAGATGGACAAGTACAATGAAGAGGGTATTACGGTGCGCTACTTGATGTTTCCCCGCGCCGGTATCGACTCGCCCTCCTATGAAAAGGCGGTCTCTGTGTGGTGCAGCAAGGATAAGCAGGATGCCATGACGCGCTCCAAGCTGGGCGAGACCCTGCCCAAAGCCAGTTGTGACAACCCCATCAAGGAAGAATACGAGCTTGGCCAGCTGATCGGTGTGCGTGGTACGCCCGCGATCATCACGGAAGACGGTGCCATGTTACCGGGCTATGTTCCGGCTGCACGGTTGGCCAAGGCACTGCAGGCCGGTTCCTGACGACCAGACCGTATTCGCGGATGCGATCCGCTCCTACAGCAATTGTAGCGGCGTCGCCTACAGGATGCAGGTGAGGGGCGTGAGCAGGACGCGGAAGCTACTCGCCGCGATTAATATAGAATCGCGCCTGGGATGGAGCTCCAACGTTAACCTGTAGGAGCGGATCGCATCCGCGATCGACCGCCAGTCTCAATGCAGCAGGGTGAACAGTTGCCGGCGGTAACTGTTGACCAGTTCGCCCTCATTCTCGAGTAGCTCGAAAACCGCCAGCAGGCCCTTGCGGCCGGCATCATCCCGGAAGCCCCGGTCGCGCTGCAACAGTTGCATAAAGGCCTCCAGCGCAGGCTCCATGCGGTTGTCCAGCACATACCATGCAGCCAGCTGGTAGCGCGCCTCCAGGTCATCGGGGTTGTTGTCGACGACCCTTTCAAGCTCGACCATGGATGGGGCATCCCTGGTTACCATCGCAAATTCAAGCAGGGCACTCATGCGCGAGGCCTCCTTCTCGTCACGCACATCACGCGGTAATGAGGCGATCAGCTCCGCGGCATCGTCCAGCTGGCCCTGTCGCATCTTGAGTTCTGCATAGCTCAACGTAAGCTGGTGATTATCCGGTTCGGCAAGGTGTGCGTTATGCAGCAGGCTCAATGCCTCGCTGTGCCTGCCCTGTTGCCAGGCGGCCGTCGCGCGTGCGCGGATGACGTCGGATTCACGCTCAATGTAGCGGTCCAGCAGGATGCGCAGTGTCGACTCTGATTGTGCGGCGAGGATTTCCTCGACCATTTCACCGTTCTTGTACACCCGCATGGTTGGCAGGCTGCGTATGCCATGCGCTTTGGCGAGTTCACTCTGTTCATCGGTGTTGACCTTGGCGAGCACGAACTTGCCATCATAGGAGTCGACCAGTTTTTTCAGCACCGGCATCTGCATCTGGCAGGGTCCGCACCAATCGGCCCAGTAATCCACCAGCACCGGAACGCGCTTCGATTGCTCGATGACGAGGCTGTCGAATGTCTCGCTGGTTACATCAGTAATATTCTGTGCGTTGTTCATATTTCGCGAGTATATCTGAACAGTTTTTGTCGCGCTTGCGAAGTGCTCCTACAATAAGCAGATAGTCCCGTAGGAGCGGATCGCATCCGCGATTATCCCGGGTCGTTATTATGCAGAGTCAGGATTATCCATCGCAACCAGCTCACCGCAGGCGGTGAACAGCAGGCAGGGTTTTACTGTGAGCCCGGGCCATAATTTCTGTACGCCGCTGGCATATAAACGCATTTGCTCCCTGTAGGTGTCTGTCAGCCGTGGCAGGGAATCGCGGTCGGCCCCCTGGTGTGTCTTGTAGTCGATCACATGGGCCGTGCCGTTGTTGATGATCAAACGGTCAATGATGCCGTATACCATGTGATCCCCGTCCATGTATTGAATCGGCATCTCGTTAAAGGCCTGCTGGTAGTTTGTGTGATCAAATAGCCATGACAGTTGCGGTGACTGAACGGTTTGTATGGCTTCCTGCCACCAGGCGAGACATGCCGGGTCGGTCGCCTCACGTTGCAGGGCATTGGCGATCGAGGCAGGAATGGCATCCGTACAACAGGCTTCAGCGGTGCTTAATTGCTGCAGCATCAGGTGAATGGCGGTACCCCGTTCGCGGCCATCGGCATCACCAGTGTCCATGGCGTTGGCCTGCAGTGCGCGGCTGGGTGCAATCAGCCGCTGACGCCTGGGAACCGCAAGCGGCCGGCACAGACGCGGGTCCGGCGTGACTGGCGTGGTAGCGCTTGGCGACACGGCTGTGATTTCACCAGGGCGGCCGGTTTCATGGAAGGGGTGGCCCTCAACCGTGGTGTCCCAGTCGGACAGCGCCTGCTGGATCAGGCCATACCAGCTGTCACCGGCGGCCGCGTCTTTATGATTACCCGAGATGAACAGGTATTGCCGTGCTCGAGTAATGGCCACGTAAAGCAGGTTGGCCTCCTCGCGCAGATCGTTATGTGCCTGTTTATCAAGCAGGCGGCTAGTGATGCTGTCGTGGCTGGTCTTGTTTCCCGTCAACAGAAAATGTGCCGGTTTCTCGTGGTCGCCGGGCCAGTCGACCAGGGCGGCATAGGCAGTGTGTGATCGCGACTGGTTGGCCGTGTCAGCCAGGAAGATGACGGGGGCTTCGAGACCTTTCGCACCGTGGATGGTCATGATGCGTACACGCTGTGAATCTGTCTCCTCCGGTGTACCTTCATCCGGCTGGTCATTGTCTGACTGGCGCAGCCGGTTCAGTTGATCGAGGAAGCGCGGCAGGCTCGGGTAACGGCCGTTGTCGACTTCCAGTGCCAGTTCAATGAAACGGGTGAGACTGGCATGGACCCGTGGTTTCAGGGCGGCGGGGAAGGCGGCCTCGTAGCGCTGCAAGACCTCGGCCTCGTGGAAGATACGGTCCAGCAGGTCATGCACCGGAATGTGCCCGGTGAGTGCACGCCAATGTTCCAGTTGTGCATGGATGTCTGCATAGGGTTGCTGTTGCTCCGACGCCAGTCCAGCCAGTCGCTCATACCAGGTGCCGCCAGAGGCAGTGGCCAGTGGGAACAACTGTTCACTGTTCAGGCCCATGATGGGTGAGCGCAGTACCTGTGCCAGCGCCAGGTTATCGTAGGGCGAGATCAGGGTATTTAGCAGACATTCCAGGTCGTGCACTTCCAGGTTGTCGAGCAGTGCGCCCTTGCTGTCGCTGAGATAGGGTATTTGTGCATCCCGCAGTGCCTGTTCATAGGCGCTGATGTGGGTGCGCTGCCGCAACAGGATAATGATGTCAGCGTACTGCAGGGTGCGGGTGACATCGTCCTTTGTCACCGCGGTATTGTCCTGTATGAGTGTCTGTATCCTGGAGGTAATTTGACGGGCCTCGTTGGCGTAACGTTGATCATCACGGATGATGCGCGGCGCATGTAGCGGGTTACGCAGTAGCGTTTCTGTTTCATCTGCCGCCGCGGCAGTCGCCGATGTCATCAGTGGCAACAGCTCGACATGGCCGAACATGTCTGGCAAATACGTCGTGTGCGGGTTGAAGTCATCCAGTCGCTGCCTGAGCGGTTCGCTTCCGAACACCGTGTTCACGCAGTCGACAATTGCCTGTGCGGAGCGTCGCGAGGCATCCAGCGGATAGCTTTGTGCCTGAAGGTTTTCATGCAGCCAGTCAGAAGCCTCGCCGAGCAGCGCCGGATTGGCACGTCGAAAACTGTAGATAGACTGTTTTTTATCGCCGACAAGAAATACAGAACGGGCGCGGTCATCATTACCAGCGGCGAGTTCTTCCAGTAACGGTTGTAACAAGCGCCACTGGGTCGGGTTGGTATCCTGAAATTCATCAACCAGCAAATGATCGATGCGGGTGTCCAGCTTGTACTGTATCCAGCTGGCATGGCTGCTCTGGTTGAGTAATTCGCAGGCCTTCCATTCGAGGTCGGAGAAGTCCAGCAGGCGCTGTTCCTGCTTGATGCGCTGGTAATGCGTCAGCAATTGCATGCCGGCGGTTATCCAGGCAACAGAAGTATCCAGCGTCCTGACACGTGCCAGTCGATCAATGGCATCGCGCAATCTATCGCACAGGTAGTGATGCAATTCGATAAATCGTTGTTCATCCTGCTCGCCGAGTCGCTGGCACTGTGTCTTGCCCGCCTTTCTTGCGCGTGGATTGCCGTCCCTTGTTAGAAACACCGGCTTGATGGCATCAAGGAAGGCTACTGCTGCCAGGGATGAGGCCAGTGCTCCGACAAGTGTTTGTGCATCCCTCGTGTTGGTTTTCGTGGTGTTGCGTTCCAGTAGTTCGGCAAACGCCTGCAGTTCTGCGCGCAGGCCGTCATCCGGGAAGCCGTCAAGGGGATCCTCGTGGGTATCGATTTCCAGTAGTTGCTCAAGCCGGGTGCTGGCATAGGACAGCGGCTCTGACTGTCCCTGGATATATGCCCACCAGTCGCTGCGATGTGTAAGGAAGGACTGCAGTGCTGACTGGGTATTGCTGAGTCCGTCACAAGCCTCGATCAGGCAGTCGAGGGCCTGGTTGATCGGATGGCCCTTGCTGCTTGATTCGTTCACCAGTGCATCCCGGGCCTGTTGTTCCAGCAGACCGGTGGATTCGCTGAGTTCGAATCCCGGCGCGATGCCCGCCTCCAGCGGGAAGCGTTGCAGCAGCTCCTGGCAAAAGGCATGAAACGTTGTTGCACGTAGCGAGTAGGGATTGAACAGGCCTTGCTCATACAATTGCCGCGCCCGTGTGCGGCTGTGCTCGTCCGGTCTGATGCCGATCTCCACCAGCTTCTTATCCAGTACCCGTTCGTCGGCACACATGAGTTCACGCAGGCGTTCGGTGACGCGCTGTTGCATTTCCGCGGCTGCCTTGCGGGTAAACGTGACCGCGAGGATGCTGTCCGGCCGGGCGCCGGCCAGTAACAGCCGCAGGATACGGGTCACCAGCAGCCAGGTCTTGCCGGTGCCGGCCGAGGCATGCACGGTGGCATTGCGGGCCGGATCGGCCGCCTGCAGAGCTGACGAGTTATCCATGGCCGACATTAATGCGTGAAGGCCATGCGTTCATCGTAATCGATGCACCTGTAGGAGCGGACCGCGTCCGCGATTGATTCAGATTCATGCAATCGCGCTTGCGAAGCGCTGCTACGGAAGCTATAGAGATATTCATGCGGGTTCATCCAGCCACGCCTGTTTCCTGCACAGCCCGCTCATCTCGCAGTAGCCACAGGTCTTCATGTCACCCCACGCGGGCAGTGCGGCGCCGGATTCCAGCTCGGTCAAGACCGTCACCAGACGTTGTTTTACATTGCCAGCAAGTTCGGCCAGCGCCTCGCCCTCAAGACAGACCCTGTTGCTGATGTTTTTATCAACCTGAAGGTATTCCACCCGTTGCGGTAACGACTTCGTCAGCAGGGCATAGGAGGGCAACTGTACTTCCTCGCCACTGTCGACCTCTGCTTGCCTGGGAATGCCGCCGGTCTTGTAGTCGAGTATCGCCAGTCCGGTCGCATTGCTGTCGATACGGTCGAGGCGCCCTTTAAGCATCCGCCCGGTCATGAGCTGGACTTCGTTTTGCTGCTCGGCATCCTGAAATGTCCAGCTTTGCTGTTGCGTGATTTGCCATTCGATGTAATCCGGTAGCAGCGTTTTCCAGCGACGCAGCCAGGCACGGTGTTCAAAATTGTCTTCCAGTTCCCGGGCGAAAACAGCATCCGATATTTTCTCCAGCGCGCTGATGGCTTGCGTGCGGTTGTCCGCGGTGACCGGCGCGCTGAAGGCCGCGGGATAGCCGGGGCAGTCCTTGTGAAACACTTCCAGTGACTTGTGTACCAGGCTGCCGTACTCGGCTTTTTCAAACGCCTCCCTGACGGCTTCGCGAGGTTTCAGTTTCAGGCCGCAGGCGGCGAAGAATTTATACGGGCAGTCAATCAACTGCCGGTGCATGCTGACGGATAATTCCGCGGGTAATAGCGTAGCAGGGAGTGCGGGCCGTGGGTAATGTTGCTGCTCTGGCAATGGCAGCGGATTGTTTCCAGCGACCCGTGTCGCCGGATGTTCCAGCAGCGCTTTCAGTTCATTGGCCGACAGATCATCTTGCCAGGCGAGTTCATGGAAGGTGCGCAGGGCCTCCAGCCAGGGGCTCGGCATGCGCGGTTCGCCAGTGTTTTCCTGGCACCATGTCATTAACACATGGGGCGCGCTTTCCAGCAGGCGGCGGAAACGCTGCAACTGTTCTTCATAGTGCTCTGACCAGACCGGCAGTCCGAGATCGGTACGTACCGGGTCATTAAAGAAGGGTGACTTTGCGCGGCTCGCCGGCAGGTGTTCGCGATCGCATGCGCCGATGACCACGGCGTCGTACTGCCCCAGCTGTGACTGCTGCAAGGTCAGTAACTGCACCGGGCTGTCGGACGTCAGGGGTACAAAGTCATGGCGCTCCAGTGCCGATCCCAGCCAGGCACGGAATTCGAGCCAGCTCATGTCGATGACGCTGTGTTCTGCTGCATCAAACAGTAACTGCCACTCCTGGAGTATGCGCTGTCCGGCCGGATCGTTCTCGAATGATGCCCAGATACCGACCGCGTCGAGACTTTCGCGCAGCTTCTGCAACAGGGTGACGGGGCGTGATCGTGTCGCTCCGAGACACGCATGCAAGGGATCAGCGGCCTGCTCGAGACGGTTCAACAGCTGCTGTAACTGGCTGGCCATCTCCTCGGTCCAGCTGGTTTTCAGGCGCTGCAGGCGCAGGTGTATTTGCTTACGATAGCGCTGGATGCCGCTGGCAATATTTTCTCGCTGGATGATGTCCTGCTCAAGACGGTAGACGCTGTTGGTGAGCTGATCACGGTCATCGTCAGGGAAGATGAATGGCGACTTCAGGACATCCAGCAAAGGTTGATGGGCAAAATCTTCCTCGACCGTTTCCAGCCAACGCTCCAGCGCGGCGGCGGCGCTGGTGGTGGACAAGGCCCAGCCGCCCGTGTCTTCAAGGCCAATGCCGGCTCGATCGAGCAAGGCGCGTACGCGTCGTGCCAGGCGACGATCTTCCGTCACAATGGCGATGGATTGTTTGCCGTCCAGCAGCCACTGGCGCACCTGTAAATCAATGGCGCGCGCCTCCTGTTCCGGTGAACTCGCGGGCAGGATGGCGAGGTGTCCGGACAGCGGAGACTCCGGGTGATCCTGGAGGAATGCACGCGCACGTTCCGCAGGCGAGTGCTTGCCGATTGCGAACACGGCATCGAGGCATGCGCTGCAGGGGTTATCCGTGCTGCCGTGCTGCGCCTGTTGCAGCAGTGTCCTGATGGGAGGAGTGATGCCGTCATCAAGCCAGTGCGTATGCTGGTAGAGGATGCACGCTGCGTGGCCTGACTGCAGCAGTGATTCAATCCATTCCAGTTGTGCGGCGTGCAGCTGGTCAAAGCCCACCAGCAAGAAATCCTTTTCAGGGGCTGCCGCCTGCACCATGGCCAGTTGTTGCAGGCAGGCAATGCCAGGGTCCAGCATGTGCCCGTCGTTGAGCTGAACATGCCAGGCTTGCCAGAGCCGGTGCACCATGTTGGCTTCCACGCCAAGTGGTTCCGGCAGGCGGTCATCAATGCCATAGGCGGCTTGTAGCTGCCGTGTAAAGGCGTCCAGGTCATCGGGGATGCTGACACGGTTTAGCGTCAGCTCATCAAACAACGATATCAGGGAACTGCTGATTTGCCAGGGATCCCCGCCGTTAAACACCGTCGGGTGTTGTTTGAGCACTTCAACCAGCATGAGTTCGCGACGCGCCCGTCCCGGAATGATCTGATCGAGGGGGGCGTGATCGCACAGCCACAGGTCGATGGTGCTGATTACGGGACCGAGCAGGGCGGCATGCCCCTGCGATGCGGCGGCGTCCAGCAACTGCCGGCGCAGGCGTGGTGCGAACTGGAGATCGGGAAGCAGAACGACGGTATTCGTCAGGTCGGGCAGCGTGGGTGCACGCGCCATGATCCGGTGTGCAGCGACCGCCAGGATGTCATCGCTGTAGGGAACCAGAGTGACCGTCTGGTGTGCAGTCATTGTTGTCTCAGTTAGCTCCCTCTCCCTGCGGGTTCGGGAGAGGGGGATTTGCAGTTATGAGATCAACGTTCAAGTAGTTTCAATTTATCCGGCTTGTCCTTCCACTCATCTGCATCTGCGGGCGCGTCTTTCATCTGCGTAATGACCGGCCAGGTTTGCGACAGCTCGGCATTCAGTGCCAGGAACTGTTCCTGTCCCGGCGGCAGATCGCTTTCATCAAAGATGGCGTTAATCGGACATTCCGGCTCACACAGGGTGCAGTCGATGCATTCATCCGGATCGATAACGAGGAAATTGGGACCCTCGTGGAAGCAGTCGACCGGGCAGACCTCGACGCAGTCCGTGTATTTGCACTTGATGCAGTTTTCAGTCACAACAAATGTCATGAAATTCTCCAGTGTTGGCTTTGCTTGCGATCAGTATGATGACTGGCCGCAGTTGAGCACAGTATTAAATAAAACAGGTAACTCATTGTTATCCAGCTGATTAGAAATAAGCAGGATACCGTGGCATCGCAGTATACCGGACATTGGCCAGCTTATGAATGCAGCGCCTGCCTGGCCAGTTCCTTCAGTGAATACAATGTCTGCAGCGACTGCTGTGGCGTCATGTTATCCGGGTCGATGTCCTTGAGCGCCTCGAACAGGGGATGATCGCCGGGTGCCTGAAACAGGGGTAACTGCGATGATAACAGCGCGCCGGGGGGCGCGCTGTTTTGTTCCAGATCAATGAGGCGCTCGCGGGCCAGGTCGATGACGCCCCTGGGCACCCCCGCGAGCGCGGCGACATGCAGTCCATAACTGCGGTCGGCGGCACCGGCCTTGACGGCATGCAGAAAGACGATGCGGTCGTCGTGTTCGACGGCCTCGAGATGTACGTTGGCAATGTTGCTGTACTGCTCCGGCAATTGCGTCAGTTCGAAGTAGTGTGTGGCGAACAGGGTATACGCCTTGACGCGCGCGGCGAGGTCAATGGCACAGGCCCATGCCAGTGACAGGCCGTCATAGGTGCTGGTGCCGCGCCCGATTTCATCCATCAGTACCAGGCTGTTCTCGGTGGCATTGTGCAGGATGTTTGCCGTTTCGGTCATTTCCACCATGAAGGTGGAGCGTCCGCCGGCGAGATCATCGGCGGCGCCAATACGGGAAAATATGCGGTCGACCGGGCCGATGCTGGCGCTGTCTGCGGGCACGTAACAGCCGATGTGCGCGAGTAACACGATCAATGCCGTCTGCCGCATGTAGGTCGACTTGCCGCCCATGTTGGGCCCGGTGATGATCAGCATGCGCTGACTGTCGTTGAGACTGGCATCATTGGGTATGAACGGTTCATCCATGATCTGTTCAACCACCAGGTGACGACCCTGCCTGATCTCGATACCGCTGCGTTCACTGAGTTGCGGGCAGCTGAGGTTCAGTGTCTGGCTGCGCTCGGAAAAATTCGCCAGCACGTCAAGCTCGGACAGCGCATCGGCGCAGCACCGCAAGGCTTCAAGATGTTTACCCAGTGTGTCCAGCAGTTCACTGTAGAGTGATTTTTCCAGCGCCAGTGCACGTTCGCGTGCGCTCAGCACCTTGTCTTCGTGCGCCTTCAATTCCGGTGTGATGTAACGCTCGACGGCCTTCAGTGTCTGACGGCGCTGGTAGTTGTCCGGTACCTTGTCTGCCTGCAGGCGACTGACCTCGATGTAGTAACCGTGCACCCGGTTATAACTGATCTTCAGGGTGGCAATGCCACTGTGTTCGCGTTCCTGCTGTTCCATGTCGACCAGCAACTGGTCACTGTTCTCGCTTAGATTGCGCAACTCATCGAGCGTGGCATCGTAGCCTGCCGCCAGTACGCCGCCATCACGAATCAGCAACGGTGGCTCATCCCTGAGTGCGCGCACCAGCAGGGCATGGACCTCGGGATGCCGCCCGATGCGTGCGCACAAGTCCAGCAACAGCGGGTCCGTCAGGTCAGACAGTTTTTCCTGCAAGGCGGGCAAGGCGCCGAGGCTGTCGCGCAAACCGGTGAGGTCGCGCGGACGCGCCGATTGCAGCGCAATGCGTGTCAGGATGCGTTCGATATCGTTGATGCCCTTCAGCTGGGTGTGCACGTCTTCATGCAGTTGCGCATCAAGCAGTGAGGCAATGCAGCGGTGCCGTTGCTGCAAGGCGTTATGGTCGCGCAGCGGGCGATGCAGCCAGCGGCGCAGCAGTCGTCCACCCATGGCGGTCGCGGTGTGGTCAAGCACGCCAACCAGGGTGTGTGCGTTGTGTCCGGAGGTCGCTTCCTCCAGTTCCAGATTGCGGCGCGTGGCAGCATCCAGTACCAGGCTGTCGTCACGATTTTCAACACGCAGGCCGTTGAGGTGGGGCAGGGCCGTGCGCTGGGTATTTTTTACATACTGCAACAGGCCGCCCGCCGCACCGATGGCGGCGTCCAGTGTATCGCAGCCGAAGCCGCTGAGGTCATGGGTCGCGAATTGTTCGTTGAGTTGCCGGCGTGCCGTGTCGGTTGCAAACAGCCAGGGTGACTGCTGACGCAGGCCGCTGTGCCTTGCGGCCTCGGGGGGCA
>Ga0316191_10001361_pt1 | contig 17154 bp, 16 predicted proteins | sample Eddworburr2cm_MG_FD_204928 | JGI IMG/M metagenome (GOLD analysis project Ga0316191, IMG submission 204928) | Coastal sediment microbial communities from Maine, United States - Eddy worm burrow 2 cm | ecosystem: Environmental > Aquatic > Marine > Coastal > Sediment | place: USA: Maine...
GTCTCGGCGCCCCAACCGACCGCCAGTGCGGACGAAGTTGAACGCGGCGTCGAAGCGCTGCGGCAGCCCTTCGCCGATTCCGTCATTGAGCCCCTCCTCGGAGTACATGCCGTAGCTTCCAAAGTCCTCGCATAACTGCACGAGTGAACGAGCCTGTGCGGCGTCTAGAAATGGGTCGAGCTCGACGTAGCGGGTGAAGAAATGTTGCTGCACGTTGATCGCAAACGGAGGTTCTCACAGTCTGGCGATTCCTTGTAGGCCACTCATGCGCTAAGGTTGTAGAGCATTGGTGTCAGTCGTCTCGGGCGTATCGGCAAGGCGGGCTCTCGCGGCCAACCTGCTCCTTTTGGGCTTCCTCGGCGCGTTTGCGTGGCTCGAGGCAAGCCTCCCAAATGCCTATTACCGAAGCGTCCAGGAAGACCAGGCGCTCGAGTGGGCATCGTTCTGGAGTTTCTTCGTCGCTGCTGGCGTCTTCGCAGTGGCCGCTTGGCGTCAACGTCAAACCACCGGCGCCCTCCCCTGGTTTCTAGCCGGGCTTGCGTTGTTCTGTGTGTTCGTGGCGATGGAAGAGATCTCCTGGGGGCAACGTGTGTTTGGACACCGCCCCCCGGACTACTTCTTGGCGGAGAACTACCAACAGGAGCTCAACCTCCACAATCTCGCGAGCACGAAGCTTCGCCTCCTCGCGTTTCGCGGCATCATCCTCGGCTACGGGGTGCTGCTGCCACTGGCCGCATTGATCCCGTCCGCGCGTCGGCTGCTCGACCGGCTCGCCATCGTACCGCCGCCCGTCGAGCTAACTCCGTCGATGTTTGCGATGTTTTGGATCCACTCTGCCTACCCCTGGAAGTTCACCGGCGAGGTCATCGAATGTGCGATGGGATTCGGATTCTTGTTCGCCGCCATGGTAAACGCCGAACGGTTTTCAGGCGAGCATGGCGGCAGCTCGCCCTGGCGAGTGGCGGGCCCGCTCGCGCTCATCGTGGCGCTTGCGCTTTCGACAGCATGGTGGTCTCAGAACAGGCAGAGCGGTGACCCCGCGAACGTCGAGCTCGCGAAGGCCGAAGCCGCAGCCCTGAAGGACGACCTCATCCAGATTGCGGAGGCGCAATCCGAGCCGTCGATCACCAACTGCGGATTGCACAAGCGCCTCTACACCGTCGTGCAAACCAAGAAGCGGGCGCAGCCGCTCGTGGAAAGGTCCTTTGCAGGGTTGGTGGAACGTGGGCTCCCCGAAGCGCGCGCAGAGTTCTTTCTAGACCCTTGGAACTCGCCCTACTGGATTCGCGACCGCTGTGACAAGGAAAAGGGGCGACGCGTGGTTTTCGTGTATTCGTTTGGGCCCAACCGAAGCCGCGACTCGAGCCGCTGGGAGATCCTGGGAGACGACATCGGGGAGTACGCGTTGGTCGAGCCGTAGCCGCCACGCGTTGCTCGTTTCATCTGTCCTCGGATTCACGTAAGCTCGCGTCCTTCTGGAGGGCAAGGGCCATGCAGCAGCTGATCCCCGCGACGTTGATTCTCGCCTTGGCGCTAAGCGGCTGTGCGCCGAAGAAGCAGGCACCCACGTTTTCTGGCGCGGACCTGCCGCCCGACGTGGCGGGCAACACTGCGCCGTCCGCGCAGACAGCCGCCCTCAACGCGAGCGTTGCTGAAGCTCTACCGTTGTCCGACCCGCAAGACTTCGAGGATGCGAAGCGCGGATTGATCGCAAGCGACGCGGAGCTTCGCGTCAACGGCGCCGAAGGCAACCCGATCTGGGACATGCCCTCGTACCGCTTCGTCGATGGCGACGCGCCTGCAAGCGTGAATCCGAGCCTTTGGCGGCAGGCGCGATTGAACAACATTCATGGCTTGTTCGAGGTCACGAAGGGCGTCTACCAGCTGCGCGGGTACGACCTCGCGAACATGTCGCTGATCGAGGGGGAGACCGGATGGATCGTCGTCGACCCGCTCACCGCAGAACAGACGGCGCGCGCGGCAATCGCCTTCGCCCGAGAGCATCTCGGCGACAAACCCGTGTCCGCCGTCATCTTTACTCACAGCCACATCGATCACTTTGGTGGCGTGCTTGGCATTCTCACCCCCGAGGAAGCCGAAGAACGGAAGGTGCCGATCATCGCACCTGAGCTCTTCATCGACGAGGCGACCAGCGAGAACATCATCGCTGGTGTGACGATGTCGAGACGCGCGCTCTATATGTTCGGACTGCGACTGCCGCGTACCGAGCGGGGCCACGTGGGTTCCGGCCTTGGCAAGGGACCTGCCCACGGCACCTTCGGCATCCTCCAGCCCACCGAAACCATTCGTCAGACGACCACGGAGCTGACGATCGACGGCGTGAAGTTCGTGTTCCAGAACGCTCCAGGCTCCGAGGCGCCCGCGGAGCTGACCTTCTACTTACCCGACCTGAAGACGTTCTGCGGCGCCGAGGTCGTGTCGCACAACATGCACAATCTCTATACGCTGCGCGGGGCCAAGGTCCGTGATGCCGTCAAGTGGAGCGGCTACATCGATGAGGTCATCGCCCTCTTTGGCGATGCCGAGGTCTATTTCGGAAGCCATCATTGGCCGATCTGGGGCAACGAGCGCGTCATAGACTTTCTCGAGAAACAGCGGGACACATACAAGTACATCAACGACCAGGCACTGCGGCTCGCGCTGCACGGAAACACACCGCGCGAGATCGCCGAGCAGATCGAACTGCCCGCATCATTACGAACTTCGTTTCCGAGCCGCGGTTACTACGGCACGCTCAAACACAACGCGAAGGCGGTCTACCAACGCTACTTTGGCTGGTACGACGGCAACCCGGCGAACCTCGACCCTCTCCCACCGGCCGAAGCCGGCGCGAAGTACGTGGAGCTGGCAGGCGGTGCCGCGAATCTGTTGAAGAGCGCGCAGGCTGCGTACGACCGCGGCGAGTATCGCTGGGTGGCGGAGGTCGTGAACCACCTCGTGTTCGCCGACCCCGACAACCAAGACGCGCGGGACTTGCTTGCACGAGCGTACGACCAGCTCGGATACCAGGCGGAGTCCGGGCCCTGGCGCGACATTTACCTGACAGGCGCCTTCGAGCTTCGCCACGGAGCTCCCACCGAAGGCATCGACCTGGCGTCCGCAATCGACATGATCAAGCACGCGCCCTTGGAGCGGTTCCTCGACGCCATGGCCGCGCGTCTAAACGCGCCGAAGGCGGAGGGGAAAGAGATGATCGTCAACTTGGTCTTCACCGACCTCGGCGAGAGCTATGTCCTCGAGCTCAAGAACTCGGTCTTGCGCCACTACCAACGCGACCCGGACCCGGATGCCAATGTCACCCTGAGGATCACGCACGACATCTACCTTCGAATGGTAACCGGCAGGGTCGGCATCAAGGACACGCTGTTTACCGACGACCTGAGGATCGAAGGGAGCCGCCTGGACTTGGTAGGCTTCTTCCGTCTCTTCGACAAACCAGACGGTACGTTCAACATCGTCACCCCGTAAGGAGGCTGCCAAGCGACTCTGGGATGTGTCCGAAGAGCCGCTCCGGTAGCCTCGAGATGCCGTGGACACCGACAAAGCAGGCCTTAGAACACTAGTAACCCACCTCGAGGAGGAACGTCATGAAGCAATTACCCGAATCCCACGCCGACATCTTGGACAAGCCCGCGTTTGCGCACCTGTCGACGCTCATGTCGGATGGAAGCCCGCAGGCCAGCGCAGTTTGGGTCGACACGGACGGGCCGCTGATCGTCGTCAACTCCGCGGAAGGCCGGCTCAAAGACCGGAACATCCGACGCGACCCCAGGGTCGCCGTCTCAGTCACCGATCCGGAAAACCCCTATCGCTCTCTGATGATTCGCGGTCGAGTGACGAAGATCACCAACGAGGGCGCCGACCGCCACATCGATCTCATGGCGAAGAAGTACATGGGCGTCGACGAGTACCCATTCCGGCAGCCGGGCGAGGTCAGAGTGCTCTACTACATCGAGCCGGAGAGAATCGCGGCGATGGGCTGACGCGCAAGGGTCGATCACTCGCGGGGGAGCTCGACCCAGAAGACGCCACGGAAGTCACCGGCCGCGTAGCCAGTTGCCTGGTCCTCGGGGTACAGCTCGCCAAGCTTTGCTTTCAAGTCGGGGGCCAACTCGGCGCCATGGCAGGTGACGCAAAGCGGCTGCATGAAGATCGGCTCGACGTACCCCACTGTCTTGTCGTCGATCAAGACGACGCCGGGCTCTCGGCGCTCGGGATCGGTCTCGTAGACCTGAAGAAACGGCTGCATCCAGGGCTTGGGAGCGTTGCTCGGATTGCGTAGCTTCTGGCTCGCGCGTCCGACTTTGAGCCCGCCCCTGCTTTGCATCTCGGCGAGCTTGGGCGCCTCTTGGCGGCACGCAGAAATCGCTTCCACCGGGCCATCCTCGAGGCCGGCTACGAGCGCCTGCTTCAGATTCTTCTTGAAGGGGAGCACCGCTTCGGCGCCGGCCTCCTTCCATTTCGCTTCGTCGATCTTCGAGCGATCGCAGGCAGGCAAGACGGCCACGATTGAAAGGATTAGAGCTGCACGCAACATAGTCCTTGCTTAGCCCGATGCGGGGGCTTCGATCAAGCCGGCGTAGAAGAGTGCCCAGCGGCGTCACGTAAGTTACGATGCTCTCATGCGGTTCTTGCCTGTCCCCCTCTTTCTTGCGCTCGTGGCGCTGGCGCCCTTGGAAGCACGCGCCCACTTGGGCTTGGACGTCCCAACCTCACGGTACGGGCCCGACGTGTTGAAGACCGGGCCGTGCGGGAACGCTGGCGGCGAGAGGACCAGCAACGTCACCTACTACGCACCCGGCGAGACGATCGAGGTGGTCTGGGACGAATACGTCGACCACCCTGGGCACTACCGCATCGCTTTCGACGACGACGGAGTCGACGACTTCGTCGACCCGGCCACGATGATGGAGCTCTACTCCAACGACACGGTCCTGCTCGACGGGATCGAGGACAAGGGGCCCGGCGAACGCAGCTACATGGCGACGGTCACCCTCCCCAACCTCACTTGCGAGAATTGCACGCTTCAAGTCATCCAGGTGATGTACGACAAGCCGCCGTACACGACGCCGGGCAACGACATCTACTATCAGTGCGCGGACCTGGTCCTGCGCGACGGCGGTGCCCCGCCTGGCACTGACGCCGGCACTGACGCCGGCACTGATGCCGGCACTGACCCTGGCCCTGACGCTGGCCCTGACGCTGGCACTGACGCTGGCACTGACACCGGCAGTGGCTGCGGAGTGGCACCCGGCGCAGCGGGCAGCCTCGGCCTCACCCCGATGTTCTTGCTTCTCTTTGCCCGCCGTCTTGCCCGCAGGCGTAGGTTCCTCGTATAGAGTGCGCCTCATGCGTATCGCTGACTTGTACGCGGCCGAGGGGGGCCCGGTACTTTCGCTCGAATTCTTCACGCCAAAGAACGAAGCGGGCCGAAATGCTTTGTTCCGGGCAGTGGAACGCCTCGGGAAGATCCAGCCGGGCTTCGTCTCCATTACCTGCGGGGCGGCCGGCACGACACGCGAGCGTACGGCGGATCTGGCGATCGAGCTCCAAGACAAATTTGGGCTTACCGCCATGGCGCACCTCGTGTGCACCGGTACCACACAGGCCGAGCTCGACGAGACGCTTCGCCACATGCAGGCCCACGGAATCGACAATATCCTCGCCCTCCGGGGCGACCCTCCCAAGGGGGTCACCGACTGGACACCCGTCGAAGGCGGCTTTCGCCATGCCAACGAGCTTGCCTCGTTCGTCAGGGAGCGCTTCTCGCTCGGTATCGGTGGCGCCTGCTACCCAGAGAAGCACCACGACGCGCCCAGCCTCGACGCCGACGTCCACAATCTCAAGCGCAAGGTCGACGCCGGCGCCGAGTTCTTGATCACCCAGCTGTTCTTCGACAACGACAAGTACTGGAGCTTCGTCGACAAGGTCCGCGCAGAAGGCATCGGCGTGCCCGTCGTGCCCGGGATTATGCCAGTCCTAAACCTGGCCAACCTGCAACGCATCGCATCACTGTCACCCGCAACCACAATCCCACCCGAGCTAGACGCTGCGTTCCGCGAAGCTGGAGATGACGACGACGCAGCCCTTCAAGCAGGCGTCCACTTCGCAGCCCAGCAATGCCGCGCCCTACTCGCCAAAGGCGCCCCCGGCATCCATTTCTACACCCTCAACCGCTCCAAAGCGACCCTACAAACAGTCGCCCAACTCTAACACCGGCTATGCGCCACGGATTAGGGCCATGGAGACGCCGGCGCCCATCATCAGGAGGCCTAGGCAAATGATCGCGAAGCCGAGGGCGCCGGTGTAGCACCATGCCATGACACCGCTGCGTTCCTCGCGGCGAAGGAGGGAGTTGAAGCGGAGCGGCCGCCAGTACCATCCGCTTGGCAGCTCTCCTCGCGGGCTCAGCACTTGATAGAGGCGCACGTGGTAGACGAAACCCGTTGGAACGCCCACTACGAAACCAGCTAGGGCGACCCAAATGCCCCCATAGTAGAGGGTCTCCCAGTGAGCGAACCAGACCCCGCTCAGCACGCACATGAGCGCGGTGATCGCTGCAACGATACCGAGCTCACGCATGACCCATGCCCCTAGCCGTCCTCACGGCTCCGCCTTTGGTTCTGAATCGGTGTCGGCGCACAGCCTAAGGAAGCGACGAAATACGGATCCGACCCCACTTCGGCTCTGCGAGGCTCCCGATGTAGAGCCAATCGCCCACCTGCTCGACGCTCGTTGTATGGGAGAACTCGATGCCGTCGGAGTCCTGCAGGTTGTGGACGACGTTGCCACTGGCATCGAGGCCCAGGACGAACGGATGTCGCATCGGCTTGGGCTGAAGCGCCACGGGGATTCGATGGATCAGCTTACGCAACCACGGCCGGGGTCCGGCGAAGTCCATCAGCGCGTTGCGAGGCGTGATCATCGCCAACCAGAAGATGCCGTCGGCGCCGGTCGAGATCCCATCAGGGATCCCCGGAAGATTGTTGACTAAGACCTCGACGTCGCCCTTCCGTGGCCCACGAATGTATACCCGTTTGACGCGATACCGCGTCGTCTCGTTGACCAAGACATAGGTCTCGTCAGGGGAAACCGCGATGCCGTTGGCAAAGAAGAGCTCATCGAGGACGACCGAGCACTCGCCCGTGTTGATATCGTACTTGACCAATCGGCCGTTCGGCGCGCTCTCGAGCACATCGTTCATATACTCTTGAAACGTCCATTTGTACGACGCGTCGGAGAACCAGGCGACGTTCTGGGAGTCGACATCGACGTCATCGGTGAGCCCGAACGGGTGATAGCCAGCCTCCGTGCACAAGACCTCGATCGCGCCACTCGGGTCGATCGAAAGCAGCCCCTTGTCCGTATCGGCGACAATCAGATTGCCGTCGCTGTCGAAGTCCAGGCCCGCGGGTCGCCCGCCGGTGTCCGCAAACACCTGGGGATTGGAACCGTCGGCCGCATAGCGAAGAATCTGCCCTTCTGCGACGCCGACATAGACGCGCCCTTCCGCATCGACCGCGACGTCTTCGGGGCCGTGGCTATTGGGCGTTGCGAAGAGCTCCATCCCCTGCAGCACGCGGTTCTCGGCGAAGTCCCCTTCGAGCGCCGGCGCCGGGTGCGGCCCCCAGGCGACGGGGTGAATCGGCACGGGCCAGAGGAATAGATAGAAAACGAGGACAAGCAGGACGCTGCCCAGCCAACCGGCAACCTTTTTTCCCATCGTCATCCTTCCCAGAACCAGCGAAGACGTTGCACCTGCGCGCCCGCCGAATCGAGCTCGGCGACGAACGCGGCCTCCCGTGTGCGCGCCCCCCATTCGATCGATGCAAGGCCGGACACCGTCTGCCCCGAGGCCAGCAGGTCACGAACCTCGAGCGCGGTGCACCCCTCGACAAACTCCGCCGGTGAAGCGATCGCGCCGCCCGGCAACTCGACGGTCGCCCCAGCCGCGAAGGCCTCGGCCCTGTGGTGACCGCTCTGATTCACCAGTCGCTCGACCAGCTCCTTGCCCGCGCGGCCCACACCTTTCTGCGACGACTTGAAGTACGACAGCAACCACCTGGGTCCGAATGCACGCAGCATGCTCCAGTTCATGACCGCGATCGTCCGCATCCCAAGCGACCCCTCCCCCATCAACATTCGGCTCATGCGGTTGAGCTCCCAGTGCGCCTGCATGCGCCTGATCGCGAGGCCGTCGCCTCGTGGGGCGATTTCATAGAGAAGGTTCGCAGGCACCTTCATCTTCAACCCTGTCTTGAGGTTGGTCGTGTGAATGTCGACCGCGCGGAAGACGAGCATATCCGACACGATGTCCTGGCGCGCCACCATCTCGATCCCACTCGCTGCGATGAACGCCTCGTAGAACCGCCCCAGCTCATCCCCCAAGCGCCCGGGTCGCCTTCCACGATGAGAAGCAGGCGTCCCCACCGGGTCCTCGACGACGGCATCGTCAGAATAGAGGGCGAGCCAGCCTTCCTTATCGTGTTGCCCGGCGATCTCGGGAGATGCCTTGGCGGTTCGAAGAAGGGCGTCCCGGTCGGGTGACGCGGACGTGGTTTCAAGCGAGGGTTCGATCATGGGCGGCGGTTCTACCACACCGGCGCCCACCGGACACCATCCGCCTGTGCCCCGGCCCGCGCCCTACTCGCCCTGGTCCGAAGCGCCCTTGGGCTCCTCGGGTTTCAGCTCTTCTTTCGGCGGGGCCGTCTTGTTGATGAGCCCCATGACGGTCACCGCCAGCAAGTCTTCATCGGCTTTGCCAAGCGGACAAAGTTGCTTGCCGAGGTACTCGCAGGCCTCGGCGCGCGCCCGATCCGGGTCTTCGACGTACTTGCCTTCGCGCGTGTACCAGATCCCGCCCTTCGAGGTCCGCGCGAGCAGGCCGTTCGGATACTGCCACTTCCCGAGCGCGCTTCTCGCCCTGGCGCCGCTTGGATAAAACCACTCGCCGCTTCGGCTCTTTGCAATGCGGCCGTTTGGATGGTTGAGCTCCAGATAGCCGCGAACGATCACGCGGCCGTTCGACCAGGTCGTGGTCGGTTGGCGCGTGACACGATACCCTACGTACGGCGCGCATACTTCCCGCCGAAGCTGAGACAGGTCACGCCGCTCCTCGACCTCGAGACCTCTCTTGTAGCGGCCTCGTTCCTCGTCGAGGCGAGCGAGGAAGTCCATGATGGTCAGCTCCTCACAAGTGGGAGACGCCATCAGAGTTCGCTGTGCCGATACCGACGCGATTGACAAGAGCGTTACGGTGACGAGCGTCAGTGCAATCGGTGGCAGCTTGGTGAGCATGACGAGCCCGAACGAGCACCCTTTCGCTATTCGTCGGATGACGAAAGCGCACGCGGCCCGCGGGCGGTTCGCCGGCGCAAGCGGTTGGCTTCCGTAAACCGACCTTCGACCCATTTGATCATCTGCTGGTGCGCGCCGTCGATGTCTTTGTCGCCATCGCGCTGGACGTAGCTTCCGTCGGGAAGCATGTCCCAGGCGCTCCGCTGGTCGTTGAGAAGCATGTCGAGAATCGTTCGCAGCTCCCCCTGCAGCGCCTCCGGTTCCACGGGGGTCAGCACTTCGACCCGGCTCACGAGATTCCGAGTCATGCAATCGGCCGAGCCGATGTAGTACTCTTCCTGGCCGCCATTGTGGAAGTGATAGATACGCGAGTGCTCGAGGAAACGGCCGACGACGCTGACGACTCGAATGTTGTCTGAAAGCCCTGCAACACGCGGACGCAAACGGCACGAGTCCCGAACGATCAGGTCGACGTGCACACCGGCCTGCGACGCTTCGTAGAGCGCGCGGGTGATATCGACATCTTCTAACGCATTGGTCTTGATCTGAATCAGCCCCTTCTGTCCTTCGCTGACCCGGCGAATCTCTCGCCGGATTTTCTTGAGCAGCGCGGGCTTGAGGAGCTTGGGCGCGGGGAGCAGCTTTTTGTAGGCTCGGCTCGGCTTGTAGCCAGTGGTGAGGTAGTTGAAGAGCTCGGTCGCATCGCGGCCGATACCGGGATCGCAGGTGAGCAGCCCGATGTCCGAGTAGAGCTTAGCCGTCTCGTCGTGGTAGTTGCCGGTGCCGATGTGCACGTACCGACGCAGGCCGTTGTGGTCGCGACGAACGACGAGAATGACCTTGCAGTGGGTCTTGAGCCCCACGACACCGTAGGTCACGTGAATGCCGGCCTGCTCGAGCTTGCTCGCCCAGTTGATGTTGGCCTCTTCGTCGAAGCGAGCCTTGAGCTCCACCACCACCGCGACCTGTTTGCCGTTGAGCGCCGCGTTGATGAGGTGCTGAATGACGCGCGATTTCGACGAGGTGCGGTACAGCGTCATCTTGATCGCGCGGACCTTCGGGTCCTCGCTGGCCTCGCGCAGGAACCGCTCGACGGAGGTGCCGAACGCCTCGTAAGGGTGGTGAAGCAGCAGAGCTTCTTTGTCGCGGATGGCATGGAAAATGTTGCTTCGCCCCACGAGGCTAGGGGCATCCACGGGCCGGTGGTCGGGATCGCGATGCTCGGGCAGGTCGAGCCCGGCCAGCTGGAACAGGGCGCCTAGCCCCAAGAAGCCGTCAACCTCGAAGACGTCGGCCTGCTCGTCGAGGCCGAGCTCGGCGGCCAGCCGTCCGCGGTGGGTCGCGTCCATCCCGCGAGCTACCTCGAGACGAACGATCGGCGCGAACTTACGCTCCTGCAGCTCCGACTCGATCAGTGCGAGCAAGTCATCCGCTTTGTCTTCGTCGCTCTCGACGTCAGCATTGCGCGTGACGCGGAACAGCTCGGTGCGGTCGATGGCCATGCCGGGAAACAACAAGTCGAGGTTGTTCGCCATGATCTCTTCGAGCGGCACGAACACCAACGAATCACGAATCCGGATGAAACGCGGCACGCCGGCGCCCAACGGCACCTTCACCCGCGCCATCAAGGGCGCAGGGTCATTCGGATAGTGAAGCGACACCAGCAGGTTGAGCGACAGGTTCGACACGAACGGGAACGGGTGCGCCGGGTCCATCGCCTGCGGAGTGACCAACGGGAAAATGTTGTCGAGGTAGTCGTCGTGGAGCCACTGCTGATCCTTTTCGGGGAGTGACTCGTAGGACGCGAGCTGCACGCCGGCATCTTTTAACTTCTTGCGAAGCTTGACCCAGAGGCCCTGCTGTTCGACGTTGAGCGGCCGGATGAGTTCGTGGGACTCCTCGATCTGCTGCATCGGAGAGCGACCATCCACCGTGAGCTTGTGAACGCCGGCAGCCACCTGCTGCTTGAGGCCGCCGATACGCTTCATGAAAAACTCATCGAGGATCGAGCTCGTGATCGCGAGGAACTTCACCCGCTCGAGCAAGGGCGTTCGGCTGTCCTCGGCCTCATGCAGAACGCGCTTGACGAAGGTGAGCCAGGTCAGCTCCCGATTGAGGTAGTACTCGGGCGCGTCGAGATCGACATCGGAGGCTGGGCGCTTCTCTTCCTCGTGCGAAACGCTAGCCGCCGGCCGCCCGTTCGTGGTTGTGGCAGAGCTCATGGCAACAGATGCTGAATCTCCAGTGTAACCCGCAATCGCGGCCCGGATCTAGGGGGTCGAATGCGCAGGGGCTAGTCACACCCTGTCTTTTCCGGTAAATCCGGCCCGAAGACACGTCCAATTCGCCGTGACGAACAAGACCGACCAGCTCACTCCGCGTAGGCGGCCTAGCCAGGAGCGTTCTCGCGAACGCGTCGAGCGCATCCTCGACGCGACGGCTGCGCTGCTTGGCGATGATCTGCCCGCCGACCAGATCACGACCGCAGCGATTGCCGAAGAAGCGGGCGTACCGATCGGCTCGCTCTATCAGTACTTTCCGAACAAGCTCGCGGTGCTTGCCGAGCTCGCGCGGCGCGTGATGGAGCAAGTCGACAACAAGACCGCGAGCTTAATCGCCGAGGATTTCGGCGTTCTCCCCTGGGATCAAGCGATCGACCGCGCGATCGACGCGACGATGCAGGGATACGCCGCGCAACCCGGGTATCTGCAGTTGTTGCTCAGCATTCGTCCGACGCCGGAGTTTCGCGTGATCACCGATGAGTCCAATGAGCGCGTCGCCGCAATGCTTGCCCTTCACCCGGCCTTGCAAGCGGTGATCCCCGCCGACCAGATTGAGCTGGTCACACGCGCCGCGATCCAGGCGGCGAATTCTTTGCAGGACTGGGCGCTGTCCGAAAGCGACCCCCAACTGGCGAATCGTATCATCGGTGAGATGAAGACTCTGCTCAAGGGTTACCTGTCCATTTACATGGACGAATCGAGCCCACACCGCAGATAAAAGCTCCATCAATTCAGCCTGTTAGGAAAATGCTTCTATCGTGAGCGAATCTCACCTTTCAAAGTGGGGATTAAGTGTTACAAGACCGAAATCTCTGGAGGAGGAGTCCCGCCTATGAATTTCAAAGTACTTATCAGCGCAATTCTTGCGTCAACCATTGCTGTCGTCGGTTGCGAGACCAGTAGCGACGGCGGAGCCGCGGGTAGCGGCGGCGGCGCGGGTAGCGGCGGCACCGCAGGTAGCGGCGGCACCGCAGGTAGCGGCGGCACCGCAGGCGGCGGCGGCGAAGGCGGCGGCGCAGGCGAAGGCGGCGCGGGTGGCGGCGAAGGCGGCGCGGGCGGCATGCCCCCCTCTGCAGTCGATTGCACCGAGCTGCCCAGCCTGGACGCATACATGGTCGCGGACGTCTACGACGTACCGCCGACAACGGACACCGATTGCACCGCCCCGATCTTCGCGGCAGGGGGCACCGCTACGGACTTGAATGCGCGGATCGACCTCGCGGACAATGGCGACGTGATCTGCATGGCAGCGGGCACCTACCAGATGGACGCTACAATCTCCATCACGGGCCCGTCCGGGGTGACGCTCAAGGGCATCGGCGCCTCGCCTGACGATACGGTCCTCAACTTCGCCGGCCCCGGCAGCGGCAAGGGCATCTTTGCTTCGACGGATAACGTCACGATCGAGAATCTCTGGGTCAAGAACACCGGAGACAACGGCATCGAGCAGGACGGCACGGCCGGCTCGGTGTTCCGAAAGGTTCACGTCAGCTGGGACAACGAGGATAAAGGGATGAACGGCGCGTATGCCGTCTATCCGACGAACTGCGAGGACACCATCGTCGAATTCGGCCAAATGACCGACGGCAGAGACGCGGGCATCTACATCGGCAAGTGCGGATGGGGAGATGGCACCGACGGGGGCATCGTTCGATACAACGTCGTCGGCAGGAACGTGCTCGGTCTCGAGGCCGAGAACTGCCAGAACGTCCGCATCCATGACAACTTGGTCATCAACAACACCGGTGGGCTATTCGCCGCCCAGCAGCCGATGGAAGCCACGCCATCCAACTCGGGCGTCCTGGTGGAGGACAACGACATCTGGTGCAACAACCATCCCAACTTCGCGACGACGGGTGTCGTCCAGATCATCCCAGTGGGCTCGGGCTTCATCGGCTTGGCCGGCGACGGCATCGAAGTGCGGAACAACGACATCCAGGAAAACGACACGATTGCCGTGGGCATGGTCAGCAACATCCTGACCTGCATCGCCTCCGGTGAGGATTGCCCGGACCCCGAAACCGGCCAGTACCCCTTTCCATACAACCCCTATGCCGTGAGCCAGTACATCCACGACAACAACTTCGTCCACAACGGCACCAACGCGGATACGGAGAGCGACTTCTACCCGATCTTCTTGTTTCTCGGGATTGGAACAGAAGAGAACCCGGTCGAAGAGGTCATCTGGGACGGGTTCATTGCCCCGCCAGGCACCGACGATCCGGGAATCTGCCTCGGCGCAGACAACACCGCGTCCTATCGCGACCTGAGCGGGAACCAGTGCCAGATGCCCACCAGCCCGGAGGATTTCATCGGGTGCATCGCCCTCAACAGCACCACGGATACGGCCGGCCGGCTTTGCGACCCCCCGATGTAATCCACCGCGAACTGACAACAGCGTAGAAGGGCAAGCAGAGCATGAAGACCGCACTTAACTTATCGTTCCTCCTCCTCCTCGCCCTCACCATCAGCTGTAGCGGCAGCTCTGACCCCGGTACCCCTGGCGGTACCGGGGGAGCGGCCGGTGCCGGTGGCATGGGCGGCAATGGCGGAGCCGCGGGCTCTGGCGGCATCGGTGGCGATGGCGGAGCCGCAGGCTCTGGCGGCATCGGTGGCGATGGCGGAGCCGCAGGTTCCGGCGGCATCGGCGGTGAAGGTGGAGCTGGTGGCACGGGCGGCATCGTCTTCAACTGCCACCCTAGCGTTCCGACCTTTCTCTCCCAATGGGGCCTCTTCAGCGACATTCGCAACCAGGTACCAGAGGACGGCGTTATCCCCTTCGAGGTGACGTCACCGCTATACACAGACGGCGCGCTCAAGCACCGTTTCGTGACCCTGACCCAGGGCGGCACGATCGACTATTCGAACGACACCACGCGTTGGGACAGCCCGGTCGGCACCATCTATGCGAAGACCTTTGCCTATCCGCCGAACCTCGATGATGCGGAGACCGACGGCCTGGAGCAGCTGATCGAAACCCGCCTCATGGTGCACGTTGACGCTGAGGACGACCGCCGGGGTTGCAACGGCGCCGACTCTTGCTGGCAGGTCCACGTCTACGTCTACAACGACGAGATGACCGACGCGATTTGCCAAGGTGGCGGGGTGACGGTCTCGGTCACTTACACCGATCCCATCGAGAAGGAATGCTCGGACACTGGGACTCCCTGCGAGGTTGAAGGGGATTGCCCAGGGGCCGGCAATACTTGCGCCAACGTGCAGGAAACCGTGCCGAACTATGGCGTCCCCGACAATGGCGCGTGCCGTCGATGCCACGGGACCGACAGCAGAACCCTCGGCCCCTCGACGGGCATGTTCAATCGGGGCAACGACTACGGTGGGAACCTGGTCGCGAACCAAATCGACCAACTCTACGGCCTCGGCATGCTGGCGCCTGAGCCGCCACCCGAGGGTCTACGCACGACCTATGTCGACCCGGTCCTCTACACCGAGGCCTGTGGGACGCCCGAGTGCTCTCATGAGGCCGCGCGATCCTACTTGGATTCGAATTGCGCACACTGCCACGCGCCTGACGGCGAGGCCTCAGGAACGGGGGTCTTCCTGGACTACGCCAGCATGGACCCGACGAATCCAACCCAAGCCGACTTCAGGAGCTGGGGCGTCTGCAAGGTTCCAACCTCCGCGGGCAATGTGATGAACTGCGGGGATGCAACTTGGGACGTCTTGCCGGGTGATCCGGACAGCTCGATCTTGCTTTGCCGAATCAACTCGATCATACCTGGCGAGATGATGGCGCCGCTCGGCCGAAGCCTGGTGGACCAAGACGGGTACGAGGTGATCCGTCGATGGATCACCGATCTGCCCCTTCTCTTTGACGACATCCCATTGTGCAGCTCCGGCGCCGCGGCACCGTGATCTCCCCACGTCAGTGGCCAGCGCTCCTGCTTGCCGTGCTCGTCGCTGCCTGCGGCGACGCGGCTAGCTCGACGACGGATGATGGCCCCGGTGGATTCGGCGGCCAGGGAGGCTCAGGAGAAGGCGGCTCAGGAGAGGGAGGCGCAGGAGGCTCACCGGCCGTCGTGTCACCATTACCGTGGCCACTCGCGGCGTTCCCGGAGCTCCCGGAGATCATGAACGACGTGCCGGAGGCAAGGATCGAGCTCGGACACCTTCTGTTCTTCGATCCAGTTCTATCGATCGACCGAGAGACCGCGTGCATCACATGTCACAGCGAGCGATGGGGCATGGGAGATGGCTTGCCGCGAGCAGTCGGCCACGGTGCCGGCCTTCTCGCTGGCCCGGGTCGTCAGGGTCCTAATCCCCTTCGACGCAATTCTCCAAGCCTCTACAACCTAGCGTTTCGTCCGAGCTTGCTCTGGGATGGAGACGCACGGACGCTCGAAGAGCAGGCGCTCATCCCTATCTTTGCCAAAGACGAGATGAGCGCGGATCCCGACACAATCGTGACGGAGCTTGCTGGCATCCCGGAATACGTGGAGCGCTTTGCCGTCGCGTTCCCCGAAGACCCAGGGGTCAGCATCGAGAACCTGGCCTCGGCCCTGGCGGCGTACCAGCGCACGTTCATTTCTAATCGCTCGACCTACGATGTCTACGTGGAGGACAGGCCTGGAGTGATGACCGACGATCAGCTCGAAGGGATGTTCCGGTTCGCCGAGATGGGTTGCGACAGCTGTCACACGCCTCCCCTTTTCGAGTCCGAGACCTTCGCAAACCGAAACGTGCCTGAAGTCGAGGGTATCGTCGACCATGGTCTCGAAGAACGGACCGGGCGAGAAGAAGATCGGGGCAAGTTCCGCGCGGTGACGCTGCGCAATCTGAGGTCCACCGAGCCCTATTTCCACAATGGCTCGTTCCTCAAGATCGGCGACGCGATTCGGCACGAGATCGAGCAGACCGGCCTTCCCTTCACGGATGAAGACGTTCGCCTCATCACGGTCTTCGTGGACAAGACGCTGCGCGATGAGAGGCTGGAAGCGATTCGCCCAGTGAGCGTCCCGAGCGGTCTGCCCCTTCCGATCGACCCGCCTGGCAGCCGCTAGGTCAATCGACCAGCAGGCGGCTCGCGGCGATGAAGTCCTCGTCCTCGATGAGGTCGATGCGGCTTCGGGCAAAGCGTTGGGCGGCGGCTAGCGCACGCTCGCCCTTCCCCTGGTCGAGACACCATTGTGCGTGATCCGCGAGCAGCGCGAGCTCGGTCGCGCGTCCTAGCGTCATCGCGAAGCGCCGCGCTCCTGCCTCGAGCAGCGGGCGCTCTTCGAGGGTTTCCTGCAGCCATTGCCCCGCGTGTTCAACGGCGGTTTGGCTACGCTCTACAGCGCCTTGCAGGCGCGGGTCGGCGACGGCTTCGAGCCGCGCGTGCATCTCGCCTGCGAAGGCGCCCCAGACACCATCCTGCTTGAGCGCGCGGAGCGTATCGAGGGACAAGACGTTGGTCGTGCCCTCCCAGATCGGCAGGACCTGCGCATCCGCGAGGAGCTTTGGAAGGCCGGTGTCGTTGACGTAGCCGGCGCCGCCAAAGGATTCGAGCGCCTCCGATGCCACGGCCACGCCCTGCTTGCCGGTGGTGAGCTTT
>Ga0316191_10001363_pt1 | contig 17143 bp, 18 predicted proteins | sample Eddworburr2cm_MG_FD_204928 | JGI IMG/M metagenome (GOLD analysis project Ga0316191, IMG submission 204928) | Coastal sediment microbial communities from Maine, United States - Eddy worm burrow 2 cm | ecosystem: Environmental > Aquatic > Marine > Coastal > Sediment | place: USA: Maine...
AGCTTGACGATACTCACAGCGTCGACGTTTGTCCGCACAATTCGGGCGTTCTTTTTTCAACAACTTGTATCCAATGGGGATTCTGGATCGCATGGTTGCTATATTTCAATACTATCTGACTGCGCCACGTGCGAGTGACCGAATTGAAGGCGTGCCAGTAATTGCGCCTCCGTAGACTTGTAGAACATCCAGGGGAAAGTGATGAAGAAGGCATTGAGACTTGTAACCAGGCTAATTGCCGTCGTGGCATTCTGCATTCCTGTTGCGGCAACCGCGCAGGACGAGCCGCCAGCCAGGACACTGTTCACGAATGTGAACGTTTTCGATGGCTTTGCCGACGAGCTTGCGATGAACAGGGACGTGTTGATTGAGGGGAATCACATCATCGAGGTCGGTCAGGACATCTCCGCGCCGGGAGCAACCGTGATCAACGGCGGTGGTCGTACCTTGACGCCCGGTCTGATTGATATGCATACGCACGTCACGTTTGAAACCACCAAAGGAACGGACGGCTTTAACCAATACGATTTCGGTGGCGCTGGCGCAATGGCCGCCCAGGCTCTACGTGACAACATGTTGATGAAGGGCATCACCACTGGCAGGGACATTGCTGGTAACTCAAGAGGCGTTGCGAGGCTCATTCAGCAGGGCCAGTTGATCGGACCTCGACTCTATACGTCCGGTGGCGTGCTTTCTCCAACCGGTGGGCATGGTGACTGGGGTGGCCCGACAGACACGGAACGAAACCTGGACTACGGCGCAATGGTTGAGCAGTCCTACATAATCGAAGGACGTGATTCGGTAATCGAAGCATCACGCCGCAATTTCCGCAATGGTGCGCACTTTACGAAGATCATGGCGGGCGGCGGCGTCGCCAGTCTTTATGATCCCCTGGAGATATACGCAGCGACGCAGGAAGAAGTCGAAGCAGCGGTCGAAATCGCGAGCGACTACGGAACTTACGTGGCGATTCATGCCTATCACGATGGCTCTTACAATCGTTCGCTGGATGCCGGCGTCCGTTCCTTCGAACACGGCTTTCTCGTTTCGGAGAAGACCGTAAGACGGATGGCCAGGATGAAGCGAGACATCGCCTGGAGTTTCCAGTGCTTCATGAGCGTTGCAACTTTTGGTGATTATGACGCCATGCCGGAGTTCTTCACACACGAGCAAAAATTGAAAGGCGTGGCTGTTGGCAAGGGGGCGCGAAATGCGGCCGCCATGATGCTCAAACATGACGTCTTTATGATCGGCGGTTCGGATATGTTCAGTCCTGCATTTGGACCGAGGATGAAAGAGGACATCACCTGTCGAACCAATATGGTCGGTTATCCTGCAGCGCACGCGCTGAAGATGTCTACCGGTAATGCCGGCATCGTGCTGAAATGGTCGGACGTTCTTGATCCGTATCCGACCTATCATATTGGCCGAATCGCGCCCGATTCTTATGCCGACATACTGCTCTGGGATGGCAATCCTCTCGAGGAAATCGACCTGATTCTGGATGAGAGCAAACTGCATCTCATCATGAAAGACGGCAAGATCTATAAAGACATCATGTGATTCGACGCTGTTCCATACTTGCGATCATACTGCTGCTGTCGGCGTGCGGTGAAGATGCCGATGAACCGGTCTTTTCCGCCGGCTCTGTGGGTGAAGTTCAACCCTGGACGCACGAGAACTTCGATGCGAACGAGGACAAGTTCACGTTTGCCGTCTTTTCGGATCTGACGGGTGGCGAACGTGAGCGAGTTTTTGAGATTGCGGTTGCCCAGCTGAATCTCCTGCGGCCGGAGCTGATCATGAATGTCGGCGACCTGATCGAGGGTGATTCGAATGACGAAGCAGGCCTTGCCGCGGAGTGGGACTCGTTCGACAAACGCGCACAAACCGCAAGCGCGCCGGTTGTCTATACGGGCGGCAACCACGATCTGACCGGGGAAATGTTGCGCCGTGTGTGGGAGCAGCGATACGGGCCGCGTTATTTCCATTTCGTCTACAAGAACGTTTTGTTCATCGTGCTCGACACGGAAGACAATACGCCCGAGCGCATGGCCGAGATGTTCGCGGCGCGAAAAGCTGCGCTCGAAGTTTGGAAGACCCAAGGCCCCGATGCATTCTCGCAAACGGAATACTGGTCTATGCCAGAGCGCACATCAGGAACCATCGGCAAGGAACAATCGGATTACATTGTTGATGCGATCGAACAGAATCCGGATGTTCGATGGACCTTTCTGTTCATGCACAAGCCTGCCTGGACGAATTCTGAAGACATGAACTTCGCGGCTATCGAAGCCGCATTGGTCGATCGGCCATACACCGTGTTCAACGGCCACAATCACGCCTACGTGTACCTGGAGCGACACGGGCGCGACTATGTGCAACTCGCAACGACTGGCGGTTCGCAGTTCTTGGGCGACGCACGCTCGATGGATCAGATCGCGTTGGTCACCGTGGATGACGACGGCGTGGATATCGCCAACTTGCTGTTGTCGGGAATTCTCGATAAGACCGGCAAGATTCCGCTCGATGGTGATGACGTCTGCTTTGAAAAGGCGAAATGCGGCGAATCACCTTGAACTGCGCATGGAAACTGCGAATTATTGCGGACCGGCCAGAGCACTCCTCAGCTTGAGGTGTTCGTGAAAGGGCTGAAAGTCCTTGTCAGAATGTAGCAAGGCAAGATTGTGTTCCACGCAGTACGTCGCGATGATGGTGTCGACCGTCTGGCGTACCGTAACGCCGATCCTCCTGAGCCGGCGATAGTTCGACGCGCTCTGCAGCGCGATGTCGATACTTAGAATGTTCAATACAGCAAGGGACAGCAATAGCCTCTTAGCCTGCCGATACTCTCTCTCTATCCGGAAGCCTTGCAAAACCTCTGCCAGCATCAGATCGCCGACGGCGACGCGTTCTACGCCCAGCAGTGAATCGAGTTTGTCGGTGGCTGGCGTTGGTTTCCCGGTGAAGTAATCAATCCACACGCTCGAGTCGACAACAATCACTTGTATCTTCTCATTTCCTCGAGATCACCTTCCCACGTGAATTTGCCGCGGAAATTCCTTATGTCTTCCTGTTTCTTGAGTTGCAGCAGGGCTCTCAGGCCCATCTCGACAGCTTCGCGCTTCGTGCGAATCCCGGTCTGCGCCAGGACCTCATCCATCAGTTCGTCGTCGATAACAATGTTTGTGCGCATAGTAGCTCGTGATGTGTATAAAATACAAAAGATATACACATTACAGCATAGTAGTCCAGCGTTATCAATGCTAGAAATGAGCTAAAACAAAGACTTATGGGATCCTAAATTCGCCGCTCTAGAATGTCAGTCTGAAACGCGCACCCCAAACCCAGATTTTGTCGTCCACCGGATTGAGCGCCGGGTCGGCCAACAGTTGGATGCTGGGCGTGATCGCAAAGCTCTGGGAGAACCGGAAGCGCCAGAACGCCTCGACTGACGTCCGGTCACGCAACGAGCTGTCTGGCGGGCTGCCTTTGTTGAACGCGATGCCGACCAGGTCCGGGCGGTACATGAACTTGTGAATTAGCCCGAGCGTAAATGACTCGATTTTTGAGGGCGTCCAGCCGACGTGCGCGAATGTTCGGTCCCACGCCGGTTGCACGAACCGTTCAACAAGGGGGTAAGGGTGCCTGGGAAATCGCCGCGCGCTTTTCCAACATCGACCTGACTGACGCGGCCATCGACGGTGGCGATATGGACATCATGTCCCTGGGCGTGAATTGGTGGCTTACGCCAACGTTTCTCGTCAACGCCAACTACCGCTATATCACATTGAACCGCTCCGGATTCGAAAGCAACAGCGATGGTCTTCTGATGCGAATTCTACTAATGCTCGAGTGATCCTGACAGGCAAAGGTGTATAGTTAGTATCCAAAAGAACAAGATCGAGAGCAATCGGCTTTGAGAACGATCCTGAACCATCTGGGACTCCTTGTGGCCATGTTGGCCATCGCCGGCTGTACGGCAATGCCGGCGCGGCAGGCCGTCGATGCGGCCAACGTCGTCTATACGCAGGGGTCAAATCATCATATGACCGCCGCCAAAGTTCCGCTGGATGCGGCACGCGTATGGGAGTCCTTCAACCGCCTTCTTAGCGAGCATCCTGATCTCAGGGTTATTAACAGGAATGGCGCGGCGATGATGCTCGAGGTGACTCGCGGCGATCTTCGACTTACGGGCCAGGTTACGGCCCTCGGCACGGGTCGGTCGCTGTTGTATATCTGGGCCGATGCGGGTGACAGTGGCTTTTCGGGCAGGGAGCTGAGTGAGAGGGCGGTGCGAGAGATCTGCGACGACCTCGACGTCAGCATCGAGCGCGTGGACTACTAGTACGCGACTGATCATATTCTCTGCAATCAGGTTTCTCGCGCTCTGCGCGGCGGCCGTGTTCATAGCCGCGTGTCAGTCACCACAACCGACAACGCAGCAGGTCCTCGTCGCGCCGCTCAGCAGCGACCAACGACCACAGGAAAGCACCATGACGCGCGAAGAGCTGGAAGATCACGTCCGGCGCTTCGCGGACCGCTACTTCACGCGAGTCACGTTGACGGCTAACGAATTTAGAGACCAGACCGAGTCCGTCGAGCATCGCTCACTAATGCACAACTGGAAGACGGTCTCGCAGACTTCGATCGTTGATATCGCTATCGGCGCGAACGCTGTGACCAACCTGCTCGACATGATGGTGATTACGCGTTTGTCGCACCTGATGGTTGAAGGTTACTGGATTCCCGAACAGTTTGGTGAAGAACTGGGCGCGCCATTTCGCGAGACGTACGCAGATCTCGAACTGGATATCTGGACCGTCGCTGACGACGTCCTGACGCAAGCGCAGCAGGACGAACTGAGACAGCTGATCGACGATTGGCATGCCGAAAATCCCGAGCAGATCTACCCGTGGTACGTACGGCTCAGCGATTTCTCCGGCCAACGGGCCGCGAGTCTTGCGGCGGTTCAGCAGACGGGTGGCCTCCTCAGCGAGGTTGCGCGGGCCAGGGAAGCCGCGGAGGAGATCCAGGCTTTCGGCGAACGCGTACTCTTCTACCTGCAACGCGCACCGATGATTACAACCAACGAGTTCGAGTCAAGCGTTGCGAGCTCGCTGCAACAGCCACAAATCGAGGCTATGGTCGCGAATACTGACCGGTTTGTCGCATCAGTTGAGCGCCTCGTACAAATGATTGACGACATTCCAGAAGTGCGTCTTGAAGTGATCGACCAGGCGATGGATCGGGTCGGTGAGGAACGGCACGCGCTACTGGGAGAGTTTGAGTCGACGGCGCCTGAGTTGCGCGCGGTGCTGACCGAATTGCGTCCGGTCATCGAATCAATTGAGCGGGCGATAGAGCTGACCAAGCGCCCCAAGCCACCCGGGGCTCATCCATTCAATATCACCGAGTACACGGAACTGGTTCGGGAAGCAGAGGGAACCGCTCAGGAGCTTAGCCAGTTACTGGATGCTTTGGGTGAGGTTCTTCGCGACGAACAGGGCGTGACTTCTCTTATCGACCAGATTGTTGCCGCCGAAGAGCTTATCGTCAGGCAGGCGTTCTGGTACATCCTGGCCCTGATTGCCGCCTTCTTCGTCATGTTGCTCATCTACCGACTCGTCGCGAGCCGCCTGATCCGAGCCTAGGCTCTACTGTTCCATCCCATTTCGCTGCCGCTTGTGTATACTATTCGACCTTAAATATAAAAGAATCGTTATATATTTATATGAAAGCGGCGACGGAAAAGTTACTCGGCCAGTTCAAAGCGCTCGCCGACCCGGTGCGGGCTCGGTTCGTGGCGCTGTGCGGCGTGGTCGAGTGCAGTGTGTCCGAGTTGACCCATGTCACCGGACTCAGCCAGCCGCGAGTCTCCCAGCACCTCAAGCAATTGATCGCCGAGGACTTGCTCGAACGTTTCCGTGATGGCCACTTCGTTTTCTACCGGGTGCCGTCAAACGGAAGAGGATCGTCGGCTCGGCGAAAGCTGTTGGCCTTAATCCCGGACGACGAGCCCGAGTTCGCACGCGATCTTGAAAAGTTAAGAAAGCTGCGTGCGGGGGATGAGCCCGGCGTCATGATCGAAACGGGTGATGAACGGTTTCTTCACAAGGCGCTTGTCGATCTGACCGTTGCCGCACCGCTCGGCGACCTTCTCGATGTCGGTTGTGGCCAGGGCCGCATTCTCAAGTTGCTTGCGACGCGCGCGCAGCGCGTCGTGGGCGTGGATGTCGACTCGGACGCGCGCCGACTCGCCCGTGCCGAACTACTGCTCGCGGGCTCTCCCAATTGCTCTCTGCGCCAGGGCGACATGTATTCACTGCCATTCGACGACGGTGAGTTCGACACGATTATTCTCGATGACGTATTGCCGGGGGCGGATCGCCCGACCGGGGTGATCGAAGAGGCGCTGCGTTTACTCACAGCCGGCGGGCGCGTCCTGCTGCTCGCAACGATAGGCGCAGAAGGCGCCGAACACACGCGAAAACAATTCACTGACTGGGCAGCGCAAACAGGTCTCCGCCTGGCGCCGCCTCGGTCGATACCCGACAAGAACCCGGGCTGGATGCTCGGAGTGGCGACATTATGAACATCAAACTTGAAGACAAACCGGCCGTCTCCTTCGAGTTCTTTCCACCAAGCACAGAGAAGATGGAAGCGACGATGTGGCAGTCGATCGATCGCCTGGCGGCGCTGGAACCGAGCTTCGTGTCCGTTACCTATGGAGCGGACGGCTCGACACGCGAACGTACTCACAACGCGGTGGAGCGCATTATCAAGGAAACAGATCTCACCGCCGTGCCGCACCTGACCTGCATCGGTGCGAGTCGGGGAGAGATCGACGACATTGCGCGTGAATACTGGGACATGGGCGTTCGTCACCTTGTGGCCCTGCGCGGCGACGCGCCCAAGGATGCCGATCGTTACGAGCCGCATCCGGATGGCTATGCGTATGCCTCCGACCTGGTCGAAGGCCTGAAAAAGGTCGGGGACTTCGAGATTTCGGTTGCGGCCTACCCGGAAGTTCACCCCGAAGCACCAAGCGCGGAGTTCGACCTCGACAATCTGAAGCGCAAGCTCGATGCGGGCGCGACGCGTGCGATTACCCAGTTCTTCTTCGACGCCGATGTCTTCCTGGCTTTTCGCGATCGTTGTGCCGCCGCCGGCATCGATACGCCAATCGTGCCGGGCATCCTGCCCATTACACGGTTCCCACAGCTCGAGGGTTTTGCCGCGGCCTGCGGGGCAAGCGTGCCGGACTGGCTACGCGAGTGGTTCGACGGCCTCGAGGACGATGCGCAGACGCGACAGCTGATAGCGGCGAGTGTCGCGATCAACCAGGTACGCAGATTACAGGCCGAAGGTATTTCGGAATTTCATTTTTACACGTTGAATCGATCGGAACTTGCGTTTGCCATTTGTCATGCGCTGGGTGTTCGTCCGGATCACGCAGGAAGCTGAGCTAAGAACGATGGAACGAAAAGACAGAATTGAAACGCTACTGAAATCGCTCGACGAGCGCATCCTGTTGCTCGATGGCGCGATGGGTACGATGATCCAGGGCTATGGCCTCGGCGAAGACGACTATCGCGGCGAACGGTTTTCCGACTGGGATCATGATCTCAAAGGTAACAACGACCTGCTCTCGATAACGCGCCCCGATGTAATTCGCGAGATTCACAACGCGTTTCTCGAAGCGGGTGCCGATATCGTCGAGACGAACACGTTTAACTCGAATGCACCCTCGATGGCGGACTACGGCATGGAGTCGCTGGTCGCGGAGCTGAACATGACCGCGGCACGCCTCGCGCGTGAATGTGCAGACGAAACCGCATCGAAGACAGGGCAACCACGTTACGTTGCCGGTGCGCTCGGCCCGACGAATCGCACGGCATCTATCTCGCCTGACGTGAACGATCCGGGCTTTCGGAATATCAACTTCGACCAACTTGCCGACACCTACGAAACAGCTTCCATTGCGCTGATCGATGGCGGCGTCGATTTCCTGCTGGTCGAGACGATCTTCGATACGCTCAATGCGAAAGCCGCCATCGTCGGCATCAAGCGAGCGTTTCGCGCCAGCGGTGTGGAATTGCCGGTGATGATTTCGGGCACGATTACGGATGCGTCCGGTCGCACGCTGTCCGGGCAGACGACCGAGGCGTTCTGGAACTCGGTGCGCCACATTAAGCCATTCATGATCGGTCTCAACTGCGCGCTTGGTGCGGGCGAGTTGCGTCCGTATATCGCAGAGTTGTCCCGTATTGCCGATACGCGGGTCAGTGCCTACCCCAACGCAGGTCTGCCCAACGAATTCGGCGAATATGACGAGACAGCCGAGGAAATGGCGGACGTCGTGGGCGAGTTCGCCGAGAGTGGCCTGGTGAACATGGTCGGCGGCTGCTGCGGTACCCGCCCCGAACATATTCGTGCCTTGGGCGAAGCTGTCGCGAAGTCTGCGCCGCGGAAGATTCCCGAACTGCCGGTTCGCTGCCGTCTCTCGGGTCTCGAGCCCTTCAATATCGGACCCGATGACCTGTTTGCCAATGTCGGCGAACGTTGCAACGTGACCGGGTCTGCGATCTTCCGTCGTCTTATCGAGGCCGATGATTACACCGCCGCCGTCGCCGTTGCCCGCCAACAGGTCGAGAACGGTGCGCAGGTCATCGACATCAATATGGACGAGGGCATGCTCGACTCCGAAAAGGCGATGGTCACGTTCCTGAACCTGATCGCATCGGAGCCGGACGTCGCGCGCCTGCCGATAATGATCGACTCATCCAAGTGGAGTGTTATCGAGGCGGGACTCAAGTGTGTGCAGGGCAAGGCCGTCGTCAACTCGATCAGCCTGAAGGAAGGGGAGGAGTCTTTTATCGAGCAGGCAGAGTTGTGCCTGGATTACGGTGCGGCTGTGATCATCATGGCCTTTGACGAGAAAGGCCAGGCCGACACGATCGAACGCAAGGTCGGAATCTGCGAACGGTCCTACAAGGTTCTGACCGAGAAGGTCGGGTTTGATCCGGCCGATATCATCTTCGACCCGAATATCTTCGCGATTGCGACGGGTATCGAAGAACACGCGAACTATGGACTCGACTTCATCGAGGCCACTCGCAAGATCAAAGAGACGCTGCCACACGCGATGGTCAGTGGTGGTGTCAGCAATGTGTCGTTCTCCTTCAGGGGTAACAACGTCGTAAGAGAGGCCATTCATTCGGTGTTCCTGTACCACGCGATTCGTGCGGGCATGGACATGGGTATCGTGAATGCGGGGCAACTCGCAATTTATGAAGACCTGCCCACCGAGTTGCGGGACGCTGTCGAGGATGTCGTGCTCAATCGCGACCCCGAAGGTACCGAGAATCTCCTCAAGGTTGCAGAGCAATACAAGGACCAGAAAAGCGGCGCCGTCGCGAGAGGGCAGGACCTGTCATGGCGCGAACTCGATGTGGACAAGCGACTTGAATACGCGCTCGTTCACGGTGTGGATGAATTTGTAGTCGATGACACCGAAGAAGCGCGGCAGGCTACTACGCGCCCGCTCGATGTCATCGAGGGCCCGTTGATGGCGGGAATGAATGTAGTCGGCGATCTGTTTGGTGCGGGCAAGATGTTCCTGCCACAGGTTGTCAAGTCCGCACGCGTCATGAAGAAGGCCGTTGGTCACCTCGTTCCGTTTATCGAGGAAGAGAAAGATGGCGAGATGAGTTCCAATGGCAAGATCGTACTCGCGACTGTCAAGGGAGACGTTCATGACATTGGCAAGAACATCGTTGGCGTCGTTCTGCAATGCAACAACTTCGAGGTCGTCGACCTTGGCGTCATGGTGTCCTGCGACAAGATTCTCGAGGCAGCGAAACGCGAGAACGCGAACATTATCGGGCTCTCCGGCCTGATTACACCGTCACTGGATGAAATGGTTCATGTCGCTGGCGAGATGCAGCGCCTCGGCTATGACCTGCCGCTCTTGATTGGCGGGGCAACGACCTCACCGGCCCATACCGCAGTAAAGATCGAGCCGCGCTACGAAGGTCCGGTCATTTACGTGAAAGACGCATCGCGTTCAGTGGGTGTTGCACAGGCGCTCGTTGAAACCGACACGCGCGATGCGATCGTCGAGAAGACCCGCCGTGACAACGCGCGCCGCCGCGATGAACATGCGAACAAGAAGCGACTCAAGCCACAGCTCTCTCTGGCCCAGGCTCGGGCGCGCGGGCACCAGGTCGACTGGGCGTCTTACAATCCGCCCGCACCCACGTTTATCGGCAATCGCGTCTTCGAAGATATCGATCTCGCGATCCTGAGGGATTACATCGACTGGATGCCCTTCTTTAATGCCTGGGAGTTTCATGGGAAGTTTCCGCAGATCCTCGAGGACAAAGTCGTCGGCGAGGCCGCGACGTCCCTGTTCAGGGACGCACAGGAAATGCTCGACAAGATTATTGACGAGAAATGGTTGACGGCACGCGCAGTGGTCGGTTTTCATCCAGCCAACGCGCACGAATCTGACGACATCCTCGTGTACGGCGACGAGCAGCGGGAGAACGTTGCCCACAGGCTTGTGCATCTTCGCCAGCAACGCACGAAAGCGGCAGGGCATGCACAGTCTTGCCTGGCCGATTACGTGGCGCCATCGGGCAACGGATACTCCGACTACGTCGGGGCGTTTGCTGTCACGGCAGGAATTGGCATCGACGAACACGTCGAGCGATTCGAGCAGGCGCACGACGACTACAGCTCTATCATCCTCAAGGCTCTGGCAGACAGGCTGGCCGAAGCGCTCGCTGAACACATGCACGAGCGCACGCGCCGTGAGTTCTGGGCCTACGCGTCGGACGAGAATCTGGAGAATAGCGAGCTAATCGCCGAGCAATACCGCGGCATTCGGCCGGCTCCAGGCTATCCCGCGTGTCCGGATCACACCGAGAAGGCGACCTTGTGGCAGCTCCTCGATGTCGAAGCCAGTATAGGCTTGCAGCTCACGGACTCGTTCGCGATGTTCCCGACCGCAGCAGTCAGCGGGTTCTACTTCTCTCACCCGGATGCGAAATACTTTGCCGTTGGCAAGATCGATCGGGACCAGCTTGAGTCATACGCCGAACGCAAGGGTATGAGCATAAACGAGGCCGAGAGATGGCTGGCGCCAAACCTGGGTTACGATCCACACGCAAGTAACGCTGCATAATGGAATCCACATAAAGGCCGGGAGGTAACAGCAATGAACTGGGATGCGCTGGGCGCTATCGGCGAGATCGTCGGGGCGCTTGCGGTTGTAGTAACGCTCTTGTACGTCGGCCGGCAAATTCACCAGGCGAACGCCCAGAGTCAGGCGTCGGCGCGGTATTCGTTCATCGAAGCCTACGGTCACATGAACGCAACCATCACCGGCAGCAAGGAGGTTGCCTCGATTTTTCGGCGTGGCATGAAAGGCCAGGATCTGGACGAGGACGAGGGCATACAGTTCTTTGCGCTGCTCGGTCAATTCCTGAATGCCTGGAGCGCATTGTACGACTTGCATGAGGATGGGCTACTGCCCGACAACCAATGGACGATGGTCCGCCTTGACATTATCACAATGCTTTCCGAGAAGGGCGGCAGGGAATTTTGGGAACGTCATGGCCAGTTCGGTGTCCATGAATCATTCAGAGACGCTGTAAACGAGACACTGGCCAGCGATGAAAAATCTTACGAGATGTTCTAGCCTCATCGGTCTTCTGACCCTGCTTTCCTTAGGCGCGGTGGCGGATGATGATGAGTACACGTTTGCACGCGCTGAACTTGTCGCTGCGTACCAGGCACAGAATTACCCGGAGATGATCATAGCTGCCGAGGCCGCGCTCGGTGCGCGGCCCGAGTACCCGGGCGCGCTGTTCAATCTTGCATTCGCGCAGGCCCTGGCGGATGAATCCGCCGAGTCATTGGCGACGCTCGAGCGATTGCTGGCAAAAGGCATTGACTACGGCGCCGACAACCTGGACGAATTCGCTGCAGTTCGCGAGTTGCCGGGCTGGGCGGACTATGCAGCGGGTATCGAGAAGCTCTACACGCCCGTTGGCCAGGCCAGTGTGGCGCTGCAACTCGATGATGGCCAGTTTGTTCCGGAGGGTATCGCCCTTGATGATGACGGCGATTTCCTGCTGGGCAGTATTCGCAAAGGCCAGCTCATTCGAGCGAATGGCAAAGTCGAACTGCTCAGTGACAGAGCGGGTCACTGGAGTGTGTTCGGCATGCGCTTCGACGAGAGAGGCGACCTGTGGTTTGCCAGTGCGGCCGTGCCGCAGCTTGCGGATGCCGGGGGCAATATTGGCAGTTCCGGCCTGTTCTGTATCGACGTCGAAACCGGTGATGTTACGCGCGAAGTCATCTTGCCCCAATCCGAAGACGACCAGGTCCTCGGCGATCTTGTCATCGAAAGTGGCTCGATTTACACAACCGACAGCCTGACCGGCGCGCTCTATCGCTACAGCATCGACGAGGACAGGTACGAAACACTGGCTGAGCCGGGCACGTTCGGTTCACCGCAGGGCCTGGTGTTCGACGATTCCGGCGCCTACCTGTATGTGGCTGACTACATTGGCGGCCTGTATCGGGTGTCGCTGGCCGATGGCTCGCGCGACCGCCTGATCGTGCCCAAGGACATCAGCGACCACGGCATCGACGGGTTGTATCGCCATGGTACTGAGCTCATAGCAATACAGAACGGCATTCGCCCGCATCGAGTGGTTGCCTTCCAGTTAAGTGATGACGGCCTCGGAATCGACGGTGTCCGGACGCTCGTCGCCAACCATGAGCTGTTCGACGAGCCGACACTCGGGGTAGTGCAGGGCGACGAGTTCTTCTTTGTAGCGAATAGTCACTGGAACCGTTTCGACGAGAATAATGAGCTCCCGGTCGATCTTTCCGGACCGACCATTCTGAAAGTGAGCCTCGCGTCACAGGATTAGCTTGACAAGTCGAATCAGAATGACTATTCTGCGTCACCATGAACCGAGCACGAACATTTGATCCCCACACGACGCTGTCGCAAGTCGTTGACTTGTTTTCGTCCAAGGGATACTCCGAGACCTCGATGGAGGATATCGTGCAGACGACCGGAGTCAGCCGTTACGGGCTGTACGGCACGTTCGGTACCAAGCGTGAGCTGTTCGAGCAGGCGCTCGAGCAGTACGCAGAAGGCATGGGCAAGCAGTCCTTCCTGCGCTTGCTGGAGCCCGGAGCCTCGCTGGACCACATTCGCGCGATTTTCGACGAGCGAGTCGCCGACATGTGCTGTGCCGAGGAACACAAGGGCTGCTTGTTCATCCACACTGCCATGCAACTGGCGCCTCAGGACGAGGAGTTGCGCGGGGTTTTGCAGCGCCTTATGAAGCGTATGTCGAAAGCTTTTGCGATCGGACTGGATTCCGCGAAAGGCCGGGGCGAGGTATCAAAGGATGTCGATGTTGATGCCGCGGGCGAGCTCCTGACGAGCACGATGTTTGGCCTGGCCGTCCTCGGACGCACCGGCTTCCCCAAAGCGACGCTGGATGGCATCGTTGACAGCACGCTGGGATCGCTCCAGGGGGAGAGCGGTTAAGTCGTTTTTTTTGACCAAATCAGAATGAGAGTTCTGATTTGTAGGAGCATCTAAGGATGCGTTTTTTTTGAGTAAATCAGAATGTCTATTCTGGTAAATACGTAGGAGTAGGGCAATGAGGACTTTTAGCACCAAGACGATGATTTCACTGGCTTTGACGGGTCTGTTGTTTACCGCCGCGGCTGTTCAGGCTGACTATGGCTACCGCGATGTGGCACCGCAGGACAAGATCGACCTGTGCGTTGCAGCGATTGCTGAGCAGGCAAACTACGAGGACGCGAATTACGTGCGTCACGAGGTTGAGTCGAAGTCGCGGGCAACAGTCGGCTACACGCTGAACATCAGTACCCAGGTGTACGAAGAAGCGGATGGCCAACTGATTCGTGAGTACCGCACGATGTGCGCCGTGTCGAAACGGACCGAGCCGGTCTCGTTCAGGATTCGCGAGACCAAGTGACGGACAGACTACAGGGCAATGGTGGCAATCAGCGGCAGGTGGTCGGATCCAATGCGCGGCCCTGAGCGCATCTCGACCACGCTGATGTCATCGGAGACCAGGAAATGATCTATGGGGATCATCGCGAACGGCAGGAATGTCGGCCAGGTTGGCACAATGCCGAACCCGGCGCGGGCATTTCGTAGTCCGGTGGCCTCCTCGAGCGAGCGGTAGTTCATATCCCACATGCTGGCGTTCAGGTCACCGAACAGCACCTGCGGCCCGTCCAGACCCTCGAGCAAGTCAGCGATGCTTGCCAGCTGTTCGTTTCGATCCGTGTAAAGCTGCGTGCGGATCGGGATCGTCGGGTGGCTACCCACGAGGTGCACCGTCGCACCGTCGACGTCCATCGTCGCGATAATTGTCGGGTAGCCCAACGGCGGGCTATCGATGTGACTTACCGAGGTAAACGGCACGCGTGCGAACAATGCGATGCCAAAATTACCTTCACGCGCCTCGGCGTACGAATACGGATACTCCTGCCGCAGCGGATCCAGCGCAACGAGCCAATCGGGCGTGATCTCCTGGAGCAGGACAACGTCCGGTGACTCGGAATCGAGCAGATCCAACAGGCGGCCATACTCAGTATTACGTGACAGGACGTTCGCGTGGAGCAACTTCAGCGGCTTTTCCGCCTGGATCGCATTGCTGCTCGTGTACCAGGGAATCACGTAGAAGGCATTGAGCCCGATGGCTAGAAGCAGGCCCCCGATGTAGACCGGCTGGCGGAGCAATACAAATGCAACGCAAAGCGCGACAGCGACAACCAGGTAGTGCGGTTTGAAGTGCGTAAACAGCTGGATGCCATAGTGATCGATGGGTAACACGGTCACGATCGAGAATACGATCGTAACGATCGCAGCGGCCTGCAGCAGGCCGACTGCGCTCACGTATTTGCCACGCATACCGGGCAATCCGGACGCTTGCTGACGCCGAGGTGACGGAACTCGCTTGCAACACCGTCGTACAGACGCAGCAGTGGAGCCGGCGAATCGACGCCTGCCAGGAACTTCAGTGCTTCGACTGCCATCATCGTCCCGATGACGCCGGGAACAGGCGCGAGCACGCCGTTGCCGGCACAGGTGCCGAGCGACTCGTCGGCTTCTTTATATAGGCAGCGGTAGCAGGGCGAAACCGAGTAGTCCGGTCCGAATACAGCGAGCTGGCCCTCGAAACGTATAGCCGAACCCGAAATAAGGCGACGACCCGCTTCGACACAAGCGTCATTCACCTCAAATCGAGTCGCGAAATTATCGCAGCCGTCGAGAACCACGTCGGCGGAAGCGACAGCTTTCGCCAGCGCATCGCCGTCAAGTCGTTTCGTTATCGCGCTGACGTCAATTGACGGATTGATCTTACGCAGCCGCGCGGCAGCCACATCGGCTTTCAGTTCGCCAATATGGTCCGGCCCGTAAAGCACCTGGCGACCGAGATTTGTCTCGTCCACCGTATCGAAATCGCAGACGGCAATCTGGCCCACACCACTCGACGCGAGGTAAGCGGCCGCTGGGCAGCCGATGCCGCCCACGCCAATCAGCAGGACACGGCTTGTCGAGATTCGACGCTGGCCGTCCGCACCCACTTGCGGCAAGGCAAGATGTCGTGCGTCGCGGCTCAGCGTAGCGGAGGTCATTAGTCGTCGATAGTGACTTCGATGATCTCGACGGGCTCAACAGGAACGTCCTGGTGGCCGCCACTATTGCCGGTAGCGACCGCCGCAATCGCGTCGACGACATCCATGCCACTCGATACTTTGCCGAATACGGCGTACCCGAAATCGCGCGTGCCATTATTCAGGAAGTCGTTATCCCGCAGGTTAATGAAGAACTGCGATGTGGCGCTGTCGACAACGCCGGTGCGCGCCATAGCAAGTGTGCCGCGAACATTCGACTCGCCGTTATCCGCCTCATTCTTGATCGGGTCGCGGGTCGGTTTCGAGGACATGTCCTTTTCCATACCGCCGCCCTGAATCATGAAATTCGGAATGACGCGGTGAAAAATCGTGCCGTCAAAGTGCTTGTCTGTCACGTACTGACGGAAATTCTCGCAGCTGATGGGCGCTTTGTCTTCGAACAGCTCGACGCCAATGTCGCCGTGGTTGGTTTTGATTGTGATCATGATGTCTCGATAAGGAGTTAATAAGTGGTCGCCTATTTACCACCTGAGCGCGCGGCTGTCACGCGGGGCAGGCCCGCGAGGTCATTATGGCAGCAAATTTCCGCCCAGCCGTGGCTTTCGAGCAGCGCAGCTACGTCAGGTGCCTGGTCCGCGCCGTGCTCGATTAGGAGCATGCCGTGGTTCACGAGAATCGCCGGGCAGTCGGCCGCCAGCGCGCGAATGGCATCGAGGCCATCGTCCCCGGCGGCCAGCGCGGACTGCGGCTCATGCTGCAGGTCGCGGAGCGCCTCGTCGTCGCTGCGAACGTAGGGAGGATTGGCAACGATGATGTCGAATTGGCGGCCCTGGACCGGCTCTGTCCAGCTGCCAGGCGCGAGTGTGACATTGCCCTGCGACAACGCCCGCACGTTCTCACGGGCGACAGCCAGCGCATCTTCGCTCACGTCGACAGCGGTGACCTGGCACAATGGGCGTTCCCCGGCGATGGATATCGCAATCGCGCCACTGCCGGTGCCGAGGTCGAGAATCTCCCACTCGGCCTTGCGCGGAATCTCCCGGAGCGCCAGTTCAACGAGTAGTTCGGTTTCCGGTCGTGGTACCAGCGTTGCCGGGCTGACAAAGAACTCCTGGGACCAGAATTCTTTCATGCCCATGATGTACGCCATGGGCTCGCCGCCGATGCGGCGCTCAAGTACGTCCTCAAAGCGCTCCTGCGTCAGCTCGTCGAGTTCGTCTTCGGGATGGGCGAACAGGTAGCTGCGGGGCATGTCGATGGTTCGGCACAGCAGAACCTCGGCGTCGAGCCGGGGCGATTCACTGATGGGCTGCAGCCGATCCGTCGCGTCTGCTAATGCAGCATCAAGCCTCATGTTGGAGTACACTCGCCGAAAATTTCTAATGTAACTGATGCGCCCATGAACGTGTATTCCAATGTCCTCGACATGGTC
>Ga0316191_10001364_pt1 | contig 17139 bp, 15 predicted proteins | sample Eddworburr2cm_MG_FD_204928 | JGI IMG/M metagenome (GOLD analysis project Ga0316191, IMG submission 204928) | Coastal sediment microbial communities from Maine, United States - Eddy worm burrow 2 cm | ecosystem: Environmental > Aquatic > Marine > Coastal > Sediment | place: USA: Maine...
GGCATCGCGGAGCTGGCTAGGCGTCATCAGCTCGTTGTGCTCGCCGATGAGATTTACGATCAGATGGTATACGACGATGCCGAGTTCATTCCGATGGCGACGCTGATCGAGGACTCGGTATGCCTGTCTTATTCGGGGCTATCCAAAATCTATCGTGCCTGCGGGTACCGGGTCGGCTGGTGTGTTTTCAGCGGTGAGCTCGACAAGGCGCAGGACTACGTCCACGGTATGGAACTGCTGGCCGCATTGCGATTGTGCAGTAATGTCCCCGGACAATGGGCGGTGCAAACCGCACTGGGCGGCTTTCAGAGCATCGAGGAACTCGTCAGGCCGGGCGGGCGACTTTACCAGTCGCGCCAGGCGATCATCGACCGTGCAGCCCAGAGTGAGTATCTGAGCGTGCAGCCGCCAATGGGCGCCATGTACGCGTTCATTCGTCTCGATCCGCGCTTCAAAGGTCGTCTCGACGACCAGGCATTCGCGCTCGAATTACTTGAGAAGTTCCACGTTCTCGTCGCACCGGGAAGCAGCTTCAACACACCCTATACTGATCATTTCCGCGTCACGACGCTGCCAGATACCGAGACGATTAACACGGTTTTCGATCGGATCGACGAGTGTCTCGCACCACACGTCTGACGATGTACGATTGGCTGACCGGCGCACTGGATGATGCCACCTGCATCGTCACGGCTAATCGGCGTCTGTCACGCGAGTTACAGACAGCCTGGGGAGCGATCCAGCTCGCTGCTGGCGAAACGGCATGGCGTACCCCGGATATCCAGGCATGGCAGGGTTGGCTCGGAGCGGTCGCGGCGACGGCGGAACAGCAGGGCGATGTCCCGACACGAATCAATGCTCACCAGAGTGCATTACTCTGGGAACGCTGTCTGAGGAAAGAGCTTGGGGAGGGAGCCGCGGGACTGCCATCCCTCGTACGGCTCTCACGGGACACATGGCAGCGCCTCGCAGACGCTCGGGTTTCGATTCGTGAAGTGGCGCGGTCGGCGAAGAATGAAGACCAGCGATTGTTTGCCAGCGCAGCTGGGCGCTACTCGGCGGTACTCGAGAACGAGGGATGGGTCGATGATGCGGGTCTTGCGGCGCTCGCTCTTGAGCTGATCGTCGCAAAACGGGTGACGCCCAAAAAGCGCTATGTATTCGCCGGCTTTGATCGCGTTCGCCCCGCTATGACGGCTTTGCAGGCCGCGCTGGAGGAGGCGGGATCTGAAGTCCTGCTGCAGGAACCGACAAGGCTCCAAACAGAGCCAGCCATGCACGAATTCGAACATCGAGACGCCGAGATACGTGCTGCCGGCGCCTGGGCGAGGAGATTGCTGGAGGAGCAGGAGAATGCGCGTATTGCGGTGATCGTCCAGGGCCTCGAGCAATCCGCCGGCCGTGATTTGCGACTGCTGCGCGAGGGGTTTGTACCGGGTTGGCAGTACGGTCCCGCCGCCCTGCGTGATGCAGTCAACGTATCCTACGGAAAACGCCTGTCCGAGTACCCTTCCGTAACAGTTGCGTTGCTCGCGCTGCGTTGGCTTGTCAAGGATTTGCCAGCTGCTGACGTGTCGCTTCTGTTGCAGTCGCCAGTCTTGGGTAATGGTGAGTTAGCAGGACGAAGCAGGCTGGAACTGCGGCTCCGGCAGTTGCCAGATCGTGCCTGGGGTCCGTCCATGGTGACAGCGGCGTTGCGCGGCAAAGATGAGTCACAGGACGGCAGTGACTGGTTGACTCGAATCGCTGCATTCAGCAAACGCCGGCGGGAATTGCCCCAGTTCGCATCGTCTGCGGAATGGGTGCTGATTATCGACGAAAGCCTGCGTGCACTTGGTTGGCCGGGTACGGGCGCACGCAGCAGCGACAGTTACCAGTTGATCAATCGCTGGCGCGAGCTTCTGAACGAGTTTGCGCGACTGGACCTGGTTAGTTCATCAATGAGTGCCAGGACTGCGATCTCCCAATTGGAGCTCATGGCCGCGGATACCGTCTTCCAACCCGAAACTCGCCAGGCAGCAGTGCAACTTTTGGGTCCACTCGAAGCCTCGGGCGCAGAATTCGACGCCATCTGGATTGGTGGGCTTACCGCAAACAACTGGCCGCCTGCGGGCAACCCGTCTGTGCTTATCTCGCGCGCATTGCAGACGAAATACGACATGCCCGATGCCACGCCGGCGGACACTCACGCCTGGTCCGAGAAATTGCTGCGGGGGCTGCTTGAGTCTGCACCGCAGGTTGTCGGCAGCTACGCGCTTGTCGAAGACGATGTCGAGCAGACGGCAAGCGACTTCCTCGGTGAGGTTGAGATCACACAATCACCTCCTGACCCGGGTTGGCATGCCCTGGAACTCCTGGAAGAGTCGGAGCCGCAGGTTGCAGTGGATTCAATTCCGTCGGTGGTTGACGAAAAAATCTACGGCGGAGCGAGTGCCGTGCAACGACAGTTATCAGAACCGTTTGCGGCCTTTGCTTTCAGTCGACTCGCTATTCGTGACATCGACCGGCAAGCGCTGGGAGTAACGCCGGCTTTGCGTGGCAACATGGTCCACGACACTCTGTATCGCCTTTACCGGGATCTGCCGTCGTTCGCCACTCTTCGACAGATTTCGGATGACGACCTGGCGGCGCATGTAGGTGTCGCGGTGGATGCGGCCTTACAGCGTCACCTGCGACAAGCCGACGCGGTGCTGATGCAGCTGTTGCATCTGGAGCGCGAGCGAATCACGCGGCTCGTTACGCAATTCGTCAAGCTGGATCGTGACCGGGATGACTTTGAGGTTGCTGCGGTCGAAGGCGAAATGGAATTTGTGCGTGGTGCGTTGCGGCTGCAGTTGCGTTTCGACCGAATTGATCGTTACCCGGACGGCAGCATAGCGATCCTCGACTATAAGACCGGCGCAGCGAAAAAGTTGCTGCAGCGCGACGGCACGGTCAACGAAGCCCAGTTATTCGTGTACGCGGCGGCAGCGAGTGTGCCGGTCGCAGCCCTCGCTCTGATCAATATCGATTCGCGTGAGACAAGTTTCAGCGGGGCCGGACGTGGCTTCACGGATGAGACCGCGTGGCCACAGTTGCTTGGGACTATTTGTGATGAAATCGATGCGGCCTGCGAAAAGCTCATAGCCGGTGATGTACGAATCATTGCAAACCAGGGCACAACAAGCGCACGCCGCCTGAATCTGCTGAGTCGGTACACGGAGTTACGTCATGGCGATTGACGACAAGCTCCTGTACGAAGATGTTCAGGCCAGGCACGATGCACTGGATGTTTCGCGGTCATATGTCGTCCAGGCGCCCGCCGGCTCGGGCAAGACCGAACTCCTGATTCAGCGCTATCTCAAGCTGCTGGGTATCGTCGACGAGCCTGAAGAAATACTTGCGATTACGTTTACGCGTAAAGCGGCTGCCGAAATGTTGCTACGCGTTCTTGCTGCCTTGCGCTCCGCGCGTGCCGGTGAGCAACCCGAGGAGGAACATCGTCAGCTCACGATGCGCCTGGCCTCTCAAGCGTTGGAGCGGTCGACTGCGCGCAACTGGAATCTGATCGGCAGCCCCCGGCGCATGCGCATCCAGACATTGGACTCCCTCAATCGCTCAATTGCGAAATCGCAGCCCGTCACTTCGCCAGAGGGGTCAAGTGGTACGCGGATCGTCGTCGATGCCAACCTGAAGTCGGTTCACGAGGCCGCGGCCATAGCGACGCTTGACTGGCTCGCCGAGTCCGGTGAAATGGCAGAGGCCACGCGTGAAGTGTTGACCCACCTCGACAACAACACACGCGCCTATGTTTCATACCTTGCGGCGATGCTCAAGACTCGCGATCAATGGCTGCCATTCATCGGCACGGGGACGGTAACCGGCCAGGAGGCCAGGAAATTACGCGCCCGGTTTGAAGACAGCCTGCGTTTTGCAGTGACCGAACACCTCGTGCGCGTTTCGAAGGCCATGGGAAACAGTCAGTACGATGATTTGCCTCCTTTGCTGGATTACGCTGCCCGGTGTCTTGCAGAGGATGGCGTAACAGAGAGCCCGATTCTCAGGCTTGCCGGATGTACACAATGGCCCGGTACCGCCCCCGAGGACGTAGACGCCTGGAGCGCCATCGCCGAATTGCTGCTTGTGAAGGGCAAGCCGCAGTTCCGCAAGAGTCTGACCAAGACCCAGGGATTCCCAACCACTGATCGAGCAAGGAAGGATGCTGCTACTGGCATGCTCGAGGATATGGCGACAGACAGTGAACTCGCCTCACTATTGCATGGCACGCGCACATTACCGCCCACCGGATACACTGACGAGCAGTGGTCTGTGCTTCTTGCCTTGTTCCGGCTATTGCCGCTGGCGGTGTCCGAACTGAAACGTCTGTTCGGCGAGCAGGGAGTCGCGGACCATGTCGAGGTCGCTCTCAGTGCCGGCGCCGCCCTTGGCAGTGCAGAAAGCCCGGGCGATGTTGCATTGCTGCTCGATTACCGGGTTTGCCACGTTCTGGTCGACGAAATGCAGGACACTTCGAGTGCTCAATATCGAATGCTCGAAGCGCTGACAGGTGGCTGGGCGCAGGGAGATGGCCGAACATTGTTCTGCGTGGGCGACCCCATGCAGTCTATCTACCGATTCCGGAATGCAGAAGTCGGGCAGTTCCTGCTGGCCCGCGAGTTTGGTATCGGACGAATCCAGCTCGACTCGTTGGTGTTACGGCGCAATTTCCGGTCCGGCGCAAAACTCGTTACGTGGTTCAATTCCGTCTTTCCATCGGTCCTCTCAGCGCAGAACGACCCCTTACGCGGCGCTGTGTCGTATTCATCAGCGGTGCCTGCGCCGCATCTCGAAGGAAAGGGTGAGATCTTTATTCATCCGGTGTTCGGTACCGAACCGGAGGACGAAGCTGCCATCGGTCGCTACGAAATTGCGAACATACTCGCTGAGAACCCTGATGATGAACTGGCAATTTTGGTTCGCGGTCGCACGCAGTTACCTGCGTTACTCGCATCGTTGCGCAGGGCTGGAATCGCGTACACCGCGATCGAAATAGACAAGCTGACCGATCTTCCGGAGATCATAGATATTCTCGCCCTGACACGTGCCGCCGTGCACCCCGGCGATCGAATTGCATGGCTTGGTGTGCTGCGGGCCCCGTGGGTGGGTCTTACCTGGAGCGATCTTCACGCCTTGGCACACAGCGATTCAACCAGCGCAGTTTCCGAGTTGCTCGACGATAGCGCGCGACTGGCTGCGTTGTCGGAAACCGGGAGAGAGGCGGTTGAGCGCGCGCGTCCTTCACTGGTCCGGCTGTTGGCTCCACGCCGATCATCGTCTCTGCGTCAGCGTGTTGAGGAATGCTGGATCGCGCTTGGTGGACCCGGTGCGCTGCGCGACAAGACCGAAATCGACAACGTCTATCGCTTTCTCGATTTGCTGGATACACATGAGCGAGGAGGGACCCTGCCCGATGTTGCGGCGCTCGAATCCATCCTCGATGACGAAAAGGTGTCGAGCAGCGATCGGTCACGTGTCCAGGTAATGACCATGCACCGGGCGAAAGGCCTCGAGTTCGATCATGTGATGCTGTATGGCCTCGGCCGTAAACCCGGAGGCGGGGGCGCGGGCGTATTGTCGTGGTTCGATTTTCCATCACCGCATGGCGATGAACGGAAGATCATCAGTCCAATCGGCTCGCGTGCCGACGTTGAACGCGATCCCGTGCATCGCTACATCTCCACTGTCGATGCTGAAAAGGACGTGCACGAGCAAGGGCGGCTCTTGTATGTCGCATGCACCCGCGCACAAAAGACCCTGCATATCGTCGGGAATGTTTCGGTCAGCAGGGATGGCAGTGAGTGCAAGCCAGCTCGAAGCGACAGCTTGCTGCATCTGCTGTGGCCGGCCGTTGAGCCGAAATATGCTCAAGCGTTCGAGAGCTGGGCGTGCCAAGACGTCGACAGCAATGACGAGGTGTTCATTGACCCGGTCCGCAAGACTCTTGCCGCGCCGTGGAGGTTGCCCCCGATAAAATCCTTACCCGGCTCGCTTGTGCCCCAGGACGCAACTGAGGCGGACGAGGAGGTTGAGTTCTATTGGGTGGGAACTGACGCCCGCATTGCGGGGACCATTGTGCATCGTTGGCTGCAGGTCCTCGCGGAAGGTCGAGGGTCGCTCGACGGGAGCGACGTCGAAGCGGAACGAAAAGTGACTCGACGCTGGCTGCGTGAAATGGGCCTTGGTGACGACATGCAGCAGGGCATCGTCGAGCGAGTCCAGGCGGCACTCGATGGCGTGCGCAGCGACCCGAAAGGGCGCTGGATTCTTAAGGGCGACGGCCATGCCGAATTTGCCCTGACGGGCCAGGTTGACGGCAGTATCGAAGCAGTCGTTCTCGATCGCATTCGCGTCGACGAACACGGAGTTCACTGGATTATCGACTACAAGACAAGTACGCACGAAGGCGGCAACCTGAAGGGGTTCCTGAATGCCGAGGTCGAACGCTACAAGCCACAGCTCGAAAAATATGCTTCGATTTATGGCGCATTCGCGGGAACCCGGCCGCGATGTGCGCTGTACTTTCCTTTGCTACAGGAATTTGTAGAGGTCTAGTAGACGCCGTCGAAACGCAACTCTTTGCGGCCTGCCTCGTCTGCGGGGAGCAGGGTATCAAGTTTACTCCTGAGCTCTGTTGGCGTCCCCGGCTTGGCCATTATCTTGCCCAGAAACTGGTAGGAACGATCATTGCCGATCCGCAGGCTACCCGCGAGGTCGTATACGCCGTCAGTGTCTTCCACGCTGGCCACGATGCCATTATTCTGCGTGGAAAACTCGGCCCTGTAACCGCCTAGCGAAGCGCGAGATAGCGGTGGGACAACCACACCAGAGGCTTCAATGATGCCGACCATCGCTGCCGGCCTGCCGCTAACGAGTTCCAGTCGCTCAAATTGCAGGCTGGCATTGCCGCGCAAACCGCGAACGCCCGAGGCGCGTGCAAGCATTTCCAGCGGCACGGACGCCGTCAAATTGCGTAGCGTTACGCGACTGCCGAGTCGCAGGGCTATTTCGCTGTCAAAGAATCCTGAAACAGGCGATGCGGTGACCTGGTAAAGCACTTTGCCGGTCAGCAGCTGCAGAGGCCGTGCATGCCATTGCAGGTCGCGCAGGTATACGCCATTTGTCTGGAACTCCCGGGCACTGCCATTCCAGATAGTCCCCTGGATTCCACTCATCGAAACGAAAGGCGGCGATGCCCAGCTGAACGCGGTACGCGCCGGGAACGTCGCGACGAGCGCGATGATCAAGGTCATCAAGCCGACCAGGACAAGACCACGGGTGCGTTGGATCAAAGAGTTCGCTCCAGCGTGAGTGACGCGTTTATGCGTCCGGGGCCAGCTTGCGATATGGCGGAGAGGCTCCCCGCCTGAACGTGCATCGCATGCTGGTCACTGAGATCACCCAGCCATAATATGAGTTCGTCGAAGGCAACGTTCTCGAATTCGACACGAATGCCGTTGGCTGTCGTTGGCTGACTGCGCCGCCGATATTGCTCAAGTCCGCGGCTGCGTAGCGTTTGATCCACGATGATAATGGGGGCCTGCTGGCTGGAGCTTACCGCGGCACCATTCACGTTCACCTCGCCGGATGCTGCCAGCGAACGGAGGGGGCGTAATTCGGCCAACGAGCGTTCCCACGTGTTCACGCTGCTTGCTACCTGCGCATGGCTCTTGTTGATGGGTGTCCAAACGAAGCCGAAGAGCAACGCAATGACAACAACGACCGCGCCAACCAGGACCACGGTTTGTTCGCGCGCCTCCAGGCTTTCATACCAGTCTTTCATGAGCCAGCCTCGCGAATCTGTATACGGCTGTTGATTCGATCTGCAACCTTGTCAGTGGACTGAATGGACGCCACGAACTGTCCGGAAGCACTAATCGCTTTTTGAATGTTACCTACCGTCTCGACGTCTGAAGACGAGACCCGGACATCGATCACACCGGCACGGTAAGAAACGGCCTCGACCGAGGCATTTGAATTCTGCGCCATCGCGTTACTCAGTTCGCGCAGGGACTGCAGGAAAACCGGCGATGCGGTGCCCGCCCCAAGGCTTCGCTTGATCGAATTGACGGCTCCAATCGGGTCCAGCACTTCGCCCGTGTCGCCCGGTCGAATCTGGCGAAATTCCTGGGTGAACTGGTCTCGCAATTCGGTCTCGAGCTTCGAAAGCCGATAGTAGTCGACACCCTTGCCCGCAAACCCAATGACGACGAGCACCAGCAACATTGCAGCAGCCTTGCTCCATGGGCGCAACCAGGAACCGTAGTCTGCCTTCGGACCGTAGCGACCCTGCAGCAGATTGACCCCCTGACCGCTGGCTACAGTGACGGCCAGTCGGGACAACGCGCCGTCCGGGAGCAGGTTGATGTCGACGCTGTGTAGCTCATGCCGAAGCGCGATCCAGTCGTGCGACAGCCGCTCTTCATCTGCGGCACTGCAATAAACGATAAGGTGCCCGGAGGGATCAGCAGGTGCGTCGTCTTGCCTGTCAGTCAGCCAGCCGGCGGCAGCGAGCGCGTCACTCGGGTTCGCATCCTGCATGACGAATTCGACGTCCGCGCCATCGTTGAACATAACGCAGTCGTTATCAACCAGAACACTCAGCGTGCCCGGAATTCGTGCCAACCCGTAATTCTCCGGGACCATTTTCCAGGGCTGGATTCCAGCATTCTCAAGTTGCTCAAGCCAGGTATCCAGTATTTCCCTGGCGACGGCCGCAACCGGCCTCCGCCCCGACTCGCGCTTGTCGCCAGCCGCGAAATGAATCGTTTCAACGTCGGAGGCAACCTGCTCCTCAAGGGCGTAGGGCAGGGCTGCATTGAGCCGGACGCTACTGCGGATCGGAATGTCGACTGTCGTCGTCAGCGTCTCCGTCGCGGGTAGCAAGACGATAACCGGTCGGCCCTGTACCTGGGCAGATGCGTCATCGAGTGACCCCTTGAACGGCTCGCTGCGTCGGGTGCCGTTGTCATCGGCGATGATCCACTCGACCATTTGGTCGTGGTCTCGTCCAAGACGTATGACGACAAACTCGGCCATTTCAGATAGTTCCCAGGCTGCGGAGAATAGGCGACACTGCCCCGTTACTTGCGTTGCGGTGCAGCACCGTGAATAGACTAACGCGAACGGTATCAATCTGCACGACGGCCTTCAATTGAAAATAGTCGGAAGTTTCCGAAATCCACGGCACCAGGTCGGGGGCGACTAGTGGTGCAAACACGCCACTGTAATCTGCAAAACCACCGTTTTCACGCATCTGCAGCAGCCCTTCTGCAGTGCCGAGGTCGATGTTTGGGCCCAGTGACTGCAGAACCTGGACGCTGGCCGTATTGACGTTGACGGGCGTGCGTCCAGGCAGCGCAATCACGTGGGGCAGCAATATTTCGAAACTAACCCTGTCCATGCCGTCTATTGCCGCGAGTTCGGTGATATTGGAGATAGGCATATCCGCCGTGCGATAGGCAGGCGTAAATCCGGAATACAGGGGATCTTCCGCGCCATCGGGAATGGTCTCGGTCTGATCGGGATCAAGCCAGTCGACCGTTGCCCCTGCCAGGCGCGGTTCGAGACCGAGCGCGATCAGCAGCCTTTCAAATTGCTCGAAAGCAGCCTGATCCATTTTGCCGTTACCGTCGATCAGGTTGTTTACATTGAAGCGGCCCTGGAGGTCCTCCAGCTTGCCGAATATCTGTCCCTGGACGGCCTCGGAGTCAATCGGTAGCGCTGGAATCTCCGTGGCCCAGATCTCGCCGAGGTGATCGTTTTGGGTTTGCGCCAGATCGTCGGCAAGGATGCTGCGCACCCAGCCTTCCGATCCCACGGCTACTTGAATGGCCTGATCCCGATACAGCATCACCATGGTACGGCGAACATCCAGCGAATTATCCCAGGAAAGATTGGACGCGACGGATGCCGCCAGCGCCGTAATGAGTAACGCCGTAATCAATGCAACGCCGCGCGCACGATTCATGGCGACACCTCGACAATACGAATCAACTCACCTTCGTCAGGAAGCGTAAGAATTATCTCCACCGCGCGCGGCATGTTGATCGAATTCGAACTCGCCTGGGCGCTAAGCGGCGGCCATTGATCGGACCAATCCCCGTTCGTCTGGAGAAACCGGAACGTCAGACTATCGACTTCATCCAGCAGGATTGTCGCGACCGGAATGTTGTTAACGGTCCGGTCCAGAACATTCCAGTGATAACGAATCAACTCGTCATCTTCGATTCGGTAAGCGGTTCGTTGTTGCGTACTGCGCGGGACGCCTGCCGAATTGGGCCAGCCGCTGTGCGTTAGCTGCAGCGCGAAGTCCGCGGCAAAGCTGGACCTGAGCGCCGGCTCATACTGCCCGAGATCCGCGCGAATCGGGCGGGGCGCTGCCTGCAACAACTCTGTGGACAGGAAAGTCATCGTGCGCTGTATGGCTTGCAGACGATCCATACGCTCGTTCAGCATGTCCGAATTGTTCAGTGTCTGTCCCAACGTCATATAGGCGAGGGCGGACATCACGCCGAAAATAGCCAGTGCTACAAGCACCTCGATGAGCGTAAACCCCCTTGTACATTGGCGCGCCGTCATGATGTGGGCCCACCGGCATCTGGTCCTGCGGGAACGCCACGAGGCTGCCAGATCTGGCTGGCAGCCCCGACCGGCACGGGTTCGCCGATGAACCCGGTCACAGTTCGAATTACGTATTCGCTTTCCACGTGGGTGATGGAAACATCGACACGCATGAAATTCTCGATACCGGTTTCCGATACGACCGCGCGCCACGACCAGGTGGCATTGGCGAATTCCACGTCGCCACTCGTCGTGCTGACCTCGGGCACCGTGTTTGCCAGACGCATTTCGGCGATCTTGTTCTGCGCAATCCAGCTTGCGTAGGTACGCTCGCGCATGGCGTTTGCGGCGTCAATCATCTGGTTCATGCTGGCAGCGACAGCCGTCAGAGAGAGAGCCACGATTGTCAGGGCAACCATGACCTCGATCAGTGTGAATCCCCTAGATCTCATCATCATCACCGAACTTGATCTGGCCGAGAACATCGCCGCGCATGACCAGTTGCTGATCTGTTTGCGGACGACGCAAACGGATTTCGTAAGCAGTCGACTCGCCGCTGGCGAAGATAAACAAGTGCGGCACATACGGCTTGGCGCCGGCAGACAACATAGGCTTGTCCGGGTCGTCGAGCTTCCTGGGATCGTTCTCGAGACGTATTCGCTTTTCGTCGATATAGAGCTCGAACTCGAGTCCGTCCGGAAGGTATCGCAGTCTGTACAAATCGTCGCCCGGTATCTCCACCCACAATCGAGTCAGCGGGTCGAACTCGATAAAGCGATACGACGACGTCATGACCTCCACACCAAACTCCCGGCCCTGCAGCAACGCTTCGTCCTGAATGGTTTCGATCACGCTGGCAAGGCGCAGGCGCTCCTTGTCGAGTTCTGCATCCTCGCCCACGAGACCCACGGACAGAAGTGCCATCGATACGATTGTCGCCACGATAACGATGACGACAAGAATCTCGATCAGGGTGAAGCCTTGATTGCGCTGCCTGTTCTGCATCAGGACGTGCCAACAGGGACCCGGTCTACTCGGAATCCCAGTTCCCGATATCAGCATCAAGACCTTCGCCACCGGGTCGGCCATCGCGGCCCAACGTGTAGATGTCTATCTCACCGTTATTGCCCGGATTCAGATACTGGTAAGGGTTGCCCCAGGGGTCCTTCGGCATGCGATCGAGATAGCCACCCGGCTTCCAGTTGCGCACAGTAGGGTCGTTAGGCTTTGTAACGAGTGCCTCGAGCCCTTGTTCTGTCGTCGGGTATGCGAAGTTGTCGAGGCGATAGAACTTGAGGGCATTCTCGATATTCGACAACTCGGCTTTCGCCTTGGTTATCTGCGCATCATCGACGCGACCGATTACATTCGGCGCCACAATAGCGGCAAGAATGCCGATAATGATGACGACGACCATGATCTCAATCAAAGTAAAACCTGCCTGCCGAGACAGGCGAACTGGCGTGCTTGCGAAATCCTTCACTGGCGGTGCTCCAAGCGTTTGCAACGTTGCAATGACGCTTAATTGACTCTGAATTAGTGTAAACGTCAGTATACCAAACATGGGGTTAGACAAAGCTGCGGAAATACAGTATCTGAGTCGCTGCTGGCATGTGGCTGCGGCGGCAGCGGTCATCGCCGTTGCTCTGCAACTCGGCGGTGACGGCGCACGGGAGGCACTGGCATACAACAGGGAATACCTGGCGTCCGGGCAGCTCTGGCGGCTCGTCACAGGCCATTTTGTGCATCTCGGCTGGACGCACCTGTTACTCAACCTCAGTGGCCTGGCGCTTGTTTTCTGGCTTGTCGGCCACGCTTACAGCTGTCGCCAGTGGCTGTACATCACGGGTATAAGCATTGCCACCATCGACGCAGGGTTTTGGTTCCTGTACCCGGAGCTGGGCTGGTACGTCGGGCTCTCGGGGCTCCTGCATGGTCTGCTTGCTGCCGGGTTGCTGCGGGGACTGCTGGCGCGGGATCGAGAAAGCCTGATTCTGGCCGCATTCGTCGTGGCAAAGCTTGCCTGGGAGCAATTTGGCGGACCACTGCCCGGTTCAGAGGCCACATCGGGTGGGACGGTCATCGTCGACGCGCACCTCTACGGGGCCGTAGGCGGCCTGGTCGCCGCTGCTTCGATGTGGCGTAGAGTCCGCTCTGCGTCGTCTATATAATGCGCCGCACATGTCGAGGTCGACCACAAACCGAGGATAGACAATGACCCAGCTCTTCAATGCGACCGCCCTGGATGGCGAAATAGCGCTTGTCACGGGCGCATCACGAGGCATTGGCGCGTCGATTGCCGCAGCGTTGGCTGCTGCCGGTGCCCGCGTCATTGGCACGGCGACCAGCCAGATTGGTGCCGATGGGATTTCGGCCGCACTGGGGAACCAGGGCCGGGGAGTCATTCTCAATATTGCGGATCAGGACTCGGTCAATGCAGCTATCAAGGACATCCAGGCCAATGAGGGCAGCCCGACGATCCTCGTAAATAACGCCGGTATCACGCGTGACAATTTGCTCATGCGCATGAAGCAGGAGGAATGGGACGATGTCATCGCGACAAACCTGACGGGGATATTCAGTATGTCCAAAGCGTGCCTGCGAGGCATGATGAAGGCCAGGAAAGGCCGCATCATCAATATCGCTTCGGTCATTGCCGTCATGGGTAACGCCGGGCAGGCTAACTACGCGGCTACCAAAGCCGGCATGATTGGCTTTTCCAAGTCGCTTGCCAGGGAAATCGGCTCACGGGGCATCACGGTAAATGTGGTCGCACCAGGCTTTATTGATACCGATATGACCAAAAACCTGCCGGAAGAGAATCGGGCCACGATGCTGGGCCAGGTACCCCTCGGGCGTCTTGGCGATGGTGACGACATCGCCAATGCGGTTGTGTTTCTGGCCTCCGCTGCAGGCGCGTATATCACGGGCGAAACCCTGCATGTCAATGGCGGCATGGTGATGGATTAAAACGCTATAGATTGGACGATTCGATTAACATACAATGGCACCCCACGACGGGGTCGTACCTTGGAAAATCAAGGGCTTAGCGCCCAATAGGGCGGGTTTTTAATCGCTCTGGAGCGCGGCGAACACATGAAATCAGAGTCTTCTCAGGAGAAGCAACCACTATGAGCAGTATTGAAGAACAAGTTAAAAGCATTGTTGCGGAGCAACTCGGGGTCAAAGAAGACGAAGTGACAAATGATGCTTCTTTTGTCGACGATCTGGGCGCTGACTCGCTCGACACCGTTGAACTGGTAATGGCACTCGAAGAGGAATTCGAAACTGAGATTCCCGATGAGGAAGCCGAGAAGATCACCACGGTCCAGCAGGCCATTGACTTCGTGACTGCTCGCCAGAGCGACAGCTAAACAAGCAGGCGCGGCGCTTGTCGCCGCGCCTTGTTTTCCCGTTCCGAACGGCAGTTCTGCCAACAACAGACGGATAGATTCTTGAGTAAACGACGCGTCGTAATTACCGGCATGGGCATCGTCTCACCGGTAGGTAGCACCTTGGATGATGCCTGGCGAAACGTTTACGAGGGCAATTCCGGCACCGTGGTCGTCGAAGATTTCGATACGAGCACGTACCCGACGCGCATAGCCGGTCTCGTACAGGGCTTTGACGTCGACGCCTACCTTGCCAAGAAAGACCAGCGCAAGAATGACCCGTTCATCCACTACAGCGTCGGCGCTTCCGTCGATGCCATCCGGGACTCGGGACTCGAGATAACCGAAGAGAACGGCCACCGGATCGGCGTGGCCCTGGGTGCCGGCATTGGCGGTATCCAGACCATCGAGGACAATCTCAAAAAGATGTTCGATGGCGGCGTGCGAAAAGTCTCGCCGTTCTTCATTCCGGGAAGCATCATCAACATGGCGTCCGGGCAGGTCAGTATCCTGCAGCACATCACTGGGCCCAATATATCCATCGTGACGGCCTGCGCCACGTCAACACACTGCATCGGCCTTGCCGCACGCAGCATCGAACACGGCGATGCGGATGTCATGCTTGCTGGTGGCGGTGAGCACTCAACGTCGCCGCTTGCGATGGCCGGATTCTGCGCTGCAAGGGCAATGTCCACCCGTAACGATGATCCCAAGGCGGCAAGTCGTCCCTACGATATAGACCGCGACGGTTTCGTCATGAGCAACGGGGCCGGCACCGTCGTGCTCGAAGAGTACGAACATGCGAAAGCTCGTGGTGCAAAGATTTACGCAGAACTCATTGGTTTTGGGATGAGCAGCGATGCGTACCACATTACGCTGCCTCCCGCGGATGGCGAAGGCGCGCGCAAGTGTATGACGGCCGCCATCCGGGACGCCGGCATTGACCCCACGGATATCGACTACATCAACACGCACGGAACGTCGACCCCGGCAGGCGACATAGGCGAGACGAACGGCATCAAACGAGCCTTTGGCGATCACGCCAGGAAGGTAATGATCAGTTCGACCAAGTCGACGACAGGCCACCTGCTCGGAGCGGCCGGCGTTGCCGAGGTGATTTTTTGCGTGCTTGCCATCAAGAACCAGGTCATCCCACCGACCATTAACCTGGATAATCAGGATCCGGAGTGCGACCTGGATTACACGCCCAATGTTGCGCGTGATGCCAAGGTGCGAACGGTTCTTTCCAACTCGTTCGGGTTTGGCGGCACAAACGGAAGCTTGATCCTTCGCGCAATTGACTGAGCAGGTTCGCGAGATCACAGGCCCATCGGACCTGCGACAACTGCACCGCGAGTACCCATCGCGCTACCCATTCTTACTGCAAAGCACGGGCCGGGGAGGGGCGCTGAATCGCTATGACATTCTTTTTGCGTTTCCTGGCGAGGCCCTGGTGGCCGGCACCGGTACTGATTTTCTCGACGAACTCGATGCCCGCTGGCAACTTGAAAGGACGGAATCGGGGGCAAACGAACTGCCATTTACCGGCGGTTGGTTCCTGTATCTCGGGTATGAGCTTGCTGCTGAAATAGAGCCCGGGCTGCGACTGAGGCCCGACGCGATTCTGCCCGCGGCATTTGCGGTCCGTTGCCCGGTGGGACTGGTTTTCGACCACCACGAATCCCGTTGCTTTCTGGTGTGCGAGACGCCCGGCTGTGTCGACAAGGACCAATTGCAGGCCGACATAGACTCTCTTCAGCGTGACTGTTCTGCGGCCAAAGCGAAAGTCATCTCTGTCCGGGAAGAAGAACCAACGCTGTTTACCGAGGCAGTTGTTCGTGCCAAGGAATACATTGCCGAAGGCGATGTCTACCAGGCTAACCTGTCTCGGGAATGGGCTGCCCTGATGGACGGTTCCCCGGATGCCAGCGACATCTACGAGGCCTTGTGCAAATCAAATCCCGGGCCATTTGCAGGCATGGCGCGCTGGCGGGATATCGAGATAATTTCCTCTTCACCCGAACGCCTCCTCGAGGTAAGAGGCGGCGTTGCGTCGACTCGCCCGATTGCGGGAACGCGGCCGCGTTCGGACGATGTTGCTTTGGACGACGATCTCTCGGCCGAGTTGTTTGCACACCCGAAAGAGCGGGCTGAGCACATCATGCTGGTCGACCTTGAACGCAACGACCTGGGTCGTATATGCGAGGCAGGGACAGTCGAGGTCAACGAGATGATGGTGCTGGAGAGCTACGCGCATGTGCACCACATTGTCTCGAATGTGCAGGGCCAACTGCGTAGTGACGTGACTCCCGGCAAGGCAATTGCTGCGGTGTTTCCTGGCGGGACTATCACCGGGTGTCCAAAGGTTCGCTGCATGGAAATCATCAGCGAACTCGAGCAGGGCCCGCGCGGCGCTTACACCGGCTCCTTTGGATATCTGAACAGGGACGGCAGTCTGGACCTGAATATCCTCATTCGCACGATCGTCAAGCAAGGTAACAAGGTGACGTTTCGGGCGGGTTCAGGCATTGTCGCTGACTCGGATCCCGAGGCCGAACTCGAGGAAACACGAGCCAAAGCGGAGGGCATGTTGCGAGCGATAGCACGATGACCGAATGTTACGGATTCAGCGGAGAGCGGCTCGTCATCGATCCCGACGAGCGAGGGTTTCAGTACGGCGACGGCCTGTTCGAGACTATCGCTATCCGACAAGGCGAACCAAGGCTCTGGGACTATCATGTCCGGCGACTCGAGGCCGGCTGCAAACGGCTGGCACTGAAGCGTCCGGCGGTTGCTGAACTGCGGAACAAGCTGGGTACGGCCATTGCCGAGAGCGCTCACGACAGCGATTTCTGCATTGCAAAAATCTTCGTGACGGCAGGCATATTGGAACGCGGATACGGACGGGCAACACCAACCGATCCCTCGGTTTATATCGGCCTGTTTCCCGGAGTTCCCGTCAACCAGTCAGCGTATGAGAATGGCGTCGAGATCATGTTGTGCGAGACGCGACTGGCCGTCAGTTCGCCCGTTGCAGGCCTCAAGACGCTGAACAGAATTGAACAGGTACTTGCCAGATCGGAAGTCCTGCCCACCGGTGCCTTCGAAGGTCTCACACTCGACGCTGAAGGACGGCTCATCTGCGGTA
>Ga0316191_10001368_pt1 | contig 17099 bp, 17 predicted proteins | sample Eddworburr2cm_MG_FD_204928 | JGI IMG/M metagenome (GOLD analysis project Ga0316191, IMG submission 204928) | Coastal sediment microbial communities from Maine, United States - Eddy worm burrow 2 cm | ecosystem: Environmental > Aquatic > Marine > Coastal > Sediment | place: USA: Maine...
GCCGTGAATCGTGGCATGTTGCCCTATGTGCGTCTTGTCGGTCATGAAATGAACGTTGATGGCACGCAGTAAAATCGTGAAATGGCTGCTGCTTGCATCACTGGTCGTTGTCGCACCGGTTTCCCTGCAGGCCAGCTTCGCAGAGGCTGACGCCCCCCCGGGCAGTGCCCGCCAGTGGCTCGACAATATGTCCAGGTCACTGCAGTCACTCGACTATGACGGCACCTTTGTCTATTACCACGACGGTAAGCTGGAAGCGATGCGCATCGTGCACCAGGCGAGTGCGGCTGGAGAAAAGGAACGCCTGATGTCCCTGACCGGCAGTGCGCGTGAAGTGCTGCGTGATGACAAGGCCGTGACCTGTATCATGCCGGATAACAAGTCCGTCATGGTGGGGCAGAGTCGGCCACGGCAACCGTTCCCCGATGTGCCCGAGGATCTCGACAGCCTGTCACCCTATTACCAGTTGCAAGACGTCGGTGAAGATCGTGTTGCCGGCCTGATGACCCGCGTCATCGATATTACGCCCCGCGATAACTATCGATACGGTTACCGCTTCTGGATCGATACCACGAATTTCATGCTGCTCAAGTTCGAGTTGAGTGCAGTCGACGGCACCCCGATCGAACAGGTGATGTTTACCGGCCTGCGTGTCGGCGACCAGATTCCAGCCGCGGCCCTGGAGCCGTCACTGACGGGCGAAGGTTATAACTGGTTCCGACAGGGGGGCGGCGGCGGGGATCCCGCAGCCACACAGGGGCAGCCTGACTGGAGCGTGAAGCAGTTGCCGGCCGGGTTCAGAATGACTGATTATCGGCGCAAGCGTCTCCACCATGGGGGCGAACAGGCAGAACACATGGTGTTCAGTGACGGTCTGGCAACGGTGTCTGTTTACGTGGAAAAGCTGGCGGCGAACAGCAAGGCGTTTACCGGCCTTTCTAACATGGGTGCCATGAATGCCTATGGCGCTGTGCTTGATGAGCACCAGGTCACTGTCGTCGGCGAAGTTCCGGCGGCAACCGTGCAGAGTATGGCTCAACTGGTAAGCAAGCGATCACCATGATCGAGGAACAGGGACAGGTGGTGGAGGTTCAGGGTGAGTTTGCCTGGATTGAGAGTGAACGCACCACGACCTGTGGCAGTTGCGCCGTGCGCAAGGGCTGCGGGACCTCGGCGATCGCAAAAGTGCTTGGACAACGCCGCGTGCGCCTGCGCGTTCTGAATCGCATCGACGCACGTGTCGGTGATCGCGTGGTGATCGGTATCGCTGAATCCGGTCTGCTGCGCGGCTCGCTGGCAGTCTATGCGGTACCGTTGCTTGGTCTGTTTGCCGGCGCGCTGGCAGGCCAGCTGCTCGGCAGCACGGTATTTGCAATGCCGTCTGATTTTTTCGCTATTGCAGGCGCCATTAGCGGTTTTGTTGCGGCGCTGGTCTGGCTGAAACGCTTCAGCCACGACAAGGAAAAGGATACCGCCTACCAGCCAGTGGTGCTCAGGCAGCAGCTCAAGACCGGGGCAGAAGTGACATGGGTTGGAAAGGCAACATAGCTGAAGTGGCAGGGTGACTGATAAATTGAGTATGGAGAGTATCTATATGTTAAATGTTCGCAAGTTTGCACTGACCATCGTGTGTTTGAGTGTTTCCCTGTGGGGTACGCAAATAGCCCGGGCTGCCGAGCTGCCCAACTTTGTTGATCTGGTGAAGGAGACCAGCAGTGCTGTGGTCAATATCAGTACCACGCAAAAGGTGCAGTCCGGCGTGCCGGAGCTTCCGGAAGGGTTTGAAATGCCGGAATTTCCCGAGGGCAGTCCGTTTGGTGAACTGTTCAAGTATTTCTTCGAGCAGGAAGAGGGTGGTGATCCCGGTTACCACGATGCGAAGTCACTGGGTTCGGGGTTTATTATCTCCAAGGACGGTTACGTAATGACTAACTACCATGTCGTCAAGGGTGGCGATGAGATCATCGTGCGCCTCAGCGACCGTCGGGAACTGAAGGCTGAAGTCATTGGTGTCGATCCCCGCAGTGACGTTGCCCTGCTGAAGATCGATGCCACCGGTCTGCCAGTCGCGAAGATTGGCGAGTCGGGTGATCTGCAGGTCGGCGAGTGGGTACTGGCGATCGGTTCACCGTTCGGCTTTGATCATTCTGCGACAGCGGGTATCGTCAGTGCCAAGGGACGCAGCCTGCCACGTGAAAATTATGTGCCGTTCATCCAGACGGATGTTGCTATCAATCCGGGCAATTCCGGTGGGCCGCTGTTTAACCAGGCGGGTGAAGTGGTGGGTGTGAACTCGCAGATATACAGTCGTACCGGCGGTTATATGGGGCTGTCTTTCGCCATCCCGATCGAGGTGGCGATGGATGTGGCGGACCAGCTGAAAACCAGTGGCAAGGTCAGTCGCGGCTGGCTCGGTGTGTTGATACAGGATGTGACGCTGGACCTGGCCGAGTCATTCGGTATGAAACACCCGCGCGGTGCGCTGGTGGCGAAGGTGCTCCCGGACAGTCCGGCACTGGCGGCGGGCATCGATGTGGGTGACGTGATCGTCGATTTCAACTCGCAGGACGTGATGAACTCCTCCAGTTTGCCGCCAATCGTAGGCAGTTCCACGGTCGGGGTGAAGCTGCCGGTGGTCGTTATCCGCAATGGCCGGGAAAAGACCCTGTACGTTAAACTGGGTGAATTGCCGGACGATGAGGTTGTTGCGCATGCCAATACCAGGTCCGAGAAGAAAACAACCAACCGGCTCGGTTTCAGTGCCGTTGACCTCAGCGACAAGCAAAGGGAAGAACTCGAGATAGATGGCGGGGTCCAGGTGGGCCACATGGTTACCGGGGCGGCTTCCCAGGCCGGTGTTCGCAAGGGCGATATCATCCTGGCGATTGATAACAGGGCGGTAACGGATCTCAAACAGTTCGAGAAAACCGTCGATGATTTGAAGGCAGGCAAATCGGTGGCCTTGCTGGTGCAGCGTGATGGCAGCCCGACATTTCTGGCGATCAAGGTGCCGCCGCTAGAGGACTGATTGTTTTATGCCTGTGGTGGTGTTTGTTTGACGCAGCAGCTGACGGTCTATACCCGCCGGGGTTGTGGCTTGTGTAGCGAAATGATGCAGGCGCTGGAGCGTTTGCGTCCCGAACTCGGCTTTCAGCTGCTGGATGTGGACATTGATGCCGATCCCGAACTGCAACGCCGCTACGATACCCGGGTACCGGTGCTGGCTGCCGGGGAGGTCGAGATCTGCTACTACTTCCTCGAGGAGGAGCGCCTGCGAGCGCATCTCCGGTTGGGCGGCTGATTTGCAGACGATGAGTGACTTGCCGCAGGGTTACTGTATAATCAATGCCTTACTGATAATCCGAGCGGTGTAGTCAAGGCGCTTGTTTCCCAACCGTAATCTGCATTCCCGAGCGTAGCGTTCGGGACCATCGCACTTATTTTCATGATAGATAGCCAGTACGTCCGCAATTTCTCGATCATTGCGCATATCGATCACGGCAAGTCCACGCTGGCAGACCGTTTTATCCAGCTGTGCGGGGGACTCAGTGATCGTGAGATGGAAAACCAGGTGCTTGATTCCATGGACCTGGAACGTGAACGCGGTATCACCATCAAGGCGCAGAGCGTCACGCTGGACTACCCGTCGCGCTCAGGCAAGGTCTATCAGCTCAACCTCATCGATACCCCGGGGCACGTGGACTTTTCCTACGAGGTGTCACGTTCACTGGCGGCCTGTGAAGGGGCCCTGCTGGTTGTCGATGCTGCCCAGGGAGTGGAGGCCCAGAGTGTCGCGAACTGCTATACAGCGATCGATCTGGACCTCGAGGTGGTGCCGGTGCTGAACAAGATCGACCTGCCGGCGGCTGATCCCGAAAAAGTGCGCCATGAAATCGAACAGATCATCGGCATCGATGCCGAGGACGCGGTGCTCGCAAGTGCCAAGACCGGCGAGGGTGTGCAGGACATCCTGGAAGAAGTCATCCGCCGCATTCCTCCGCCACGCGGGCACCTGGATGCGCCCCTGAAAGTACTGATTGTCGACTCCTGGTTTGATAACTATGTCGGTGTGGTGTCGCTGGTGCGCGTCGTTGATGGTCGTCTGACACGCCGTGACAAGATACGCGTTATGTCGACCGGGCGTCACTTCCAGGTTGAAAAACTCGGTGTCTTTACACCGAAACCGGTTGAACGTAACGAACTGCTTGCCGGTGACGTCGGTTTCCTGGTGGCGGGCATCAAGGACATCGATGGCGCACCGGTGGGTGATACCCTGACACTGGTGAACGGACCAGCCGCAGAGGCATTGCCCGGTTTCAAAATGGTGCAGCCGAACGTGTTTGCCGGCCTCTATCCGGTCAGCTCGGATGACTACGAAAACCTGCGTGATGCCTTGCAGAAGCTGCGGCTCAACGATGCCGCACTGCATTACGAGCCGGAGACCTCGGAGGCACTTGGTTTTGGTTTTCGCTGCGGCTTTCTCGGCATGCTGCACATGGAAATCGTGCAGGAACGGCTGGAACGCGAGTACGACCTCGACCTGATTACCACCGCACCGACGGTTATCTATGAAGTGCTGGACAGCAGCGGGGAGCTTATCAAGATCGATAACCCGGCAAGCCTGCCGCCGGTGAACAGGATTGAAGAGGTCCGCGAGCCGATTATCATGGCGAATATCCTGGTGCCGCAGGACTATCTCGGCAGTGTGATCACCCTGTGTATCGAGAAGCGCGGTGTGCAGAAAGACATGCAGTACCTTGGCAGCCAGGTGTCGCTGAATTATGAAATTCCACTGAGCGAGATCGTGCTGGACTTTTTTGATCGGCTGAAGTCGGTCAGCCGCGGCTATGCCTCGTTCGATTACCATTTCCTGCGCTTCCAGGCCGCACCGCTGATCAAGCTGGACGTGCTCATTAACGGCGAACGGGTTGATGCATTGTCGCTGATCGTGCACCGTGATGTGGCACAGTCACGTGGCCGGGCGCTGGCGAGCAAGATGAAAGAACTGATACCGCGGCAAATGTATGATGTCGCCATCCAGTCGGCGATCGGTTCACAGATCATCGCGCGCACCACGGTCAAGGCGTTACGCAAAAATGTGACGGCAAAATGTTATGGTGGCGATATCACGCGCAAGCGCAAGTTGCTGGAGAAACAGAAGGCGGGCAAGAAACGCATGAAGCAGTTTGGCAAGGTGGAAATTCCACAGGCGGCGTTTCTGGCCGTGTTACGTGTGGATGAGTGATCAGGGCTGTGAATATAATGGCCGCAGGTCGCTGGAACCTGTTATCAGAGTGAGCAAACGAGGATACGATGGATCTTGATTTTCCGACATTACTGGTTGTGGCAACCTTTTTCACGGGGTTCGCATGGGCGGTCGATGCCCTGGTGCTGACGCGGCAACGGCGTCGCAGGGCTGATGCACTGATTCAGCGCGGCGCTGCACCGGACTCCAACCAGATCATTACGACGCTGAAAGAATCCACCTTTGTCGAGTATTGCAAGTCGTTTTTTCCGGTGATTCTTGCGGTGCTGCTGATACGTTCATTTCTGGTGGAACCGTTCCGTATTCCTTCAAATTCCATGATGCCTACGTTGCTGACCGGTGACTTCATCCTGGTGAATAAATTCTCCTACGGCATACGGCTGCCCGTGCTTAACAACAAGATTCTTGAAATGGGTGAGCCATCGCGCGGTGATGTGGTGGTGTTCCGCTATCCGAAAGATCCTTCCAGCGATTACATCAAACGTGTTGTCGGGCTCCCGGGTGACAGGGTCGGCTATTACAACAAGATCGTCTACATCAACGGTGAACCTGTCGGGCAGGTCCCGGCCGGTGTCTACATCGGTGTCGGTTCCGGTATCTCGATGTCGGGTGCCAGTGAGCGCCAGGAACAACTGGGCGATGCCTTGCATGATATTCTGGTGATGCCGCGCACGCCGGGTCTCGAGGGTGAGTATGTTGTCGGGGACGACGAATATTTCGTTATGGGTGATAATCGCGATAACAGCAATGACAGTCGTTACTGGGGACCGGTTCCGGAGGATAATCTGGTAGGCAAGGCGTTTCGTGTCTGGATGAACTGGGATGGCGCGAACGGCGGTGTCGACTGGAACCGGATCGGCATGAAGATTCAATAGGGTAAATCATGGAGGGGAAGACTATGCGTTCTTTGCATCAACAGAAGGGGGTCACGGCGATTGGCTGGCTGATCATTCTTGGCCTGATCGGATTTTTTGTGTTGTTGGTACTCAAAATGTATCCATCATATTATGAGTTCTACACTGTTTCTTCGACCCTGGAAACGATGACCAAGGACTCCGGTTTCGAAAACCCGGCTGAAATCAGGAAGGCTGCAGAACGGCGTTTTGATATCAGTTATGTTACTACCGTCACTCCCAAGGACTTGAAAATCAAGCCTTATGGCCAGTCCTGGCTGGTGTCGGCAAAGTATGAATCACGAGTACACCTGTTTTTTAATGTTTCTGTAGTGATGGACTTTAACAAACAGGTCAAAGTCAAACGGATTTGAGTAAGTCAACCGGTTTGCTGGAGAAGTTGCTCGGTCACGAATTTACTGACCGGGCGCTGCTGCAGCAGGCACTCACGCATCGCAGTGCCGGTAGCCGCAATAACGAACGTCTGGAGTTTCTCGGCGATGCGGTCCTCGGTGGCGTCATCGCTGAAGAATTGTACCGGCGCTATCCAAAGGCTAGCGAAGGCAAGCTGAGTCGTCTGCGCTCAAGGCTGGTGCGGCGCGAATCGCTGACTGATATTGCCCGTACCCTGGATATTGGACAATACCTGATACTCGGGATCGGAGAGCGGCGCAGTGGCGGCCACCGTCGTGATTCGATACTTTCGGATGCGGTCGAGGCACTGCTGGGCGCAGTCTACCTCGAGAGCGGATTTGACGCCTGCAAGGCCTGTATCCTCGCATTGTTTGAAGCCAAGCTGGCCTCGCTGCCGGAGGTTGCCTTTTTGAAGGATTCCAAAACACGGCTGCAGGAATACCTGCAATCCCGCCAACAGGCGCTGCCGGAATATACCGTTACCACTGTCAGCGGCGAAGCGCATGCGCAGTTCTTCAAGGTGACGTGCACCGTCAGTGATGTTGAAGTGCCAGCCACCAGCGGCGAGGGCGGCAGTCGCCGCCAGGCAGAACAGCAAGCCGCAGAACGCATGCTTGCTCAACTGCAGGCTGATTAATCATGGCTAGCGATTTTCGTTGTGGTTATATTGCGCTGGTCGGCCGGCCCAATGTCGGAAAATCCACGCTCCTGAACCGCATACTTGGACAGAAGATCAGCATTACCTCGCGTCGTCCGCAAACCACCCGCCACCGTGTGCTGGGGATAAAGACTCTCGATAGCGCACAGCTGATCTATGTTGACACGCCCGGTATTCACGATTACAGCGGACGCGCCATGAACCGGCACATGAACCGTACAGCCAGCAGCGCATTGCTGGACGTTGACGTGGTGATATTCCTGGTGGATGGTTCCAGGTGGACCGCGGACGACGACCTGGTGCTGACGAAACTCGACAAGCTCGACTGTCCGGTGATACTGGCCGTGAACAAGATTGACCTGCTGGCCAACCGTGATGAACTGTTGCCGCGGCTGCAGGAGTTGTCAGGGAAGCGCAGCTTCGAACAGGTTATCCCGATCTCTGCCGCCAAGGGCGACAACGTCACGGCCCTGGAAGCTGCCATTGAAACCCTGCTGCCGCAGGCGCCGGCGATGTTTCCGGAAGACCAGGTGACAGATCGTTCGGTACGCTTCCTCGCCGCGGAGCTGGTCAGGGAAAAACTGTTTCGTAAGCTGGGCAGGGAGTTACCCTATGGACTGACGGTGGAAATCGAGTCGTTCAGGAGTGAGCCCGCTATTACCCATATTCATGCGCTGATCTGGGTCGAACGCAAGAGCCAGAAGACCATCGTCATTGGCAAGCAGGGACGTGTGCTCAAGGAGGTCGGGATGGAGGCGCGCAAGGATATTGAAGCGTTGATCGACGGCAAGGTTAACCTGAAACTGTGGGTCAAGATCAAGGAGGGCTGGGCGGATGATGAGCGCGCGCTGCGCAGTCTGGGATATACTCACGACGAATAGATGACTGGTCCTGTCTGACATGATGCACACAACAAGAACCACGCTCGAACCCGCCTGGATTCTGCATCAACATCCCTATCGTGATACAAGCCTGCTGCTGGAAGTGTTCAGCCGGGAATACGGACGCATCGGGCTGATTGCGCGTGGCGCGCGCTCCGCACGCTCGCGCTGGCAGAACCAGTTACAGATATTACGGCCAGTGGCGCTGTCATGGAATCTGCGTGCTGAGCTGGGTACCCTGACGGGTGTGGAGAGTCGCGGTGTGCTCGGCGTATTCCCGGGGCGCCAGGTATTATGCGCCTGTTATCTGAACGAACTGCTGCTGCGCTTGATGACCCGGCATGATCCACATCCCGATATATTTGATGCCTATGAGCAGGCGCTGATGGCGCTCCGCGATAACGAGGAACAGGCACTGCGCGTGTTTGAGAAACGCCTGCTACAGTCACTGGGTTACGGTTTGCTGCTGGATCACGAGTTCGACAGCGGCACGCCGGTGCAGGAAGACGGGCTCTACGAATACCACCTGGAAAGAGGGCCGCTGCGGCGGCAACAGCAAAGTCACGAGGGCATCTTCCTGCGGGGGGGCAGCCTGCTGTCGCTGCACCGTGAAGAACTGCAGCAGCCGCAGGCCTGCCGTGAAGTCAAACGTCTGATGCGTGCGGCACTGGCGCTGTATCTGGGCGCGCGTCCGCTGCGTACCCGGGAAGTGTTGCGGCAGCTGTCGGTCATGTCTCGCGCCGGACAGCGCGGTATCGCGGCAACGGTTGCTAACTAAAGGACAGGTTGATGACCATAAAACACAATACCGATATGTTGCTGGGTGTGAATATTGACCACGTCGCAACACTGCGCCAGGCGCGCGGAACGCGCTATCCGGACCCGCTGCAGGCAGCCATTGAATCCGAGCAGGCCGGTGCAGACAGCATCACCCTGCACCTGCGTGAAGACCGCCGCCACATCCAGGAACGTGATGTGCTGCTGCTGAAGGATGTTCTGCAGACCCGCATGAACCTGGAAATGGCAGTGACCGCCGACATGCTGGCCTTTGCCGAGCGGCTGCAACCGGAAGACTGTTGCCTGGTGCCCGAGCGCCGTGAAGAGTTGACCACCGAGGGCGGCCTGGATGTCGCCGGCCAGCTACCCCGGATACGCGAGGCCTGCGCGCGCCTGCAGGCTGCCGGTGTCCGTGTCTCCCTGTTTATTGACGCCGAGCCCGGGCAGATTGCCGCTGCCGCGGAGTCAGGCGCCCCCTGTATTGAAATCCACACCGGTCACTTTGCCGATGCCGCTGATGCACGGCAACAGGGTGAGGAACTGGCACGTATCGTTGCAGCGGTCCGTCAGGGCGTTGCTGCCGGGCTAACAGTTAATGCCGGCCATGGTCTGAACTACCACAACGTCACAACGATCGCGGCCGTTGCAGAAATTCGTGAGTTAAATATCGGTCATGCCATTATCGCCAGGGCGGTATTCAGCGGGCTGGCATCAGCCGTTGCGGAGATGAAACGGCTGATGCGTGAGGCACGGTTGCGCTAGTACTCCTTCAAGATGATATTGCCTGAATCAGGCAATATCATCTTGAAGGAGTACTAGTATTTGACTCGGCAGTTGCTGCCATTTAATCCTGTACTAGCCTTGACCCTGGTAGCCGCTGTACCTCAGGGTACTGTCAATTACATTAACGGCGCGTTCCTGGTAGATACCGATGGTGTGTTGATCCCCCGTCTTGATTGCCAGTCGCAGTTCACGAAGCGCGTCTTCAAGCTCCGGTGCATCACAGTAGGCAACGGCGCCCAGCAGCTGGTGGACAGCACTCCCCAGAGTGTCAATATCGCCGTTCTTGCTGGTGTGTGCCAGCCGGCGTCGATGCATGGGCAGTTCAATCAATAACTCGGCAAACAGTTCGCCGGAGAAATTTTGCTTGCGTCCCCGCATCAGTCGGTCATCTACCGGCAATGGCGGTGCTTCACGCGCCGCTGTGAGTGGCCTGTTGACGGGTGTCAGGTTGCGCATGAAGAATTGCAGCAGTGATTCTGCTGCCCGCCTGAGGTGTCCCCTGCGCTGGTGTGTTACTGCTTCTTTATTGCCTTGCATCGATTCACTATCCTGTTATCGCCGAATCAGACCGGCCTGCTTGTATTTTCCGGGGTAGCCAACATGCTAAAGCAATCGGCTGCGGTTCGCCACGCAACTGCAGTCAGTCAAATCCGCCAAATGCTGTCTGATAAATCCTGTTCTTGGTTATACTGTGGGCCTGTGATGATGACGGATGTACCGCTATGGAGTTTCCCACGCTTGAATCGACCGTTGGCAATACGCCGCTGGTGCGTTTGCAACGCATGGCAGGTGATACCACGAACACACTGCTGGTAAAGCTGGAAGGCAACAACCCGGCCGGTTCGGTCAAGGACCGTCCGGCACTCACCATGATCAGGCATGCCGAGGAACGCGGCGAGATCAAGCCGGGTGATACGCTGATAGAGGCGACCAGTGGCAATACCGGTATTGCGCTGGCGATGGCGGCTGCGATGAAGGGCTATCGCATGGTGCTGATCATGCCCGAACACATGAGTGTCGAGCGGCGTGCGGTGATGAAGACCTTTGGTGCCGAGATAATTCTGGTCAGCAAGGAGGCCAGTATGGAAGGTGCACGTGACCTGGCGAAGGAAATGGAAGCGCGTGGCGAAGGCAAGGTGCTGGACCAGTTTTCCAATCCCGATAACCCGCTGGCACATTATGAGGGCACGGGACCGGAGATCTGGCGCGACACCGCAGGCTGCATCACCCATTTCGTCAGTGCGATGGGGACTACCGGTACCATCATGGGCACCTCACGCTACCTGAAGGAACAAAACCCGGCAGTTGAAATTGTCGGTGTGACACCGTCAGAGGGGTCGGCGATACCGGGGATCCGTCGCTGGCCTGAAGCCTATCTGCCCTCGATCTTTGATGCTGCCAGCATCGATCGTACTATCGAGATTGACCAGGCCGATGCGGAACGCACCACGCTTGAGCTGGCGGCCCGGGAAGGCATCTTTGCGGGTATTTCCTCAGGAGGTGCCGTGGCTGCTGCGTTAACACTTTCACAACATGTCGAGCAGGCGGTGATCGTTGCCATTATCTGCGATCGCGGTGATCGCTATCTGTCAACCGGGGTCTTTCCTGCCTGAATGATGTTTCCCCGGCGCCGGGTTGCTATCGCGTTACTGCTGGCGTCCGGCCTGCTGGTGATTGCCGCACTGCCAGGCTTTGCAGTAGATGTGGTGCGCCTGCAGCTGGGCACGCTTGATGGCGAGGGCTGGTCGGCAGAGGCCGTCACGCTACAGCTGAACTGGCTGGATAATAGCCATGCCGGGCTGCTGTTAACCACGCAGCGCGCTGAACTGCCCGGGGATCTCGGTGAACTGTCCGGGGTCACGCTGTCATGCGCGCGTGCACGGCTGACGGCGACGGCAGCAAGCTGTGCGCAGGGCCTGCTCAAGGCACACTCGAGTGTGCTGGGGCCTCAGAATATCCAGATCCGCTTTAGTTACCAGTTCGACACGGGGCGCATCGAAGCCGAGCTGTCGGAGGTCCGTGTGCTTGACGGCACTCTGGCAATGACAGCACACCTGTCCGGGTTGCACTGGCAGATCTATGCCAGCGGTGCAGCCCTGTCTGTGCCCGCTGCCTCACGCCAGCTGGCTGCTGCCGGGATTGCGCTGCCGGTTGTTGACGGCAGCGGCCAACTGGGTGTCACCGCGAGCATCAGCGGTGTTGCCTCGCAGTTAACAGAAGCCAATGTTGAAATACAGCTGCGTGCTGAAGAACTGTCTGATGCTGACGGCAGCGTGGCCGGGGAGAACCTGGATGTTTCGCTACACGCTGCCGTGAAGCAGGGCAACACCGGTATGCAGGTGGCGCTGGAGTTGGAAGGTCGGCAGGGTGCACTGTATGTTGAGCCGGTGTTTGTAGCAATGCCGGCTCAACCACTAACGTTCAATGCCCGTTTTGACTGGCTGTCAGCGAAGCAACAACTGTTACTGCAGTCATTCACGTACACTCACCCCGGCAGTGTGCAGCTGGAGGGCGATGGTCATTTCAATCTGGCGGCGGATGCACCGCTTCAGGCGCTGCGAATCGAGGTCCTGCAGGCTGATTTTCCATCCTTCTATGACACCTATCTGCGACCCTGGTTATACGGCTCCATGCTCGCGGATCTGGACACGGCCGGGCAAATCAGCGGTACCCTGCGCTGGGACAAGGGCAAGCTCAGTCATGTTGCACTTGATCCGCACAAGCTGTCAGTGGATGACCGCGAGGGTCGCTTTGCACTGGATGCGGTAAATGGCCGGATACGCTGGAACGATACCACCACGCCGGTACGCTCCGAACTGGCCTGGGCAAGTGGCAGTGTCTTCCAGGTGGCGTTGGGTGCGTCCCGTTTTTACTTTGATGCCAGCCGCGATTCCCTCCAGCTGGTGCAGCCGGTTGAGATTCCGGTGCTTGATGGTGTACTCGGAATTGACGATTTCCAGCTGGAGTTCGGCGAGGACAAGCCGTTGCGCTGGCAGGTCAATGGTCTGCTGGAGCCTGTCTCGTTGTCGCAATTGAGCCTGGCACTGGGATGGCCGGAACTGGCAGGCAAACTGTCGGGAGTGATACCGAACGTTCGCTATGACGATGGGAACCTCAAGGTCGGCGGTATCCTGCTGATACGCGTGTTTGAAGGACAGGTGACGCTGCGCAACCTGTCGCTGGAACAACCCTTTGGCCTGGTGCCACGTCTGCAGGTTGACGCACGTGCGGATAATATCGATCTCGAGACGCTTACTCGAACCTTCTCTTTCGGCAGGATTGAAGGCCGCCTCAACGGCAGGGTTGACGGTCTGGATATGCAATCGTGGCGACCGGTGGCTTTCGATGCCGAGTTTGCGACCCCCGAAGACGATAGCTCACGTCACCGCATCAGTCAGAAGGCCGTGGATAATATCTCCAGCATTGGTGGCGGCGGGGTGGGTGGTGCACTGTCGCGCAGTTTTCTACGTTTTTTTGAAGACTTTCCGTACGACCGCCTTGGCATCCGTTGCCGGCTGGCGAACGGTATCTGTGACATGGGTGGCGTTGCGCCGGCTGCGAACGGTTATTATCTGGTCAAGGGGCGCTTGATCCCGCCCCGGCTGGATGTGATCGGTTATGCCGATCGTGTTGACTGGGACACGCTGATTGCCCAGATTATGGCGGTTACCGTGCAGCAGGAGGTGGTCGTGGAGTGATACCCTGTCAGGGTACGTGGTACCCTTTCGCGAACGACGATGATGCAGTAAACGATTAATAAACTTCATGGAAAAGAGAGGCCGAGCGATGAAACTTATACGGATTCCTGTAGCAATGACCCTGCTGCTGTTTGTTGCAGCCTGCGTCACGATTAATGTCTATTTTCCGGCAGAAGCTGCGGAAAAGGCGGCAGACCGCATTATCCAGGACGTGTACGGCGAACAGCCGGGTGCAGTGGTCGAACCGCAATCACGATTGCCGGTCGGCGAGTCGCTGTCCGCGGGCAATGCCCTGCTGGACTGGTTTATCAGTCCGGCACATGCCAAGGCGGATCTTTCCGTCAATACCCCGGCAATCCAGCAGTTGCAGGCCAGCATGGAAAAACGCCACAAACAGTTGGCACCGTACTATAAATCCGGTGCCATCGGTATGACTCGTAATGGCGAGATTAAGCTGCGTGATCAGAAACTGGTGCCACTGCAGGACAGGAACGCTGTCAAGGGTCTGGTTTCAAAAGAGAACGCGGACCGCACTGCCCTGTACAAGGAAATAGCGAAGGCCAACGGACACCCTGAATGGGAAGCCGATATTCGCGACACCTTTGCAAAACGCTGGGTCAGCAATGCACCGGGCGGCTGGTGGTACATGGACAAGCAGGGGGCCTGGAAGCAGAAATAGGCACGCATGAGCAAACGTAAACGGAGGAAACGCCTGCCGGAGCCCGTCAGCGGCGTTACCATCGAGTCACTGTCTCATGACGGACGCGGTGTCGCGCATCTGGATGGCAAGGCGGTGTTCATCGATGGTGCTCTGCCGGGTGAGGTCGTCAGTTTTGAGTACCGGGCATCCCGCAGGCGCTTTGACGAGGGCCGGGTCACCGCGGTGGCACAGGCCTCGCCCGACCGTGTAGAACCCAGGTGTCCGCATTTCGGACTCTGTGGTGGCTGCAGTCTGCAGCACATGGAACCCGCTGCACAAATAAGGGCCAAGCAGCAGACATTACTCGATAACCTCAAACACATCGGCAAGGTGGTGCCGCAAGACGTGCTGCCGGCGCTCACGGGGCCGGTCTGGGGATACCGAACCAAGGGGCGGCTGGGTGCAAAGGATGTCATCAAAAAGGGCCGCGTACTGGTAGGTTTCCGTGAAAAGTACAATCCCTATGTGGCCGATCTGGCAGCTTGCGAGGTGCTGCATCCATCGGTTGGCAAACACCTTGACGTGCTGTCGCAATTGATCGGGCAACTGGATGCGCGGGCACGCATTCCGCAGATCGAGGTGGCTGTCGCCGGATCCATAACGGCGCTGGTGTTCAGGCATCTTGACCCCTTGAGTGAGGGTGATCGTGACAGGCTGAAGCAGTACGCGATGGAGCGGGGACTGCATGTCTACCTGCAACCGGCCGGGCCGGAGAGTGTGCAGCCACTCTGGCCAGAGCAATCCACCCTGTCTTATCAACTGCCTGCAGAATCGATAGAAATCCACTTCAAGCCGACCGATTTTACCCAGATCAATACCGCGATTAACGAACAAATGGTCGCACGTGTACTCGACATGCTGGCACTGGACAGCAATGATACCGTACTCGACCTGTTCTGCGGACTGGGTAATTTCACCTTGCCGATGGCGCGTCATGCGGGCGCGGTTATCGGTGTCGAGGGCGAAGCCGGTCTGGTCAGCCGCGCGCGTGACAATGCGGCCCTGAACGGTCTGGATAATACGACGTTTCATAGTGCCAACCTTGCTGAAGAAAATGCTGCCGCCGCCTGGGCGGGGGCTGTCTGCAACAAGGTGTTACTTGATCCACCCCGCAGTGGTGCGGCCGAGGTGCTGGGTGGGTTGGCAAACATGCGACCACAACGGATTGTGTATGTCTCCTGTCACCCCGGGTCACTGGCGCGGGATGCGGGTACACTGGTGCATGAAAAGGGCTATCACTTGCTGTCGACGGGGGTGATGGATATGTTCCCGCATACGGCGCATGTCGAGTCGATTGCGCTTTTTGAAGCGGGGTAGGGTTGCTTACTGACGATACCAGGTCGTGCGTAACGCCTTGTAGATACGCTGCGGATACCAGTTCTGGCCAACACTGCCATTGTAACGTGCCAGTGCGCGGCGCATGTCACCCTTCTCGCGTTCCAGGTAAATATTCAGGATGGTACAGCCGAAACGCAGGTTGGTATTGATATCAAACAGGTTGTCATCGGGGCGGCCAAGCTCATCCAGCCAGAACGGCATGATCTGCATCAGGCCGCGGGCACCGGCACTGGAAATGGCGAAACGATCAAAGTTACTCTCGACATTGATCAGTGCGAGCACCAGTTCCGGTTCCAGACCGGCGCGGCGTGCCTCGTAGTGGATCTGCCTGAGAATCAGCAGACGCTCCTGCGGGTCTTCCACCCGGGATTGCAAGCGGTAGGACATGTCGGTCAGCCAGACTTCGGCATCAAAACGGTCAACGAAACTGTTGCTCGACTGGATGGCTTCAATCAGGCTGGTGCGCATATCTTCATCCGGTCGTTCCTGGGTGGCAGCCCAGACGCTGTGGCTGAGCAGCAAGGTGACTGCCAGAAGAAGTCTTGATGTGTACGGTATACGTCGCGCCATACCCTTGTATATCGGTTCAGCCATTATTCAGTTGAGTTTTAAGGAAATCGACAATATCAGTGCGCGGGATATCCCGGCTTGCCGCGTCGCGGCGTGACTTGTATTCCAGCATGCCCTGGTCAAGGTTTTTTTCACCAACCACGACACGATGCGGGATGCCGATCAGTTCCATGTCGGAGAACATTACGCCGGGGCGTATCGGCCGGTCATCCAGCAATACTTCAAAACCGGCAGCCAGCAATTCTTCGTACAGTGCATCCGTAGCTTCTCGTACACGCTGGGATTTCTTCATGTTCATTGGCAGCAGGGCGACCTGGTAGGGGGCGATTGCATCCGGCCAGATCATGCCTCTGTCATCATTGTTCTGTTCTATGGCGGCCGCAACGATGCGCGACACACCGATGCCGTAGCAACCCATGATCATCGCCTGCTCCTTGCCCTGTTCATCGAGCACCTTGGCCTTCATGGCCTCACTGTATTTTTTTCCTAGCTGGAAGATATGTCCGACCTCGACACCGCGTGCGATATTCAGAGTGCCATTGCCGTCAGGACTGGGGTCGCCGTCGACAATATTGCGCAAATCCGCACAAACCGGTAACGGTAAATCCCGTTCCCAGTTAACCCCGGTAAGGTGCTTGCCATCTTCATTGGCACCGCACACAAAGTCAGCTACATGTGCCGCGGCATGGTCGACAATGACGGGTACTGTCAGTCCGACCGGCCCCAGTGAACCGGTTCCGCAGCCGACTGCCTGCCTGATCTGCTCGTCACTCGCAAACTGCAAGGGCGTGGCGACGGCCGGTTGCTGTTCTGCCTTGATGACGTTGAGTTCGTGATCGCCGCGTATCACCAGCGCCACCACGTCAGTGTCCTGGCCAAGCACCAGCAGGGTCTTTACGCAGCGCTCCGCGGGGACATTCAGAAAACTGCAGAGCTCGTCAATCGTGTGCTGGCCCGGTGTGTCGACAACCGTCATGTCTGCAGCCGCTGCTGCGCGTTTACCTGCGGGTGCAATGGCCTCGGCACGTTCGACATTGGCGGCATACTCGCCGCTGGAAGAAAACGCGATGGCGTCTTCACCGGAATCTGCCAGCACATGAAACTCGTGTGAGACACTACCG
>Ga0316191_10001369_pt1 | contig 17097 bp, 15 predicted proteins | sample Eddworburr2cm_MG_FD_204928 | JGI IMG/M metagenome (GOLD analysis project Ga0316191, IMG submission 204928) | Coastal sediment microbial communities from Maine, United States - Eddy worm burrow 2 cm | ecosystem: Environmental > Aquatic > Marine > Coastal > Sediment | place: USA: Maine...
AATTGGGTCCGCGAGAGCAGATCGCAATCATGGAGAATCTGGAGGAACAGGCCAGTGATTCAGACTGGTACCGGTTCGGCAACGTGCAGCGCGAGTTCATCAGCGAAGCGCCCTTTATCTGCCAGCTGAAAGAATTGACCATCTGGGGATTTTTTACTTCGGAAGTCGGTATGACCCAGGTGCTGCGTTACGACCCCATGCCCATGCATTTTGACGGTGATACCCCGCTTGGCCCCGATGACAGTAGCCGGCCATTGCGCTTTATCTGATGGCACAGGAATACCTCAAATGATGACAGCTGCCACACTCGATTTCGACGCCATCGTGATCGGCTCAGGTATCACCGGGGGCTGGGCGGCCAAGGAGTTAACCGAGAAAGGGCTCAAAGTACTGGTACTGGAGCGCGGGCGCGATATCCGCGCCGGTGTCGACTACCTGGGGGAACACGCCCCCGACTGGAAGGCACCCTACCAGGGCAAGGCCGATCGCGAATTATTTGCCAGTGACTACCCGGTGCAGAGCCGCAGCTATGCCTTCAGCGACTACAACCGCCAATTCTGGAATAACGATCGGGAAAACCCCTACATCAGCAACCCGGATAAACCCTTCGACTGGTTTCGCGCCAACGCGGTCGGTGGTCGCTCGCTGCTGTGGGGGCGACAGTCCTACCGCTGGAGCGAGCAGGATTTCAAGGCCAATGCCCAAGACAATAAGGGCATTCCCTGGCCCATCGGTTACCGCGACCTGGCTCCCTGGTACAGCCATGTGGAGAAGTTTGCCGGCATCACCGGCCAGGCTGAGGGCTGGCCGGAGTTACCCGACAGTGAATTTCTGCCACCCATGACCAGTTTTGCCCTGGAGCGCACCATCAAGGAGCGGCTGTCCAGGAAGGCGCCGGACCTGCGGATGACTATAGGTCGGGCAGCCATTCTCACGCAGGACCACAACGGGCGCAGCGCCTGCCATTACTGCGGACCCTGTCACCGGGGGTGCTCCACCGGGAGTTATTTCAGCTCGCAAAGCGCCACCCTGCCCGCTGCCCGGGCAACCGGAAACCTGACCCTGAAACCCGATGCAGTGGTAGAGCGCCTGGTGTATGACAAAGAGAGCGGCAAGATAAGCGCGGTGCAGGTGATTGACAGCCGCAGCGGCGAGCGACAAACTTTCAGCGCGCGCCTGTTTTTCCTCTGTGCGTCAACCGTGGCCAGCACCCAGATAATGCTCAACTCCACCAGCGAAACCTTTCCCACCGGGCTGGCGAACCACAGCGGAGTACTGGGAAAACACCTGATGGATCACCTGGAGTCCCCGCCTATCATCGGCATCTTCCTGGATGATATGGACCGCTATTACTTTGGCACTCGCCCCAATGGCAGCTATATACCGCGCTTTCGGAATCTCGGTGACCAGGACGAGGATGCGGACTTTCTGCGCGGTTATGGTTTCCAGGCCAACGTGCTGCGCATGGACTGGAAAATGCGGTTCAACCAGAAGGGCTTCGGCGCCTCGCTGAAAGACTCCCTGCGCAAACCGGGGATGTGGATCTGGGCACTCAAGGGCTTCGGCGAATGCCTGCCGCGCTCCGATAATCGGATCGTACTGGAGCGCAACAAGCCGGACCGCTTTGGCATTCCCCAGGTAAACATCGAATTCGCCTGGGGCGCCAACGAGCAGGCGATGTGGCAGGACATCAATCGCCACGCGACACGCATTATGAAAGCCGCTGGCGCGGTGTTCTACCAGGGTATGGTGGATACACCGAATGCCATAGGTGGTGGCGCAATTCACGAGATGGGCACCGCACGCATGGGCGACGATCCCTCCGAGTCGGTGCTCAATGCCTACAACCAGGCTCACGACGTCGGCAACCTGTTTGTCACTGACGGTGCCTGTATGACCTCATCGTCCTGCGTTAATCCGTCACTGACCTATATGGCGCTAACCGCCAGGGCCTGCGACTATGCCACAACGCAACTGGCTGCGGGGGCTATATAGCTCTATCATGCCCGGCCAACCCCATGCGCCGCGTCCCAAGTAAGCGAGCCGCCAGGCACAGCCAAGGGGGCTAACAACTTTCATAAAACAGAGGCTACACATGTTTGAATTCAGCGCAGCATCCATAGAGATACAAGCCCGGCTCACTGCCTTTATGGATGAGCATATCTACCCTAACGAGCACACCTACACAGAACAGTTGAGCGCAGCAGGCAATCGCTTCGCTTACCTGCCGCTGATGGAAGAACTCAAGGTTAAGGCCCGTGAGGCCGGATTGTGGAACCTGTTTATCCCGCCATCACATGCACAATACTGCGATCACGATGGATTCAGTAACTTCGACTACGCTCCTCTGGCGGAAATCATGGGCCGTGTGTTGTGGTCCCCGGAGGTGTTCAACTGCAACGCGCCCGACACCGGCAATATGGAAGTGTTCATGAAGTATGGCACCGAGGAGCAGCGTGAACAGTGGTTAACCCCCTTGCTGAACGGCGATATTCGCTCTTCCTACGCCATGACGGAACCCCAGGTAGCTTCCTCCGATGCCACCAATATCGAACTGAGTATCGCCCGCGACGGCGACGAATGGGTGTTGAACGGGCGCAAATGGTTTATCACCGGGGCCATGTATGAACGCTGCAAGATCTTTATCGTTATGGGCAAGTCCGATCCGGATAATCCCAACCGCCACAAGCAACAGAGCCAGGTACTGGTGCCCAAAGATACTCCCGGGCTGGAAGTACTGCGACCACTGACCACCCTGGGCTATGACGATGCGCCCATTGGCCACGCGGAAATCGCGTTCACGGATGTTCGCGTACCCCTGGAAAACGTTTTACTCGGCGAGGGCCGCGGCTTCGAAATCGCCCAGGGTCGACTGGGCCCCGGCCGCATTCACCACTGTATGCGCCTGATAGGCGCCGCGCAGCGCTCACTGGAGCTGGCCTGTAAGCGGGCCACCAGCCGCACCACATTCGGGCGCCCGCTGAGTAAGCACCAGTCGGTGCGAGAGGATATATCCAGGTGCTTTTCCGAAATCGAGATGGCCAGATTACTGGTATTGAAAACCTGCCTGCGCATGGATGAGGTAGGCCCCAAGGGCGCCCTGGACTTTATTGCCGCAAGTAAAACCAGCGTGCCGCTGATGGTGCAGAACATCATCGACCGCTGTATGCAGATACACGGCGCAGGTGGTCTTACCGAGGATTACTGCATGGCGGAGGCTTTTAACTATGCGCGCTGGTGCCGCCAGGCAGACGGACCCGACCAGGTACACCAGATGGCCCTGGGGAAAATGATTATCAATCGCTACGCGCCCGAACAGGACTAACTCAAGCCCTCTACAGGCAGCGCCGCACCGTGAACATCCCTGGCCAGGTCGCTGGCCAGGAAGCCGATTACACCGGCGAGGCTGGCGGGCGCCACCCATTGGCTGAAATCCGCATCGGGCATCGCCGCGCGATTGGCCGGCGTGTCGATGATACTGGGCAGCACACAATTCACATTGATGCCGCTGGCCCTGAGTTCCTCGGAAAGGGTCTCGGTGAGACGGATGACAACGCTTTTGGAGGCCACATAGGCCCCCATACCGGCTGCGCCGCGCAAGCCGGCTCTGGCGGCGATATTCACGATTTTTCCCGCCCCCGCCTGCAACATGGCGGGCACCACGGCCTGCGCCATATGCAGCACTGAGCCCGCGTTCAGGTCATGCATCAGTTGCCAGGTCCCGGCGGAGGTTTCGTGCACTGCCTCACCCATGGCGAACCCTCCCGCGACGTTTACCAGGATATCGATACCGGCATATTCATCGCGCACCCGTGTTACCGCAGCCACACAACTGTCGGGGTCAAATAGATCGCAGTGCATGATCCCCGGCTGTTCCGCGATATCCAGGCCCACCACCCTCGCGCCCAGGGTCTCAAAATTGGCGACTACCGCGCTGCCCAATGCACCGGCCGCGCCGGTAACTACCACTACCTTATCTGTAAAATCGATCATTTCGCTATCCACTCCTGACCCATGGTGAAACTGTGCGCCATTTTAGACCGACTGCCGCCGCGTGAACACTCCCACGCATTCTTTACAAGCCACACTCGACAAGGTTTTGTACCACTTTGATCCCAAGCATTAACCTGGTCAGCTACTGGTCAGATGCGCCCCAATATGGTCTACTATAGCGCCATAGATTCAGGCTATGCCTGTCGCCCAGCCGCAGGTAGCTCGCGTACCCCGGGAACGGCACTAATAAACCGCAAATTGGAGATCCACATGTTTAAAAAACCCCTATTGGCCTTGTGTACAGTTTTGTCCCTGGGCCTGATAACGGCCTGCAGCAGTACGCCTTACACACCGGCCGCGACACAAGCACAGGCTATAGACCTCGACGCATACGCTCCCAAGGTGGATTCCTTCGTGGTATTGCTTGATGTCTCTTCGTCTATGAAAGATGACTACCAGGATCGCCCCAAAATGCATATCGCCCAGGACCTGGTCGCCAGCTTCAACAGCTCGGTACCGCCGGTAAAATTCGATGCCGGCCTGGTCACTTTTGGCAAGAGCACAGGCCGGTGTATCGGTCAGGGCACGGCCTCGACGGATTACGGCATGACGAATCACCAGGCCGCCGATTTCGCATCGGCGCTGGGCAGCATCGCATGCGCTGGCGGCACCACTCCCATGTCTGATGGTGTAGACGCCACCACCACGGCGCTGGCCGGACAGAGTGGCGATATCGCCGTTGTGATCGTCAGCGACTTCCAGTGGCTGGACGCCAACGCGGTGCGCGCATCCGTGGCGCAATTGAAGGCCCAGCACGGCGATAAAGTGTGTATCCACACCGTAAAGGTAGGCGACAACACCAGCGGTGACGCACTGATCGCTGAGATTACCGATGTAGCCGGTTGCGACAGCGCCACCACTGCCGGAGATCTCGCTTCAGCCGGCAACATGGCCAACTATGTCACCGCGACGTTGCTGGCACCGCTGGTCTACGAAAAGCACTCGGTATCGGCCACCGCCCTGTTTGATTTCGACAAGGCCGTCCTCAAGGACCAGGGTAAGGCAGAGCTGCAAAACCTGGCCGACGCTATCAACAGCAAAGGCGTCAGCATCATCGATATCGATGTTATCGGTCACACTGACAGCATGGGCGCTGAAGATTACAACCAGGCGCTGTCTGAGCGACGTGCTATGGCAGTGAAAGACTACCTCGTGAGCAAAGGCGTCGATGCCAGCATTATCGATGTCAGCGGCAAAGGTGAAAGCGAGCCCGCTGCCAGTAACGATACGGAAGAAGGACGCGCATTGAATCGCCGCGTGGAGATCCATGTGGGCACCTCACAGCGAGCTGCCAACTAGGCGATAATCCTGCATGGGGGCTGGCTGCGGCCAGCCCCCAATGTATACAGCACCTGCACTACAACAACTGGATTCCCTCATATGACTAGCTGCGGTGGGCTTGCGGCCCTTGCCTTTGGCATAATTATGTCCAGCGCCTGCAGTGATAGCGACGGCACCCGCAAACCGGTAGCGCTGGAGCCAGCGACACTGGAACAGCAGACACTGCGTATTGCCAGTGCCGCCCAACCAGAAAAGACACCCGGCAGCCCCGGCGTGGTGGTGGACAACCCCAAGCTACTGGCGCAATTTGGCGCCGAGGGCCCGGACCTCAACCAGGCGGTTTACACCCGTTACTACCTCTCAAATGCAGCGGAACTGCAACCTGACGCCATTCTGGTGCTGATGCCCGGCTTTGAAGGCGGCGCCACCAACTTTGCAGTGCTCGCAGATCAACTGATACGACGCATACGCGATGAGGCCACCATGGTGATAGAAATCTGGGCGATGGACCGGCGCTCGGAGTTACTGGAGGATCGCGTTGGCCTGGAGCTTGCGGAACAGGAGCGAGATCCCCAGCTGGGCCTGGACTTCCTGTTTGGCGAACAACTGGGACTGGACCTGGACCCGCGACTGCAGGAGGGTCCAAACAGGCGACTGATTACCTATAACAGCAGCAGCGACGTACCCTTTATTGCCAACTGGACACCCCTGGTTCACTCCCTGGATCTAGACGCGGTGGTAATGCGCGCCCGGGAAACCGCGCGGGCCGGCAATGTATTCCTGGGTGGACATTCGGCAGGGACCGGCTTTGCCGCCAACTATGCGGCCACCGATTTTGATCCTGGCAGCGACAGCGTTGAGGCCGGTTACCAGAAAATACGCGGGCTGATACTACTGGAGGGCGGTGGCGGTAGCGTCCAGGACCAACCCGACCCGGACTTGCTGGACCGCATTGAGGCGCGCTTCGACGGCGGCCTGTTCGGGGCGGTCCGGGACCAGGCACCGCGCTGCGTTGACGGTCTCACCGCCTGCACAGTAGAGACTGAGACCAATGACTGTGCCGCCTTCAGCAATACCTCCTGCACCGAACCCACTCCGGCCTATGCCACCAGCGTGATCAACACCGCCACGTTTGCTGCCGGCGAGCTGGTGGCAATGGACGGTGATTTTTCCGGAGACGCGGGTTTGTCCGTATTGCAACAGGACCAGAACGGCATTGCCGGCAACAATGCACTGGCTGTAGTGCCAGAGTTGTTGCCGGTACGTATTCTCGTCGGAGGCAAGCTGGGAACATCTATTTCGCTCTATGGGCAGTACCTGGATGACGACGGCCTGGGTGCCGCGGCCGCGCCCTTCCTGGCCACTTCAATAGGTGCATTGGGCCCCGAAGTCGACGGTCTGACCACCTGGCTGAATCCGGACGAACCGCTGCCGGAAGACGTCTTCACAGACAACGGCCCCGCCCCCACAGAGCCACGCAGGGGCAAGATCTGGGGCGTTGAAGTTGAGGTGAGCGATTTTAAAGGCCGCATCCTGGCGGCCACTTATGGCGGTGACAGCAATTTTTTTGACTGGTACTACCCTTCATCCGGGCTAACCGTCACGCAGGGCCTGGGCCTGGATACCACCGCCCTGTCGGCCCCGCCACCACTGGGTAGGGGTCGTTCTGATATCGACAATCGCACCCAGGCGGGGCGCATTGACATCCCCGTGATCGGCTTTGCCGCCAGTAACGGCCTGACGCCGGTACCGGGCGCCTTCCTGGGATTTGCGCAAGCTATCGCGCCCTGCGCCGCCGCCTCCTGTGACGGCATGACGGCACGCGTGCTGGAAGCGGAGCAACCCAGTGTTGCTTTTCCCAGCTATGGAGAAATCTCAGGCGGATTTGAGGTCCATATTTCCGAGGGCTATGCCCATATCGATGTGTTGACCGCCAACGACGGCGAGGACAACAATGTCATAGGGCCCCTGCTGCAATTCATCCAGCGTAACAGCCAGTAAACGCCCGGCTACCGCCTTATAACATCCGCATTACGGATTGCCTTGCCCCGCTGACGAAGAACGGCTGCAACCGCGCTGACTCAAACTGCCGCTAACGCCACTGCATCTGGATCGGTACCAATGTCAGCTTATTGACTGCTTTACACAATCCCCCAGCCAGAAGGTGGCTGTGAAAGTCCAGGTCACTGAACACCCGGGTATAGGTATTGAGCGCATATTGGGCATCCAGCCTGCTGTCGAAAGGCCCCTGGGCGCTGCCCTCACGAGTACGAAAAAACCAACCGCCTGCCTGGGTATAGTAACGACTGGCACGGAATTTGGTATGCGGCCGCAAATCATCCTTACGCATCTGGTTCATGGCAGAGTTCCCCTTGTGCTCAAGCACATTATGGTTGTTGTACTGCCAATATACTCCCAGTTGGCTATTTTTCAGGCAATCAGCTCAATGACCCGAAGGGGTTAGGGTAAAATGCGGGGCATTTTCTCGCTGGGCATAGAGCTGTGGGAGAAAAAACTGCAGGCTGGATACTTCCTCGATCTGGTGACGCTGCCACTGGGCAATCATTTGGGGATGGAATACGCGCTTGCGCAAATACAGGTTCAGCAGGCCGCCCAGCACCGGGGTATCCGTCCCGATAATCGTGTCCACGCGATATCGGGTACCCCCATTTTCGGCTGTAAAGCTGTGTCGCACCTCGCCTATGGACATGCCGGCAACCTCGGGAATCGCCAGCATACCGTCATTGGAGAACTCCCTGATGCGGGCCGTGCCGCGGCTGTCGTAGGGACCAAACCACTCGTCACGAGATATCAACGCGCCGCGAGCCATCCCGGGGGCGCCATCCGGGGCTGCCTCGACTACGCGCAAGGTACCGTGCTCGGAGGGGTGAAAAATATGATACAGGGGATAGCTGACTCCCCGGTATTCGATGGTGGAAACAGGTAACTGCTGATAAAACCACGCGACCATACCCGGGGAAATTCCCTCGAGAAAGAAATGCTCCACCCGGGTATGAATTTTCCCCCGGGAATCTATATCCCAACTGCTACTGGCCAGCCTGTAGTCCGGTAGCTCCCAGGGCAGGTCGCGCGGAGCATCACGCACCAGCGGTGGGGGTGACAACATCCAGACAGCGATCACGAGAAACATTGCAAACAGCAGTAGCACCGCCCCGCTCCATTTTATAATTTGCTTCACAAAACCCCCTCCGCTTCTAATTCAGGGGACCGGACCGATAGGTGCTGCCCCCGTAATCGTTCTATACTCATGGTTAAAATTATTATCGTAATGGAGCATACCTCGTGGACTGGACACTGACTATCGATGACATCAGCGACACACAACTGGAACAGGCTCTGAGCCTGGCCCATGTGCCAACGCTGATGGCCACGCTGATGCACCTGCAAGGTTCCTGTGATCCGCTGCGCGGGGACATACGGCCACACGTTACGCAGTTGGCCGAAGAGGAAGACGGACTGAGCGAAGGCGCCCGAGATAAGGCGCGAAAGCTGGCGCTGGCCGCGATCATCGCTCACCGCGACGCCGGTTGCCCGGCACTGCCCACACCCGATGACGCCATGGTTACCGAGACCATGCAATACATTACCGGTGTACCCTTTCCTGAAGAACAACTTGAACTGATGCGCGAGGAACTGAACCTGCTCGGCGAAGATCGCCGCAGAGTGAATGTCGATACTGTTAGCGTGCCTGCCGGTTATCGAGTGTTGGTCATTGGTTCGGGCATGTCCGGCATTCTTGCCGCGATACGCCTGCAGCAGGCAGGCATCGATTACCTGCTGGTGGACAAAAATCCTGAAATCGGCGGGACCTGGTATGAAAACACCTATCCGGGTTGCCAGGTGGACTCCGCCAACCATCTCTACAACTATATCTTTGAACCCAATCACCAATGGCCTGCGCACTTTTCTGATCGCAAGACCTTGTTCAACTATTTCCAGGGCGTGGCGCAGCGCCACGATGTGCGCGCTCATGCGCGGCTGAATACGCGAGTGACATCCTCCACCTATGACGAATCATCAAATTGCTGGCGAGTCGATTTTGAGGATTCTCAGGGCCGCACTACGCAGGACAGCTTCAGTGCAGTTATCGCCGCCTGCGGCCAGCTCAATACACCCGCCATGCCGGATATTCCCGGAGTCGATTCCTTTCAGGGCATTACCTTTCACTCGGCGCGCTGGGAGCACCAGCACGACCTGTCGGGCAAGCGCGTGGCCGTCATCGGTACCGGGTGCAGTGCCACCCAGTTTGTTCCAGCCATAGCGGATCAAACCGGGCAGATGACTGTCTTCCAGCGCAGCCCGAACTGGTTACTGCCCGTGGAGGAATATCATCAGCCGGTGTCGGAAGAGGAACTGTGGTGTTTTCGCAACCTGCCCTTCTACGCCAGGTGGTACCGTTTCTTCCTGTTTCGTGCCCGGGCCATCGATGGCTTACTGCCCTACCTGTATGGGGAAGAGGACTGGCAGGGACAGCCCCTATCGGTGAGCCCGAAGAATGCCGAACTGCGCGAGGCGATGGAGGCGTATATTCGTGAGCAGGCGGGTGATGACCTGGCGTTGGCGGACGCCCTGGTACCCAACTACCCCCCAGGCGGCAAGCGACCGGTGCTGGACGATGGTAGTTGGATCAGCACACTTAAGCGCGATAATGTAACGCTGGAAACAAGTCCTATTGCGGAGATAATACCCGAGGGCATTCGCACCGCGGACGGCGCGATACATGAATTCGATGTGATTATCTATGGCACCGGTTTTCATGCAGATCACTTCCTGCTGCCTATACAGTTCACCGGTCGCGATGGCCGCGACCTGCACGACACCTGGCAGGGCGACCCCCAGGCCTACATGGGCATAACGGTGCCGGGCTTCCCCAACCTGTACCTGTTGTATGGTCCGAATACCAACATCGTGGTGGGCGCCAGTATCATATTTTTCAGCGAGTGTGAGATGCGCTACATCATGGGCTGCCTGAAAATGCAGTTTGAACAGGGGCTCGCAAGTTTGGAAGTACGCGAAGCTATATGCCGTGAGTACAATGACAGCATGGACGAGCGCAACCGCATGTGCGCCTGGGGCTCACCTCATGTCAGCAGTTGGTACAAGAACGCCAACGGACGTGTCTCCCAGAATTGGCCGGGAACGCACTTTGAATACTGGCGACAGACCAAAAAGCCGGACCCTGGAGATTTTCTGGCGCACTGAAAAGGCCAGGGAAAACATCGAAGATGATCACCATGGTCTACTTTCAGTAGATGGTGCACTCCTCCCCGGTGCTATAGGCGATTGCCCCGCCATCGAGGTCCCCCTTCGCCAGCAACGCGCCACTGGCCGCACTGTGCACGGCCGTGCTGCCATCGGCGTCAAACTCAACGTACAGCGCGTACAAACGTTCGCTGGGGTAGGTCAGCGCAATCAAATCCCCCGGACAGGCCACGCTGTGATTGGTGCGTGTGCCGTCCAGCACAAGGGTGCCGCTCACCGGCTCAAAAACACCGGAGAATTCGTATGTCACGTGACATACCGTAAAGCCCTCGAACTCCCGATTGGCGTGATTGTAGATCGTTTCGGTGCCGCTGGCCCGGCCGGTGGTTTCGTTGAATGAAATCTCGCCCACCAGGTACTGCGTGGCAGCGGAAAAAGCAAAACTGTTTTCCATATCGCAATTACGAAAGGCAAACACGTACGGGCTGGAGATCAGCATCAGGGCTAGGACAATAATGGTGGCACTGGGTCGAGCCATGACACTGAGCTCTGGCGGGCAAACAAATATACCTTTACCAGAAAACTAAACGTTTTTTCCGGCTTTGTCCATTGCGGCGATAAATCCGGGAGGTGCTAACGGACTACCCTGTGTGGCAAAAATTTATAATATCGTCATACCGCCATCGGCTACCAGGGTGATCCCCGTGGTGTAGGACTCACTGGCCAGGTAGAAGACAGGGTTGAGAATTTCCTCAGTGTCGGCGATGCGCTTGATCAGTTGCTGCGACATGGCGCCCTCCTCGAAGCCCGGGATCGCCGCGATGGCGCCATCAGTAAGGTCGGAATGATAGGTCCCCGGGGCCAGGGCATTAACCCGGATACCCAGCGGCGCCCATTCCTGGGCCATCACCCGGGTCATCGCTTCCAGGGCCGCCTTGGTAGCTGCATAAAAGCCCATATAGGCTGGCGGTTTCAGGCCCGCCACAGATAGCAGATTTATAACGCACCCACCGCCATGCTCAGCCATTCTCGGGGCCAGCCGCGAGGCCAGATACCAGGGACCCCGCTGATTGACCTGGTACATCTTGTCGTACTGCTGCGGCGATAAATCCGTCAGCGCGCCCATGGCAACATTGATACCGGCATTATTGATCAGCACATCCACCCGACCGTAGGCGTCATAGCTGGCCTGCACCAGAACATCCAGGCTATCGGTGTCACCGGTATGGGCCGCTATCGCTGTGGCCTCACCGCCTGCGGCACGGATATCGGCCACCACGGCTTCACAGGCCTCGATTTTGCGGCTGGCCACGATAACCCGTGCACCGGCCCGGGCAAATCCATGGGACATTGCCCTGCCCAGCCCCCGGCTGCCACCGGTGATCAGTACGACTTTACCTGTAAAATCCATATTCGCTGCTCTCGATTCACCGGGGACAGAATATCCGCCTCTATTTTGGGCAGTGACCAGGCATTTCAGAAAGTCTTAGCACACAGTGATTGTGTGCCATCCGGCCACGTAAAGGCGTCCCTGGCGGTGAATACGAGGATCCTTTGCCCAGGGACGTACAGTTTGTTAGTCGCCTGTATTAAGCGCTGCAAATTACCTCTTGGCAGCGGCCTTTTTCCTGGGCGCCGCTTTCTTCTTCGGTGCCGCTTTCTTCTTTGCAGCTACCTTCTTCTTAGCGGCCGCCTTTTTTTTCGGAGCCGCTTTTCTCTTGGAAGCTACCTTCTTTTTTGCTGCCGCTTTCTTCTTGGTGGCGGCCTTCTTTTTCGCCGGGCGCTTCTTGCTCAGGGACTTCCTGGCGTTCGCGATTAATTTCTTCCATGCCTTCACGTTGGCATCGGTACGTTTTTTAACTATGCGCTGTGCCTGTGAGTTGGTCTTACTGGCCATTTTCTGCAGAGCTTGCACATCTTTTCTCGCCTGCTCGACCACTTTTTTCAGCTGACGCACAACATCATCTCGATCGCCCGCAACTTTTCTTAATTCGTCCAGCAAATCCTTGAGCATATCGTACTGACGCTTGGCTATATCGGTGTAGCCATCGATGATTGCACGATTCGCATCCGCTACCGCATTCATGTTCCTACTGCTACCTTCCAGCACGCTCTCCAGTGAGTAGCTACCAATTTTGATATCGTCCAGGTACTTACCCAGGTCTACACCGGAAATTTTCTTAGAGGTTGTTTTTTTCTTTGCCGCAACTTTGCGGGCTGTCTTGCCTTTGGGCTTTGCTTTCTCTCTAGCCATTATTACTATCTCCGAACTATTTTAGTTGTTAACCATGCTCCGCCTACGCAGCAGCACAGTCTAGTGTAGTCGAATATTCTGCACCTGGTAAATTCCCGCCAAATACTCTCTGGCTGGTTCAAGAATACTAAATGCCACGGCCAGCTGGCCAGCAAGTGCGCTTACCCGCCGGGGCTGAACACCGCCCGGGGGGAAAACAAACCAGGGCAGCCAACTTTGAGTTCTACAATATCAGTGGCTCTCCCATCTGAGTAACGGTAGCATAGCGGGCGCTGGACGGCAGAAACATGTCCACGACTCCATCGTGTAGCCTGTCCGCTGGAAGCAATCCAGCCTGTGGAAGAAGCTTTCACTAGTGACAGGCTCCCAAACTGGAGTCCACAGCCCGGATAAAGAGGTAACCGATATGGATAACAGCTGGCTGAGCATGTTGCTGCAGCACTACAACTTCCCCGCCGCCCTGGCGGCCTTTGCTGGTATCGTGGTGCTCACCAAAACGCTCAAATTCCTGGCATTCAAGGTGAAGCCTCTGGAGAACATGCGCGAGCTCAATAAAACGCGGGACAAGGAGAAATGGAATACCCCCAAGTACCCGCCGATAGTCAAGGCGAACCAGAAGGTCGGCCTGTGGACCAACCTGGTATTCTTCATCTTGATGTTACCCTTCTTTGTCACCCTGGAACCGCAACCCCTGTGGCGGGTGCTATTGGATATCGTGATCATCCTGATGTTTTACGATTTTTTCTACTACCTGACCCATCGCTTCTGGTTTCACGGCAATGGCAAGATGCGACAGGTGCACGCCGTACATCACCAGGCACGCAATCCGACCTATCTGGATGCGCACTATGTGCACCCGCTGGAAACCCTGGTGGGATTGTCACTGTACATGGGCTCCATCGCGGTGTTGTCGCTGCTACTGGGCCCCTATCACGTTGTTACCGTCATGTTGACCTTTGTGATCTTCACCCAACTCAACATCATCAACCACTGCCTGGTGGACCTGGACTACTTCCCGTTCAGGACTGTGACCTGGATAACCCGCAAACACAAAGTGCACCATGAGAATATGCATAAGGGCAACTACGCCACAATAACCCTGCTGTATGACCGAATGTTTGGCACGCTGGACTGATAGAGAGAACACCGCGATGGATGAACAGGAAGGATGCGCGCCGGGCGAAGTCGAAAAAGGACTGGCATAAATTCGCCCGTTACCTGACCGGCAGCTTGTTACTGTCCTTTACCGCCTTGAGGCTGAAGTTCGATTCGATATTCTTGACTCCCGGATACTTCAGAATGCGCTCCATCGACAGCTCCGAGAAATGATCCATGCTCCTGGCCACTACCTTGAGCAGGTAATCGTGGGAACCACTCATCGCATGGCACTCGACAATGTGTTCCTCCGCCTCCACCCGGGCGAGAAAGTCCCGCTGCTTCCTGTCCTCCTGTTTGTCCAGTGACACCTGTACGTAAGCCGTCACCTGCAGACCCAGTTTGCGCTGGTCCAGTTCCGCGCTGTAGCGCCTGATCACCCCGCTCTCCTCCAAACGCTTCACCCGCCTGAAGCAGGGAGATTCGGACAGGTCCACCCGTTCCGCCAGGTCCACATTCGAGATTCGCCCTTCGCTTTGCAATATCCGCAGGATGTCTCTTTCCGCTCTATCCATCTCCATTGAGGCATTCCATCTAATTAGCGACATAATATGGTGTATTCCACCTATATTTAACACAATTACGCTGTATTTAGAAGAAAAACACTACTCGAGTACCTCTATCATTTCCCTTAAGCACTAGCAGCCGCCAGGCGCGACTAATACAGGGAGAGACAACATGGCCGATATTTTCGACAACCCCATGCAACTGGATGGATTTGAATTCGTGGAATACGCTGCCGCCGAACGCGGCATCATCGAACCGGTATTTGAGATGATGGGTTTTACCCATGTGGCCAGCCACCGGTCAAAGGACGTGCACCTGTGGCGCCAGGGGAAAATCAATTTCATTATTAATTACGAGCGCGGCTCACCGGCCGCCTACTACGCGGAAGAGCACGGCCCTTCCGCCTGCGGCATGGCCTTCCGGGTGAAGGATGCTACCGCCGCTTACCAGCGCGCCCTGGATCTCGGGGCACAGCCTGTAGATATCCCCACCGGACCCATGGAACTGAAACTGCCGGCCATACGCGGCATCGGCGGTGCTATTCTTTACCTGATAGATCGTTACGAGGACGGCGCCGCCATTTACGATATCGACTTTGAATACCTTGAAGGCGTGGATCGTCACCCCGAGGGTTGTGGCTTCGAGTTGATCGATCACCTCACCCACAACGTTTACCGCGGGCGTATGGACTATTGGGCCAAGTACTATGAAAAACTGTTCAATTTCAGGGAGATTCGTTACTTCGACATAAAGGGCGAATACACCGGCCTGCGCTCCCGCGCAATGACCGCCCCCGACGGTAAGATACGCATCCCGCTCAACGAGGAAGCTGGCGGCGAGGGGCAGATTGAGGAGTACCTGATGGCCTACAATGGCGAGGGTATCCAGCATATCGCTTTTGCCTGCGACGACCTGCCCGCCTGCTGGGACAAACTCAAGGCACGAGGAATACCGTTCATGAGCGCGCCACCGCAAACCTACTACGACATGCTGGAGGAGCGCCTGCCCGGTCACGGGGAACCCGTGGAGGAATTACAATCTCGCGGTATCCTGCTGGACGGCACCACGGCGGACGAACAACCGCGCCTGCTACTGCAAATATTCTCGGAAACATTGATCGGACCGATCTTTTTTGAATTTATCCAGCGCAAGGAAGATGATGGCTTCGGCGAGGGTAACTTCCAGGCGCTGTTCGAATCCATGGAACGCGACCAACTGCGCCGGGGTGCAATACAGGGTAACGAGTCAGCGGCTTAAGGAGCTCAACATGAACCTGAAACGCATACACCATGTGGCCTATCGCTGCCGGGATGCCGCTGAAACCGTGGCATTTTACCAGCGGGTTATGGGCATGGATTTTGTGCTCGCTATTGCCGAGGACCAGGTGCCTTCCACCAAGGCACCTGATCCCTACATGCATGTCTTTCTCGATGCCGGAATGGGCAACGTGCTGGCCTTTTTTGAATTACCCAATTCGCCGGAGATGGGGGCAGACCCGAACACCCCGGACTGGGTCCAGCATATCGCTTTCGAGGTCGAGGATATGGCGTCCCTGGAGCAGGCTCGCGAGGCCATCCTCGCAGAGGGGTTGGACGTTATCGGGCCGACCAACCACGGCATTTTCCAGTCGATCTATTTTCGCGATCCCAATGGCCACCGCATCGAGCTGGCCGCGAACACCTGCTCACAACATGACATGGACCGACTGCATGATGTAGCACCGGCGATGCTGGAAGAATGGAGCCGCACCAAACGCGCACCAAAACACGCGGCATGGCTACACGATAGGGAATTCAACGGAGAGCAACTCACATGAAGCTGGCAAGCCTGAAATCTGGTCGCGATGGCCAACTGATCGTGGTATCACGCGATCTCACTAAAGCAGTAGCAGTGACTGACATTGCAGACACCCTGCAGCACGCACTGGATAACTGGGCCGCGGTGACTCCAGCGCTGCAACTGCGCTACGACGCCCTGAATGCGGGCAGCGCCGAAAATGCTTTCGCTTTCGATCCCGCCGCGTGTAGCGCCCCGCTACCGCGCGCCTATCACTGGGCGGACGGCAGCGCCTATGTCACCCACGTGGAACTGGTACGCAAGGCCCGTGGGGCGGAATTGCCACCGTCATTCTGGAGCGATCCATTAATTTATATGGGCGCCTCGGATGCCTTTATTGGCCCCCGCGATAACATTGAAGTGGAAAGCGAGGACTGGGGCATCGATTTCGAAGCGGAAGTGGTAGTGATTACCGACGACGTGCCCGCCGGCACGAATGCCAGCCTGGCCGGGCAGCATATTAAGCTCATAGGTCTGGTAAACGATGTCTCACTGCGCAACCTGATCCCCGCCGAATTGGGCAAACAGTTCGGCTTCTACCAATCCAAGCCCTGGACCAGTTTCACCCCGGTGCTGGTTACCCCGGACGAGTTGGGTGCGTCATGGGACGGCGCCAAGCTGCACCTGCCGCTGCGTGCCACACTCAATGGCGAGCTGATAGGCTCCCCAAACGCTGGCGTGGACATGACCTTCGACTTCCCTACCCTGATTGCGCACTGCGCCAAATCCCGCTCACTGATGACTGGCACGGTCATCGGTTCGGGCACTGTGTCCAACGTGGACAGCAA
>Ga0316191_10001370_pt1 | contig 17094 bp, 14 predicted proteins | sample Eddworburr2cm_MG_FD_204928 | JGI IMG/M metagenome (GOLD analysis project Ga0316191, IMG submission 204928) | Coastal sediment microbial communities from Maine, United States - Eddy worm burrow 2 cm | ecosystem: Environmental > Aquatic > Marine > Coastal > Sediment | place: USA: Maine...
CTCGGCGGAGATGTTCGAGCGGCAGTACGCGGACGTGTTCACCGGCCCGGAAGCCTGGCGCGCCATTGAGGTGGACAGCGCCGGCACTTATGCCTGGGAGGATTCCACCTACATCAAGCAGCCGCCTTTCTTCTCGGTCGGGGGTGATCTCAATCAGGAAGCAGCGGTGACCGGCGCAAGAATCCTGGCGCTGCTCGGCGACTCAGTTACCACGGACCATATCTCCCCTGCGGGTGCCATTCAGGCGGACAGTCCTGCCGGGCAATACCTGCAGCAGGCAGCGGTAAACGAGGCGGACTTCAACAGCTATGGCTCGCGTCGCGGCAACCACGAGGTGATGATGCGCGGCACCTTCGCCAATATCCGGATCAGGAATGAAATGGTGCCAGGCACCGAAGGGGGTTATACGCGGCACGTCCCGAGCGGCGATGAGCTTTCCATCTACGATGCGGCCATGCGCTATCAGGGCGAAGGAACGCCGCTGGTGGTGATTGGCGGCAAGGAATATGGCACAGGCTCTTCGCGGGACTGGGCCGCTAAAGGTACCCGGCTGCTGGGTGTGAAAGCGGTGATCGTGGAGAGCTTCGAGCGCATCCACCGTTCCAACCTGATCGGCATGGGCGTGCTGCCGGTGCAGTTCAAAGAGGGTGAGGGCCGGCAGACGCTGGCGCTCACGGGCGATGAGATCATCGACCTCGGCCTGCCGGCGGGAGTCAGTGAGATTACGCCCCGCCAGGATCTCGTTCTGAAGGTGACGCGCTCGGATGGCAGCACGACGGAAGCCACCGTCATGAGCCGGCTCGACACCGAAAACGAGATCGCTTATTTCGAGAGCGGCGGCATTCTGCAGTACGTGCTCAACAACCTGGTCGAGGCAGCGAGCTGATCTTGGCCGGCGGATACCCAGCCGGCGTTCTGTTCGATATGGACGGTCTGCTGCTCGACTCCGAGCGGCTGGCCCGGGATGCCTTTGTCCGCGCCTGTGAGGACCACGGCTACAAAGCAGACCTGGTCACCTACCAGCAGTGCATCGGCAGCACCTACGATAAGACCCGTGAACTCATCATGGCCGCTTACGGCGAGAATTTTCCGTACCAGGCTATTGATGAGCGCTGGAGTCACCATTACCATGCGCGCCTTGCTGAGGGGCCGGTTCCGGTGAAAGACGGCGCGATGGCCCTGCTCACGCATCTTGCGGCGCGTGAGACGCCTATGGCGCTGGTCACGTCCACGCGCCGGGCGACGGCGGTAGAGAAGCTCGAAGCGACCGGATTGATCCGGTTTTTCGACAGCCTCATCTGCGGCGGTGAGACCGAGCGGGGTAAGCCTGACCCAGATCCCTATCTGGCTGGTGCTGCCCGACTCGAGCTCGAACCGACTCGCTGCTGGGCGCTGGAGGATTCGGCGAACGGGGTGCGGGCGGCGGTGAGTGCCGGCTGCACGGTCTATCAGGTTCCGGATCTGGTGGCGCCCACGACCGAGCTTCGACAGCTCGGGCATCAGATTGTGGAGACCCTGTACGCGGTGCGCTCCACTCTGGAGGCCCTGGAAACGCTGAAGCGGTAGCTGGTCCTGTTGAACGGGCGCTGGTTACCGGCCCAATGGAAGGCAAAGTTCAGCCGTTTGTGAAACTGTTGGTTGGCGCACACTCGGGGCGAACGCCCTGTAGTGTAATCGGGCGATCAGAAGTAGGTATGGATGCAGGTGAGGCCTGCGGACAGGCGACTGTCCGCGGCAGACCGGTCGAACGTTCTCCTTCGGATCACGATAACGGTGTCAGCAGGCCTCGGGAACTTCCCAGCGGAGTTCGGGGTCAAGAAAAAGGAGGTCGGGCTCGAAAGGCCTGGTCAAGAAGTAGTACTCCCTGCCGAGGAGATAAAAAGTGATCAATCGTAGCGAGTCCCAGCTCATTGCCAGGGACCAACATAATCAGGTTCGTAAGTCTTCGAACAAGCGCCACACACGCCTGGTCACGCCTGTGCGTGGTAGCGCGCCGCAGCGCAAGAAAGCGTCCTGATCCGTCCTGATCCGTCCTGATCAGAGAAGCCGGGCTTACCCCGGCCGTTTACTGATCCACTGACAGCCGACCAGGCCGGCATCCCGTCGGGGCCGGCTGCGTCATGGTGGTGTGTTCAGCCGATCCGGGTTTCCGCCTGCTCGGGTACCACGGTGTTCTCGATGTGGCCGAGCTTATCGATCTCCACCCGGACAACGTCCCCCTCCACCAGCCAGGATGCTGGTTTCATCGCCGCGCCCACACCGGACGGGGTGCCCATGAACAGTACATCACCCACATCCAGCGTGAAGGCCTGGGTCAGGTGCTCGATGGCGTCGAAACAATCGAAGATCAGGTGCTTCGTGTTCGAGTTCTGACGCACTTCGCCGTTAACCAGGCAGCGGATGTCCAGATCGTGGGGATCGCCTACCTCGTCCGGCGTCACCAGGTACGGGCCAATGGGACCGTGGGTGTCGAATGATTTGCCGATCTGGAAGGTCTGCGCTCGGATCTGCCAGTCGCGCACGCTCACGTCATTGCCGCAGAAGTAGCCGGCGATCACCTCGCCTGCCCGCTCCTTCGGCACATGCTTGCAGGTCTTGCCGATCACCAGGCAGAGCTCTGCTTCATAGTCGAGCATGGGCGACACTGATGGCAGGTTGATGGGCGCATACGGCCCGTTGATGCAGTTGTGCTGCTTGTTGAACCAGACCTGATGCTTGGGGGCTTCCATGCCGCTTTCGGCGATGTGGTCACCGTAATTGAGACCGATGGCCAGCACCTTGCCTGGATTGGGTATCGGCGCCAGCAGTTCCACGTCCGCCAATGCCAGGGTCGTACCACCGCCCAGTCTGGACTCGATGGCGGCAACGTCGATGCCGCCTTTCAGAAGGCTCATCATGTCGCCAGGCAGCCCGCAGGATTTGAGGTCGACAATCCTGTCGTCCTGAACGACGCCGATTCCGGTCTCGCCTCCGGACCCGGAAGTGGCACGGTAAGTCGCAATCTTCATAGACAATTCTCCATTTAAGTCTCTAGTCCATTCTTTCGATCAGTGGGCGCTGTAGGAGCGCCTGGTAGTGGGGTCAGTGGCTGGTGTGCTATTCGGGCGGCGTCGGCCACGTCCACGCCGATGGTTCTGAGGATCAGTTCGGCCATATGGTCAATGGCTGTGCCGGGATCCTCGGCATCGAAGCTTGCCAGCAATCCTGCGACGAAGCCGCCGCCCATGAAGTTGTTGGCTGCCTGCAGATCCGTCACCTGGAAACGACCCGACAACAGACCGCGCCCGAAGTCCCGGGCTGAAAATCGGCCGATGGCATCCTTGATGAGCTCGATCGGCAATCCACCTTCCTTCAGCAGCCAGCGCCAGAGGGGATCTCCCTGCATGCGACGGCCCATGTAGCGGGTGGACAGACCGACGACCTCCGCCGGGTCATCCCGGTCGCCGAGATGTTCCTGGATGTCAGTATCCCACTGCCTGGCGGCCGCACGAACGATCGGCAGCAGCACCTCGTACTTGCTCTTGAAGTGCAGGTAGAAGGTGCCGTGGCCCACATCTGCGGCGCTGGTGATGTCGCCGATGGTGACCGCTTCTATCGGCCGCGTGCGCATCAGACGCTCCGCCGCGTTGATGATCCTCTCGCGGGCCTCCCGGCGCTTGCGGGCGACTCGGGATTCTGGTCCTGCTTTGGATTCCGCAGAGGGCTCAGCAGAGTTCGTCGTTGGCAGGGATGCCATATTGCTCCGGTTTCTGTTGACTGACTCGAGTCATAAATGATAGCTTTAAAAAATGATCAGAGTCAATTATTCAAAGAACAGCTATTCAGTGACCAGCTATTCAATGACCAGCAGCAACGGGGGCTCAGCTGGATGCCGGACTACGATGTAGCAGTGGTGGGAATGGGGCCTGTCGGGTGCACGGCGGCGTTGCTTTTCGCTGAAGCCGGATTGTCCGTGGCTGCAATAGAGCGGGACGAAGAGGTCTACAGGCTGCCGAGGGCCGTCAATCTGGACGGAGAAATCATCCGGGCCTTTCAGAAGGTGGGCCGCGGCCAGGTGGTGCAGGATCTGATGCAGGCGGTGCGGCCGGGTGACCGGGCCGGCTTCGCGAACTCGAAGCGAGAGTGGCTGTTCGGCCAGGACTTCGTGCCTTTCGGCAGCAACGGCTGGCAGCCGATGAACATGTTTGATCAGCCGGAGCTCGAGCGCTATCTGCGCGACCAGGCCGTAGGGCACGAGCGGGTAGATGCCTTCATTGGCTACGAGGCGGACACCCTGGTGAACGAATCGGACGCCGTGCGAATCGAGTTCAGCCGTCCTGGAGAAGGGACGCAATCTCGGACCGCCCGCTACGCGGTGGCCTGCGATGGCGCGTCGAGCCCGACCCGCAAGGCCTACGATATCGGCTGGACGGATCTGGGCTATGACCACCACTGGCTGGTCGTGGATGTGATCGTCAGGGACGGCCATACCCTCAACAACGACACGCTGCAGGTCTGCGACCCGGACCGGATCGTGACCTATGTCTGTACCAAGGATCCGTACCGACGCTGGGAGTTCAAGATGAACCCGGGTGAGAGCGCGGAACAGATGCTGGACGAGGAAATGATCTTCTCGCTGATCGATCCCTGGACACCGCGAGGCACTTACGAGCTGCGGCGGGCCGCGGTCTATCAGTTCCATGCCGCCACCGCGGACCGATGGCGGGAAGGACGGATTTTCATTGCCGGTGATGCGGCACACCAGACGCCGCCCTTCCTTGGCCAGGGGATGAACGCCGGCATGCGGGATGTCGTCAATCTGGCCTGGAAGCTGCCCATGGTGGTGGCGGGGCTGGCTGAAGATGGCCTGCTCGATACCTACTTCGCGGAGCGCAACGCCCATGCCCACGACCTGGTGGATTGGGCCGTTTCCATCGGTCGGCTGATGGAGCACATGGCGGAAGAAGAACGCTGTCAACGGGAAGGGTTACCGGCACCGGAAGCCCCCGCGGCGCTGAAGTCGTCGGGGTACGGCCAGGGTCGGGAACAACCGCCGATTCGTGACGGTGCCGTGCTGCTCGAGCAGGTCTCGGATACGGGCTCGACAGGCTACCTGTTCTCCCAACCCATCGTGCGCAAGGACGAGGGCGATTCGGTGCGGCTTGATGAGCTGCTCGGGCCTGGCTTTGCGCTCGTCAGTCGGTCAGCGACACCCGTGCTCAGCGAATCCTCTCAACGCATTCTGACTCGGATCGGCGCCAGGATTGTCAGCCTCGACGGGCTGACGGCTGAGCGCGGTCGCTTCGACAGATTGTTCGAGGCGCACGAGGCCGCCATTGTCCGTCCCGACCGACTGGTGTTCGGCCATACCGATGCGCAGCTCGACGTGGATGCGCTTGTCGAAGCGCTGGGCCGGAAGCTCTCGCTGGCCGATATCTAGACAACGCAGATGATTTTGAATTTGATTACTGAAACGCCGGAGATCAAACGGCAGGAGGAGCAACGATGAAATTGACCTGGTCACACGCGGTGCTGAACGTCCGCGATCTGGATGCCATGCTCGGCTTCTACACCGAAGTACTTGGTTTCACCATCAGCGACCGGGGGCCGCTCGGGCCCGGCGCGCCGGACATCGTCTTCATGAGCAATGATCCGGATGAGCATCATCAGGTTGCCATGGTGCCGGACCGGGATGGGGAGACGGCGGCGAACCCGCTGAATCACCTGGCTTTCCGGGTCGAGAGCTTCGATGACGTTAAGGATCTGCACGATCGACTGGCTGCGCGGAAGACGGACATCCTGCCGCTATCACACGGCAACACGCTGTCGCTGTACTTCAACGACCCTGAGGGGAACGGACTGGAGGTGTTCTGGGACACGCCCTGGCACGTGCAGCAGCCGCAGGGGAAAGTCTGGGATACCGGCCTGGACAAAGACGCAGCACTCGCCTGGGTGGAAGAGAACTTCTCGGCGGAGCCTGGCTTCGAGGCCCTGGAGAAATCCGGCGCGGAATTCGTCAACCGTGGACGCTGATTCTCCCGGTTAAAAATAGAGCGCGCTCAGGACCCAGGTGAGGGTGACCCACATCAGGATGGTCAGCGGCACGCCGACTTTAACAAACTCGCTGAAGGTGTAGTTTCCGGCGCTCATCACCAGCAGGTTGGTGTTGTACGCCATGGGTGTGGCGTAGCTCATGTTGGCGCCGAACAGCACAGCAAGCACGAAAGGCTCTGCGGGCAGGCCGAGCTGAACCGCGATGCCCACGGCGATGGGCGTGCCGATCACGGCCGCGGCATTGTTCGAGACGATATTGGTGAGTATCGCCAGCAGCAGCATCAATGCGGACAGGATCACCGTTGGCGACGCCCCCTCTGTGGAGGCGAGAAACAGGCTGGTGAGATAATCGATCGCGCCGGTCACCACCAGGCCGTGGCCCAGCGCCAGGCTCGCCACCACCACGAAGAAAACAGAAGGGCTGATCGCACGGATGGCGGCCCCCAGGTTCAGGCAGCGGGTGGCCAGCAGGATGGCGGCGCCTGCGACGGCGCTGACGGCGATGGGCAGGATGCCGGTGGCGGCGAGGGCGATGGCACCCGCCAGAATGGCCAGCGCCAGCCCGGCTTTGTTGCTCGTAGGCAGATCGACGCTGGCATCCAGCACCAGGAAGTCGGTGGTCTGCTTCAGGCTGGCAATCTGCTCCCTGGAGCCCTGCACGAGCAGTATGTCCGCGGGTTGCAGCAGCACTTCCTGAATCTCCTGCTTGGCGTCCCAGATGTCCCGCCCGGCCCGATGCAGGGCCAGAACGGCGATCTGGTAACGATCGAGAAAGCGGGCGAATTTCAGGTTTGCCCGATCCAGGGTTGAACCCTGCACCACCGCGATCTCTGCCAGCATCTGATTTTCGGCGGCAAGCGGATGAGCTTCGTCCACCTCCCGATCGGCTGAGTAGAGCGTAGCGCCAAGCGCGCTCTCGTAGGTCTTGAGTTGAGCCGGCGTGTCGTTCACCCGCAGTCGGTCGCCGAGTTTCAGCACCACGTCCGGGAGTGGCAGGATGAAGTTCTCACCGCGGCGGATCCGGGTCACCTTCATCTCGCCGTCGGTTGCGGCCATGGCGTCAGCCAGGGTGCGATCGATGAACGGCGAGTCCTCATTGAGCTGCAGCCGGGCTTCGAACACTCGGGGTGACGGGTTGTCCAGGTCGATGGCGCGCGCCGGCAGAAGGCGCGGCGCGATCAGCCACAGATAGAGGATGGCCACGCCGCCAGCGATCGCTGCCGGCAGCACGAAGTCGAACATGCCGATCTCCTCCAGGCCCAGATCGTTGGCGACGCTGACCACCAGCAGGTTGGTCGACGTGCCGACGGTGGTCGCCATGCCGCCGATCAGCGTGGCGAATCCCATGGGCATGAGCACGGCGGCGGGTGAGCTTGAGGTGCGCAGGCAGACGCTGACCAGAATCGGCAGCAGCAGAACGACGATCGGGGTGTTGTTCACGAAGGCGGAGAGCACGGCGCCCACCAGCAGGGTTGCCAGGAACGAGAGAAAAGGCGCCTTGCCCCAGAAACGGCCGAGCAAACGGCCGACAGGCTCCAATGCCCCCGTTCGAACCAGGCCCTGGCCAAGCACCATGAGTGCGCAGACGGCGATCAGAGCCTCGTGGGCGAAGCCGGCGAAAAAGTCCGCGGGGGCCACGCCCGGATAGGGAAACAACGCGAAGCCGGTGGCGAGCAAGGCAATCAGGCCCAGACTCGAGAGCTCGAGCGGAATTCTATCCCGGGTGAACAGAATCAGGGCAACCAGGGTCAGCACCATCATGGCGATGGCGTGCGTATCAGGCGTGGTGATCACGTGGGCTCGAGTCCGGGTATTGCCGCTATGGTAGAGCAAAGCCGGACGCTTAAGAACGCATCATTTCACCCGGGAACGTAAGGCCGGAGTGCTGGCAGATCGGGCGCTCCCGACCGGTCAGAACACGAGCGCCACAACCTCCTCGAAGTGGGAGACGAAGTGCACGGTGATGCCTTTCCTGATGTGTTCGGGAACTTCCTCGTAGTCCCGTTCGTTGGCAGCCGGCAGGATCACCCGTCTGATTTTCTGCCGTTTGGCAGCGAGCAGCTTTTCACGTACGCCGCCTATGGGATAAACCTGCCCGGTCAGGGTCAGCTCGCCGGTCATGGCGAACTGACGCTTCGGTGCCCTGCCCTTTGCCAGCGAGAGCAGCGCGGTCGCCATCGTGATACCGGCGCTGGGCCCGTCTTTCGGCGTCGCTCCGGCAGGCACGTGCAGGTGTATGTTCGCCCGCTCAAAGTAAGCCGGATCGACGCCGAGCGACTCTGCCTGGGCGAGCAGGTAGCTGTAGGCTATGCTCGCCGACTCCTGCATCACGTCGCCGAGCTGGCCGGTGACCTTCAGGCCGGCCCGGCGCTCATGGACCCGGGTTGCTTCCACCGGCAGGGTGGCGCCACCGAGCGCCGTCCAGGCAAGGCCCGTGACGATGCCCACACCCTGCTGCAGCGCTTCCTTCTCGTAGATCGGTCGACCGAGGTAGTCGGTAACGTCGTCAGCGCCGATGACTATAGGCTTCTTCGCGCCTTTCAGCAGCTTGACTACCGCCTTGCGGACGATGGCTGCCAGCGATTTATCCAGCCGCCGAACGCCCGCCTCCCGGGAGTAGCCCTCGATAATGGCGGAGAGCGCGGGCGCGGCGACCTTCAGATCGCCGCGCTTCAGCCCGGCACGTTCGAGCTGACGAGGCAACAGATGCTTGCGGGCAATGGCCTTCTTCTCGCTGTCCAGATAGCCGGACAGGTGGATCACCTCCATCCGATCCAGCAGCGGACCGGGAATGGTGTCCAGCTGGTTGGCCGTGCAGATGAACAGTACCCGGGACAGGTCCACGTCCACATCCAGATAGTGGTCGTGGAAACTGCCGTTCTGCTCTGGGTCGAGCACCTCCAGCAGGGCGCTTGCCGGGTCTCCCTGATAAGAGGCGCCGATCTTGTCCACCTCATCCAGCATGATCACCGGGTTGGCCACGCCAGTGTCCTTCAGCGCCTGGATGAGCTTGCCGGGCATGGCGCCGATATAGGTGCGCCTATGGCCTTTGATCTCCGCCTCGTCGCGCATACCACCCACGGAAAAACGATAGAAAGTGCGGCCGAGCGATTCAGCGATGGAGCGCCCGAGACTCGTCTTGCCGACGCCCGGTGGGCCTACCAGGCAGATGATCGAACCCGCCACGTCGCCTTTCATGATGCCGAGCGCGAGGAACTCGAGGATCCGTTCCTTCACGTCCACCAGACCCTCGTGGTGCGAGTCGAGCAAGCGGGTCGCCTTCGTGAGGTCTTCCGTGTCCCGGCTCAGCTTGCCCCAGGGTACGCTGGTCAACCAGTCCAGGTAGTTGCGCGTGACGCCGTACTCCGGGGAACCCTGTTCCAGGGTCGACAGCTTTTTCAGCTCCTCTTCGATGCGCTGGCTGACCGGCTCCGGAACGATGAGATCTGCGATCCGGGCCTGGAATTCCTCGATCTCTGCGGTCTTGTCATCCTTGGCGATGCCGAGTTCCTGCTGGATGTATTTCAGCTGCTGGCGCAGGACGGCTTCTCGCTGATGGCTCTGAATCTCCGATTCCACATGGGCGCGGATCTCGTTCTGAGCCCGGGCGATCTCGAGCTCCTTGTGCAGCAGTTCCACCACTTTCTCCAGGCGACGCTGCAGATTTATCGTCTCCAGCACCTCCTGCAGCTCCGGCCGGGAGGCGGAGGTCAGGCTGGCGGCGAAGTCCGCCAGCAGCGACGGCTGATTCGGATTGGAGCGGGCCAGGAAGACCTTCAGCTCCTCGCCGTACAGCGGGTTCAGGGGGATCAGTTCCTTGATGATGTTGATGATGGCCACGGCATAGGCTTTCTGCGCTTCATCGTCTGCCTGCGCCCGCTCGGGAAAGTACTGAGCCGCGGCGGACAGCGGCGGCGCCTCGGTGACCCAGCGTCGGACACGAAAACGCTGCAGGCCTTCGAGCAGGATCTGCAGCTGGTCGTCTTCCCGGTGCACCCGATGCACACGACAGAGGGTGCCCATCTCATGCAGCGCGTCAGGTCCGATGTCTCCCTCTGTGCCGGTGGCGAGATCTTCGCGCAGGGCAATCAGGCCGAGCACATCCTGCTCACGCTTCTGAACTGCCTTCAGTGTGGGCATCCAGGTTTCCGCATCCACCACGAGCGGAATGGCCTGGCCCGGAAAGAACGGCCGCTCGTAGGGCAGCACCTGGATGATGCCGGGATGGGCCTCGCTCGGCAGGAGTATCTGGCCACCGCCTTCCGACTCGATCACATCGCCCTGCTGATCGATGTCCATACGCATAGATCCTCGTTGTCCTTAAGCCTTATTTAGGGGCGAATGGGGAAAAATCAATGCGCCCGCGCAGCATCCAGGGATTTCGGCCGCGCGGCCAGAGGCCGGGCACGACGGCCCGGCCGGATCTTACGGGAATGCGTAGGGCGGTTAGCCTTACTGGATGCTGGTGTCGCTGTCGGCCGACGTGCGTTCGACCAGGGCCACCTGATGGGTCAGGGTGATGAGGTCCAGCAGGATGTTGCCTGATTCGGTGAGCAGGGGATCCTTGCTCGGATCAGGTTCCTCATCCGCTTCCTGTTCGGCCTTTCTGAGCTCATCCAGAGCGTCCAGGCTTTCCACCGGTTCTTCGCCCTTGGCGAGCCGCAGCTCGTTTTCGAGATCGAGCAGCCACTGGTCTTCGGCGGCTTTCTCTTCCGTGCGTACGCTCTCTCTGAGCGAGAGGTGGGTCCGCTCCCGATTCTCCCTGGCCTTATCGGACAACGCTCGCATGTAGTTGAAGTCCGGATCGTCAGAGGTCCGTGTGTTGTGCAGGTCGGTGAGCTCGGGCAGGAGCGTCTCGATCTGATTGGTCTGCGGGTAGATGGCGGGTTGGATCACGTCCCACGGCATGGCGTCATCCAGCGCGCTCTCGCCGATGCGCTCCGAGTCGAAGGTCTCCGGGAACTCGATGTCCGGCAGCACGCCCTGGTGCTGGGTGGACTGGCCGGAAACCCGATAGAACTTGGCCGCAGTAATCTTGAGCTGGCCACGATTGAGCGGCACCAGCGTCTGCACGGTGCCTTTGCCGAAGGTCTGATTGCCGATGATGATGCCGCGGCCGTAGTCCTGGATGGCGCCGGCGAAAATCTCCGAGGCGGACGCGGAGAGTCGATCCACCAGTACGGCCATTGGTCCGTCCCAGGCCACGTCGCCGTCCGTGTCTGCGTACACATTGGCGCGTCGGCTGGCTGCTTTGACCTGAACCGTGGGGCCCGACTTGATGAACAACCCGGTCAGCGAATCCGCCTCCTGCAGTGAGCCGCCGCCGTTGTTTCTGAGGTCGATGATCAGGCCGTCGATGCCGTCGCCTTCGCTCTGCAGCTCGTCGATCAGACGACGGACGTCGCGGGTCGTGCTCTTGTAGTTCGGATCCCCCTGCTGCACGGCTTTGAAGTCCACGTAAAAGGTGGGAATGTTGATGATGCCGATGCGACGGGTCTGGCCGTTGTGGGTCAGCTCCAGAACCTGCTTATGCGCTGCCTGCTCTTCCAGTTTGACCGTGTTGCGGGTGATCTGGATGACCTTGGTGCTGTCATCGTCAGTGGCGTTCGGGATGACCTCCAGGCGTACGGTGGATCCTTTCGGACCGCGGATCAGCTCGACCACGTCGTCCAGGCGCCAACCGACCACGTCGATCAGCGGGCCTTTCTCTCCCTGGCCGACGCTGACGATCCGATCGCTTGGTCCGATCAGTCCCGACTTGTCAGCCGGGCCTGCAGGCACCAGCTCGACGACGGACGTGTACTCATCCTCATTGCGCAGCACGGCGCCGATGCCTTCCAGCGACAGCGACATATTGATGTTGAAGTTCTGCGAGGTGCGCGGCGAGAAGTACTGTGTGTGCGGGTCGTAGGTGCTGGCGAAAGCGTTCACGTAGAGCTGAAAGGCGTCTTCGCTCTTGGTCTGGCGGCTCTGCTTGAGGCGGTTCGTGTAGCGTTTGGTCAGCAATTCCTGGATCTCTTCGATCTCCTTGCCGTTCAGCTTCATGCCGAGAGCAGCAGCTTTCAGCCGCTTGTGCCAGATTGCGTCCAGCTCGGATTTGTCCGAAGGCCAGCTGGCGTTCTCCCGATCGATTTCGATTTCTTCGTCCTCTTCGAAATCGAGACCGTCCAGGCCACCTTCGAGCTCGCCGATCAGGTAGGCGAGACGCTCGTTGAGACGAATCTGGTAGAGGTTGAAGATCTCGAACGCAGGTTCAAGATTGCCCCGGACCAGGGCATCGTCGAGCAGGTAGCGATATTTCTCCAGCGCCTGTACGTCTGCCTCGGTAAAGTACACCTTGGCGCCGTCCAGCAGGGACAGGTACTTCTCGAAGATCTCGCTGGAAAGCTGATCATCCAGCGGCTTCTTCAGGAAGTGGTTGTGTCGGAGCTGATCGACGATGCCGAGCGCTGTACGCGGATGTACGTCCAGCGGCGACAGGGCGACGATCTCGGCCCGTGCTTCGTCCACCGGATCCGGTGTGGTGGAGATGGCGACCTGTGGTGCAGCATCGATGGATGCGTCGGTCGCTGCATCGGGCTCCGCCCAGCTGGCTGGGCCGATGCCGAGCGAGACAGCGGTGGTAACGAACGCCAGTACTGCGGCGAACCTTCGGCGAGGCGTGACCTCGACCGGCGGGTTTTCTCTGGTGATCATGTTGTCTCTTTTTCGCATGTGTCCTAATTCGCTGTTACAGGCCGCTGAGGTCGCACTGTCTGATTGACTGCGAGCGCGTTAAGATGCGCACCGGCTAACCCTATGGTTCTGCAAGGACTGCACGGTCGAGTCAGGTCAGCGACCGCAGTCTTGGGCTGTATCCCGGGCACATCTGCTGGCGTCTAGCACGCCTTTTTATCTGCTACCGCAGTTGTATCTGATGCCCGGCCGCATGGTAGGTTCCCCCAAACCTCTCCAGCGAGACTAGCCAAATCCCAAATTGGGTCATATGAAAGGAATGTAACCCGGTGCTCAGGTTATGAGCAACCGGAACTAGGAGACTGTATGACGTATTCACGCCCCCGGGCTGGATCGGATAGCACCGGCGCCCAATACCACGGAGTGCTGGGTAAAAAGGCTGGTAAGTTGACTTTAAGCCTGCTGGCAGGCGCTGGACTGCTGCTCGGGCTCAGCGCCTGCGACGCGCCGGTCGCAGAGGCGCAGGCGGCGGAAAACGCCGCGGTGGAGCTGGGCTCCGATATGCAGAAGGCGAGTTACAGCATCGGCTATTCCATGGCGGCCAACGTGCGCCGGGAGTTCGGCGACGATATGGATCTGGCGGCTTTCCAGGCCGGCATAGCCGATCAGCTGGGCGGCGGCGAAAGCCAGGTCAGTGAGGCGGACGCAAACGCCGCCCTGCAGGCGCTGGTCGCCTCCAAGCAGGCGGCTGAGCAGGAGAAAGCTTCGGAGAACATCAGCGTGGGCAGAGAGTTTCTGGCCGAGAACGGTGCGCGCGACGGCGTGACCACGCTGCCGTCAGGCCTTCAATACGAGGTGTTGACCGCGGCGGAAGGCGACAAGCCGACTGCCAGCGATCGGGTCACTACCCACTATCGGGGCACCCTCATCGATGGCACCCAGTTCGACAGCTCCTACGATAGGGGCCAGCCGGCCACCTTCCCGCTGAACGGTGTGATCGCCGGCTGGACGGAAGCGCTGCAGCTGATGTCGCCGGGCGCCAAATGGCGGTTGTTCATTCCGCCTGAGCTTGCCTATGGCGAGCGGGCCCAGGGGCCGATCCCGGCCAACTCCACCCTGATCTTCGATGTGGAGCTCATCGAGATCAACTGACAGCGCCAGGCATGGCCTGGCGCACTAGTCGGCCTCGGGATCGATAACGATTTCGAGGCGGTCGAGCACCGCCAGGCCCTGAGCAAGCCCCATGCGTACCCCGGCCAGATTCACCTGGCGGGGGTCCAGGGTGTTGAAGCTCGCCCCCCGCAGATCCGCGCCCGCCAGATCCAGTCCCTGCCCGGTCAGACCGTTGAGATCCGATCCCGACAGATCCGCACCCGTGAGGGTGCAGTTGTGTGCCAGCACGTCGATCATCCGGTTGCCCGTCAGCACGCATTCGTTCAGGTAGGTGTTGGAGAGGTCACCGAAGGCGAAGTTGCAGTCCGTCATGCGGAAGCCGGCGAGGGTGGCAGCGCCGCGGATGGGCAGGCTGAAGTCGCAGCTGGAGAAATCGGCGCCCTGTATCTGGCATTGGTCGAGCGAGAGGTCATAGGCGCTGGCATGGCAGAACAGCGCCGTGGTCAGGTCACAGCGTTCGAACCGTGCCTCCTTCAGGGTCGCGTAAGAGAAGTCCACCGGCTCACCATCGTCCTCCTCGGGGAAGGCTCTGCAACCGCTGAACCAGGCCTCGGACAGATCGGCATGTCGGAAGTTCGCCCCGGTCAGAGTGCAGCGCTCGAAGCTGGCAGCGGTCAGATCAGCGTTCGCGAAATCGATCCCGCTCAGATCCTTGTCGTGAAATGCTTCCGGCATTGGGCTACTTTAGAAACCTCTGATTGACGATCAATACCCGCAATTACCTGGAGTCTCGCGCGACTCGATACCCATGGTCGACAATTTGCTCGAACAGAAGAAAGGCAGAACCGGCGCTACCCGGCTGTCCGGCCGGCTGACCCGCACCGTGCTGCTCGGCAGCATTGCCGTCGCCGTTGCCGTTTACTGGCTGGCCGAAAGCTATGGTGTCGACAGCGCCGAGCTCTTCGAATATCTGAAAACCAGCCTCGCCTTTGTGCTGTTTTTCGCGCTGGCCGGTGTGCTGGCGGGCATGCTGATCTGGCTGATCCGGACGAGCAGACGCCGCTGAGGCATCAGCTGACGCCGCTCAGTGGCGATTGGCGAGCAGGGGCTGGGTGGCCAGGGGTGCGAAGAAGCGCTCTGAACGTGGCCGGTAGTAGTTGTCGTAGTCCAGCGAAAAAGCCACCGTTTCCGCCCTGCCCAGAATCCGATCACGGCCGACGAAGCCGATGTAACGCGAGTCATGGCTGTTGTCCCGATTGTCCCCGAGCATCAGATACTGCCCTTCGGGAACGGTGACCGGTCCGAAGGAGGTTACGCCGGAGACCAGGCCGCCGGGCTCCAGCATGATCATGCGAGTGCTGCCCAGAATCGTCTCGGAGAGAAAGCGGAACGGGTAGGGGCCACCAATCGCGCCTGGCGGCACCGACTCGCCTTCCAGCGTGGTGTAGCTCGCGGTCTCGCCGTTTATGGTCAGCACGTTGTCCTGCAGCGACACAAGATCTCCCGGGATGCCGACGATTCTCTTCACCAGGAGCTGCTCGTCCTTTGGTGAAGGGAAGGTGACCACATCGCCGCGCTCAGGCTCGTGCCAGCGGGCCAGCCGCAACAGGGTGAATGGGATGCGGAGGTCGTAGGCCAGCTTGTCCACCACGATCCGGTCGCCGATCAGGATGGTCGGCTGCATGGACCCGGAAGGCACCTGATTCCAGTCAGCGATGGCGGAGCGGAAGACGAGCATTACGGCGATGAAGAGCAGAAAGCCCCGCCAATCGCGCCATATGCTCAGCAACCGATCCTGCATCTCTCGGTCAGCCATCCGCGGGCTTGTTCTTCTCGAAATCGGCCAGCTGCTCCGCTGAGGCTTCCTGCTGGTAGCGGGATTTCCACTCGTCGTAGGGCATACCGTATACCCGCTCTCTGGCCTGTTCGTAGTCGAGCTCGATGCCTGCATCCTCACAGGCGGCGCGGTACCACTTTGAAAGGCAGTTACGGCAGAAACCGGACAGGTTCATCAGATCGATGTTCTGCACGTCCTTGCGCTCGTCGAGATGGGCGAGCAGGCGCCTGAACACGGCCGCTTCAATCTCTGTCTGCTGGGTATCGCTAATCTGGCTCATATCAGGTCATCCTGCCGGTACTGCAGCCGCTAATGGTACCTATCTCGGCGCCCGTGCGCACAAGCGGCGTGCTTCATGGTCGAGGGTGTGTGTGGTTCAATGTCCGGCCCGCATAGTGATCGATCCAATCGTGCCTGAATTCCTCTTGAACCCCGAAATCTGGCTTGCGTTCCTGACCCTGACCGCGCTGGAGATCGTGCTGGGGATCGACAACATCATATTCATTTCCATCGTCACCGGCCGGTTGCCGAAGGAGCAGCAGGCGAGGGGGCGCTTTCTCGGGCTGTCGCTGGCCATGATCCTGCGCATCGGGCTGCTGTTTTCGCTTTCCTGGCTGATGGATCTCACGAACACCCTGTTCACCGTGCTCGGCGAAGCAATCTCGGGTCGAGATCTGATTCTCCTGATCGGCGGTGGCTTTCTCATGGCAAAGGCGACGCGGGAGGTGCACAACTCGCTGGAAGGCGAGATGCACGAGCATCAGACGGGCAAGGTGGTGAGCTTTGCCGGCGTGATGTTCCAGATCGCCATCATCGACATCGTTTTCTCGCTGGACTCGGTGATCACGGCGGTCGGGCTCGTCGATGAGGTCTCCATCATGGTTGCGGCCGTGGTGGTCGCCGTGATCGTCATGATGCTGGCAGCGGGCTCCATCAGCCGTTTCGTCGAAGATCACCCGACCGTGAAGATGCTGGCTCTGGCCTTCCTGATCCTGATCGGCTTCACCCTCATGGGCGAAGGACTGGATATGCACACGCCGAAGGGCTACATCTACTTCGCCATGGCTTTCTCCTTCGGCGTCGAGATCCTCAACATCCGGGTCAAGAAAAAGCGCGCCGACCACGTCCATCTGCGCAAAGCCCAACTCGCCGACCTGATTGGCAACGACGACCGCTGATCGGACGGTCGCGTCTCGACACTGCAGCAGTGTGCGGGTTCAGAAAAGCGTTTTCATAAACGTGAGAGCGAGGCCGAAGGCGGCGAATTGACTCGCTTTAGCGAGGCAAGTTCGTCAACTGAGGGAAGCGCGGAGCGCCCGAGCGGAGTGCATGAAACACAAAGCCCGCTCGCGCGATGCGTCGTTCTAGGCTATTCGGCGGTGCTTGATCGATTCCTATGTTTCGAAGATCAGATCTCAGCTGCCCGCAGCCCCCAC